>Ga0099826_10000040_pt1 | contig 98176 bp, 94 predicted proteins | sample Mtrugardesep15_FD_76830 | JGI IMG/M metagenome (GOLD analysis project Ga0099826, IMG submission 76830) | Root nodule microbial communities of legume samples collected from California, USA - M. trunc garden sep15 | ecosystem: Host-associated > Plants > Roots > Nodule | place: USA: California... | reverse complement strand
TCGATGTTCCCTTTTTACGAGACAGATTTCCTGCCGCCGCTAATGTGCCCATGTTCGCTGAAGAACGGCAATTGAAAAAGGGAGGTTTTCAATGTGCTTGAAATTTCTTGGCGCGTCTACGGCTCTGCTGCTGCTTGCAGCCCCGGCTTTCGCGCAAACCGAAACCGTCACCATCTGGAGCTGGAACGTCGCGGCGTCCGCGCTGAAATCCACGGTCGAAGGTTTCAACAAGCAGAATCCTGACATTAAGATTGTTGTTGAAGATCTTGGAAACAATCAGGTTTTCGACAAGACGCTGGCAGCATGTGCAGCCGGTGGCGACGGTCTTCCTGATATTGTCACCGTCGAGAATTTCGAGGCGGAGCTGTTCTGGAGCCGTTTTCCCGATTGTTTCGCCAATCTGACCGAGCTTGGCTATACGCCTGAAAAACAGGCGCTTTTCCCTGACTTCAAGCGCACCGAACTTGAGGTTGACGGTGTCGCCTACGCGGTTCCGTGGGATTCTGGTCCGGTGGCGGTATTTTATCGCCGCGACTTCTATGAGAAGGCGGGCGTCGATCCTGCCACGATCAAGAGCTGGGACGATTTCATTGCCGCCGGCAAGAAGGTCATGGCCGCCAATCCCGGCACCGTCATGGCGCAGGCCGATTTCAACGGCGATAGCGAATGGTTCCGCATGATCGCCAATGAGCAGGGATGCGGTTACTTTTCGACTGATGGCCAGAATATCACGATCAACAAGCCTGCCTGTGTCGCGACCCTTGAAAAGGTCAAGGAAATGAAGGACGCGGGCATCATCACGGCGGCGATCTGGGATGAAAAAATCCAGGCCAATACGGCCGGCAAGGCCGCAAGCCAGATGTATGGCGCGTGGTATGAAGGCACGGTGCGTTCCGGCTCTCCTGACCTTTCCGGCAAGTGGGGCGTCTATCTGATGCCGAGCCTGACGGCCGATGGTCCGCATGCGGCCAATCTCGGCGGTTCGTCGCTGGCGATCAGCTCTACATCCCAGCGCAAGGAAGCGGCGTGGAAATATATCGACTATGCGCTCACCACCAATGAAGGTCAGGTGACGATGCTGAAATCCTTCGGCCTCGTTCCTTCGCTGCTGTCCGCCATCGACGATCCTTTCGTCAAGGAAAAGCAGCCCTATTGGGGCGGGCAGGCGGTGTGGACCGATATTCTCGCCACCCTGCCGAAGATCGTGCCGAGCCGCGGCACCGCGTTCCAGTCAGATGCGGATGCGATCTACAAGGCGACGCAGACGAAATATTTTGCCGGTGGATATCCCGATGCGAAGGCCGCCCTCGACGACGCCGCAAAGCAGATTGAAACGGCGACGGGGCTCCCCGTAGCGGAGTAAACCGGCGGTTTAGGAACCGAGCGGGGCCCCGGATTTCTTCTCCCCGAGGGGGAGAAGTCCGCGGCAGCGGGATGAGGGGGCGACGGTAGTGATAGACCGAGAGCGAGCTCCCTCATCCGACCCTTTGGGTCACCTTCTGCCCCTCAGGGAGAAGAAATACGCCGCGCCGTCCTGCAATGGCATTGCCCCTGAACGGGGCCGGCCTTTCTGAAGCTTTTCCATTTATCCGGCCCATCGGCCGGCATCTGGAGGTCGTCATGCCGTCTAGGAACAGGATCGCTTATGCTTTCCTCGCGCCCTATCTCCTGATTTTCGCCACCTTCTGGGTTTGGCCGATCATCAGCTCGTTCATGCTGTCGTTCCAGAACACGCGCATCAACCCGTGGCGGTTCGCGCCTTCCATGAACTGGGGGCGGCTCGTTTCCGATCCTGCGTTCTACAACGCGCTTTACAATACGCTGATCATTCTGGTCATTCAGGTGCCTGTGATGATCGCGCTCGCCACGGTCATGGCGGTGCTCTTGAATTCGCCGCTACTCAAAGTCCGGCCGCTTTACCGTTTTGCGTTTTTCGCGCCTGTCGTCGTCGGCGAGGTTGCGTATGCGGCGGTGTTCCGGCTGATGTTCAGCGCCGATTTCGGCATCATCAACAAGCTCATCACATCAGTCGGCCTCTCGCCCATCTCGTGGTTCGACAATGCCAATGCGGCCATGGCCCTTGTCATCATCGCGGTTACCTGGCGCTGGGCGGGGTATAACGCCATCATCATCCTCGCCGGGCTGCAATCCATCCCCGGTGACGTTTATGAGGCGGCGACGCTGGACAAGGTGAGCAAGCGCCAGCAGTTCTTTCATATCACCCTGCCGCTGCTCAAACCCATCATCCTCTTTTGCGTCGTCCTGTCGGTCATCGGCACCATGCAGCTGTTTGCCGAACCTTTCCTCATCACCAACAGGGGCGGGCCGGGTGGCGGCACGGAGACGCTCGGACTGTTCCTTTACCGGCAGGGCTTCACGTCGCTCAATTTCGGTTACGCCTCGGCCATCGCCTACACCATGGCGGCGCTCGCCATCGCCATTTCGCTGCTTAATCTGTGGGTCGGGAGGGAGCCGAAATGAGATCGAAATCCAGATCGCTGTTCTGGCAAAAGATGGCCCTGCATGCGACGCTGACGCCGCTCGCCATCATCTGGCTGTTTCCACTGTGGATGATGTTCGTGTTCTCGACCATGCCGGATTACGGCATTTTCAGCCCGGACATTGTTCTGGTGCCATCCACCAACTTTATGGAAAATTTAAGCAACCTTCAGGCGGATACGAATTTCCTGCGGGCGATGTTCATCTCCATCACCGTCGCCGTCATTTATACGGTTCTTTCGGTGTTCCTGACGTCGATGGCGGGCTGGGCGCTGGCGCGTTACCGTTTCGCCGGACGCAGGGTGGTGATCGCCATCATCCTCGGCACCATCACTCTGCCCTTCGCTGTCGTTGTCATTCCGCAATTCATCATGGTGGCGCGTGAATTCAAGCTCGCCAACACCTGGATCGCATTGATCGTGCCGCCGCTGTTCAACTCGCTCGGCGTGCTGTTCATGCGACAATCCTTCTCGATGATGCCGACCGAGCTTTTCGATGCGGCACGGGTGGAAGGCGTCAAGGAATGGCAGATCTTCCTGCGCATCGCCCTGCCGCTGGCGCGGCCCACCATGGCGGCGCTCTCGATCATTCTCTTCCTGGCCTCGTGGAATAATTATCTCTGGCCGCTTCTCATCAATTCCCGCCCAGGAATGATGACCGCACCCGTGGCCCTTGGCACCCTCATCGGGCTCACCAAGGTGTCATGGGGCGGCATCATGGCCGGCGCGGTGCTGCTCACCGCACCCATCCTCGTAGTTTTCGTGGCTTTGCAGCGTCACTTCATCGCCGGCATCTCAGCCGGGGCAGTCAAGTAAGGGGGCCGCATGGCGGAACTTTCGCTCAAAAACGTGGTCAAGCGTTACGGCGCGCTGGAGGTGATCCATGGTGCCAATCTGGAAGTGGAGGACGGCGAATTCGTCGTGTTTGTCGGCCCGTCCGGCTGCGGCAAATCCACGCTTCTCAGAATGATCGCCGGGCTGGAAGATATTTCCGGCGGCGATATCGTGATTGGCGGCAAGACGGTCAGCGACGCCGATCCGGCGGATCGCGGCATCGCCATGGTGTTCCAGTCCTACGCGCTCTATCCGCATATGACGGTCGCCGAAAACTTGTCCTTCGGTCTTCGGATGAACGGCAACCCCAAGGCCGATACGCAAAAGCGTGTCAGTCGCGCCGCCGAAATCCTGCAGATCAACGAATTGATGCAACGCCGCCCGAAACAGCTTTCCGGCGGCCAGCGGCAGCGTGTGGCTATCGGCCGCGCCATCGTGCGTGAACCCAAGGTTTTCCTGTTCGACGAGCCGCTCTCCAACCTCGATGCGGAATTACGGGTGCAGATGCGCGTGGAAATCTCGCGGCTGCACAAGCAGCTGGGCACCACGATGATCTATGTGACGCATGACCAGACAGAGGCGATGACGCTGGCCGACAAGATCGTTGTGCTGCGGGCGGGCAATATCGAACAGGTCGGCGCGCCGCTCGATCTCTATGACGATCCCGCCAACCGTTTCGTTGCCGGTTTTGTCGGTTCGCCGAAGATGAATTTTCTCGAGGCGACCATCATCGGCACCGGCGCTGAAAGCATAACACTTTCCCTCGACAGCGACCCAGCTGTGCGACTGACCTTGCCGATAAAGGAACGCATCAACGAGGGGGCCAAGGTTTCGCTTGGCATCCGGCCGGAGCATTTCGCCGATGCCGGCGCGGGTGACGCCGATCTCACCGTTCATGTCGATGTCGCCGAACATCTCGGCAATACCAGCTATGTCTATGCGCGCGCGCAGGGCGGCGAGCAGTTGATCATCGAGCGGCCGGAATCGCGCGATGTCGGCAATCGCGACAAGCTGACGGTCGGTCTTTCCGCCCACAAGGCTTTCCTTTTCGACAGCAAGGGCGAACGCCTGCGCTGATTTCTTCCCAAGCACCAATGTAAGACGAGGATTTCATGACAACCGAACAACCGATCCGCTGGGGCATCATCGGCCCGGGAACCATCGCAAAGACTTTCGCGGATGGTATCGCCCATTCCCGCACCGGCAGGTTAGAGGCCATCGCCACCCGCAATCCGGACAGGCCGGGCCTTGCCGAAGCCTTTGCTGGCGCGCGCATCATCAAGGGTTACGATGCGCTGCTTGCCGATCCCGATATCGATGCCGTCTATATCTCCACACCCCATACCGGCCATGCCGAATGGGCGATCAAGGCAATCCGGGCCGGCAAGAACGTGCTGGTGGAAAAACCCATCGCGCTCTCGGCCTATGATGCCGACGCCATTTTCCACGAGGCGAAAAAGGCGGGCGTCTTCGCCGGCGAAGCCTATATGTACCGCCTGCATCCGCAGACGGCGAAACTGCTCGAACTCGTCAAGAGCCGTGCCGTTGGCGATATCCGTATCATCCGCTCGAGCTTCGGTTTCAACATGGGTTCGTTCCGGGCCGATCACCGGCTTTTCGCCAATGAAATGGCGGGCGGCGGCATTCTCGATGTCGGCGGTTATCCGGTCTCCATGGTGCGGATGATCGCAGGTGCCGTGGAGGGAAAACCCTTTGTCGAGCCGGAAAAGGTGGCGGGCGCGGCCCATCTCGGCCAGTCAGGCGTCGATGAATGGGCCTCGGCCGTGCTGAAATTCGCAAACGGCATCGTCGCGGAAGTTTCGTGCTCGATCATGGCGGCGCAGGACAATGTGCTGCGCATCATCGGCTCGGAAGGCCGTATCGAGGTCAAGGATTTCTGGTTCGCCGCCGGCCACAAGGGCGGCACCGGCCGTATAGACATCATCCGCGGCGACAAGGTCGACACCATCGAATTGCCGGAGGATCGCTGGCTTTATTCCTTCGAGGTCGATGCGGCCGGCGAGGCAATTCGCCAGGGTAAAAAGGAATTCGATGCACCCGGCATGGCCTGGGCCGACAGCCTCGGCAACCTGCGTGTCATGGATCAATGGCGGGCCTCGGTCGGGCTGGAATACAGCGTCGAGAAGGCGACCTCCCGCATCGCAAACATTGCCGGCGGCACGGTTGTGGCCGGAAATACGGTTCCGAAGCGGCAGATACCGGGCCTTGTCAAACCCGCCTCCGTGATCGCGCTCGGTTTCGAATTTTTCCCTAATTTTGCCTCCGCATCCCTGACGCTCGATGCATTTTATGAAGCAGGCGGCAATCTCTTCGATACGGCCTATGTCTATGGCGCCGGAAAAACCGAGGCGATTTTTGGTGACTGGCATACGAGCCGCAACGTGCCGCGCGAAGAGATCGTGCTGATTGGCAAGGGCGCGCATTCGCCGCTCTGCTATCCTGACATGATTGCCAAACAGCTCGATCAGTCGCTTGAACGGCTGAAGACGGATTATGTCGATGCCTATTTCATGCATCGTGATAATCTGGACGTTCCGGTTGGCGAATTCGTTGATGTCATGGATTCCGAAGTCCGGCGCGGCCGCATTCGCGGCATTTTCGGCGGCTCGAACTGGACGCGCGAGCGTATGGATGAGGCTGCCGCCTATGCGCAGAAGAATGGCAAGCAGGCCCCGGGCGCGCTTTCCAACAACTTCTCGCTCGCCGAAATGCTCGATCCCATCTGGGCGGGCTGCGTGGCGGCATCGGATGACGAGTGGAAGGAATGGCTGAAATCCCGCCAGATCCCTAACTTCGCCTGGTCGAGCCAGGGGCGCGGCTTCTTCACCGAGCGGGCAGGGCGCGACAAGCAGGATGATGAGGAAATCGTCCGCGTCTGGTATTCTGACCGAAACTTCGTGCGCCGCGACCGGGCGATCGAGCTTGCTCAGAAACTCGGGCGGCACCCGATCCATATCGCGTTAGCTTATGTCATCGCCCAGCCTTTCCCGGTCATCCCGCTGATCGGGCCGCGCACGATTGCGGAGCTGGAGGACAGCCTTTCGGCACTGGATATTGCGCTGACCGCTGAGCAGGTGAAGTGGCTGGAGGCGTGAATGACAATGAGGCCGCGGATTTATCCGCCGCCTCATTTGGATAGGACAAGGCGTTACGGCGTATTTCTTCTCCCCGGCGAGGAGAAGAAACAAGTGGCATGCGTTCGCTCCAGATGACGACCGTTGTGGTGGAGATGTCATCTTCCACCTTCTTTCCTCTCCCGGTGACTGCTAAAGCGTAGTTTCATAAAATGCGCCGCAAGACACGGCAGGCAAACAATCACCGGGGTTCCCATGAGCGATATCGACCGAAGCCGTGCGCAGCAGTTGATGTGGGAGGCGGATATCGATGCGCTGGTGCTGTTCCAGCCCGAAGCCTTCCGATATGCGGTCGGCGCTCACGCCGGTGTTGCGACAATGTGGGGCAGGGCCGGTTCGGCGATTGCGCTTGTTCCGGCAGATGCCGGGGCGGGGCTTGCCGCCATCGTCAGCGATCATGCTGCCCCGCTCATCAGGAAGGCTGCGCCAGATATCGATCTGCGCTGCCACCGCATATGGATCGACATGGTCGATCTGTCGGGTGTCGAAACCGTCCGCCAAGTGGATAACGCCTATCGCCGCAACAATTCGGGCGGCCCGAGGCCGGAGACGTTTGACCGCGCGGTCTGTTTCAAACTTCTCGCGGACCTCCTGCGGGAGCGCGGTTTAGCATCGGCGCGCATCGGTGCCGATCTCGAATTCATGCCGGCCGCTGATTTTCTGGCGTTGCGTCAGGCACTTCCCGATGTGAACTGGATCGATGGTTCGGCCGTGCTGCGGCGTCTGCGCGCGGTGAAATCCGAACGCGAGATCGAACTTCTGCGGCGCGCGGCGGCGGCGGCTGAGGCGGGGCTGGTCGCGATGGCGGCAGCCGCCAGGCCGGGCGCGGCGCTTGGTGGGCTTTCTGCCGCCTGGAAGGCTGGCGCGCAGGCGCATGCCGCGACGTCAGGTTTTTCGCTGAGCGGACATTGGGACTACATATCCGTCGGGCCCGCCTTGTCGGATATGGCGGCTGTGGTGACGCCGGGCGCATTGATCAAGGGCGATGTCGGCACGTTGGTCGATGGTTATTCGTCTGACGGTGCAAGAACCTTCTCATGGGGCCTGGTCTTGCCTCTGGCGGTGGATATCTTCAAGGCGCTGGAAGCGGCCTTCGAAAGCGGGCTGGACGCGCTTCGTCCCGGCAGCAGCTTCGGCGCGGTGCACGCAGCCATGCTGGCCTCGATGCGCAGGGATGGTTTCAGTGAGTATTATCGCGGCCATTTCGGCCACTCCGTCGGCGGCGGGGTGGGCATCGAGGAGTGGCCGTTCTTTTCCCATGACAACGCGGAAATTATTCTTCCCGGTATGGTGGTTGCGCTCGAAGCGCCATTTTACGGCGAGGGGCTGGGTGCGCTGATGATCGAGGATCAGTTCCTCGTCACATCGTCAGGCACAGAATGCATGAACAAGCTGCCACGCACTCTGCGGGATTTGTCACGGGAATGATGGCTCGCGGCCGTCTGCTGCCTTAGAGAAAATCGTCGCGGCGCGGGGTGAAGCAGTCGATCAGCTCACCCTCTTCCAGACAGAGGCAACCATGTTCAATATGGCCGGGAACGACCAGGCTATCGCCTTTCTGAAGGTCATAGGCGTCGCCATCGCGGTAAAAGCGGAAACTGCCGCTGGCGACATAGGTGGACTGCACATGCGGATGGCTGTGCAGCTTGCCTTCGGCGCCGGTCTTGAAGCGGAAGGACACGACCATCAGCTCGGGTGCTTCGGAAAGCACGGTGCGTTCGACGCCATCGTCGGGCGAAACGGTGGGGAATGTCGGAAGCTGCTGCATGGGTTTCTCCTCAGTCTTTAATGCGGTTCAGGGCGTTCAGGCGGGCAGTCTCAGCGCGGCGCGCGCAACATGGCGCGGTAACGCGTCTGGCTGCTTTTCAGGTGGCTGCGCATGGCGCTTCGCGCCGCATCCTCGTTACCATCCTGTATGGCGATCAGGATCGCCTCGTGCTCGCCGACGAGACGGCTGAGATCGGCGGGTGAAAGCACGGTTTCGGCACCATTTTCGGCGACCGCACGGCGCGGAATGACGGTCGGGCCAAGCACCTGCAGGAATTCGCTGAAGCGGGGATTGTTGGTCGCTTCGGCGACCGCGATGTGAAAGGCGAAATCGGCCTCGGCCGTTGGCATGCCCCTGGCGGCGCTGGCGCGGAAGGCATCGAAGGCCTCGATGATCTTTTCTTCCTGTGCCGGCGAACGGCGAATGGCGGCAAGGCCGGCGGCATCGCCTTCCACGGCGGTGCGCAGTTCCAGCATCTCGATCAGCGAGGAAACACGCGCAAGATCGACATTGTGGAACGGCCGCCGCTCCACGGGGGCGGGCTCCAGGACGAAGACGCCGGCGCCCTGACGGGGCTCAACCAGACCGTCGGAGCGCAGCGAGGCAACCGCCTCGCGCACCACCGTGCGGCTCACGCCGAATTCCTGCGTCATCTGCGCTTCGGAGGGCAGGCGGTCGCCGGTTTTGTAGCGGCCCTTGGCGATCTGGCTGCGGAGTTCCTCCGAAACCTTCACCACAAGCGTTCTGCCCTGTGGAGCTGCCGGTTCGGAGGTGGTCGCTTTTGTCATCTGTGTCGCCGTTCTAAAATGGGTGCGGGGTTGCGTCCGGAAGTCCTCGATACGTCATTCGCGGCCCGGCTTGCAATCCCGCTGATCATTCAGCTCTGTTTGAAGATCGGGTTGTCGACAAACGTACCGCCCTGGAACCGCACCAACGCGTCATTCGGGTCCGGTGGCGGTGTCGTCTCGGTTATATGCCGCCGGAAGGCCTCGGCATTATCCTTCGGTTTCCAGCCCAGAAAGCCAAGATGCGAATTGTCCCACCAGCCCGCATCATTGGCCGATGCCCCCCAGACGACCGGGCAGCCGAGCACCGGCGCGCGAAACACCGCCTCGATCAGCGACACGAAATCATCGTGCGAAAACCAGGTGGACAGCATGCGGTAATTGTTGGGTTCCGGCGTACAGGAGCCGATGCGCACCAGCGCCGTCTCCTGCCCGAATTTATCGAAATACATGCGGGCGAGGTTTTCGCCGAAACATTTGGAGACGCCGTAAAGACCGTCCGGCCGCGCCGGAACATCCGGACCGAGCCGTTCGGTCTGCGGATAATAGCCGATCGTGTGGTTGGAGCTGGCAAAGACGATGCGTGGCTGTCCATGGGCGCGGGCGGCCTCGTAGAGATTATAAAGCCCGATGATATTGCCCTGAAGGATTTGTTCGAAGGGCTTCTCCACCGAGATGCCGCCGAGATGAACAATACCGTCGCAACCGGCGACCATGGCATTCACGGCATTGGCATCGGCAAGGTCGCATTGCACGCATTCTTCGTTCGGCCCTGCCGGGTCGAGCGGGGAGAGATCGGCAAGGCGCAGTATCTCCGCCATCGGTGCGAGACGCTCGCGCATGACGCGGCCAAGCTGGCCCGCCGCACCGGTAACAAGAAGCCGTTTCATCGCCATTCTTCCAAGCCTTTTCTGCGTCTTTGCTGTGGTCGAGAGTACCTTCACCTCTTGACCTTGTCATACAGATCGTACAAAAAGCGGATAACATATATTATGTGCCATGCGCAACAATCATGAAGGATGAGTTTGATGCTGACCGTCGAAACCAGGCAGGCCGTGAACCCGGACTATGCAAAAACGCTGGATACCGAAGGGCTCCGCCGGCATTTCCTCGCCAACGACATGTTCCGTTCCGGTGAAATCAGGCTGATCTATACCCATTACGATCGTTTCGTCATGGGCGGTGCGGTGCCCAATGGCGCGCCACTGACGCTGGACAAGGTGGAAGAAACCAAGACGCCATCCTTCCTCGACCGGCGCGAGATGGGCATCGTCAATATAGGAGAAACCGGCACCGTCAGCGCCGGCGACGAGACCTACACGCTCAATCGCGGCGACGTGCTTTATCTCGGTGCGGGCAGCAGGGCTGTCACCTTCGATGGTGCTGGCCGGTTCTACATCACGTCCTGCCCGGCCCATCGCAGCCTGCCGGCAAAGCTTGTCAGCCTCGCTGACAGCAAGGAGGTCAAGCTCGGCGCGACCGAGACCTCCAACAAGCGCACCATCAACCAGTTCATCCATCCGCTGGTCATGGAAAGCTGCCAGCTGGTGCTGGGTTATACGATGCTGGAGGATGGCTCGGTCTGGAACACCATTCCTTCGCATATTCATGATCGCCGCATGGAGGCCTATCTCTATTTCGGTATGGATGAAAAGTCGCGCGTGCTGCATCTGATGGGCGAACCGCAGGAAACCCGCCATCTGTTCATTTCCAATGAAGAAGGCGCCATTTCGCCGCCCTGGTCGATCCATTCCGGTGCTGGCATCGGCTCTTACACCTTCATCTGGGCGATGGCCGGCGACAATGTTGATTATACCGACATGGACTTCATCCAGCCGGGGGATCTGAAATGAAAAATCCCTTTTCGCTTGAGGGCCGCAAGGCGCTCGTAACGGGCGCGAATACGGGGCTTGGCCAGGCGATTGCGGTGGGTCTTGCCGCTGCCGGTGCGGAGGTGGTCTGCGCCGCTCGCCGTGCGCCGGACGAAACGCTTGATATCATCGCAAAAGACGGCGGCAATGCGAGTGCGCTGCTCATCGATTTTGCCGATCCGCTGGCGGCGAAGGATAGCTTTACCGACGCCGGTTTCGATATTCTCGTCAACAATGCCGGCATCATCCGCCGCGCCGATTCCGTCGAGTTTTCCGAACTCGACTGGGACGAGGTGATGGACGTCAATCTCAAGGCGCTGTTTTTCACCACGCAGGCCTTCGCGAAGGAGCTTTTGGCGAAAGGTCGGTCCGGCAAGGTGGTCAATATAGCCTCGCTCCTGTCGTTTCAGGGCGGCATTCGTGTGCCGTCCTACACCGCGGCGAAACATGGCGTTGCAGGTCTCACCAAGCTTCTGGCGAATGAATGGGCGGCAAAGGGCATCAATGTGAACGCTATTGCACCCGGTTACATCGAAACCAACAATACCGAGGCGCTGCGCGCCGATGCAGCCCGCAACAAGGCCATTCTGGAGCGTATTCCGGCCGGCCGCTGGGGGCATTCGGAAGACATTGCCGGGGCGGCGGTTTTCCTGTCATCTGCGGCGGCAGATTATGTGCATGGCGCTATTCTCAACGTCGATGGCGGCTGGCTGGCGCGCTGATTTGCGCCAGTTTCTAAAATTCATCATATAACTTGTATGATGACTTGTTGACAAATATACGGCAAGCGGTTTAGGTGGCTTTCAGTCAGTGAACTTGCAGAGGAATTTCGATGATGAACCCTGAACAAATCAAGACGGCGCTCGGCTCCGGTCTTTTGTCTTTCCCGGTCACCCATTTCGATGCCGAGGGTCGTTTTGCGGCAGATAGCTACAGGGAGCATGTCGAATGGCTCGCCGGTTACAAGGCTCCGGTGCTGTTTGCCGCTGGCGGCACGGGCGAGTTCTTCTCGCTGAAGCCGGATGAAATCCCAACGATCGTTGCCGCCGCCAAGGAAGTGGCCGGCGAAACGGCCATCGTGTCCGGCTGTGGTTACGGCACCGAGATCGCCGTCGATATCGCCCGCTCCGTCGAAAAGGTCGGTGCCGATGGTATCCTGCTTCTGCCGCATTACCTCATCGATGCGCCGCAGGAAGGGCTTTACGCCCACATCAAGAAGGTTTGTCAGTCGGTCGGCATCGGCGTGATGGTTTATAACCGTGACAATTCCGTGCTGCAGGCCGATACGCTGGCGCGTCTTTGCGACGAATGCCCGAACCTCGTCGGCTTCAAGGATGGCACCGGCGATATCGGCCTCGTGCGCCAGATCACCGCCAAGATGGGTGACCGTCTGATGTATCTCGGTGGCATGCCGACGGCGGAATTGTTTGCCGAAGCCTATCTCGGCGCTGGTTTCACCACCTATTCCTCGGCCGTGTTCAACTTCGTGCCGGGTCTTGCCAATGAGTTCTACGCCGCCCTGCGTGCCGGCGAGCGCGCCACCTGCGAACGCATTCTCGTTGATTTCTTCTATCCGTTCATGGCGATCCGTAACCGCGCCAAGGGTTATGCCGTCTCCGCCGTCAAGGCCGGTGTTCGCCTGCAGGGCTTCAACGCCGGTCCGGTGCGCGCGCCGCTGAAGGATCTGACGAATGAGGAAATCGGCATGCTCGAAGCCCTGATCGGCACACACAAGCGCAAAGCCTGATTAAGGGAAAAACGGGAGGGGAGCCATGAAAATCACGGCGGTGCGCACGCATCTGCTCGAACACCGGCTGGACACGCCGTTTGAAAGCGCATCCATGCGCTTCGACCGGCGGGCCCATGTTCTGGTGGAGATCGAATGTGATGACGGGACCGTCGGCTGGGGCGAATGCCTCGGCCCGGCGAGGCCCAACGCGGCCGTGGTTCAGGCTTACTCAGGCTGGCTCATCGGCCAGGATCCGCGCCAGACCGAAAAGATCTGGGCCGTGCTTTATAATGCCCTGCGCGATCAGGGCCAGCGCGGCCTCAGCCTCACGGCCTTGTCCGGTATCGATATCGCGCTCTGGGATATCAAGGGCAAGCATTACGGCGCTTCCATCTCGATGCTGCTTGGCGGGCGCTGGCGCGAAAGCGTGCGCGCCTATGCCACCGGCAGCTTCAAGCGCGACAACGTGGATCGCGTCTCCGACAATGCCTCCGAGATGGCGGAGCGCCGGGCGGAGGGTTTTCACGCCTGCAAGATCAAGATCGGTTTCGGTGTCGAAGAAGACCTCAGGGTCATTGCCGCGGTGCGTGAGGCGATCGGGCCGGATATGCGGCTGATGATCGACGCCAATCACGGTTATACCGTCACCGAGGCCATCACGCTCGGCGACCGTGCCGCCGGATTCGGCATCGACTGGTTCGAGGAGCCGGTTGTCCCGGAACAGCTTGATGCCTATGCCCGGGTGCGGGCCGGCCAGCCGATCCCGGTTGCGGGTGGCGAGACCTGGCACGGGCGTTATGGCATGTGGCAGGCGCTTTCCGCCGGTGCCGTGGATATTCTCCAGCCCGATCTCTGCGGCTGCGGCGGATTTTCCGAAATACAGAAGATCGCCACGCTGGCGACACTTCACGGCGTGCGCATCGTGCCGCATGTCTGGGGCACCGGCGTGCAGATTGCCGCCGCGTTGCAATTCATGGCAGCGATGACGCCTGACCCGGTGCGCGTGAACCCCATTGAGCCGATCATGGAATTTGACCGCACTCATAATCCGTTCCGCCAGGCCGTGCTGCGTGAGCCTCTCGAAGCGGTGAACGGCGTCGTTACCATTCCCGACGGGCCCGGTCTCGGCATCGAGATCAACCGCGATGCATTGACTGAATTCAGGATGCCAGACCCATGAGCGAACTCGTCAGAAAACTGAGCGGCACAGCGCCGAACCCCGCCTTTCCGAGAGGCGCGGTGGATACGCAGATGCACATGTATCTGCCCGGCTATCCTGCCTTGCCGGGTGGTCCTGGCCTGCCGCCGGGCGCTCTGCCGGGGCCGGAGGATTATCGTCGCCTCATGCAATGGCTCGGCATAGACCGGGTCATCATCACGCAGGGCAACGCCCATCAGCGCGATAATGGCAACACACTGGCTTGCGTTGCCGAAATGGGCGAGGCGGCCCACGCCGTTGTCATCATCGATGCGACCACGACCGAAAAGGACATGGAAAAGCTCACCGCCGCCGGTACGGTCGGCGCGCGTATCATGGATTTGCCGGGCGGCGCGGTGAACCTGTCCGAATTGGACGCGGTGGACGAGCGGGCACATGCGGCCGACTGGATGGTGGCAGTGCAGTTCGACGGCAACGGTCTTCTCGATCATCTGCCGCGCCTTCAGAAAATCCGCTCCCGCTGGGTGTTTGATCATCACGGCAAGTTTTTCAAGGGCATCAGGACGGATGGGCCGGAAATGGCGGCCCTTCTGAAGCTCATCGACCGAGGCAATCTCTGGTTCAAATTCGCTGGCGTTTATGAAAGCTCCCGCAAAAGCTGGCCCTATGCCGATGTCGCCGCCTTTTCGCGGGTGATCGCCGCCCATGCGCCGGAGCGCATCGTCTGGGGCACCAACTGGCCGCATAATTCGGTGCGCGAGACGGCGGCCTATCCCGACGATGCCCGTCTTGCGGAACTGACGCTCGGCTGGCTGCCGGATGAGGCGGCGCGTCATCGGGCGCTGGTCGAAAACCCGGAAGCGCTGTTCAAGCTGTCGCCGGTCAAGGCGACCTAGTTTTACAAGGGATGGTTGGGAATGGGAGGCCCCATCATCCTTTTCAAGTGAAAGGACTTTGCATGCCGGCCCGGATGGGCGTCAAAAAATCGGTCCGATAGCCTTGGAGGGGCTGGGCCGTTTCAACAATGGAGGAGGAAAGCATGAAAAAGATTGCAAGCATGATGTGCGTCGCGATGGGGATCGCGCTGTCAGGTGTTTCCGCCAGCGCACAGGAAATCACCCTGCGCTCCGCCGATATCCACCCGGATGGTTATCCGACCGTCGAGGCCGTGAAATATATGGGCGAGTTGCTGGCTGAGCGCAGCAAGGGCCGCATCAAGATACAGGTGATGAACAATTCCGTTCTCGGCGGCGAGAAGGACACCATCGAGCAGACCCGCTTCGGCGTCATCGACATGAACCGCGTCAACGCCGCCCCCTTCAACAATCTGGTCAAGGAAACCACCGTTCTCGGCCTGCCTTTCCTGTTCCGTTCGACGGAGCACATGCATAACACCGTTGATGGCCCGATCGGTGATGAAGTTCTGGCGGCCTTCGAACCGCACGGCCTCATCGGTCTTGCCTTTTACGATTCCGGTGCACGTTCCTTCTACACCACCAAAAAGCCGATTGAAAAACTGGCGGACCTGAAGGGTCTTAAAATCCGCGTGCAGCAGTCGGATCTGTGGATTTCGATGATGCAGGCCTTTGGCGCCAACCCGACACCGATGCCGATGGGCGAGGTCTATTCCTCGCTGGAAACCGGTGTCGTCGACGGTGCCGAAAACAACTGGCCGTCCTACGAATCCGCTCGCCATTACGAGGTCGCGAAAAACTACTCGCTGACGGAACATTCCCTCAACCCGGAAATCCTCGTCATTTCCAAGATCTCCTATGACAAGCTCTCGCCGGAAGACCAGAAGCTGCTGCGCCAGGCGGCCAAGGATTCGGTCGGCAAGATGCGCGAACTCTGGAGTGCCCGCGAAAAAGCGTCGGAAGAAAAAGTCCGCGCCGGTGGCGCCAACGTCATCAAGGTCAACAAGGAGGAATTCGCTGCGGCGATGGGTCCGGTCTACGACAAGTTCGTCACCGACCCGAAGATGAAAGACCTTCTGGAACGGGTGAAAGCGGTCAAGTAACGCGCGGAAAACCGGCCCTGGAAACAGGGCCGGTTTTCTTTTGTTGCCGTTGATGCGGGAGGAACAGACAATGCGAAATTTCATGCGGGCAATTCGCCCTTTTCTCGGCGCGCTCAGCCACGCGTCGCTTTATATTGCCGGTATCGGCATGATCGCCATGACGCTCATCGTCGGCTGGCAGGTCTTTGCCCGTTATATCCTCAATGATTCACCGAGCTGGTCGGAGCCGCTGTCGCTGCATCTCATGTCCTGGTTCATCATGCTGGGGGCAGCCGTTGGCGTGCGCGAAAGCGTGCATCTAGGGCTCGATATTCTGCGCTATATGATGCCGCCGCGCGTGCAGAAGGGCATGGACCTGACGAGCCTTGCGCTGATCTTCTTCTTCGGCGCGGGCATGGCCTGGTATGGCACCTCACTTTCCATGGGCACCTGGACGGCGACCATTCCGGTTCTCGGCTGGCCGGGCGGGACGGATTTCTTCCCGCTGATCGGTGGTGGTTTCCTCATCGCGCTGTTTGCAGCGGAACGTTTCGCCGATCTTGCCATCGGCGAGGACATCGCGGCTGACGTCATCGTGCAGGAGGCCGCATAAATGGCTTACACCATTCTTTTCGGTGTCTTCACCCTGCTGATGCTGATCGGAACGCCGATCGCATTCTGCCTCGGCATCGCCTCCTTCGCCACGGTTCTTTATCTCGGCCTGCCGCCCATCGTGGTGTTCCAGCAGATGAATTCCGGCATGAATGTCTTTGCGATGATGGCGATCCCGTTCTTCATTTTCGCAGGGGACCTGATGGTGCGTGGCGGCATCGCCCATCGCCTCATCCGGTTTGCCGCCGGTCTCGTCGGGCACCTGCGTGGCGGTCTTGGCCAGGTCAATATCGTGGCCTCGACCCTGTTCGGCGGCATTTCCGGCTCGGCCGTCGCCGATGCTTCCGCCGTTGGCGGTTTGATGATCCCGCAAATGGCCAAGCGCGGTTACGACAAGGACTATGCCGTCAATGTCACCGTCAATGCCGCCATCATCGCGCTGATGATCCCGCCTTCGCACAACATGATCCTCTATTCGATCGCGGCGGGTGGCAATGTCTCGGTGGCCGATCTCTTCACCGCCGGCATCATTCCGGGTCTGCTGCTTGCTGCGGCGCTGATGGTGACGGCCTATATCGTCGCCCGGCGCAAAGGCTATCCGTCCGAGCCGTTCCCGGGTTTCTCCAAGCTGATGTATTATCTGCTGGCCTCGTTCCCCGGCATCCTGCTGATCGGCATCATCTTTGGCGGTGTGCGTTCGGGCATCTTCACCGCGACGGAAAGCTCGTGCATCGCCGTGCTCTATGCTTTCCTCGTCGCCATGCTGGTTTATCGCGAGCTGAACTGGGACGGTTTTGTGGAAGCTGTCATGGGTGCGGTCCGCACCACGGCCATGGTTCTGCTGGTCATCGGCACGGCGGCATCCTTCGGCTGGCTGATGGCCTTTCTGCAGGTTCAGACGTTGATGATTGCGGCAATCAGCGCGATTTCGGACAATCCGATCATCGTGCTGCTCGTCATCAACGTCATCCTGCTGCTGCTCGGCACCTTCATGGATATGGCGCCGATGGTCATCATCTCCACGCCGGTGCTTCTGCCTGTCGTGAAGGCCTTCGGCATCGACCCCGTGCATTTCGGCGTGGTGATGATCCTGAACGCCGGTATCGGCCTCAACACGCCGCCGGTGGGAACGGTGCTCTTTGTCGGCTGCGCGGTGGGCGGCATCACGATACGGGAGGCGATGCGGACGATCTGGCCGTTCTTCGGCGCCAGTATCGCCGTGCTGCTGGCTGTTACCTATATTCCGTCTCTGTCCCTGTGGTTGCCGTCACTGTTCCGGTAATTCCCGAGCTTGCAAACGAGAAGGCCCCGCTATGCCGGGGCCTTTTCCATTTCAGCGGCAAGCAGCCTTTGCTGTTCGTGTTCGTCAAACGCCATGAGATTGCCGTGCCGGCTGCGGCGTATCCGGTTCATGTGGTCGCGCGGACTTAAGCCCAATGTACGCTTGAACATCCGTGAGAAATAATAGGGGTCGCCATAACCCACCTCGGCGGCGGCTGCCGAGACCGAAAGCCCCGCCTCGAGAAAATGCATGGCGCGTTCCATACGCTTGAATTCCTGGTATTTGCGCGGCGTCCGACCGACCCGCTTCTGGAATTCCCGCAGGAAATAATCGCGATTATAGGGGGCTGCGTCGGTCGCCCTGCCGGCAATTTCAGGGTCGAGCGGATTGGCCGAAATCATCGTGATCGCCTTCATCACCGCAAGGTCGAGGCCTTCCGTGCCCTCCGGCTGGAAACTCGGGCGGTCCACCCATCCAAGAAAGGCATCGTCAATAAAGGCAATCAGCAGCACCATGAAAAGATGGTGCTGGCCGAGTGTCACGGAGGAGGGCGGGGCGCTCTGCCGGTAGTGGCGAACGAGTGGCTCCAGCAACGACCAGCGGCTAAGCCTCACCTTTGGTTTCAGGTCCATCTGCGCGATCAGGTTGTGGCGGCCGTAAATATCGAGGTTGAAGTGCTGCGCCACGCCGCGATAGATCACGGCCTGCTCGTTCCAGCCGACGAAGCGCTGCCCCCTGAAAATCAGCATGGCGTCACCCGGCTCCAGCACCCGTGCTTCACCATCCACGAGATAATGCCCGCGCCCTTCCAGGCAGATGATGAGATCGTCCACCGGGTTGGATTTGTCGATCTGCCAGGTGCGCGAATGCTCCATCTTGATCGTCGCACGCGTGAGATTGAGGTTGAGCGCCGCGGGCGGAACGGATGACAGAATGCCACCTTCGATTTCGTCCATCTTTTTCCTCGTCTTTGTTAATTCACCTTGGCGCGGAAATTTGGTTTTGTCACCGTATAAATCGCATTTACGCGCCGTATCAATGAGGGAGGAGAACGGTCGCGACGTGACATTGCGCTTTTATGCGCCCGTCGCCGATTGTTCCGGGAGAATCACTTGTACGAAATTGAATTCTGTCATTCGCGTCCCATCGGGGCGCGGGGAGGCGCATCATGAAATCTCAGCGCTTCCTGGGGCTGGGATATCTGACGCCCTATATCGTCGGGCTGCTGGTCTTCACCGCAATCCCTTTCCTTGGCTCCCTTTATCTCAGCTTTACCCGTTACGACCTGATGAGCGATCCCACATGGGCGGGGCTTGCCAATTACGAACGGCTGTTCACCCGCGACCGTACCTTCATGAAGTCGCTGAACGTCACCCTGTTCTACGTGTTCCTGACGGTGCCGCTGAAGCTTGCCTTTGCCCTCTTCATTGCGGCGATCCTCAATTACAAGCTGCAATTCATCAACTTCTTCCGCACTGCCTTTTATGTGCCATCCATCCTTGGAGGCTCGATTGCGATTGCCGTTCTGTGGCGTTATATCTTCGCGAGCGAAGGGCTGGCCAACATGGCGCTGGCGGCAATCGGCCTGTCACCCGTCGACTGGTTCGGCGATCCGGGCAATGCGCTTTTCACCATCACGCTGCTGCGCTGCTGGCAGTTCGGTTCGGCCATGGTGATCTTCCTCGCCGCGCTGCAATCCATCGACAAGTCGCTTTATGAAGCGGCCGCCATTGATGGCGCGGGCAAGGTGAAGACCTTCTTCTTCATCACGCTTCCCCTGCTGACACCGGTGATCTTCTTCAACCTCATCATGCAGATGGTACAGGCGTTTCAGGAGTTTAACGGTCCTTACATCATCACCCAGGGCGGGCCGCTGAAGTCCACTTACCTCTTGCCTCTCTACATCTACGACGAGGCCTTCAAGAAGTTCAACATGGGTTATGCCTCCGCCATTGCCTGGGTGCTCTTCACCATCATCACCGTGCTGACCCTCGTCGCCTTCTGGTCGTCGAAGAAGTGGGTCTATTACGCCGGCGACAAGCGGAACTGATGCCATGACCGATATCGCAACCCTCAACGACATGCAGGCGGCCCGCCGGGCAAGGCTCAGGCTGCTCTCCACCTCTGTGCGCTACGTGCTTCTCTTCGCGGTCGGCCTCGTCATGCTTTATCCGCTGATCTGGCTGGTGGGCGCGAGCTTCAAGACCAATTCGGAAATCTTCTCCGGTGCCGGCTTCATCCCCGAAAACCCGACACTGGACGGCTATATTCGCGGCTGGCAAACCTCGACGCCCTATACATTTGGCCGGTTCTTCTGGAATTCCTTTCTGATCATCCTGCCGAAGGTCATCGGCACGGCGATTTCCTGCACCATGGCGGCCTATGCCTTTGCCCGCTTCGATTTTCCGCTGAAGAAAATCCTGTTTGGCTCGGTTATCGCCATTCTGCTTTTGCCGAATGTCGTCACCCGCATTCCGCAATATATCCTTTTCCGCGATCTCGGCTGGCTGGACAGTTTCCTGCCGCTCTGGGTGCCCTCGGCTTTTGCCGGTGATGCCTTCTTCGTCTTCATGCTGGTGCAGTTCCTGCGCTCGCTGCCATCGGACATGGAAGAGGCGGCCCGGGTGGATGGCGCCAATAGCCTGCAGGCACTCATCTACATCGTCGTACCGATGCTGGCGCCAGCGCTGATTTCGGTCTGCCTGTTCCAGTTCATGTGGACGATGAACGATTTCCTCGGGCCGCTGATCTACCTGTCCTCGGTCGACAAATATCCGGTGAGCCTTGCGCTCAAACTCTCCATCGACACCACCGAAGCCTTTGAATGGAACCGCATCCTGGCGATGTCGGTGCTGACGATCGCGCCCGCGCTGATCGTGTTCTTCGCGGCGCAACGGTATTTCATTGAAGGGATCTCGTCTGGCGGGGTCAAGGGCTGAAAATGGCAAGCGTTCAACTTAAAAATCTCGAAAAAGTCTATGGTGGCAGCTTCAAGGCTGTGCACGGCATCAATCTCGATGTCGAGGATGGCGAGTTCATGGTGTTCGTCGGTCCTTCCGGCTGCGCCAAATCCACGACGCTGCGCATGGTGGCAGGGCTGGAGGAAATCACCGGTGGTGAAATCCTGATCGGCGACCAGCGCGTCAACGACCTGCCACCCGGCAAGCGCTCCATTGCCATGGTGTTCCAGAATTATGCGCTTTATCCGCATATGAAGGTGCGCGGCAATCTGGCCTTCGGCCTGAAGATCGCCGGTGTCGCCAAACCCGAGATCGAAAAGGCAATCGACGATGTCGCGCGCATTCTCGAAATCGAACCGCTGCTCGACCGATTGCCGAAGCAGCTATCCGGTGGGCAGGCGCAGCGTGTGGCGCTGGGCCGCGCGCTCATCAAGAAGCCGGGCGTGTTCCTGTTCGATGAGCCTCTGTCCAATCTCGATGCCAAGCTGCGTGCCTCCATGCGGGTGCGGATCACCGATCTGCATCGTCAGCTGAAGGCGGAAGGCCTGTCCTCGACGGTTATTTACGTCACCCACGACCAGACGGAAGCCATGACCATGGGCGACCGTATCTGCGTCATGCAGGCGGGCCGCATCATGCAGGTTGCTACTCCGAAGGAGCTGTATAACCGCCCTGCCAATCTGTTCGTGGCCGGTTTCATCGGCATGCCGGAAATGAACCTGGTGGATGTGGCCATTGATGGCGCGGAATTCGTCATTGGCGGACAGCGTCTGCCGATCGGTGGGCATCTGGAACAGCGGTTATCGGCGAGACCCGCAGATGCTGTCATCGGTATCCGCCCGCAGCATCTTTCGCTGGCGGGGGAAGCCGGTGGTCCGGCGCTGGAGGCGAAACTCACCAATGCGGAGTTCATGGGGCACGAGGTCTATCTGCACGCCGATCTCGGTGGCCAGAAGCTGGTGAGTGTTGTGGGTGCGGCAGAATTCGAGGCGCTCGGGCGCGACGGCATCCTGCGGCTGAAACCGGACCCGGAGAAGCTGCATATTTTCGACAAGGCCGATGGCCGCAACGTCTCGCTGTGAGGAGGGGACGGGCGTGCCTGATTTTTCGAGGAGGAGAACAACAATGAAGATGATGACAAGAATGATGGCCATGCTTGCCGGTGCCGCCTATGTGGCGATGGCAACTGCCCCGGCCGCCGGCGCTGCCGAAATGCGCATGTCGTGGTGGGGCGGTGAAAGCCGTCATGTCGCCACCCAGAAGGCAATTGCCGCCTGCGGCGAGAAATATGGCCATACAGTCAAGGGCGAATTCACCGGCTTCGACGGGTATCTTGAAAAGCTCACCACCCAGATGGCGGGCAAGACGGAGGCCGATATCGTTCAGGTCAACTGGCCGTGGCTGCCGCTGTTTTCCAAGAACGGCGAGGGTTTTGCCGATCTGCGTCAGCTGAAGCCGCTCGATCTTTCGCAATGGGCCGAGAGCGATCTGGAGGCGGGGTCGATGAACGGTGTGCTGCAGGGGCTTTCCGTCTCCACCACCGGCCGCGTCTTTTTCTTCAACGCCACCACCTTCGAAAAGGCGGGCGTCGAAATTCCGAAGACATGGGACGAATTCTTCGCCGCAACGAAGACCATCAAGGAAAAGCTCGGCAAGGACCACTATACCTTCAATGCCGTGAAGGAGACTGCCCAGCTTCTGGCGACGCTGGCCGTCGTGCAGAAGACCGGCAAGGATCTGGTCGACCCGAAGACCAACCGTGTCGCCTGGACACCGGCGGAACTGGCTGAAGGCATCTCCTTCGTCGGCAAGCTGGTTGAGACCGGCTCCATCCGCTCCCAGAAAGAGGAAGCGGCTGATGGCAACGTCAACCTTTATGAAAAACCGTCATGGTCCGAGGGCCGCATTGCCGGCTCCTACGAATGGGATTCGACCTATTCGAAATACGCCGATCCACTGAAGGAAGGGCAGGTTCTGAAACCCGTGCCGATGCTGAAGCTCGCAGATGCGGTAACCGATGGCGTCTATCGCAAACCTTCCATGGTGTTTTCGATCTCGAAAAACTCGAAGAACCCGGAAGCGGCCGCGCAAATCCTGAACTGCCTGCTGAACGAACCGGAGGGTATCGATGCACTCGGCACCTCGCGTGGCCTGCCTGCGTCAAAGGCTGCGGCGGAGCGTCTGGGCAACAAGGGTGAGCCGGAAGTCCGCGCTGCCAATGCCATCGTCATGGCGGCATCGGGGCCGGTGGTATCGCCCTTCAATGAACATCCGGAAATCCGCTCGGGCTTCATCGATACGCTGGAGGAATATGCCTATGGCCAGCTGACGGCGGAAGAGGCGGCCGAGCAGATCATCGATACGACCAACGATGTTCTGGCCAAGTTCGACTGAAACAAACGGTCCCGCCGGCAACTTGCGGCGGGGCCATTTTCCGGCCGCCGGGTGATAGGCTGCATGTCCGGCAACAGATTGGCCGGACAGGCGTGAAAGACGAGAAGAGAGCATGAACGAACCCCTTATCATCGCGCTTTCGGCGCGAACGGCAGCACTTTGCCTTGCCGCACCAGATGCGCGCTATCACCTGCCGGCACAAACGGCATGGCATCTGTCCTCGCCGGATGGCGATGGTCAGCACGGCGAAGCTACGACCGTCGTGACGCTGCTGCATGATCTGCGCCCGGATACGCGCTATGTCTTCGAAGCCGAGGGGTTCGGCAGTCTGGAATTCAGAACCGCGCCCTGTGCCGGACTCGTCGAAGCCACAGCGTTTTCCCTACGCCCGGATATTGCGCTTGACGATGAAGAAGGTGCGCGCGCCAATGCGACGGCGCTCGAAAACGCTGTCGCCGCCGTGCCGGCTGGCGGCACCCTGCGTCTGGGGCCCGGTGTCTGGACGGCCTTTCCGGTGCGGCTGAAAAGCGACATGACGCTGCACCTTGCGGAAGGTGCCGTGCTGCGCGCGCCATCCGTCCGTAACAGGTGGCCGATCCTGCCCGCGCGCGATGAGGCCGGGCGCATGCTTGGCAGCTGGGAGGGACTACCGGATGCCTGTTTCGCCGCGCCTGTTCATGCGATCGGGGCGGATAATCTCGTGATCGAGGGCAGGGGTATCCTGGATGGCTCTGGCGACAAGGGCGACTGGTGGAGCTGGCCGAAGGAAACCCGTGAGGGCGCGCGCCGGCCACGCGGCCTGCATCTCGTGTCCTGCCACAAAACACAGCTTTTGGGGTTCACGATCCGCAATGCCGCCTCGTGGACGATCCATCCGCAGGGCTGCGAGGATCTGACGGCCGCCGGCCTCACCATCATCGCGCCGCATGACAGTCCCAATACCGATGGTTTCAACCCTGAAAGCTGCCGTAACGTGATGATATCAGGCGTGCGCTTTTCCGTGGGTGATGACTGCATCGCGGTGAAGGCGGGAAAACGCGGGCCTGATGGTGAGGACGATCATTTGGCGGAGACACGCGGTATCAGCGTGCGCCATTGCCTGATGCAGCGCGGCCATGGCGGGCTGGTCATCGGTTCGGAAATGTCCGGCGGGGTCCATGATGTGACGGTGGAAGATTGCGACATGATCGGCACGGATCGCGGCCTGCGTCTCAAGACGCGGCGCGGTCGCGGCGGTATGGTCGGCAACATCACCATGCGCCGGGTGTTGCTGGACGGTGTGCAGACTGCACTTTCCGCCAACGCCCATTATCATTGTGATGCCGATGGGCATGATGACTGGGTGCAGTCGCGAAACCCGGCGCCGGTCAATGACGGCACGCCGTTCGTCGACGGCATCACCGTGGAAGATGTCGAAATCCGCAATCTCGCCCATGCGGCAGGTGTCTTTCTCGGTCTGCCGGAGGCTCCCATCCGCAACATCGTTGTCCGCAACCTCACCATCGTCTCGCATGATCCTTCGGCTGTTGCGACGCCGCCGATCATGGCCGACCGCGTGCGCCCCATGCGCCATGAGGCGATCGTCTTCGAGCAGGCGGATGTCGTCTGCGATGATCCGGCGCTTCTGAATGACGCCCCCGTTTCCATTTCGTCATATTTCGATTGAGAAAAGCCATGAAAGCCACTGAATATTTTGATCAATTCTCTCGCCGATACAAACATTACAAAGGCGGCAGCTGGTGTTATGAGGATGGTTGTGTCTATCGCGGTCTGCAGCAGCTGCTCGAGGCGACGGGCGAGGCCCGCTGGAATGACCATTTGCACCGTCTCGCCGATCCCCAGATTGGTGCGGATGGAACGCTGGCCGGTTATGATCCGCAGGAATATAATATCGACCATATTCTTGCCGGACGCATTCTCTTTCCCCTGTCGGCGCAAACCGGGGATGCACGCTATCTGGCGGCAGCGGGGCATCTGGCAGGCCAACTTCGAAGCCATCCACGCACCAATGCCGGCAATTATTGGCACAAGAAGCGTTACCCGCATCAGGTCTGGCTCGATGGCCTCTATATGGGGCTGCCATTCCAGATCGAATATGGTCAGACGACGGGCCGCCCGGAGCTGATCGAGGATGCGTTGCGTCAGTTTTCAGCGGCACTTGCGCTGACGGCGGATGCTGGTGGTCTATACGTTCACGGTTATGACGAGAGCCGCAACCAGCGCTGGGCTAATCCTGCGAGCGGCAAATCACCGGCCATCTGGGCGCGGGCGGTGGGCTGGCTTGCCATGGCGCTGGTGGATGCGCTGGTCATCTTGCCGGACGACAGTGCGACGGCCGAGCTTCGCGAGAGGACGCGACGTCTTCTGGCTGGTATCATTGCCCGGCAGACGCAGGCCGGTCTATGGATGCAGGTGCTCGACAATCAGGGCCTTGCCGGCAATTATGCGGAAACATCCGCCTCCGCCATGTTCGCTTATGCCCTGCTGCGTGCGGCCCGGCTGGGGCTCTTGCGGGGTGAAGAGGCGAAGGCTGCCCTTTCTGCTGGTCGCCAGGCGCTTGCCGCACTTCTGGAAACGCGCCTCGAGCTGGATGAGCAGGGCGTCGCGCGGCTAACCGGCATCGTGCATGTCGCCGGGCTCGGCGGTTTCGACGGTAATTATCGAGATGGAACGCCGGACTATTATCTGACGGAGCCGGTCGTATCCGACGATGCAAAGGGTGTCGGGCCGCTGATGATGGCCTATGCGGAAGCCTGCTTCTGGCCCGCTGAAGCCGGATACTTGCCGGAAATGGTGATATAAACGCGGCGCCGATAGAATCCGGGTTGCGCTGAACGGTTTGTGACTGGAAGAAATGAACCGCTGCGGGATAAACCTCGTTTTTGCGATATAACCGGAATCCAGTGTCACCGAGCCCCAATGCCATGAGCCAGTCACCCCCGGAACGTTTCATCCTGCTGGACGGCATAAGGGGTGTGGCTGCGCTTTTTATCGTTCACCGCCATGCCGAACAGTTTTTCGGACGGGACCCGGCCTCGAGCTATCTTGCCGTGGACCTGTTTTTTGCGCTCAGCGGCTTCGTGCTGGCCCATGCCTATGGCAAGAAACTTTATGAGGGGACAATCACGCCGGGCTTTTTCCTGAAGGCTCGCTTTGCCCGTCTTTATCCACTCTATGTGCTGGCGCTGGCGCTGATGGCGGCCTATTTCATCTGCCTTTACGTGCTGGGCCTGCCGACGCCGATCGATGATCTGCATCGTCTCATTGATCCCGGCGAGCTGGCTTTCGCTCTTGTCACAGGACTTCTGTTCCTGCCCGCGCCCTTCACACTCACCCTGAACGGCGCGCTGTTTCTGGTCAGCCCGGCATGGTCGCTGTTCAACGAACTGGTGGTGAATGCGGTTTATGCCCGCTGGGGTGCGCGCGCGACAATGAAACAGACGGTTTTGGTGCTCGCCGTCAGCGCCGTCGTGCTGATGGTGGCGGCGGCGGAATTCGGCAAGCTGCATGCGGGTTTCCGCTGGCATGAAATGTATGCTGGCATGGGTCGGGTATTTTTCTCGTTTTTTGCCGGTGTGCTGATCTACCGTTTCCGCAACCGCGTGCCGGTGTTGAAGCCGGTGCAGGCCGGTCTTTGTCTACTGCTGGTCTGCTTCATCCTCGCAGTGCCCATGTCAAGCGCGTTGCGGCCGTTTTTCGATCTCGCTGTTGTGCTGATCGTCTGGCCGCTGCTGCTGTTTGTGGCCAGCAAGACCGTACCGGGCCCAAAGATAGGGGCGGTGTCGGTGTTTCTCGCCACGGCATCCTACGCGGTCTATGTGCTGCATATTCCGCTTCTGGCCTGGACGGAGTTTCTGGTCCCGGCGGCCACGCGGGAAACGATCGCCCTGCCGGCCGGGATGGTTTTCCTCGTTACCGTAACCTGCCTGTCATGGTGGCTGACGGTCTATTATGATCAACCCGTTCAGAAATGGCTGAAGAAGCGTCTGAGAAAACGCGCGGAAATCCGCCAGCCGGTCTAGTCCAGCGGGCGGACTGTCGATCTCAAATATGGCGATCTCAAATATGCGCGAAAATCGGAGCCGTCAGCACGAAGGCTGCCACGAGGCTGATGATCGTCAGTTTTGCCGCTCGCATGCGCCGCATTCGGCGGCCGCTCCAGTCATACGTCATACTCACCCTCCACGCAGACGCTACGCCGGTATGGAACCGTTCGGGCTTGGCGCAGACCGGTCATGGTTGCGCAATCAGCCTGAAGCATTGGTCCATTCCCAGGCACCCCTGGCGCGCCTGATCGCGCGCGGGACGCCCAACTTCAGTGTTGCCTGATATACGGCTTTTGCCAAGCCGCTATTTTCATCGGTGATTTTGACGGCTCAATCGCGGGTTGGCCGCGAGCGTCTGGCACCACAATCACCGGTACAGGGGCGGCAGGCCCTGGATGGCGTAACGCGGTAGCGGTTTCCACGCTCTGACACGCTCATGTTTGTGAACGCCGAACAGAAACAGCATTTCCTCTGAAATATCCGCGGGGTTTGTCAAACCATCCTGAAAAAGCTCAATCACCTTGCGGGCGGCATTGTTATAGAGCATGGCATCGTCATCCATGCTGTCGCGCTCGTAGCCGAGACCTTCCAGCACGCACTGGAGCATATTGAGGTCCTGCGACGTGATGATGCAGTTTTGAAAAGTGGAAGACATGACGCCCTCCTTTCTTGTGGGGTTCACAAAAGCCGCAGCGCCGGGCAGGTGTGCCGTGACGCTTCAACGCTTCAAAAGACAGACGTCGACTAGGAACGATTCCCTGTCCGTGCCGTAACGCAATGTCGTGTAAATGCCGGAAGTTGCTGCCGGTCGACGAAAATGCACAGGGCCGGGGCTGGGATACGCCATAGAGGCCTGACAGCGGCAACGCCAGTCAATGATCGATGAGGAAGAGTGCGCCCTTTGGGTGGAATAGGCAAGGCAATTCCGAAGGTGGCGCATGCAAAAGGGATATCTAAAATGTCACCGCTGAAGACAACAAAAAAGGCCGGGGCAATATTGCACCGACCTTCCTCATATCGCTCTTAACACCAGTGCCAGTACATCCGTGGTCAAAAGTCTGAAGCGACAAAACAACTGCGAACGACAATTTCATTCGCGCTCACCAGCAGTTGCTATAAGAACTATCTAGTAGGGCAATGTGGCCAAAACAAGTCCGGCATCCATAATGATACTTTTATCGTCGTGACTTGCCGGCCGATGCCGTGCCCTACTTCTTTTTGCCATCCGCTGCCGTGGCGTTTGCGAACTTCACCTGCGAACCGGCTGGCGCCGCGGCAGGTGTTTTCGTCTTGTCCTTCTTCGGTTTGCGGACTTCCTTGTTACTGCGTACTTGACCCTTAGCCATGATATCGTCCTCCTGAGTTAACCGGGGGGGCGGTAAAAAACCGCCCGCTATTTCTTGCCGGATCGCTTCTTCGCGGGCACCGGTTCGGCGACGACAATAGTCGCTTCCTGTGCCTCGCGAAGCTGGCGAAGGCGCTCTGTCTTGCGAGCGCGCAGGTCGGCTTCGGCGTTGATGATCTGCTTTGCCGCGCTATCGGTCAATGATGCTTTGTCCTGCGCGGATAGTTTGCCGGGCTTGAAAAAAGCTTCTTTTGTCGCGGCCATGGCAGTTCTCCTTCACGGAAGAGCGGTATCGAACAATTACCGGGTACGGACGGCCTTTTTGGGCGCTGGCAGCAGGCCTTCGCGCTGCATTTTCTTCTTTTCCAGCTTGCGGTGGCGGCGCACGGCCTCGGCCTGTTCGCGAACGCGCTTTTCCGACGGCTTTTCATAGGATTCCCGGGCGCGCATCTCGCGGAAAATGCCTTCACGCTGCATTCTCTTTTTCAGGACGCGAAGGGCTTGCTCTACATTGTTGTCTCTGACGAGTACTTGCAAGAATATCTCCTTTAAGCAGCCGATGCCGCTATTTTCTGATTTTGATCGTATTCAGATTGATCCAGCTCGATCCGGTTTCGCGTGGCGCATGGCTTTCGCCCTTGCCTGGCCGCGATGCCGTCGACATCTGCGCATCAATGTCATCGAGCGCGACGCTGCGCTCGAAATTCTCGTGCTGGAAACGTACCCTGTAACGAACCGTTCCCTGCGCTTCGGGCATGACTGACGTGATCCGGCCTGGGCCGTCGGGTTGGGTATTGCCGAGGACCCCTGACTTCAAAAACACGTCATCGCCACAACGATAGGGATTTTTGCGCATTAAGGACCTCCATGGCCCAAAAACAAAAGGCCGGGCTTTTACCCGACCTCTCACAGTCATTTGCACCTGCAGCCAGTACATCCGTGGTCTGCGGGGCCAAAATGACGAATATCAAGCTGCCTGAAGGTTATCGGCAGAGCTTTTTCCGGACCGGCGGTCCTGAACGATCTCATAGCTGATCTTCTGGCCGTCGTTCAGCGAACGCATGCCAGCGCGCTCAACAGCAGAAATGTGAACGAAAACGTCCGTGCCGCCGTTGTCAGGCTGAATGAAGCCGAAGCCCTTGGTGGCGTTAAACCACTTTACAGTACCAGTGTTCATAACGATCTCCTTTTTAGAATCGTTGTGGTTCCCGCGATACCTTGCGGGATTAGATCGATTTTTGAGAGGAAATCCGACGGGGAACACGAGGTTCCGGTAACGACGTCACAAGCAATGGTCGATGGAGATAAATATAGGCACAATTTTCGATTTTGCAATGACCGGGCCCGGAAAATAGGGTTCGTTCCCCATTTGATGGTTTAACCGATTGTTTTATAAGTAAAATATCTTGCTTAAAGATGGTCTGGCGCAGCTGTTTTTCAGCCCGCGCCAGGGGTCACCTCCCGGCTGTCATCGTCCGGCAGGCTACCGGCGCCCGGGGTCTTTTCGTGGTCGGTCAGTGAGGGTTTGGCGTGCGGACCGGCGGGCGGAATCTCACTTGCCTTCGAAGGTTTTTTGTCGGCGGTTTTCGGTTCTTGCTGCTGTGTCATGGGCGTTCTCCTTTGGCAGGAAACGCCGAAAAGGGGGTGAAGTTCCGCAAACACGCAGGCTGGTCACGGCGCGGCAGCGTCAGCGACGGGTGCGCGGCTTCTTTTCTTCGCGGTTCATATCGCGTCCCACCCATTTGAAAAACAGGAAGAGGCTGACGCCGATGATGACGAGCGGAACAAAGGATTCAAAACTGGACATGATTCACTCTTTCTTCCCCCCGGAGAGCATTTTACCGGTATGGAAGAAGCGCGTAATCTGCGGAATATCGTCTGTTCTTTTTGGCAGTTGCCGTCTGTGGCCCGCGGTTTGACACGCCACGGGCCAGAATCGGTCAGAGCGGCAGTGATTTTATCGGCTGGGAGCCGCCGTCGCGGGCGCTTTTCAGCGCTGCCACACCACAGAGGACAGACATGGCGCCGGCGCGTGATCCCGCCCGCTGCCGCAGCCGGTCGTTGGAGCCCGGCTTGAAGATCATGTCGCGCATGCGGTTATCGCCACCATAATGGCCGCCCGGCTCATGCGGCACCCAGATGCGTTCGACACCACCACCGAAGCTCTTCACGACAAGGATTTCGTCGGCCGGCGGTTCCGCCCATGGCTGCTTTTCATATTGGCGCATCTCGATTCGGCCCTTATGGCCGTTAAAGGCAATGTGATGACCCTCGATCGGCATATAGGTATTGAGCGAATAGGAAACCTGCACGCCGCTGGCATAACGGATCGAGGCGCTCATCGTATCGGGAATATCGATCTCTTCGCGGAAAACGCAGGCGTCGCGCATATAACCGTCAATGCTCGACGGATCTTCATAGAGGGCGTCGAGGAAGGGATCTGCGCCGAGATCCATGAAATAATCGCACTCATCCTTGTGCGGACAGGTGCGACAGCGCGTTCCGCGGAACGGGCCGTTCTTGCCGTAGTGCAGCAATTGCCCGAAGCCCTTCACTTCCACGGGATCGGAATCGAGATACCAGTTCAGAAGATCGAAATGGTGGGTGGCCTTGTGCACGAACAGGCTGCCGGAATGTTCGGTGAAGGCGTGCCAGCGGCGGAAGTAGTCCGCGCCGTGCTGGTTATCCAGATACCAGTGGAAATCGACTGACGTGACGGTGCCGATGGCCCCGTCGTCGATCAGTTCCTTGATCCGCGCGGCGGTGGGAGAGAAACGGTAATTGAAGGACACATCGACCCGGCGGCCGCTTTTGGCCTCCGCCGCGCGAATACGGTCGATCTTTTCCGGGGTGGTGGTCATGGGTTTTTCGCTGATGACATCAGCCCCGCCTTCCAGCGCGCGGATGATGATGTCGTCATGGGTATCGTCAGGGGTGCAGACGATCACCAGTTCCGGGCGTTGCTCCACCATCATCCGGTCGAAATCGTCGTAAAGCGGCGCGTTCGATCCCATCATGGCGCGGGCGCGTTCGGCGCGCATCAGGTTCAGGTCGCAAATGCCGACCAGCTCGACATAATCGCTCCAGCCGGCCAAAAGTTCGCGGCCCCACATGGTGGTGCCGCGATTGCCGGTGCCAACCAGCGCATAACGTTTGCGTTTCACCCTTTCAGGCATTGTCTCTCTCCCGGATAATCAACAAACAGTCTTGAAACGCTCGACCACGGTGGCGAGAACCTCGTCCATCGGCCGTGCCTGCCAGCGATGCGAAAAGATTTCTACTTCCTGCGGGCCGTGGAAGCCGGCGGCCTCGATCATGGCGCGAAATGCCTTGAGGTCAATCACACCGTCACCCATCATGCCGCGATCATTGAGGGGATCGGTGGTCGGCACCAGCCAGTCGCAGATGTGGTGGGCAAGGATTTGTCCGTTCCGGCCGGCCCGCGCCACCTGCTCCTCCAGTTCCGGGTCCCACCAGACATGGTAGACATCGATGGCGACACCGGTGCCGGCACCCAGCCGGTCGCAGAGATCAAGCGACTGTTTCAATGTGTTGAAGCAGGCTCGCTCGGCGGCGTAAAAGGGGTGAAGCGGTTCGATGGCCAGCGGCACGCCGGCGGCGCGGGCATAGGGCAGAAGCTTGGCCATGCCGTCTTCCACCATCTGCCGTGCGCCCTTCAGATCACGCGAGCCGGCGGGCAGGCCACCCACGACAAGCACGAGACAATCCGCCTTCATGGCGGCGGCTTCATCGACGGCGCGTTTATTATCCTCGATGGCGCGGCGGCGGCCATCGGCATCGATGGCGGGGAAAAAGCCGCCGCGGCAATGGCCGCTGAGGCGCAGGCCATTCTGCTCGACGATGCGGGCGGCTTCCGCGAGACCGACACCGTGCACCTGTTCGCGCCAGGGCGAAATGGCGGTGATGCCATGCGCAAGGCAGGCATCGACAATGGCGCCGAAATTGCCGCCCTGGCGCACGGTGGCGAAATTGATGGAAAGGCCTTCAAGGCTCATGTCATTATCTCCCCTCGTTCTTTTTCAGCCGATGCCGCGGACGGCCAGAAACGCCTTCATGCGGTGGGTGGCGAGATCCGGCTCGGCCAGCACATTGGCCTTGTCCGCCAGCCGGAAAAGCTCAGTGAAATGCTGGGTGGAGCGGGTGCTTTCCTGCCCGCCGACCATGGTGAAATGGTCCTGCAACCCGTTGAGATAGGCGAGGAACACCACGCCGGTCTTATAAAAGCGGGTCGGGGCCTTGAAGATATGGCGCGACAGCGCCACCGTCGGTTCCAGAATATCGAAAAACTCATTGTCCGCACCGCGCTTCAGGCTGGCGAGCGCCTTTGAAGCGGCCGGCGCGATGGCGTCGAAGATGCCGAGCAGGGCGTCCGAATGGCCCTGTTCGTCACCGGCGATCAGTTCGGCATAGTTGAAGTCGTCGCCGGTATACATGCGCACGCCTGCTGGCAGGCGGCGGCGCATGACGATTTCCTTGTCCTTGGAGAGAAGCGAAATCTTGATGCCGTCGATCTTTTCGGCATTTTCCTCGATCATGGCGAGGCAGGTTTCCATGGCGGCCATGTGGTCACCGGAACCCCAATAACCCTTGAGCGCCGGGTCGAACATTTCGCCCAGCCAGTGGATCACCACTTTCTGCTCGGCGCGGGAAAGTACCCTGGCATAAGCCTTGAGATAATCGTCCGGGGAACGGGCAGCAGCGGCCAACGCGCGACTCGCCATCAGGATAACGCGACCGCCTTCTCCCTGAACAAAATCAAGCTGTTCCAGATAAGAGTCAATAATCTGGTTTAGATCATAACCGCCACTATCAAGATGGTCTGTGCCGACGCCGCAGGCAATCAGCGCATCCTTGCGGCTGGCCGCTTCCTTCAGCGAACGGGAGATCAATTCCTGCGCCTGCGGCCAGGCCAGCCCCATGCCGCGCTGCGCCGTATCCATCGCCTCGGCAACGCCAAGACCGAGGTCCCACAGACGGTGGCGGAAACGCAGCGTCGCCTCCCAGTCAATGGCGGGCGTCAGCCACGGGTCGTTATCGGCAAAAGGATCGGCCACCACATGGGCGGCGGCGAAAGCGACGCGGTTGAAATCCGCGGCACTTCGTTTTTCAACGGCGACGGGCGTGCCTGATAGCCGGTAGACCTCGATACTGCGGTCGTCCTTTGGAAGCTTGAGTTCGCTCACATCTGCCTCCTTAGGAAATAGCGGGAACGTCGAGCCAGCGGCGTTCCTTCCACGATCTCAACCCCAGTTCGGCAAGCTGCACGCCCTTCACGCCTTCCATCAGCCCATAGGGCCACGGCTCGTTGTCGACGAGGTGGCGAACGAACATTTCCCACTGCGCCTTGAAGCCGTTGTCATAGACGATATTGTCCGGCACTTCCTGCCAGGTCTTGTAGAAATCGATAGTCTGCGGCTGGTCGGGGTTCCATACCGGCTTTGGTGTGTTGGTGCGATGCTGGGTAAAGCATTTGGTCAGGCCCGCCACCGCCGAACCATGGGTGCCATCCACCTGGAAGGTCACGAGGTCATCGCGGCGCACCCGCACCGCCCATGAGGAGTTGATATGGGCGATGGCGCCGCCTTCCAGCTCGAAGGTGGCATAGGCCGCATCGTCCGCATCTGCCTTATAAGCTTTGCCCTGCTCGTCGAAACGTTCCGGAATATGGGTGGCGCCGAGGCAGCTTACCGATTTCACCGGGCCGAACAGATTGTCGAGCACATACCGCCAATGGCACAGCATATCGAGAATGATACCGCCGCCATCCTTCAGGCGGTAGTTCCATGAGGGGCGCTGCGCCGGCTGCCAGTCGCCCTCGAACACCCAATAGCCGAACTCGCCGCGCACCGAGAGGATTTTGCCGAAAAAGCCGCTATCGCGCAGCATGGCAAGCTTGCGAAGGCCCGGAAGGAACAGCTTGTCCTGCACGACGCCGTGCTTGATGCCCGCACTTTCGGCCAGCCGGGCAATCGCCAGCGCCTCTTCCATCGTGTCGGAAATCGGCTTTTCGCAATAAACGTTCTTGCCGGCCTTGATGGCTTTCTCCAGCAGGCTGCCGCGCATCTGCGTCGTGCCGGCATCGAAGAACAGCGTGTCGTCAGGGTTTGCGAGCGCCGCATCGATATCGGTCGTCCAGCGGGCGACATTGTGCTTTCTGGCGATTTCCTCGATCTTCGCACCGTTGCGGCCGACCAGAATGGGGTCGAGCATCACCCTTTCACCATTCTTCAAAAGCACGCCGCCCTGATCGCGAATGGCGAGAACGGAGCGCACGAGATGCTGGTTGTAACCCATGCGGCCGGTAATGCCGTGCATGATGACGCCGATACGTTTCATGAATTTCCTCCCAAGGCGGCCTTTTCCCGAAGGCCGCTTCCGTCAAACATGGCAATTTGTAACCATTTGGTTATTTGTGATCGTGAAGAATGCGATCTGTCAAGGTGTTTTTGGCAGGAAAAAACTGGATTTCGTGTGCCGCCGCCATAGTGCATCTTCGCCGCGCCGCAACAGAAAACGACGCGCTTCGCGGTTGCGAATGGCACGTCGTCACTGTTGTTAAAGGAGAATTCGGTTCAGCCGGATCAGACCGGCCGCACCGCAGCAAGCAGGGTGCTGACGATGTGCTGACCCCAGCGTTCAAGTTCGGCCGGGTCGGTCAGGTCGCGCTGGAAAATGGTGGACAGCGTGAACCGGTTCGACAGATAAAAGGCGCCGAGTGAAGCGATGGTCAGATAGACGTCGATCGGATCCAGCCCGTCGCGAAATTCGCCTGCATCGCTGCCTCGCCGCAGCACGTCTTCAAGCTCCGAAATGAAATTCGAATGCATCGCGGCAATTGTCGGGGATTGCCTGAGATAGCGGGCTTTATTGAGGTTTTCCGTGGCGAGAATGCTCAGGAATTCGGGATGGTCGAGGAAATAATGCCAGGTGAAAAGCGCAAGCTCCCGCAACCCTTCCGCTGGGGGGTTGCGTGTCAGGTCAAGACGCCTTTCGGTGTGGCGGATATGGCGATAGGCATCCTCCAGAACGGCAAGATAAAGCGCATCCTTGTCGCCGAAATAATGATAGATCATCCGCTTGTTGGTGCCGGCGCGGCGGGCGACGACATCGATTCGAGCGCCGGCCAGACCTTTCGCTGCCACTTCGCGGCGGGCCGCTTCAAGGATCGCGGCCCGGGTTCTTTCAGGGTTCCGTACCTGTGTTGTCGCGCGTTTGCGCTTGGGCGGTAGCGTTTCTTCCGGGGCCGCATCGAGTGGCTGGTTTTTTGTCGTTTTTTCCATTTCAGCACCCGCTTGACAATGTTGGTGATCGGTGTTCCCATGTAACCAATTAGTTATAAAACGGCAAGTGTCGTTTACGTTCATCATCAATTGGCAGTCAATAGGGAGGAGTTGCCAATGCCCATGATGCTTAAGAGGAGAACTGTGCTTTCGACGGGGCTTGCGGCCCTGTCGCTCGCAACATTGGGGGGAGGGTCGGCGCAGGCGCAGGCCGCGCGCCTTCGCATGTTGTGGTGGGGGTCGCAGGAGCGTGCCGATCGCACCAACAAGGCGATATCGGCCTATAAGCAGGTGAAGCCCGATCTCGACATTGCCGGCGAATTTGCCGGCTGGAGCGATTATTGGCCGCGCCTTGCCACGCAGGTGGCGGGCCGCAATGCGCCCGATCTGATCCAGATGGATTATCGCTATATCTTCGAATATGGCCGTCGCGGCGCGCTTGCGCCGCTGGACGATTATATCGGCAAGGGCCTGAAAATCGAGGATTTCGGCAAGATGAACATCGATTCCGGCAGGGTCGATGGCAAGCTTTACGGCATCAATCTCGGGGTCAATTCCAGCGCTGTCTTCTTTGACAAGGCGGCGTGGGAAAAATCCGGCGCCACACCGCCGGCGACCGGGCAGACCTGGGAGGAATTCGCCGAAAACGCCGCCAGGCTCAGCAAGAACAAGCCGAAACCCGGTTATTATGCCACGGCCGATGCGAGCGGCGTGGAACCGAGCTTCGAAAACTGGCTGCGCCAGAACGGCAAGTCGCTTTATACGCAGGATGGCGCCATCGGCTTCGATCCTACTGACGCGACCAAGTGGTTCTCCCTGTGGGCCGACCTGCGCAAGAGCGGCGCCTGCGTGCCGGCCGATGTGCAGGCGCTGGACCAGCTCAATATCGAAACCAACCCTTTGACGACTGGCAAGGCGGCTACCGCTTTTGCCCATTCCAACCAGTTCGTCGGTTATCAGAAGCTCAACAAGTCCAAGCTTGCGATAAGCTCCTATCCGAAGAGCAAGAAGGATGGGCCTTCCGGCCATTATCTGAAGCCCTCCATGCTCATCAGCGTCGCCAATGGCAGTGCAGGCATCGAGCAGGCGGTTGGTTTCATCAACTTCCTCGTCGCCGAACCTGAGGGCATCGATATTCTCGGTGTCGAGCGCGGCGTTCCGGCCTCGGAATCCATGCGCAACGCCCTGAGCAGCAAGCTCGACGAGGTCAGCAAGATCATGGTGGACTATATTGCCGAGATTACCCCCGGCGTCGGCGATCTGCCGCCGGCGCCGCCTCCGGGTGCGGGCGAGTTCGCCTTCGTCCTGAAACGCACGGCGGAAGAAGTCGGTTTCGGCAAGATTTCGCCGGAAGAGGGCGGTGACCGCCTCGTCAAGGAATCCGAAACCGTTATCAAACGGAAGTGATGGTTTATGGCCTTTCGATCTGAAACTCTTGTGGGGGAGAGCCGTGGCGCGGCTCTCCCGAAGCGGGGCGGCATGAGGCGGATGTTTGACCGCAACATTCACGCCTACCTGTTTCTCCTGCCCTGGCTTATCGGCTTTTTCGGCCTCACGCTGGGCCCGGCGCTTGCTTCGCTTTATCTGTCTTTCACCAATTACGACCTGTTGCAGTCGCCGGACTGGGTGGGGGCGGCCAATTATGTGCGCATCGCCACCGCCGACCCAAAATTCGCCGCGGCCATGCAGGTGACTTTTACCTATGTGCTGCTTTCGGTGCCGCTGAAGCTGATCTTCGCGCTGCTGGTGGCGCTTGCCTTTAATCGCGGCATCCGTGGTCTTACGCTTTACCGGGCGATTTTTTACCTGCCGTCGCTGCTCGGTTCCAGCGTGGCGATCGCCGTTCTCTGGCGCCAGCTTTTTGCGTCGGATGGTCTTGTCAACATGATCCTGTGGCAGGCTTTCGGTTATGAAGGGCCAAGCTGGATTTCCAATCCGGATTATTCGATCTACACGCTGGTCATCCTGTCCGTCTGGCAGTTCGGCTCGCCGATGATCATCTTCCTCGCTGGCCTTAGACAAATTCCGCAGGATATGTATGAGGCTGCCGAAATAGATGGTGCCAGCAAGGTGCGGCAGTTCTTCCGCATTACCCTGCCGCTTTTGACCCCGGTGATCTTCTTCAACGCGGTGATCCAGACGATCGATGCCTTCAAGGCTTTCACCCCCGCCTTCATCATCTCCGAAGGCACAGGCGGGCCGATCAATTCGACGCTGTTCTACACGCTCTATCTCTATCAGGAAGCCTTCGGTTTCTTCCGCATGGGCTATGCTTCCGCACTTGCCTGGATTTTGGTGATCATCATCTCGCTGTTCACGGCCTTCTCGTTCCTCAGCGCGAAATACTGGGTGCATTACGATGACTGACGCTGTTACCGCTCCCCGGCCGGGACAAGGCCCGCAACGCTCGCCGCTGAAATCGGTGATGCTCCACACGGCGCTGATCATCGCCTCCTTTGCGATGCTCTACCCGATCCTGTGGATGATTTCAGGCTCCTTCCGGCCGCAGGACGAGTTGTTCGGCTCGTCGTCGCTTATCCCCTCGGCAGTCGATGTCGGCGGTTATATCAGAGGCTGGACGGGGCTACAGGTGAGCTTCGGGCAGTTCTTCTGGAACTCCTTCTTCATCTCGGTGCTCGCTACCATTGGCAATGTGGTCGGCTGCTCGCTCACCGCCTTTGCTTTTGCAAGGCTTCGGTTCGGTGGGCGCAATTTCTGGTTCGCGCTGATGCTCGGCACCCTGATGTTGCCCTATCATGTCGTGCTCATCCCGCAATATATCCTGTTTCTGGAAATGGGCTGGGTGAACACCTCGCTGCCGCTGATAGTGCCGAAGTACCTCGCGACGGATGCCTTCTTCATCTTCCTGATGGTGCAGTTCTTCCGCGGTATTCCGCGTGAACTGGACGAGGCGGCTGTCATGGATGGCTGCTCGCCCTTCCGCATCTACTGGAAGATCATGCTGCCGCTGTCGATGCCGGTACTGGCCACGGCCGCCATTTTTTCCTTCATCTGGACCTGGGACGATTTCTTCGGCCCGCTGATCTATCTGAACGACATCAACACCTACACCGTACAGCTCGGTCTCCGATCCTTCGTGGATTCCACCGGCAGCTCGGACTGGACCTCGCTTTTCGCCATGTCCAACCTGTCGCTGGTGCCGGTCTTCCTGTTTTTCCTGTTTTTCCAGCGGCTGCTGATCGAAGGCATCGCCACGACGGGAATGAAACGCTGAACCGGGGAAGCCGGACCGAGAATGCATTTTATAAGACCATCAACACTGTCGCCGCCGCCGTTTGCGCGGTGCGACAGTCGGGAGAAACAGCATGGCAAGCAGCATTACTCTGGAAAAAATCGTCAAGCGGTTCGGCGCTTTTCCGGTCGTTCACGGTATCGATCTCAAGATCGAGCCGGGTGAATTCACGGTGTTCGTCGGCCCTTCGGGCTGCGGCAAATCCACGCTTCTGCGCATGATCGCCGGTCTCGAAGAAATCTCCGAGGGTGATCTTCGCATCGATGGCGAAAGGGTGAACGAAACAGCCGCCTCCAAGCGCGGCATTGCCATGGTTTTCCAGTCCTATGCGCTCTATCCGCATATGAGCGTTTACAAAAACCTCGCTTTCGGGCTGGAAACGGCGGGTTACAAGAAACCGGAAGTCGAGGCGCGGGTGCAGAAAGCCGCCGATATCCTGCAGATCGGCCCGTTGTTGCAGCGCAAGCCGAAGGCGCTTTCCGGCGGCCAGCGCCAGCGCGTCGCCATCGGCCGCGCCATCGTGCGCGAGCCGAAAATCTTCCTGTTCGATGAGCCTCTGTCCAACCTCGATGCCGAACTGCGCGTGCAGATGCGTGTCGAAATCGCCAAGCTGCACCAGACGCTCGGCAGCACCATGATCTATGTAACGCACGACCAGGTGGAGGCCATGACCATGGCTGACAAGATCGTCGTCCTGCGCGACGGCCGCATCATGCAGGTCGGCCGCCCGCTCGATCTCTACAACAATCCGGCCAACCAGTTCGTGGCCGGCTTCATCGGCTCGCCGAAGATGAACTTCCTCTCCGCCAAAGTGGTTTCAGGCGACAGTTCCAACCGCACAATAGAGGTGGCCGGTCAGCGAATCGTGCTGGAAAAACCGGTCGCGGCTCAGCAGGGCGAAACTCTGACCTTCGGCGTGCGCCCCGAACACGTCAACCCGCAGGCGCAGTCCTCGCTCGGTGAAGCGTCGATCCAGCTAGTGGAACATCTCGGTGGCTCGACGGTGGTTTACACCAGTACACCCGATGGTCAGCCCGCCACCGTGCTGCTGGACGGCCAGCGCCATATCCGCATTGGCGAGACCATTCCTTTTGCATTTGATCTGGCGAAAACGCATCTGTTCGGGGCGGATGGACGGCGGATATGAGAATGAGTGTGTGGGAGCTGTCTCACCGTAGGGCGGCTAACGAAGTCCGCAAAGCTTGCGTTCGTCATCCCCGAGTTTGTCCCTAGGATCTGCAACCTGTTGATTTTGTTCAACGTGATTAGATCCTCGGCACAGGGCCGAGGATGACGTCGCGTGTGAGGTTGCAATCGTGCACTAATCGGCCACTCTGTGGCCAGCGAGTATCTCGCTTAGCGTCACCGCATCTTCCGCAAACTGGCCGACATCGTCACCTTTGACGAATTCCAGCATCGCATAAGCCGGTTTCGTCCATTCGCTCTCCGGCAACGCCTCGACACACGACTGCCAATAATCCACTCGGTCGGCAAGCGGCAGACGGTTGGTGTCGGCAAGCCATGCAAAGATGTGCAGATGGCAGACGCGTGAGCCGATTTTCGATATTTCAGCGAGAGCCTTTTCGAGCGGCAGGCCGGGTGCCGGCTGCCAGTAGAAAAAGAGGTTGGGTAGGGCCAAATCCTGCGCCAGTTGCAGGGCCGAGGGCAGGGTGTCTGTCAGTGAATTGGGGTGATATTCGAGGCCGATCGTCATGTCGTAATCCTGCGCTTGGCGGGCGATCTCTGCCAGCGCCTCGGTGGCCGTGCGGCGCTCGGCGGGAGAGTAGTCCGTGGAAGGCCTTTTACGTTGGCCCGGCCAGATACGGATATGGCCGGTGCCGAGCGCTTTGGCGGTTTCCAGCACGGCGGTCAGATCTTTCCGCGTAAAATCCGGCGCGAAGATGTAGGAGCCGTAGGAGGAGACGGCGAGGCCCGCTTTAGCGGTCCGCTCGGCCACATCCCTTGCATTTTCGAGGTCGCCGGCGGGAACGTGGATATCCGCGCCCCATTCGATTGCCCTGATGCCGTTTGCGACGGCAAGGTCGATGACGGCCTGCGGCGACAGAGAGCGGAAGGTGACGGAGCAGAGGCCCGGCTCGAAAATCCTCATGCGATCAGTTCCAGATGTTCAGGCCGCACCTCCTGCTCAAGCGCCCGGCCGAGACAGAAACGTTCGATCTCGGCTATCGCCATGTCGCCGAGGCGCGCACGCTCCAGACCGGTGGCGCCGGCGATATGCGGTGTCAGAAATACATTCGGTAGGCTGTAGAAGAGCGAATCCGGCGGCGGCACTTCCGGATCGGTCACGTCGATGACGGCTTCGATGCGGCCGGTCTTCAGTTCGCTCAGAAGCGCATTTTCATCCACCAGCGCGCCGCGTGCCGTGTTGATGAGTGTCGCGCCATCCTTCATCCGGGCGATTTCCTGCGCGCCGATCATATGCCGCGTTTGCGGCAGGGAGGGCGCATGCAGGGATATGACATCGCTTATCGCCATCAGCGCATCAAGCGACACGAGGCGCACGCCGAGCCGTTCCGCCTCCGCCGGGTTTAGAAAAGGGTCAAAGAGAACAAGATCGAGATCGAAGGGGCGCAGGAGCGCGATGACGCGCCGTCCGATCCGCGACGCCCCAACGATGCCGACGGTAAGGCCGAGATTGCCGATAGGCTCGGATTGCAGTCGTTCGACATTGCTCCGCCCGCGATCATTTTTGTAGAGGCGCCTGAAGCCGAAGGCGCGTTTGCCAGCCAGCAGGATCATCGCCAGCGTAAATTCGGCGACCGGCTGCGCATTTGCCTCCGCCGCGCTGCACACGGTGATGCCGCGTTCGAAGACCGCTTGCGACAGGAAATATTTGACCGTGCCGGCGGCATGGGAGATCAGCTTCAGTCGTGGCATCCGTGCCAGTTCCCTTGCGCCTACCTCAGGACAACCCCAGCCGGTCAGGAGAATATCCGTGTGTTCCAGCCGATCCTGCACGGATGGATCGTGAAAATCGTAGATCCGGGCCATATCGAGGATTTCAACGCTGTGCGACAACCTCTCGAGCGCCTGAGGTGTCAGCACGTGCTGCGTCCGCTCCGGGTCCATGGCAAGGCTGAGACGCGGAAGCGGGCTCGTCATTGCGGTTCTCCCGCCATGGCGCTGACGGGAACGCCCCTATCCGCAAACAGGCGGTCTAGCGCCTCAAGGTCCGGGCATGCGGGAACGGCGGCAAGCGCCCGTTCACTCTCTGCTCCCGCCACGCCCGCAAAGACGGCGCAGGCGAGCATGGTTTCGCCAGCCGGAATCTCGCCGCGCAATTGCGGCACGGTTGTTTTGGCGTTGATGAGATTGGTATTGGGCAGCGCCTTCAGCGCCACGCCGTGACGGCTTATCGTCGAGCCGAGATCGACGATGGCGGATATGTCGGTGCCGCAATCGGCCGTCGCTTTTCCACCTGTTTCGCTGACGACATCGCGTTCGCCATCGTTGCGGTTGATCGCAAAGCCGCCTTCGGCAACGGCAAGAGCACGCGCGGAGGTGATACGGTGCAGCCTGACATGCCAGTTTTCGGCCGCAACCAGTGTCGTTTCAACCGTCACATCCGGGAAGGGCTTCCACGTCGCGCGCAGATTTGCCCCGGCCATCAGGACCTTCCGGTTGGTCTCTCGCACGCGGTAATGCAGGCCGTCGTCGGAGAAGGCCAGTATATTGTCAAAACCATTGGTCCTGAAGCCGCGCTCGTCCACCTCGACGCCAAAGCCGTAACGGGAGGAATAGGCGAATTTGGCGTATTTCTCGGGCCCGCCGCGCATGGCGAGGTTTTCCTGGCCGCTCGAAAGCGCGGTGACGTTGCCCTTCGCCCGCATCATTACCATGCCGGGATGGACGAGTGGGTGCGGGTTGGTGGACACCTTGGGCAATGTCTCCTGCGCCTGCCAGAAGGGGTGGCTCTCCGGTAAAGCCAGCGGCAGAAAGGCCTTGAAGGCCCAATAGGGCGAACCGGCCGAATTGTAGCTTTCCGACATGGTCAGCTGCGGATAGGCGTAACCGATGGAGAGCACACCGTCGCGGTCCGCAATCGGCTTTTCCGCCCACCAGCGCAGATGACTGAGATAAAGCCCCTTGATCTCGCCCCAGGGCAGTGCTTCCTCATCTGCAAAGGCAAGGCCGGCCCAGAAGCCGCCGCAGGCGAAACGATAGGTCATGGAACGACCGAATGCGAGCGCGCCGCCATCCTCATCGAACCAGCTGGCGAAATCGCCGGCGAAGAGACGGGCGCGCTCGCGATAACGTTTGGCGTAGGCATCGTCAGGCTTGCTGAGCCTGGCATAGATCAAGCCGTAAAAATGCATGGCGAAGGCGATATAGTGATCGATGCGGCGATAGTTGCCGTCGCGATACCAGCCGTCGGCAATGTAGAAATCGTCCAGTTCCTTCTGGAATGTCTCGGTCAGGCTGCGGTCGAAACCGATACCGAGATGGTCGAGCGCCATGTCGACCATCACCCGGAAGAACTTCCAGTTATTGTCGGCATAATTGCGCTCGCGTGCCGCCAACAGATAGCGGCTGACATTCTCCTTCTGCGCGTCGGACAGCGGCTCCCAGAGGTGTTGCGGCGCGAGGCGCAGCGCAAAACCAATTGCTGCAAGCTCGACCAGCCGCTGATCTTTCTGGCGCACATCGCCCCAATAATCGGGGTGGGCGGGGTCGGTGCCGTTGGCGATTCCCTTTGCCAGAAGTGGCCAATGGGCGAATGTATCGCCGCTCAACGCAAGCGGCGCGATGCCCCAGAGCGGCCGGGCGAAACCTTCGAGATCGGCTGCGGCCCGGTCGAAATGCGCGGCGGTGCCGCTTAGTGCCACTCTTGCTCCGCCCGGTGAAAAATAAGGGAGCAGCGGCGCGAAACTGTCGTCGAGTGCGCGCCGGACATCGGCGCGGCTCTTGAGCGGATTGCCATGCAACGGGTTAAATCTTGCCATATCGCTTCTGGTCCCCGTGTCATGCATTTTGTCATGCATCGCCTGCTGCCTTTCCGGTGTTTTTTGCCTGCCCGGCGGTCTGCCCTTCCACTAGCTGCACGCCGAGCTGTATGTGTCGGGCATTGGCGGAAGGTTCCGTCATCCGGCGCCGCAGCAGCTCCACCGCTTCGCGGGCAATTTCACGGCGATCAACCCTGATCGTGCTGAGCCTCGGGGTGGAGAGTTCGGCAAAGGGCAGGTCGTCGAAGCCGATGATGGAAAGATCGTCCGGAACGCTGAGGCCAAGCTCCTGCGCAGCACCCAGCGCGCCGAGCGCAATCGCGTCGTTCATGCAGAAAATGCCTGTTGTCCCAGGGTCTTTGGCAAGCAGCTGGCGAACCGCATCGCCGGCCTGTCCGAAACCGCTCTCCACCGTTGAAAGCAGGCATTCTTCATAGGTTGCTCCCTCTTCCTCGATCGTTTGCCGGAAACCGCGCATGCGCTCCCGGATGGTGTGGCGATGATGCGGGCCGATATAGGCGACCTTGCGGTGGCCGAGTTCCAGAAGCCGCCGCGCCGCCATCGCGCCGCCGTAAAAGTTGGAGGGTGAAATGCAGTCCAGCAGCATCGCAGGATCGGCGCTGTTGACCAGAACCGGCTGCACCACACCCTGCGTGATGCGGTGAATGATTTCGTCTTCGGGGTCGAGACCGATGGCGAGAAGGCCGTCTACTTCGCAGACGCGCTGCGTGAGCGCCTCGTCGATCTGCTTCTGGTGCAGGAGCCGGATATCGAGTTCGAAGCCATCTGTCTGGGCAAGGCTGCGCAGCGTGTCGAAAATATCGTGATAGAAGGCACCGATGTCGCCGGTCGCTCTTTCCGCAGCCATCAGCGCAAGAATTTTTTTGCCCTCCAGCGTCACGCCGCTCGCCTGGTTTCCGGTCGCGCGCAACGGATAACCAAGCTCGGCGGCCACACCCAGCACCTTTGTCTGGATCGAAGCGCTGATGCCTTTTTCCCCCGCTAGGACGCGAGAAACCGTGCTGATGGAGACACCGGCGCGTTGGGCGATATCCGACTGGCGCGGGCGGCTGATGTCGGGCGTATCGTTCATGTCGTCTCCTGCGCTTGCATAAAAAACTAATATGATGCAAATATTGCAAACTAAGAAAATTTGCAAGAATTTAAGTGGAATATGAAAAATTTGCAAAACGCGGGAGGAGCAGATGCAAATGATCGATAGACGTGGATTTCTGGTGACGGCGGCGCTGGCCGGCCTGGGGGCTGCGGCGGGTGGTTTTCGCGCTATGGCGGCGGAAACCCGGCTTCGTTGCGTATGGTGGGGGTCAGCAGATCGCAACAAGCGCACCAATGAGGTGATTTCGCTTTACCAGAAGGCCGATCCGCAAACGGTGGTGAGCGGCGAGATGATTGCCGGTTCTGACTACTGGACCAAGCTAGCCACCTCCATGGCCGGGCGCAATGTCGCCGATATCTTCCAGCTCGAGCCTTCCACGATTGCTGATTATTCCGGTCGTGGCGCCTGCATGGAACTCGACCAGTTCGTCGGCTCGGCGCTTGATCTTTCCAACTTCGGCAAAAGCGAGATCGATCTTTGTCGTATCGATGGCAAGCTTTATGGCGTTGGCCTCGGGCTCAACTCCTTCTGCATGATGTATGATGCCGAGGCGCTGAAAGAAGCGGGCGTCTCCATGCCGGCGGGCCAGATCACCTGGACGGCGCTGGCGGAACTGGCACGCGATTTCAAGAAGAATGGCCCGGCAAAAAGAAACTACTGGGCGGTGCCCTATGGCGCGCGGTATCATTATGTTTTCGACGTCTGGCTGCGCCAGCGCGGCAAACTCCTGTTCCAGGATGGCACCATCGGTTTCAACAAGGAAGACGCCAAGGAATGGTTCGCCTATTGGGAGAAACTGCGCGAGGACAAGCTCTGCGTTTCCGCCGATATCCAGACGCGTGATGACAATACCATCGAATCCAACGCTTTGACGCTTGGAAATTCGGCCATCGGTTTTGCTTATTCCAACCAGCTCGTGGGTTACCAGGCGCTCAACAAGAAGACGCTGTCCATCGGCATGCTGCCCGGTGAGGGCGAGGGCAAACCGACCGGACATTATTACCGGCCGGGCCTTATCTGGTGCATTTCCTCCACCTCCACCAATCCGGAAGCGGCGGCCAAGTTCATCAACTTCTTCGTCAACGATGTCGACGCCGGCAAGGTTCTCGGTGTCGAGCGCGGTGTGCCGCCGGCGAAAAAGGTGCGCGAGGCGGTGTTGCCAAGCCTCAACGAGACCGAACGCAAGACGGTGGATTATATCGAGGGCCTGTCCGGCAAGCTCGATCCCTATCCGGAACCTGCCCCGATCGGCGCCAATGAATTCGACCGTGGTGTGATGCGGCCGATTGCCGATTCGCTTGCCTTCGGTCGCGCCAGCGTCGATGAGGCGGCGCAGAATCTTGTCGACACCGGCACGCGGACCCTGCGCAAGCGCGGTTGACGACAAAAAGGGCACCGCCACACGGCCTCGCAGCCGTGTGGCGTTGCTTTTTTCATTGATCGCGAGAGGACCGCGACGAGATGAGCGGCGCTTTACGCCCTCTGCTACGGCTTTATGACAAACAGGGCTGGACAAGGGCAGGGCATTTAAGCCAGAAATTCTGATCTGGATCGATAAATCTGAAGATTAGACCATGGCGCCCAATTTCCTCCTCGTTGATGCTGAAAAAGAATTCGATGTGCTGAAGGCGGCTGCGTCGCTGATCCGCGTGCAGATATTGAAGTTGCTGCATGAGGCCAATGGCCTGAACGTCAACGAGATCGCCCAGAGGCTGGCGCTGCCGCAATCCACCGTATCGGCCGGCGTGGCGGTTCTCGAAGAGGCGGGGTTGTTGCGAACGGAGACGCGCAAGGCGCGCAAGGGCAGTCAGAAAATCTGCTTTGCCACCTGCGACGAGCTCATCGTTTCTTTCCGAAAACCGGAGACGCCAGCAGCTTCCAACTATATCGCAGTGGCGATGCCGCTCGGTCTTTATACGCAGAGTTCGGTCACCGCGCCCTGCGGCATCTGCTCGCCGGAGGGTATCATCGGGCTGCTGGATGTGCCCGATACATTCATGGATCCGGACCGCATGAAGACGGCGCTGCTGTGGCTGACCTCGGGTTTCGTGGAGTATCAATTCCCCAATAATGCCAAGATTCAGGGCCGGAACGTCGAGGAAATCGAATTTTCGATGGAAGTGAGTTCCGAGGTGCCGGGAACCCACAGCAATTGGCCGTCCGATATCACGCTGTCCGTGAACGGCAAGGAAATCGGTGTCTGGACCTCGCCGGGCGACTTCGGCGACAAGCGGGGCGTCTTTACGCCGGACTGGTGGAAACTGTCCGGTTCCCAATATGGCATGCTGAAAACATGGCGTATCACACCGCAGGGAACCTATGTCGACGGAACGCGGATTTCGGATGTCACGCTTGCGGATATTGATCTAGCAAGCCACCGTTCCATTCGCTTGCGCATTGAGGTCAAGGCCGATGCAAAACATCCCGGCGGGTTGAATATATTCGGTCGCGGTTTCGGCAATTACGATCAGGACATCGTCCTGCGTCTGCGAACGGCCGTCTGATCCAGCAAATTTAATAAGTATGATTTTAGCGGTTGACAGGCGCGGATTCTCTCGGCAACTATATTACGAAATATGGTTTATATCATATTCTAAGATATAAATGCGCAGGGAGGAGAGCCTATGAAAGCGCGGGTTTCAGTCCACCGGGACTTCCGGATTGGGCGTATCGACGATCGCCTATATTCCGCCTTCATCGAACATATGGGGCGTGCGATCTATGGCGGGATTTACGAGCCCGGCCATCCGCAGGCGGATGCGAACGGCTTTCGCAAGGACGTCCTGAAATTCGTGCAGGACCTGAAAATCCCGGCCATCCGTTATCCCGGCGGCAACTTCGTCTCTGCCTATCGCTGGGAAGACGGCATCGGCCCGCGCGACCAGCGTCCCATCCGTCTCGACCTTGCCTGGCGCTCGAAGGAAACCAACCAGATCGGCATCAATGAGTTTGCCGACTGGGCGCAGATGGCCGGCATCGAGATGATGCTTGCCGTCAATCTCGGTTCCCGTGGCCTGGATGATGCCCGCAACTTTCTCGAATATGTGAATTTTCCAGGCGGTACGGCGCTCAGCGATCTGCGCCGCAGCCACGGCACCGAAAAGCCGCATGGCGTGAAAATGTGGTGCCTCGGCAACGAGATGGACGGCCCCTGGCAGATCGGCCACAAGACGGCAGTGGAATATGGCCGTCTGGCCAACGAAACCGCCAAGGCCTTCAAGGGCTTCGATCCCACCATTGAAGCGATTGTCTGCGGCAGTTCCAATGACGGCATGCCGACCTATCCCGAATGGGAGCGCGAGGTGCTGGAGGAGTGCTACGAGAATGTCGATCACATCTCGCTGCACAAATATTTCGGCAATAACAGCCGCGACACGCTGAATTATTTCGGCAAGATCGAGGAAACCGGGCGTTACATCCAGACCATTGCCGGTGTCATCGATTACGTGAAGGCGAAGAAGCGCGCCAAGAACGACGTGTCCATCTGCTTTGACGAATGGAATGTCTGGTATCACATCCGCGAAGACGACGGCAAACGCATCAAGAGCTGGGACTGGCCGGAAGCGCCGGCGCTGCTGGAAGAGACTTACAACTTCGAGGATGCGCTGTTTGTCGCCGGCCTGCTCAACGAATTCATCCGCCGTTCGGATCGCGTGCGCATCGCCTGCATCGCCCAGCTCGTCAATGTCATCGCTCCCATCCGGGCGGAAAAGAACGGGCCCGCCTGGCGCCAGACGATCTATTACCCCTATCAGTTCGCCTCGCTTTATGGCCGTGGCGTTGCGCTGAATGTCGCGGTCGATTGCCCGACTTATGATTGCAACGCGGCCGATGACGTCAAATATCTCGACGTCGCCGGTGTTTATGATGAAGCCGAAGGTATGGTGACGCTGTTCGTCCTCAACCGGCATCTCACCGAGGCGGCCGATATCAATGTCGGCCTCACCGGGTTCTCGTCGGCCACGCTCGACCTGCATCTTGCCATGGCGGGATATGATCTGCGCGTCGGCAACGGCCCGGATCAGCCGGATCGCGTCGTGCCGGTGCCGGGCAGCGGCGTTGGTGTCGAGGATGGGGCGCTGAAGGGTTCCGTGTCGGCACTGTCCTATCACGTGCTGCGGCTGAAGGTTCAGTGAGGCGGCCATGGGTGTCCGTCTCAACAATATAGCCAAGTCCTTCGGATCTTTCGCAGCGATCCGGGATGTCTCGATGGAAATCCCGACCGGCAGCTTTGCGGTCTTTGTCGGGCCTTCCGGTTGCGGCAAATCCACGCTGCTGCGGATGATCGCCGGTCTTGAAGAGACCAGCGGCGGCCGCATCGCCATCGACGACCGCGATGTCACGGCCGTCGAACCGGCCGAACGCGGCGTCGCCATGGTGTTCCAGAACTATGCGCTTTATCCACATCTCAGCGTGTTCGAGAACATGGCTTTCAGCCTGCGGCTTGCCCGCAGGCCGAAAGCCGAGGTGAATGAAAGGGTGGGCGAAGCTGCGCGCATCCTGCAGCTTGAAGACCATCTGCATAAAAAACCGTCGCAGCTTTCGGGCGGGCAGCGGCAGCGCGTGGCGATCGGCCGCGCCATCGTGCGGCAGCCGAAGGTCTTCCTTTTCGACGAGCCGCTGTCCAACCTCGATGCGGAGCTGCGCGTCCAGATGCGGTTGGAACTGACGCGTCTTCACCGCAAGCTCGGCGCCACGATGATCTATGTCACGCATGACCAGGTGGAGGCCATGACGCTTGCGGACAAGATTTTCGTGCTGAAGGGCGGCGTCGTGCAGCAGGCGGGTGCGCCGCTCACCCTTTATGACGATCCGGATAACCGGTTCGTGGCCGGCTTCATCGGCTCGCCGGCGATGAACTTCCTGCAGGCGGAGATTGTCGAACAGCGAAATGGTGTCGTGACGCTTTCACTCGATGGCGGCCAGAGACATCTCGAAGCGCGGCTTTCGCAGCCTGTTTCCGTTGGCCAGCGGGTCGAAATCGGCGTTCGGCCAGAGCATCTGACGATCGCGCAGGAGGGCGCCCTGCCTGTCAATGTCGAGGTGGCGGAGGAGCTGGGGGATGTTTCCTATCTCTACACACGCGCGACCTCCGGCAAGGAAATCATCGTGCAACGACAGGGCTCGCGCGAAAGTCTCGATGGCCGGTCCGTCCTGCTGAGCGCCTCGCCCGACCACATCATGGTTTTCGATAGCGACGGTAAAAGATTGCGATAGGCGCGAGGAGGCGCCTTTCGATGCAGCAGACCGCCCCCAGGGGTGTTTCCACATAAACGGGAGGAGTGAACGATGCGACTGATCAAGACATTGCTTGTGGGCACGGTTCTGGGTTTGACCGCCCTGCCGGCGCTGGCCAAACAGGATATCGTCTGGTGGGATTTTCTGTCCGGCGGTGACGGCGTGCGCATGAAGGCGCTGATCGATGCCTTCAACAAGGAGCACCCGGATATCCAGGTCAAGGGAACAACGCTGGAATGGGGCGTGCCCTTCTATACCAAGGTGCGGACCGCCTCTGCCGTCGGGGAGGGCCCCGATGTCATGACCTACCACCTGTCGCGCGCGCCGCTTGCCCTGCAGGAAAAGGTGCTGAGCGAGATTACCGACAAGGACCTTGAGGAGGCCGGCCTGAAGAAGGACGATTTCTTCAGCGCGCCGCTCGAGGCGGCCACTCATGATGGCAAGCTTTATGCCGTGCCTTTCGATATTCACGCGCTTGTTCTTTATTACAACGCCGATCTTCTCAAAGGCTCGCCCTATCTCGATGCCGAAGGCAAGCTCACCGGCATCAAGTCAATGGATGATTTCGAAAAGGCGCTGGCCTGGGCGAAAGAAAAGGGCGTCCAGACGCCGGTCACCTATCAGTCCGGCGGCGAAGCCGGTGTCTGGCGCGTCTTCTATACGTTGTTCTCGCAACAGGGCGGCGAACTGGTCACCAATGGCGAGGTGCTGGCCGGCGACAATGCCGAGAAAGCCGCAAAAGCGATCGACACCATGTCGAAATGGCGCGAAAACAGCTGGGCGCCGGAACAGGCCGAATATCCGGCCTCCGTTGCACTCTTCTCCGCCGGAAAATCCGCCTTCCAGCTGAACGGCGTCTGGGAAGTGCCGACTTACAAGGATCTCGAGAAAAACGGCAAGCTGGGCTTCAAGTGGAGCGCGGTCGAGGTGCCGCCCTTCATGGGCAAACGCGCCACCTGGGCGGATTCGCACGCCTTTGCCATTCCCAACCAGGGTGACAAGACCGTTTCCGGCGAGAAGCGCGCTGCCGTGATGAAAGTGATCGGCTGGATGGAAAAACACGCCATCAGCTGGGCCGATGCCGGTCATATCCCGGCCTATAAATCGATCACTGAAAGCAGTGACTACAAGGCGATGCAGCCGAATGCCACCTATGCGTCGCTCGCGGAAGCGGCGGAGTTCGATCCGAAAACCACGATCACCGGTGTTGCCTCGCCCGCCTATGATGCCGCTCTCAATGTCATCGCTCCGGCGATTCAGGGCTTCATGAGCGGCACGGATGCGGTGGAGCAGATCAAGGAAGAGCTCCAAAGCAAGCTGAAGTAACAGGAAACCAACCCTCCGGTCTCTGGCCGGAGGGTTGCCCTGCAATGCGTAATGTCCCGGAGACCGTTCATGGCTATGATTGAAAACCGGCGCAAGAAATCGCTGATCGCGCTGTCGATGGTGACGCCGTTCATCGTGGTCTTCGCCACTTTTTTCCTTTATCCGCTGATCGAGATGGTGCGCATCAGCTTCACCGATGCACCCTTGATCGGTGAGGGCAACTGGGTGGGGTTTGCGAACTACACAAAGCTGCTAAGCGACCGCCTCTTTGTGACCTCTTTGAAAAACAACGGCTATTTCGTGCTTTTGACCGTTGTTCCGACGACCGTCATCGCCCTGACGATCGCGCTCGCCGTCAGCCGCCTGTCGGGCGTGAAGCAGACGATCGCCATGAGCCTCTTCTTCCTGCCCTATGTGCTGCCGGTTTCTGTCGTCACTGAAATCTGGGCGTGGATGCTCGATCTGCAGTTCGGTATTCTCCAGCCAGTGATCTCGCTGATTGCCGGAAAGCCGGTCGCGGTCTTCAAGAATCCCTATTGGGTGATGCCGATGGTCGCGGTGGTCACCATCTGGTGGACGAACGGCTTTAATGTGCTGCTCTTCATAGCCGGATTGCGCAATATTCCGACCGAGCTTTATGAGGCTGCGTCTCTCGATGGCGCAACGACCTGGCAGCGCTTCTGGCGGGTGACATGGCCGCTTCTCTGGCCCGTCACGGCACTGGTTCTCACCCTGCAACTGATTCTGCAGCTGAAGATATTCGATCAGATCTATCTCCTGAGCGGCGGTGGGCCCTTCAATTCCAGTTTTGTGCTTCTGCTGAAGGTCTATCGCGAGGCGTTCCAGTTGAACAATGGTGGTTACGCTTCCGCCGTTTCCACCGTGCTGTTCCTGCTGATCGTCATCGTTTCCATTCTCCAGTTCCAGTTGCTGCGCATCCGGAGGAACTCATGAGCCTCACTAGAAGACTAGAAAACATTATCCTGACCGTGCTGACCTTTTCTGCGGCACTGGTCTGGATTTTCCCGCTCTACTGGACATTTGTGACGTCCATCCGTTCGGATGAGAATGTCGCGGGCAATACATCGCTGATCCCCGATGAATTCCGGCTGAGCGCCTATGTCAGCGCCATCTTCAATACGAAGTTGATGAACTGGTATATCAATTCCGTCGGCACGGCGGCGATCGTCACCGTATCGGTGCTGCTGATTTCGATGTTGTGTGCCTATGCGCTGTCGCAAATCCGCTTTCCGGGCAGGCGACTGCTTTACGGTATCGTGCTGGCGAGTTTCATGGTGCCGGCGCAAACGCTTGTGGTCACCCAGTTCATCCTGATGAAGAACCTCAACCTCATCAACACCTGGGCGGGCATCATCCTGCCGCAACTCATCACGCCCATCGTCATCATCGTCTACAAACAGTTCTTCGACAGCGTGCCGAAGGAGATGCGCGAGGCTGTGGTTCTGGATGGTGGCGGCGAATACACCATTCTTTTCAAGGTCTATCTACCCTTGAACTGGGGCATTACCACCGCCATGGCAATCGTGACGTTCATCACGGTCTGGAACGCCTTCTTCTGGCCATTCCTCGTCGTCACCTCGGAAGACATGATGACGATCCCTGTTGGCATCACCCAGGTAAACGACACCTTCGGCGTCGCTTATGCGCGGCTGATGGCTATCGCCATGCTGGCGGCGCTACCGGTCATCATCGCCTATGTCGTCTTCCAGCGACGCGTCACGGAAGCGATCATGATTTCGTCAGGCGTGAAAGGGTGACGGTCACTCGATTGCTTGTCCGGCGCGGGCAGAGAATTTTCTAAACCGCGACGGACATATCTTGCACCCGCCTCAAACCGCGAGCAGCGTCTCGTTCTTGCTTCGGGCAGTCTCCGCCGTTCCCTCCGTTTCGATCCGCTTGCCGGTGGCCGGGTCGAAGAAATGGAGATGGGCGGTGGGAAGATCGAGATGGATGCGCTGGCCGGGTTTTACCAGGAGATCCTCACCGATGGCGGCAGAGAAGGTTTCGCCGGCTATGTCCGCATGCACGATGCGACCGGAGCCAAGTTCTTCGACGAAATCCACGATAGCAGGCACGCCGGGGCCATCCATGCTCACCACGCATTGTTCCGGGCGGATGCCGACCGTCACATTGCGGCCGCGCAGTTCCAGCGCGGTTTCCGGGAAGAGTTTCACCGGGGTACCGGAGAGTATCACGGCAGGGGTCTCCACTTCCACCTTTGTGGTAAAAAGGTTCATGGCGGGTGAGCCGATGAAGGAGGCGACAAAGGTGCTGGCCGGGCGGTGATAGATATCGAGCGGATGGCCGACCTGCTCGACATTGCCCTTGTTCATCACCACCAGCCGGTCGGCCAGCGTCATGGCTTCCACCTGGTCGTGGGTGACGAAAATGGAGGTGGCCGAGAGGCGCTGGTGCAGCTTGCGGATTTCAGCGCGCATGGATACGCGCAGCTTGGCATCGAGGTTGGACAGCGGCTCGTCGAACAGAAACACGGCGGGTTCGCGGATGATGGCGCGGGCCATGGCCACGCGCTGGCGCTGGCCGCCGGAAAGGGCGGCCGGCTTGCGTTCCAGATAGTCGGACAGGCCGACAATCTTGGCGGTCTCCTCGATGCGGCGCTGGCGCTCGGCCTTTGGAACGCCGGCGACCTTCAGCGCATAACCGATATTGGCGGCCACCGACATATGCGGATAAAGCGCATAATTCTGGAACACCATGGCACAGCCGCGCTCACGCGGCTCCAGCGTGTTGACCACGCGCCCGCCGATGGCGATCTCGCCCGAGGTGATCTCCTCCAGGCCGGCGATCATGCGCAGAAGCGTGGATTTGCCGCAGCCCGAAGGGCCGAGGATGACGACGAATTCGCCGGAGTCGAAAGAAAGATCCACCCCGTGCAGGGTCGGCGTCTTGCCATAGGATTTGCGGACCTGACGAATATCGATCTGAGCCATGATAGAAAACCTTGTTGTTGAAAGCCGCGCGTCACTTGTCGGACGAGACGAGGCCACGGACGAACCAGCGTTGCAGGAAGGCCACGACGAAAAGCGGCGGCAGGATGATGATGAGGGAACCGGCCAGCGTCACGTTCCAGTCCGGGGTGCCGTCATCGGCGGGCAACAGCGCCCTGAGCGACATCATCACCGTCTTGTAGGAAGGGTCCGTGACCATCAGCAGCGGCCACAGATACTGGTTCCAGGCATAAACGAACATGATGGTGGTGAGTGCCAGCATGTTGGTGCGCGAGAGCGGCAGCAGCATGTCGACGAAGAAACGTGCGGCGCCCGAACCATCCATGCGGGCCGCTTCGGCCAGCTCGTCCGGGATCGTCATGAAGAACTGCCGGTAGAGAAAGGTGCCGGTGGCTGTGGCGACAAGCGGCAGGGTCAGGCCGGCATAGGAGTTCAGGAGGTTCCATTCCAGCGTCATCTCGATGCCGAACAGGCCGAGAATGGAGCGGAGCGGCTGGAAAAGATCGGCGGCGACCGAATAGGTCGGGACCACGCGCACTTCGAGCGGCAGCATCAGGGTGATGAAGACCGTCCAGAAGAACAGATGCTTCAGCGGCGAGCGGAAGAAGACGATGGCGAAGGCGGTGAAGGCGGAAAGCGCCACCTTGCCGATGGTCACCAGCGTCGCCATGATCAGGCTGTTCCAGAGGGCGTTGCCAAGATTCGCGCGTGCCCAGGCGGTCTGCGCATTGGCGAGGAATTCGCCTTGCGGCATGAAGCTGAACGGCACGCTGTTGACCTGCTGAACAGACTGGCTCGCGCCGGAAATGACGACGAGGAAGGGGCCGATGAGCAGGAGAAAGCCCGCCACCATGATCGCGTAGGTCAGGGCGTCGGCATAGGGTGTGCGCTGGATCATCGCCGCCTCACTTGTAATGGACTTGCCGCTCGACGAAGCGGAACTGAATGAAGGTGAAGACCATGATGAGGCCGATGAGGACGAGGCTCTGGGCCGAGGCGCCGGAGTAGTTCAGCCCCTCGAAGGCCTCGCTGACGATGCGATAGACCATCACTTCCGTGGCGTGGTTTGGACCACCCTCGGTCGTGGAGGCGACGATGCCGAATGTATCGGCGCCGACGAAACCCTCGGTCATCATGATAACGGTCAGGAAGAACAGGGTGGGCGCAAGCAGCGGCACCTGGATGTCGATGGCGCGGCGGATCGGCCCGGAACCATCCATGGCAGCGGCCTCGGTCAGCGAGCGCGGCACCGATTGCAGGCCGGCGAACAGGAAGATGAAGGTGTAGCCCGCCCATTTCCAGATGAAGATGACAATGATGAGGGCCAGCGCATGTTCATTATATTTGGCCGGGTTCCAGATATCGGGCCACCAGGCGTTCAGCGAGGCGGCGAGACCGCGTTCCGGTGACAGGATGAAGCGGAAGGCCATGCCCGCGGCGGGACCGGCAATCGCATAGGGCAGGATATAAAGTACCCGGAAGAAACCTGAACCGGGAAGCTGGCGATCGACTGCAAGGGCCAGCACGAGGCCGATGAGAATGGCAAAAAACGGTCCGACGATGGCGAAGGTCAGGCTCGTGACGATCGATTGCCAGTAAATCGGATCGCCGAAGGTCTCCACGAAATTGGCGAGGCCCACAAATTCCGCCGGGCCGCCGAAGGGCGGTTCGAGGGTGAATGCCCAGTTCAGTACCGCGACAACCGGCCAATAGAAGAACAGAAGGATGAGCAGGAACTGCGGTAGGGCGAAGAGCACAGGCAGCCATGTGCTTTTGAAAACGGTACGTTTTTCCATTGGAGACCGGCAATGTTCGAGATTGAGGCGGGCCTGCCCGGAGGATGTCCGGACAGGCCTTATGACGGCAATGAAAACGGGCTTAGTTCAGCTTGGCGCCTTCATAGGTCTTTTCGAAGCGGCGCAGACCGGCATTGGAGCGCTCGACGGCCTTGTCGAGTTCGGCCTGAATATCGGCGTTCTGCATGAAGATGGCTTCAAGCGAGGTCGCGACTTCCTTGCGGATCTGCGTGAAGCCGCCGAGGCGGATACCGCGGGTATATTCGGAAGGCGGTGTAAAGGTCAGGCTTTCGATTGCCTTTTCGCGACCTTTGTAGGGAGCCTTGTCGTAAAAACCGTTGGCCTTCATGGCGTCGAAACCGGTCTTGGTGACGGGGATGTAGCCGGTGACCGTTGACCACCACTCAACCATGTCAGGCTGGGCGATGAAGTTCAGGAATGCGGCGGCACCCTTGTATTCGGCATCCGGACGACCGGCCATGACCCACAGCGAAGCGCCGCCGACCAGCGAATTGTGACGCTCTGTGCCCTTCCAGATCGGCAGCATGACGACGTCCCACTTTACGCCGGCTGGCATGCCTTTGCCGACGGTGCCGTGGTTGGCGATCGAGGTCATGAACATCTGGCAGGTCTGCGACGTGAAGGCGGGCAGAATATCCATGCCGAGCTGCTTGGTCTTGACGACGAACAGCTTCTCGTCCTGCATCTTCTTGAAGAATTTGACCTGGTCGACGAACTTGGTCTTGTTGATCGTCAGTTCGGCGTCGAGACCCTGATAGCCGTTGGCCTTGGTGGCGATCGGCTGATTGTGGATGGCGGAGAACTGCTCCATCAGCATCCAGGTGTCGAAGTTGAAGGCGAGCGGGCATTCGAAACCAGCGGCTTTAAGCTTCTTCGAAGCCTCCTCAACCTCTTCCCAGGTGTCGGGCTTGAAGGTGATGCCAGCTTTTTCGAAGGCATCGACATTATAATAAAAGACGGCGGTGGAGGAATTATAGGGGAAGGAATTCAGCTCGCCCGAGGCCGTGGCGTAATAATTGGCGATGCCGGGGAAATAATTGTTCCAGTCGATCTTGTAGCCATTGTCGGCCATCAGCTTTTTGGCGGGAACGAAGGCCTTGGACAGCATCATATCCAACGTGCCGGCGTCGTAAATCTGGGTGATGGCGGGCTGTTTCTTGGCGCGATAGGCAGCAATGGTGTTCTGCAGGGTGGATTCGTAATCGTTCTGCGAGGTGCAGACGATCTCGAAATCGGCCTGGGCATCGTTGAACTTCTTGCAGGTTTCCTGAACGCGCTCGCCGAGATCGCCGGAAAGGCCGTACCAGAATTCGAACTTGGTCTTTTCTGCGTGGGCAGCCGTTGCGCCGAAAGCGGCGGCGACGGCAATGCCGGCCACGAAGGAAGTCAGAGCGGAAGATTTCATGAGTTGAGCCCCGTTAATGGAATGATGGCCTGCTCGGCAAGGACATCACGTCCCCGGCACGACGCCACGGGCTCTGCTAACAGCCGTCTTTGACGGCTCGCTTACATTTTGTTGAACGTTTTGTGATGACTGGCCGCGCAGGGCATTCTGCGCGGCTGCAAATGTGCCTTAAATCCTAGAAATAGAATTTTTTATTTAGTTTTCAGTCACTTGCGATTTTTGCTTAACTTCGCTACTTGCTGCTGAGTCGGTCGTCCGCGTCAACCGCGACGTGCGGCCTCGATGGCGGCGACGTCGATTTTCTTCATATCCATCATCGCGTCGAAGGCGCGTTTGGCCTCTGCGCCACCGGCAGCCATGGCGTCCATCAGCACGCGTGGCGTGATCTGCCAGGAGACCCCCCATTTGTCCTTGCACCATCCGCAGGCGCTTTCTTCACCGCCATTGCCGACGATGGCGTTCCAGTAACGGTCGGTTTCTTCCTGGTCTTCGGTCGATATCTGGAACGAGAAAGCCTCGCTGTGCTTGAAGGTCGGTCCGCCGTTGAGGCCGATGCAGGAAACGCCGGCTACGGTGAATTGCACGGTCAGCACATCGCCCTTCTTGCCGGAGTGAAAATCGCTCGGCGCATGATGCACGGCGGTCACGGCGCTATCGGGAAAGGTCTCGGCATAAAATCTGGCGGCAGCCTCCGCGTCCTTGTCGTACCAGATACAGATCGTGTTCTTTTCCATGTGCATGATCCTCCCAAAGTTGAAATCTTTCCCGGCCGGTGGAATTCAATGGCCGATTGCCCATTCCTCATCAGGCATAAAATGCGACCGTGCGAAAAACGTTCCGAAAATTCCGGGCCCCGCCGTCCCAATCCTGATGGCGAAAGTCAATATTATCCTTAAATATTATTTAATAATGCAATCATAATATTCATGAATAATTTTCGATATGAACTTATTTCATCGGAGGACTGCGCGTGACTATTCTTGATCGTGGTGCCAATGCTGTCGCGGTTCTCGCCGCACTTTCCAAATCCCAGGCCATCATAGAATTTGACCTCTCCGGAAAGATTCTGACGGCCAATGAAAGTTTCTGTCGGGCGATCGGTTATGAGCTTGCCGAAATCGTCGGCCGGCATCACAGCCTGTTCGTCGAGCCCTCCGTCGTGTCGTCACCGGACTACAAGGCCTTCTGGTCCAAGCTTGCATCCGGCCAGTTCGATCAGCGGCAATATAAGCGCATCGGCAAGGGAGGCCGCGAAGTGTGGATCGAGGCCTCCTATAATCCGGTGTTCCGCCGCGGCAGGCCGGTGAAAGTGGTCAAGATCGCCACCGATATCACCGAACGCAAACTGAGGGCGGCGGAAGATGCGGGCAAGATCGATGCCCTGTCGCGGGCGCAGGCCATCATCGAATTTTCCCCCGAGGGCGAGGTTCTGACCGCCAACGACAATTTCCTGGCGGCGCTGGGGTATTCGCTCAGTGAAGTGCAGGGCAGACATCATTCCATGTTCTGCGATCCGGCCTATACACAATCGTCGGAATATAAGCAGTTCTGGCAGAGGCTTGCCGGCGGCGATCTGGTTGCGGATGAGTTCATGCGGCTCGGCAAGGGCGGCCGCAAGGTGTTCATCCAGGCCTCCTATAATCCGATCTTCGATATGAACGGCAAGGTGTTCAAGGTCGTCAAATTCGCGACTGACGTGACCGGTCGCGTCGAGAATGTCGAGACACTGGCGCAATGCCTCAACGATCTCGCCGAGGGCGATCTGGCGCAGAGCATCGACAAGCCTTTCATTCCTTCTCTTGAAAGACTGCGCACGGATTTCAACGCGGCTTCGGAAAAGCTGAAGAGGGCCATGACGCTGGTCTCCGAAAATGCCGGTGCGATTTCCTCGGGTTCGAACGAGATACGCTCCGCTGCCGATGATCTGGCCAAACGCACCGAACAGCAGGCCGCCTCGATCGAGGAAACGGCCGCCGCCCTCGAGGAGATCACCACGGCGGTCAATGATTCCAGCCGCCGGGCGGACGAGGCCGGCAAGATCGTCGCCCGTGCCCGCGATCATGCGGAACATTCCGGCCAGGTGGTGCGCGATGCGATCAGCGCCATGGATCAGATCGAAAAATCGTCCCGCGAGATTTCCAACATCATTGGCGTGATCGACGAAATCGCCTTCCAGACCAATCTTCTGGCGCTGAATGCGGGTGTCGAAGCGGCGCGTGCGGGGGAGGCGGGCAAGGGTTTTGCCGTCGTGGCACAGGAGGTTCGCGAACTCGCCCAGCGTTCGGCAACCGCGGCGAAGGAAATCAAGAGCCTGATCAATGCCTCGGGCGCGCAGGTGGAAAATGGCGTCGGCCTTGTCACCAGGGCTGGTTCGGCCCTGCAGGAAATCGCCGAGCAGGTGCGTGACATCAACACCAATGTCGTTGCGATCGTTGAGGCTGCCCGCGAACAGTCCACGGCGCTTGCCGAGATCAACCAGGCGGTCAACACCGTCGATCAGGGCACCCAGCAGAATGCGGCGATGGTCGAAGAGCAGACTGCCGCAAGCCATAGCCTTGCAAGGGAAGCGGCGGCGCTGTTTGAGCTTCTCGGGCAATTCCGGTTCGAGGATGCGCCGCGATCGACCTCCTCCTCTCGCAACCGCTTCGAGCAGCAGGCCGCGCCCGTTAGTCCGCGCCACAGCCCATCTCGTCCGCTTGCGGCACGCGGTTCGGCCGCTGTTGCGGTCAAGCATGAAGAGTGGCAGGACTTTTAAGGCAGGCTAAGTCGCCCTGAAGTCGATACTGAGGGCGCACATGCTCTCGACGTCATCCTCGCACTGAAGCATAGCGGTGGATGTGGGATGACAGATCGTACCAAACTCTCCAACGTCATCCTCGGGCTTGTCCCGAGGATCTGCAACCGATTGATTTTATTCGACGTGATTAGATCCTCGGCACAGGGGCCGAGGGGATGTTTACTCTTCCCAACCGGCTTCAGGCCTCTATCAAAAAACCGGACAGCAGTGGGCAGGCCCGAGGATGAAGTTGGCATGATTGGTTTGGTCTTTCTCGGTGTTCGATATGTGATGACAAGCCCGAAAGCGGGGCATATCTTCCCCATTGACGGATAATCGGCACGTCACGGTTGGAGTTTTCGAGGACACTCGCTTGGCAGGAATATCAACAAGCCGCATGGCTCTTGCCTTCTATTTGCTTTTCTCAGCCTCCGGCGCGGCGAAAGCCGAAGAGCCCGCCCGGAAAAACACCGCCTGCGCCTATTCCCATGATGTCTCACCGGAACTGTGCATCAACGCCGGCAGTTACAATAATGATCTTTGCCGCGCCATCGAGGTTCTCGCCGCCCGCCACGCCGTTCCGCCGGACTATTTCGCCCGGTTGATCTGGCGGGAAAGCCTGTTCCGGGCCAGTGCGGTCAGCCCGAAAGGGGCGGAGGGCATTGCCCAGTTCATGCCCGGCACCGCACGGCTGCGTGGTCTCGAAGACAGTTTCAACATCATTGCCGCCCTTGAGGCCTCGTCGCGTTACCTCTCGGAACTGAACGTGCAGTTCGGCAATTTCGGTCTTGCCGCCGCAGCCTATAATGCGGGTGAGGCGGGCCTGCGGAATTTCATCGCCACCGGCCGCCTGCCGACGGAGACCCGCGACTATGTGTTTGCGATCACCGGATATCCCGTGGAGAACTGGAAGGACAATCCGCCAGAAAAGGCGGCACCGGCGCTGGATGACAACCGATCCTTCCTCGATGCCTGCGTGCGTCTGGCCGATACCCGCACCATGAACGATCCCGTCCTCATTGCCTCGGCCGACTGGGCGCCCTGGGGCGTGCAGCTTGCTGCGCATTATAGTCCTGGTGTGGCGAACCGGCTTTTCACCCGGGCGATATTGCAGCTTTCACAACCGCTGAATGCCGAACGAGCCCTGATCGTGCGGCAGCGGGGCGGGAACTTCGGCTCGCGGCCGCGTTATGCCGCCCGTATCGGCCGTGAAACCCGCACCGAAGCCAACATGCTTTGTGGCGAGATCAGGCGGGCGGGAGTTCCCTGCACCGTGTTCCGCAACCGTTAGCAGCGGCGGGCGCCGGACCGATATGTCTTCGCTCCGCAGGCACGTCGATCATAACAAGTTGATCGGCTTTGCGGCTGTCCCACCTTTCGGGGCGGCATGATCGTGCATAGATTTGCCGCCAATACTGGCCAACGGGGTCCGGCCGCAGGTGTGGGGAATGATCTGGAAATGAAATGGTTTGAAACCGGATGTCTTGTGGCCGTTCTGGTCGTCGTTGCGGCGTGCACCAGCACCGGGGAGACGGAGATTTCCCGCACCGTTGCGGGCTTCGTGGGGCAACCGCGCGATGCCGCAATCGCAAGGCTCGGCCGCCCTAACAAGGTCATCATCGAAAACGGCGAAACCGAATCCTACTGGCTGAAGGTCGATGTGGAGACCTATGCCGGGCTCAGCAACCGGCGCGAAATCAGGACCGTGGACGGGCAGGCGCGGATTTCGGAAACGGAGGGCATGAAGATCAAGGAACATCGTCGCGATTGCATCATCAAGATCACCGCGAATGCCGCCTCCACCATCAAGACGAGCGAGGTCATCGGCAATCCCGCCAATTGCGCGGATCTTCTCGATCGTGCGGCTTCGTGAGGCGGTCGGTCGCGACCGCCCCGGTTGCCAGATGTCTCAAAGCTCCATCTTGATGGTCAGCATATATTCGGTGCCCTTCGCCCGGTCGCGCGTGCGGGATACTTCAAGTGTGACCTTGTCCAGCTTGTGCCCGAGGCTTTCCTTGATCGATCCGCCCGGCGTATCCTCGCGTCGGAACGAGGTGTTGCCGTAACCGACGCCCATTTTGCGAGTGATGGCGTTTTCCGTGTAGGTTCTTCCGAACATCGCCGAAGCCTGGCCGCTGCGCACCGTCGTCTCGAAACCGCGGGAATCAATGTCCCGATAGGCTGAGGCGGCAATCGAATTGTCTGAACTGCTATAGCTGCCGCCCGCACTTATTTTGGCGAGGCGATGGCCGTCGTGCTCGAGAGAGACATTGCCGTCGGCCGAAGGTCCGTAACGACCGCCGCTCATGCTGTCCTTATAGGTGAAGCGGAAGCGGCCGCTGCGCGCATCGACCTGATAATTATAGGAGGCGTCGCCACTGCGGATCTGAATGCCCGGCGCCGGTTCGCTGCCGAGGATCGGTGAGACCTTGTCCGCAAACTGGAACAGCGGTTTCGTAACCTGATCGAACTCCGACTTCGACAATTCCAGCGGTTTGCCATCCGGGTCGAACTTTCCGACCGCCAGGCATGGGCGCTGGTTAATGATGCTTTTCAGGGCAAAGACCGTGCAATTGTCGCTGGTCATGCCGGCAATGGCGGCATGCACGGAGTTGCGCAGGGTGTAGCTGCCGCAGCAGGAGAAGGCTTCATTGTCCACGTTCGCATCTCGCGTATACCCCGTGAAAACAATGCCGCTCGCCCCGTTGCTGAGACCTACATTGGCGAAATGCGGGCCACTTTGCAGCGGAAACAGCTTCAATTGGCTCTGGTCGGCAAGCGTTTTCGGGTTGGAAGGTGATGGAAGCGGCATTCTTCTTCTCTCCTGAAACACGGGAACGGTGCGCTTTTTTTACCATCGTAAATTGAAGTCGCAACCCTCAACTGTACCCTATGAAATATCCCGTTCCTGTGGATGAGGCTGGACGCTGTTGTTACTGTGAGCCTCTGCGCATATGTTGGAGTACTCAATCTTGATTTCCGGGCACGACGGACACGCGCATAATGACCTCCCAGATGGATTTTTTTGCCCCCGCGGCCGCGCGGCTTCCTCAGGCTGAAAGGGGACGAAAGTCGGGTGGTCGCGAAGCGGTGCCAAAGGCCGGCACGGATGATGAAGCACTTGCCACGCATCTTGAAGCCACCGGCAATTATCGTGTCCTGCGAAGGCTGCAGCCGCGTCCGGTCGTCGATCGCCCGAGACCGGAATTCCCGCGCCAGGGCGTGATCCTCGATACGGAAACGACGGGCCTTGATCATCGCACCGACGAGATCATCGAAATCGGCGTCATCACCTTCACCTTTGATGACCAGGGTGCGATCGGCGATGTCACCGGCATCTATGGCGGGTTGCGGCAGCCGGGCGTTGCCATTCCCGAAGACATAACCCGCCTGACGGGGATTACCGACGAGATGGTGGCCGGACAGTCGATCGACATGATGCGCCTGACTTCGCTCATTGCCCATGCCGATCTGATCATCGCCCATAATGCCGGCTTTGATCGTCCATTCTGCGAGGCCTTCTCGCCGATTTTCCGTGACAAGGCCTGGGCTTGTTCCGTTTCGGAAATTGACTGGCGGGTGCGTGGTTTTGAGGGCAACAAGCTCGGTTATCTGATCGGTCAGTCAGGCTATTTCCATGACGGCCATCGTGCGGTGGATGATTGTTTCGCCCTGCTGGAGGTGCTGGAACAGAGGCGCTCCGGTCAGAATATCACGCCTTTTGCAGAGCTCTACGAAGCAAGCGGGCGTTCGCGCGTGCGGATTTACGCGGAAAACAGCCCTTTCGATATGAAGGATCACCTGAAGAAGCGGGGTTATCGCTGGTCCGATGGTTCCGATGGCCGGCCGAAATCCTGGTGGGTGGAACTGCCGGGAGAGAAGCTCGAAGAGGAACTGCATTTCCTGCGCACCGAAATCTATCGCTGGGATGCCGATCCGACCGTCAAACATCTCACCGCCTTCGACCGCTTCAGGGCGGGATAGGCAAGCCGGTTTGCCGGCGCTGCCGCGACAAGTGTTTGCCAGCGGAGACTATCTACAATCTGGCGCCAGATTGAATACAATTTTGCCAATCAATCGAAAACAATCGCTGCAAATTTAAGCAGTCGGTTGGATGGCGATGCGGTTGTGTTAAAAACTCCGTTTTATATCAACGGCTAAGCCGATTGGCACGCCTCCTGCATGACAAAGATGTCGCAGGAGAGTGTTATGAGCAAAGCCGCCGCAATCGACATCGCGTCCGTATCCAAGATTTACGGCACCACCACCGCCGTGCATGCGATCAGCCTCAAGATACCGGCTGGAAGTTATTGCTGCCTGCTTGGTCCTTCGGGCTGCGGTAAGACCTCGACGCTTCGAATGATTGCCGGGCACGAGAGCATTTCCAGCGGCGATATCAGGCTCGGTAATATGGTGGTCACCGATCTGCCGCCGGCGCGGCGCGGCACGGCGATGATGTTCCAGTCCTATGCGCTGTTTCCGCATCTCGATCTCGTCGACAATGTCGCCTTCAGCCTCAAGATGAAGGGTGCGGATAAGGAGACCCGGCGGGCCAAGGCGCTCGAGATGTTGCAGCTGATGCAGCTCGAGCCCTATGCCAACCGCCGTCCGGCCCAGCTTTCCGGCGGCCAGCAGCAACGTGTGGCACTGGCCCGGGCGCTGATTACCGATCCGGAGGCGCTGTTGCTGGATGAGCCGCTGTCGGCACTCGATCCATTTCTCAAGATCCGCATGCGCGCCGAGCTAAAGAAGCTGCAGACCTTGCTCGGCATCACCTTCGTGCACGTCACCCACAGCCAGGAAGAGGCGATGGCGCTTGCTGATATCGTCGTCGTCATGAATGACGGCCGCATCGAACAGGCAGCCACACCGCGTGAGGTGTTCGAGCGCCCGGCCACCGCTTTCGTTGCCCGTTTCATGGGGGATCATAACGTCATCTCCGGCCGCTACCGCGAAAAATCGGGCGATCTCGTGACGCTCGAAGTGGCGGGCGGTGGCACATTTGTCGCCAGTGGCATGGCCCCGGATGACGGCGCGGTCGACATCGCCGTGCGTACCGACCGGGTCCGCGTCGGCGAGGCCGAGCAGCCGGGCCTCGGTTTCACCGGCATCGTCTCGAACGTCGAATATCGCGGTGCGAGCGTGAAGATCGCGGTGACGGGCGCGGGTATCGAGGATTTCAACGTCATCCTCAGCGATGCCGCCTTTTTCGAAAATCCGGTCAGGACCGGCGACGCCATACCGCTTTCATGGAATGCGGCCGATGCCATCGTGCTCGGCCGGGTAGAGAAGTGACCCCAAAAATAACCAGAGGAGAACTTTGAAATGACCGATATCACCAACAGCAATAAGGGACTGTCCCGCCGCGGCCTTCTGAAGGCAGGCGCGGCCGCCACAGGTGCGGCGATCGGCTCCGGCCTCATCACCGGCTTCCCGACCATCTGGGCGCAGAACCCGATCACCATCCGCCAGTTCGGCACCGGCGTCTCGAACCTCAATGCCATCGCCGAGAAGTGCAAGGCCGATCTCGGCATCACGCTCGAAATGACGGCGACGGATTCGGATGCGGCCGCCCAGCGCGCCGTCACCCAGCCAAATTCCTACGACATCGCCGATATCGAATACTGGATCCTGAAAAAGGTCTATCCCGCCGGCGTCATCCAGCCGATGGAAATCAAGAAGCTCAAATATTACGACAAGATCGTGCCGCTGTTCAAAAACGGCAAGCTGACGCCTGATAGCGTCGTGGCGCAGGGCACCGCTCCGCACACGGTCGGTTTCGTCGAAAAGCCCGGCGACAAGAAATTTGCGAAGAGCGAGACCGAATATTTCACCATGGTTCCGACCATCTACAATGCCGATACGCTCGGCATCCGTCCTGATCTCGTCGGCCGCGATATCACCAGCTGGGCCGATATCATGGACCCGAAGTTCAAGGGCAAAACCTCGATCCTCAACATTCCTTCCATCGGCATCATGGATGCGGCGATGATCATGGAAGCCATGGGCAACATCAAATATGCCGACAAGGGCAACATGACGAAGGAGGAGATCGACAAGACCATCGATTTCCTCATCAAGGCCAAGAAGGACGGCCAGTTCCGTGCCTTCTGGAAGAGCTTCGATGAAAGCGTCAACCTCATGGCCTCGGGTGAAGTCATCATCCAGTCCATGTGGTCGCCCGCTGTTGCAGCCGTCCGTTCCAAGGGCATCGCCTGCAAATACCAGCCGCTGAAGGAAGGCTATCGCTCCTGGGGCGGTGGTCTTGGCCTTGCCAAGCACCTCTCCGGTGCGAAGCTCGACGCGGCCTATGAATATATCAACTGGTACACCTCCGGCTGGGTTGGCGCCTATCTCAACCGTCAGGGTTATTATTCCGCCGCCATGGATACGGCGAAAGAACACATGTCCGCCGATGAGTGGGGTTACTGGGTCGAAGGCAAGCCCGCGCAGGGCGATATCATCGCGCCCGATGGCAAGGTCATGGAAAAGGCCGGTGCGGTGCGCGACGGCGGCTCCTTCCAGGAGCGCATGGGCAAGGTCGCCTGCTGGAACTCCGTCATGGACGAAGACCGCTACATGGTCCGCCGCTGGAACGAGTTCATCGCTGCTTAGTACTCCGAGACAGACGAGATCGGTAGCGTTGGCCGCCGATCTCGATAGTAACAGAGCCTCTAAACTCTCCGTCATCCTCGGGCTTGACCCGAGGATCTAACGAACCACCACATCAAACGTGGTTGGATCCTCGGGACAAGCCCGAGGATGACGTCGCGTTTGAAGAGAGCTTTGCCTGACACACTACCCGGTGCGAAAGCCGCCGGTACTTCTGCAAATCCAACGAAAGGCTCCCCCATGGTGACGGTTAGGCTCATCGGCGTCAGTGAAAAAAAGGAGAAGCTGTCCCGCAGCTTCGCCCTGCCGCAGAAGCTTGTGTCCTATATTCAGGCCACGCCGCTTTTCCTGATCCTCGGCTTTTTCCTGGCCCTGCCGATCCTCATGATCGCCGTTGTCAGCTTTTGGGACTACGACTTCGCCCAGATGTATCCCGATTTCGTCACCTTCAACTACCTGGAGACGCTCGGTTCCTGGGTGATCTGGCAGACCTATCTCAACACGCTGAAATACGCGGCCATCGTCTGGGCGATCACGCTGTTCTGCGGTTTCTGGGTTGCCTATTTCCTCGCCTTCCACATTCGCACCACCACCATGCAGATGGTGCTGTTCCTCGTCTGCACCGTGCCGTTCCTGACATCGAACATCATCCGCATGATTTCCTGGATTCCCGTTCTCGGACGAAACGGTCTCGTCAACAGCGCGCTGGTCGGCACCGGCATCCTTCCCGAGCCGGTCGAGTGGCTGCTTTATTCCGATTTCGCCGTGGTGCTGGCCATGGTGCATCTTTATACGCTGTTCATGGTCACGCCGATCTTCAACACGCTGATGCGCATCGACAAATCGCTGATCGAGGCGGCGCGTGACGCCGGCGCGACGGGATGGCAGACACTCAGCAATGTCATTATTCCGCTTGCCAAACCCGGCATGGCTATCGGCAGCATCTTCGTCGTGACGCTGGTCATGGCGGATTTCTCCACCGTTCAGGTCATGTCCGGTGGCCAGAGCGCGTCGGTGGCGCTGATGATGAAGAACCAGATGTCGCTACTGCAATATCCGGCGGCAGCCGCGAACGCCGTCATCCTGCTCATCCTCGTTCTGCTGATGGTCGCGGGCATCCTGCGCATCGTCGATATCCGCAAGGAGCTTTGATCCATGCATCAGGAAAAACGCGGCCGCGAATTCTACATTCTCGCCTTCTTCTTCGTCCTCTTCGTGCTGTTTCTCTACGGCCCGCTATCGGCCATCCTCATCCTTGCCTTTCAGGGGCCGAATGGCGGGCTGACCTTTCCGCTGAACGGCGTTTCGCTGCACTGGTTCGGCAATCTCTTCGAACAGCAGGCGGTCGGCGATTTCGGCGGCTCGTTCCGCCGGTCTTTCGGTCTCGGGCTGATGGTCATGACCGTCACCGTCTTCGTCTCGCTGCTGGCAGGCCTTGCCTTCAGGCGCAAATTCATCGGCGCGACGCCGCTTTTTTACCTCTCGGTCGCGAGCCTGGTGGTGCCATCGATCATCATCTCGCTTGGCATTGGTGTTCTTTTCCAGCAGCTTGGGCTGGAACCTTCATGGTATACATCAGCTTTCGGCGCGCATCTCACCTGGACGCTTCCTTTCGGCGTGCTCATCATGCTCGCCGTCTTCAATCGCTTTTCGCCTTCCTATGAGGAGGCGGCCCGCGATCTCGGCGCGTCCTCCTGGCAGACCTTCGCCCATGTGGTGCTGCCGATGATTGCACCGAGCCTGATCGGTGTCGGCCTCTTCGGTTTCACGCTTTCTTATGACGAGTTCGCCCGCACGCTGATGACATCAGGCACCTACAACACGCTGCCGCTGGAAATCTACGGCATGACCACCAATGTCACGACGCCGGTGCTTTATGCGCTGGGTGCCGTCACGACGCTGTTTTCCCTTCTGGTGATTGCGGCCACGCTCGGCCTGATCGTCACCCTCAACCGCCGCCATTCACGCGGATAAAGAAACGTCCAATGCGCATCCTCGTCGTCAATCCCAATACCACCCGATCCATGACCGCAACGATCGCTGACGCCGCCATGCGGGTGGTCGGCCGGGATACCGAAATTCTTGGCGTGACATCCTCCATGGGGCCTGTCTCCATCGAAGGTTATTATGACGAGGTTTTTGCCGTGCCCGGCCTGCTGCTTGAACTTGCCAAGGCTCCGGCGCTTGGCGTTGACGCGGCCGTCATCGCCTGTTTCGACGATACCGGGCTCGATGCGGCGCGCGCATTTTGCGATATACCGGTCATCGGCCTCTGCGAGGCGGCGGTCTCCGCCACTGCCTTCATCGCGCAGAAATTCACCATCGTGACGACGATGGAGCGTTCCCGGTTGCCGCTCGAACACCTGGTTCATCGTTATGGCATGTCCGCCCGCTGCAATGTGCGCGCCGCCGATATTCCCGTCCTGTCGCTCGAAGATCCCGCTTCGAACGCCCGCGAAAGGCTGCGGCAGGAGATTGCGCTGGCTCTGAAGGAAGACCGGGCGGAGGCAATCGTTCTCGGCTGCGCCGGCATGGCAGACCTGACCGCCGAGCTGCGCGCCGAATTCGGCGTGCCGGTCGTTGATGGTGTCGCAGCCGCCGTTAAACAGGCCGAATCCCTTGTTTCCATGGGGCTTTCCACCGCCAAAAGCGGTGCTTATGCCAAGCCGGTCGCCAAGCCCTATCACGGCCTGCTGGAGGCATTTCGGCCGGACCGCATGACGGCGTGAATCCGCCTTCATCGTTGCTGAAAAAAATTTCGAAACGCCGCGACGGATTTTCGCGCCTTTCCCCGTTAAAGTCGAAAATTGCGTGTAAAACGTCATTTATCGACATTCCTTGTCCAGCTTTGCAGGACCGCAACGGAGATTCGACCGGAGCATGGTGAGCGACCCCGATGCAAAGCTCGTGGCAGATGTCGCGGCAGGAGATATCAGGGCGATGCGGACACTGGTTGAGGCAAAATTGCCGAGGATCATGGCGCTGGCAACCCGCATGCTGGGAGATCCGGTCGAGGCGGAGGATGTCGCGCAGGAGACCTTTCTGCGGATATGGAAACACGCGGGAACATGGAGGCAGGGCGCTGCGCGGTTTGATACGTGGATACACCGTGTAGCGCTGAACCTGTGTTATGACCGGCTGCGGAAGCGACGTGAAATATCCGTCGCCCAGCCGTCCGACCTTGCCGATGCGCGCACGTCGTCGGAAAACGGCGGCGCTGATATCGACGAGGGCGAGGCTGTCGGGCGGGCGCTCTCCCTTATTCCCGAGCGGCAACGGGAGGCGATCATTCTGGTCTATTATCAGGAAATGTCGAACCGGGAGGCCGCCGACATCATGCATGTCAGCGTCGACGCACTGGAAAGTCTTCTGTCGCGCGGGCGCAGAGCGTTGCAGAAAATCTTGAACGAGGATGAGACATGAGCGGGTCGAGGGAAGACGGCATGGGCGGGCAGGCATTTTCCGCCCTCGTTTCGGCATATGGCGCCGATCCAAGACGCTGGCCCGAGGATCGTCGCGCGAAAGCCGAGCTTTATTCCGAAACAGCCGATGGTCAGCGTCTGCTCAGCGACGCGGCGCAGCTGGACCGCGCCTTGGCCGCTTTCCGGCCCAAGGCTGCGCCCTCCGCCGCACTTCAGGGACGCATTCTTGCAGAAGGCACATCCCGGCTTTCGCGCCACCGGCGGTTCGTCCGTTTCGGGCTCGGCGCCGGCATGGTCGGCATCAGCCTTGCGGGTGCCCTGACCGGTGCTGTCGCCGTCATCAATCTCACCCCGCCGCCGTCTTTCTCGTTTGGCGACAATCTGACGGCATTCGGAAATTTGCAAAGTGAAAACGAGTTGGCTGAGGACGCGAAATGACCGATCAGAATTTCCGCTGGATTGTCGTTGTGCTGCTCGTCGTCAATACATTCCTCGTCTGCGCCCTTGCCGGCGCCGGTTTCGTTTATTTGCGCAACGATACCACAGCCTCGGCATCACGGATGCCGCTTGCCGGAGAGCAGCTGCCCAAGGCGGAGCGGGAGGCCTTTCGCCAGATGCTCAGCGATGCACGCAAACCCCTGCGCGAGACCTCGGCCGAGGCGCGGCAGGCCCGCATCGAGGCTGCTTCACTGATGGGCGCCGACACGCTGGACACAAAAGCGCTGTCCGACGCGCTGGAACGCGCCCGCAAGGCGGAATATGCGGTCCGCGCCGCCGTCGAGCTTCAGGCGGTAGAATTTGCCCGCACGCTTTCGCTGGATGCAAGACGGCGTCTCGCGGAAGGCCTGCTCTCCCGCGAGGCGCCGAAGCCTGCCACGAAATGATCACAATTCGGCGGCGACGGATTTGCGATATCCACGCCGTTAAAGGGCCGATAACGAAACGGAGTTCGTATCGGCCATGTCAAATACGACGCCTAATTCCAGTCAAGTGGATGCCGCGCTGTGCCTCTGGCGCTTCGGTCTTGGTGCCCGGCAGGGAGACCTGCAGGCAATTGCGGATGATCCACGCGATCTCTTGCGGTCAGAAGTAACCGAACATGCGGTGCCGATTCCGGTTGGCCCGCTATTGCACTCCAGCGCCGATCTTATGGTCTCGCTCATTGCCTTCAACAGGCAGGTGAAAGCCGAACGTGAAAAACCGGCGGTGACCGCCGTCTCTGTTGAGAAGGCGATGACTGAGACGGACAACAGGATGGATAAGGCTGGAATGGCGGCCGCGCCGACCATGCCGCCACCCATGTCAAAAGACAAACCGGCCGACGTGGCCAATAAGAGACCCTATCTTCCCCAACAGATATTGCTGGCGGAGGTCGATGCGCGGTTTAATGGCACCGTCCGCCAGCCTCTGATCGGGTTTGGCGAACGTCTTGCGATGTTCTGGGCAAACCACTTCTCCGTCGCCATCGGTAAGGGTGGCGATGTGCACATCCTCGCCGGCGCCTTCGAGCGCGAAGCGATCCGCCCGCATATATTCGGCAATTTCGAGGACATGCTGCTTGCCGTGGAAACCCATCCTGCCATGTTGTTCTTTCTCGACAACCAGCAATCGATCGGTCCCAACTCACCGGCCAACAAAAACGGCAAGCGCGGCCTGAACGAAAATCTGGCCCGCGAGATCATGGAACTTCACACGCTGGGCGTGGATGGCGGTTACAATCAGGCTGACGTGACGGAGCTTGCGCGCATCATCACCGGCTGGACCGTTTATCGTGACGAGAACAGGCCGGGGCCGGTCGGGCGCTTCAGCTTCAATGCCAACAGCCACGAGCCGGGTGATCACGCGGTGATGGGCATCACCTATGCCGATGCCGGGATGGAGCAGGGGCGGCGGGCGCTGCGCGATCTCGCCCATCACCCATCCACCGCCCGCCACCTTGCCTTCAAACTGGCAAGGCACTTCGTCAGCGACCAGCCGCCTGTGGCGCTGGTGACCAAGATCGCCGCTGCCTACACCAAATCCCACGGCGATCTCGCCGCCACCTATCTTGCCATGCTGGATGCGGAAGAAGCCTGGGATCCCACTCTCAAGAAGTTGCGGCCACCGCTCGATTTCGTCACCGCCGTGCTGCGCAGCGGCGATGTCAAGCCGAAACCTGAACAGATCGTTTCGGTGCTGAAGGCGCTCGGGCAGCCTTTCTGGGACCCCTCCGGACCGAACGGTTTTTCCGATGTGAGCGATAGTTGGGGTTCCTCCGAGGGGCTGGCAACGCGGATCGATGCCGCGAGCCTTTTTGCCCATCAGGTTGCCGGCGGTATCGACCCCCGTGACTTTGTTGCCGATCGGTTCGGCCCGCTTCTCACGCGTGAGACCGCCCAGGCCGTTCAGCGCGCGGAAACCAAGCCGCAAGGGCTGACCATCGCTTTCCTTTCCCCCGAATTTCAGAGGCGCTAACCATGCTGTGCGAAGATTTCTCTCCCACCCGCCGCGCCGTTCTCGGTGCAACCGGCGCTCTTTTTGCCTGGGCCTTCATGCCACGTTTTGCCCATGCGGCCTCCGGGCGTGATCCGCGTTTCGTGACGATCATCCTGCGTGGCGCGCTTGACGGGCTGACCGCCGTGCCACCGGTCGGCGATCCCGATTACGAAGCGCTAAGACAGCAATTGACGCTGCGAACGGAAGGCGAAAACCCGGCGCTGGCGCTGGATGGGTATTTCGCGCTGCATCCTTCGCTACGCAATTTCCAGCGGCTTTACCGCAAGGGTGAGGCGGCCGTGGTGCATGCCAGCGCCACCGGTTATCGCGACCGATCCCACTTTGACGGGCAGGATGTTCTTGAATCCGGTTTTGCGACACCAGGCCATGTCGAAAGCGGCTGGCTCAACCGGCTGCTGGAGCAGATGCCGGCGGGAGAAACGATCAATCCTGCCGCCGGCGACCGGGTGAGCGGGCTTGCCATCGGGGCCAGCGCACCGCTCGTCATTCGCGGCAAGGCACCCATCCTTGGATGGGCGCCATCCGTGCTGCGGCCTGCCGATGGCGATCTCGCACCCCGGCTTGCCGATCTCTACGGCCAGACGGACCCGATGCTTGCCGCCCTACTGGCCGAAGGTGTGGAGACCGGCAGGATCGCATCGGGTGTCGACATCAAGGCGCGCGGCGGCCCCGGTGATCCGCAGGGAATGGAGCAGATGGCGCGTGGCGCAGCACGGCTGATTGCCCATCCGGAAGGCCCCCGCGTGGCGGCGCTGGCTTTCGAGGGCTGGGATACCCATGCGCAGGAGGTCGATCGCCTAGCCAAGCTCTTGTCCGGTCTGGATAATGCCCTTGCGGCCTTCGAACAGGAGCTGGGGCCGGTCTGGAAGGATACTGTGATACTCGTGGCCACGGAATTTGGCCGCACCGCGCGTATCAACGGCACTGATGGCACCGACCACGGCACCGCCACCACCGCCTTTCTGGCCGGTGGCAGCATCCGCGGCGGCCGTGTCATCGCCGATTGGCCGGGCCTGAAGGAAGCGCAGCTACGTGACGGCCGCGACCTTGCCGCGACCACCGATCTACGCGCCGTCATCAAGGGGCTCGCCATCGATCATCTCGGCGCGAGCGCCGGAGCCCTGGACAAGCTTGTGTTTCCCGGATCTGATCTCATTCGCCCTCTGAAGGGCCTGATCGCCTGAGACCTGGTCGTCTTGGGGACGGGCCCTTCATGTTCCTGTTGCAATAGTGTCTGATATCCACCCAGTGCCGACGAGTCGCCGCGGCACTGTGTGGAGAGAGATGTGGCATCGCAGGAACGTGAAGGTAATAGAGCGCCGCAGGGCACACCGGGGGAGGTTTTCGCAGCCTTTCTGAAGCTTGGCGTCACCTCCTTCGGCGGCCCCATCGCCCATCTCGGTTATTTCCGCGACGAGCTTGTCGTGCGGCGCAAATGGATCGACGAGGCTGGTTATGCCGATCTCGTGGCGCTCTGCCAGTTTCTGCCGGGCCCGGCCTCCAGCCAGGTGGGGTTTGCGTTGGGGCTGCTCAGGGCAGGGCCGTTCGGTGCGCTGGCGGCCTGGGCGGCATTCACTTTGCCATCGGCCATTCTCCTCATTCTTTTCGCCATGGTCGCCGCCTCGATCGAAGGGCCGGTCGGCACCGGTCTGTTGCACGGTTTGAAGATCGTCGCTGTCGCCGTGGTGGCGCAGGCCGTGTGGGGCATGGCGAAAAGCCTCGCGCCGGATCGTCAGCGTGCCAGCATTGCGCTTGCCGGCATCGTCTGCGTGGTGTTCGTCGCGGGTGCATTCGGGCAGGTTCTGGCGCTTGGCCTCGGCGCATTCGCCGGGCTTGTCTTCTGTCGCTCCGGTGCCGCGGGACAGGCCACCCACCTCAGCTTCCGGGTGTCGAAAAGCGTCGGATATGGTGCGCTCGCCACCTTCGCCCTGCTTCTCGGCCTTTTGCCGCTGCTTGCAGCAGGGGCATCGTCGCAGGGCATCTCCCTGTTTGATGCTTTTTATCGCGCCGGCGCGCTGGTCTTTGGCGGCGGCCATGTGGTGTTGCCGCTGCTGCAATCAGAAGTCGTCGCGACCGGCTGGGTCACAAAAGACGCTTTTATTGCCGGTTATGGCGCAACACAGGCGGTGCCCGGCCCGCTCTTCACCTTCGCCGCCTATCTCGGCGCGGTGGTGGGCCCGCAGCCTAACGGCATTGTGGGTGCGGCGATCGCTCTTGTCGCGATCTTCTTGCCGGGCATGCTGCTGCTCGTCGGCGCGCTTCCCTTCTGGGAAGGTTTCCGCAAACACCTGACGGTGCAGGCCGCCATGCGCGGGGCACACGCCGCCGTCGTCGGCATTCTCGGCGCCGCCCTTTATGACCCGGTGTGGACGAGCGCGATCTTCACGCCGAAGGATTTTACCCTTGCGTTCACCGGCTTCATCCTGCTGACGGTGTGGAAAACGCCACCATGGGCCGTGGTTCTGCTCTGCGCGGTCGGCGGCGTTCTGCTTGCCTTGATGTGATAGGGCCGGTCACGCCGTTCCGATGGTCTCGAGCAGCCAGTCGGAAAAGGCCTGCATGGCTGATGTCTGCGGTTTCGATTGCAGGCGGGTCAGCCAGTAGCTTCCAAGCGAGATGGTGACGGGAAAGGGCTGCATGACCGCGCCCGACGTCAGATGCCGCGAAAACATCGATGGCGGCGCGAGCGCCACGCCCAGCCCCTGAAGCGCCGCTTCCATCATGCCGAGCGACGTGTCGAAGACGATGCCGGCATTCACCTGCGCCGCCGGTGAAACGCCCGCCGCGGCAAACCATGTGCTCCACTCATCGGCGCGGTAGCTGCGCAGCAATGTTGCATCCATCAGGTCGGCGGGCTCTTTCAGCATTTCCGCCAGTTTCGGCGTGCAGAGCGGCGAAAGCGGCGCCTCGAACAGACGGAAGGCATCCGTGCCATGCCAGGAGCCCTGGCCGAAACGAATGGCGAAATCCAGCCCCTCCGCGGCCATGTCCACCCGGTTGTTGTTGGTGGAAACCCTGACATCGATAAACGGATGCCGCTTTTGAAATGCCGCGAGCCGCGGCAGCAGCCAGCCGACGGCGAAGGTGCCCACGACCCCGAGAAACAGCAATTCGCGCACCTGTCCGGCCTCGATCCGGTCGAGCGTCGTCGCCATCTGGTCGAAGGAACTGGTCACCGTCGGCAACAGGGCCTCACCTTCGGCGGTGATCTTCAAGCCGCGCGGAAGCCGCTGGAAAAGGGCGACACCCAGCCGCTTTTCCAGCCCTTTCACCTGCTGGCTCACAGCTGCCTGCGTCACGCACAGTTCAATGGCAGCGCGGGTGAAGCTCAGATGCCGAGCGGATGCCTCGAAGGCCCGCAGACCGTTTAAGGGAAGAAATTGCCGAACCATTCAAGACCTAGATTTTCTTGTGTCTCCTCCGAGATATCATGGTTTGTTCGTGCAATGTAGGGCGGCTAAACGTCTTTTCGCTGGGGATGGCGGAGAAGCCGACAATCCACCTTAGGTTTTGGAGAACACGAAAGATGAAATTTAATCGCAGACATATCGCACTGGCCGCTTTGGTCTCGACGGGCCTGGTCACGCAGGCTTCTGCCGCTGATGATGCGAGGCTGAAGGCGATAACGGATGCTGCAATCAAGCCCGTCATGGAGAAAAACGGCATTCCGGGTCTGGCCGTCGGTATCAGCATCAACGGCGAAAACCACATCTTCACCTATGGCGTTCTGTCCAAGAGCACGGAAAAGCCCGTCACCCCGCAGACGCTGTTCGAACTCGGCTCCATCTCCAAGACCTTCACGGTCACCCTCAGCACCTATGCGGAACTGAATGGCCAGCTGTCACTGTCGGGCAAGGTCAGCGAGTATCTTCCGTCCATGAAGGGAAAACCCTTCGGCGATGTCGCGCTGATGCATCTCGGCACCCACACCGCTGGCGGCTTTCCCATTCAGGTGCCTGACGACGTCAAGACGGAACAGCAGCTGATGGCCTATCTCAAGGCCTGGAAGCCTACATACAAGGCCGGCACCCACAGAAGTTATGCCAATCCCAGCATCGGCATGCTCGGCTATATCACTGCAAAGGCGATGGGCCAGGGTTTCGACGGTGCCATGCAGGACACGCTTTTCCCGGCGCTTGGGCTGAAGAACACCTTCACCGTGGTGCCGAAGGCGAAGATGGATGATTATGCGCAGGGTTATAAAAGAACAGGTGAACCGGCTCGCGTAACACCGGGCGTCCTTTCCTCGGAGGCCTATGGCGTCAAATCGACGGCGGAGGACATGATCCGCTTCGTCAATGCCAATATGGGTCTCGAACAACTGGACGGAAAAATCCAGCAGGCGATCACCAACACCCATGCGGGATATTTCAGCGTCGGCGCCATGACGCAGGACATGGTCTGGGAGCAATATACACACCCGGCTCCCCTGAAGACACTGAGGGAGTTGAACGGCGGTGCGCTTCTGAAGACCGTGCCGGTCTCCGAAATATCGCCGCCGATGAAACCGCGCGAAGACGTTTTCATCAACAAGACCGGCTCCACCAATGGTTTCGGCGCTTATGTGGCGTTCATACCGAAGGAGAAATTGGGCATCGTCATTCTGGCCAATAAAAACTATCCCAATGAGGAACGCGTCTCTGCGGCCTATGAGATTTTGACGGCGCTCGAAAAGGCGCAATAACCCTGTCCGCCGTTTGATGTTTTTATCCCGGCGCGGGAGCTGATTGCTCCTGCGCCAAAACGCGTAACGGTGGGAAATAATCCAATCCCGATGACAGCGGCGGGCAATCGCGCTAACCGGGAAAAGATGCGCCGGCAACCGATTCGGTCTCGGGCGACGGGCGCAAATCACAAAGAGCAGATTTTTTTGCACGGCGATGAACCGGGATGGGAAAGCCCGGAAGATGCATGCCGGGCATTTCCTGGGGGGACGACGATGAGCGATACCGGTGGTTATTTTCCTCGCTGGCGGCTGAAAACCGAAGGGCGCATCATGCCGGATGAGCGGCTGCCCGCCGGGCAGACCGCCGTGCTTGGCCTGCAGCATGTCGTGGCCATGTTCGGTTCTACAGTGCTGGCGCCGCTGATCATGGGTTTCGATCCCAACGTCTCCATCCTGTTTTCAGGCATCTCGACGCTGATCTTCTTCATCGCCGTCGGTGGGCGTGTGCCGAGTTATCTCGGCTCGTCCTTCGCTTTTATCGGTCCCGTGCTGGTGGCAACGGGGGCGGCTGCGGGTGCGGCCAGCCCTGATATCGCGCTGGCACTCGGCGGCATCATCGCGGCCGGCGTGCTTTATGCGCTGATTGGCGTCATCGTCATGATTGTCGGCCATAACTGGATCGAAAAGCTGATGCCGCCGGTTCTAACCGGCGCGATCGTCGCCGCAATCGGTCTCGTGCTGGCACCAATCGCGATCGCAAGCGCCTCCGGCACAGGGCCGGGTAATCCCGATGGCGACCAGTTGTCGCGCTGGATTGCGATTTTGACGGTGACGTCGGTCGGTGCGATCGCGGTCTATGCGCCCGGCATGACGCGCCGGCTGCCCATTCTTCTCGGCGGCGCGATTGCCTATCTCGCCTATCTCGTGCTCGCAAACGGTTTCGGTCTCGGCAAGCCCGTTGATTTTGCAGGTGTTGCGGCCGCAGCCTGGTTCGGATTGCCGGCCTTCACCACGCCGGTGTTTTCCGCACCGGCGATTGCCCTGATCGCCCCGGTCGTCGTCATTCTGGTGGCGGAAAATCTCGGGCATATCAAGGCGATCGGCGCGATGACCGGCCGTAATCTCGACCCCTATCTCGGCCGTGCCTTTATTGGTGACGGCATCGCGACGATCTTTTCCGGCGCCTTCGGCGGCACCGGCATGACGACCTATGCCGAAAACATGGGCGTGATGGCGATCACCCGTATCTTCTCGACGCTCGTCTTCATCGTCGCAGCACTGGTTGCCATCATCCTCGGCTTCTCACCGAAATTTGGCGCCCTCATCCAGACGATACCGGGACCCGTCATCGGCGGCCTGTCGGTTGTGGTCTTCGGCCTGATCGCGGCGACCGCAGGGCGCATCTGGGTGGAAAACAAGGTCGATTTCTCCGAACCGCGCAACCTCATCACCGTGGGCATCGCGCTGGTTCTGGGCGCCGGCAATTTCAAGCTCAATGTCGCCGGTTTCACGCTGGATGGCATCGGCACGGCGACAATCGGCGCGATTGCGTTTTACCACCTTTTGGGTCTCGGCAGACCGGCGCAGGGCAGGTGACGCTGAGCAGCCCAGGCGATAGGTATGGAAAGCATGGGCGCGTAATCAGGACTATTGGGGATCACTAGCAGCCATGTGAAACGAGGCCTCAACAAGGATCACTTGTTGAGGCCGCTCCATCGGCCGCTAGCGCCTTGCTTTCCCGGCCACGCCATCAGCGCCACGTCGACGACGGCCTTTAATGTCTCCGTACATGCACCGTCGCAAGCCTGGGCAGACATGCCCTGAATAATTGCGCCATAAAAGCGCGCAAGGGTGTCCGTATCGGTTTGTTCCGGTAGCTCACCGTCATGGATGGCGCGATCGAACCGCGCCTTGAGAATCTGTATCGCCCCCTCGCGCAATGCTGCCGTGGCACGGGCGACGGAGGCGTTTTCTTCCGAATGCTGGAGAACGGCGGTCGAAACGATGCATCCGCGCGGCTTGTCCGGCTGGGTGTCGCCTTCTGCAATATCGTAAAGGTACGCGGCAAGCGCCTCGTGGGCCGGTATTTTCGCCTGCAATAGTCCGGCACGGCGCTCGCTTTGTTGCGCGATATGATGATCGAGCGCCAGCCGGAACAGTTCTTCCTTCGAACCGAAGGTCGCATAAAGAGATGGCGGCGTGATCCCCATCGCATGGGTGAGATCCGCTATCGAGGTTCCCTCATATCCCCGCTCCCAGAACAGCCGGGCCGCGATGTCGAGCCCGGTATTCCGATCGAGCAGGCGCGGCCTGCCGCGTTTTCGCGTCGTTTCAGTCATTATTATATCGATCACTATAAAAATGTTGACAGATCATGTTCGGCTTTTATTATATCGATCGCTAGTTAAATCGCAACGGAGAGATCCATGTCTCAGAAACTGTCGAACAAAGTCGCCCTCATAACGGGAAGTTCAAGGGGCATCGGCCGTGCCGCCGCCCTGGCATTTGCCAAGGAGGGCGCAGGTCTTATCGGCGTCCATTATGGCGCAAACCCCGATGCCGCGCAGGCGACGATCCGCGAGATCGAAGCCCTCGGCTCGAAGGCGATCGCCCTCAAGGCCGATCTACGCGATGGGAAAGCGGCAACAGACAACCTGTGGGATCAGTTCAAGCAAGCGTCCATCGCTTTCACCGGCACGCCATCGCTCGACATTCTCGTCAATAATGCGGGCATCGCGCCGGCGACACCGTTGAAAGACATGACCGAGGCCGCGTTCGACGAGTTGATGACGATCAACTTCAAAGCGCCCTTCTTCCTCATCCAGGCTGTCGCCGATCATCTCCGCGACAATGGCCGTATCATCAATATCTCGACCGGTTTCACCCGCATCGCGGCACCGACCCATCCGGCTTATGCCGCTTCCAAGGGGGCGCTTGAAACATTGACGCTGGCGCTTGCACCGGAATTCGGCCGGCGCGGAATTACTGTTAATTCGGTGCTTCCGGGCGTGACTGAAACCGACATGAACGCCGGATGGCTGGCAGCGCCTGAAGCGCGTGCCGGTGCCGAAGCCCTGTCGGTCTTCTCACGGATCGGCCGCGCCGAGGACATCGCTGACGTCATTACGTTCCTCGCCTCCGATGATGCCCGCTGGACGACCGGGCAGATGATTGACGCGACGGGTGGTGCGCGGATTTGATTTAAGGTCATCAGGTGGCCCCGCACAGCACAATGTTCGGGGCACTTCGCGGCTTGTGGAATGACGAAAGGTCACCGTGAGCCATGGCTGCTCGGTTGCTTTGATATGTGGGCTTGAGACCCGCACTCGGCCTGTGCCAGAATGTTGCGACAGTTCAACCGGGCGTCCGTCTCCTATTCCACCTAAACGCATTGATGATCAGCAGATGAAAACTATCGGAATTCTCGGCGGCATGTCGGCCGCATCGACGCAGATCTATTATCGCAAGCTCTGCGAGATCACCCGTGATCGCCTTGGCGGCCTTCATTCCCCCGAGCTTTTGATCCGCTCGCTTGATTTTGCGAAGATCGAGACATTGCAGGCGCGCGGCGAATGGGGTGCCGCCGCAGCCATATTGAACGCCGAAGCTAAAGCCCTGCAGCGGGGCGGCGCGGACTTCATCCTGCTTGCGACCAACACGATGCACAAGCTCGCCCGGGACATGATGGAGGGTGTCGATATTCCACTGCTGCATATCGCTGACGCTACCGCTGATCGTATATTAAGCGCAGGGCTCAGCCGGCCGGGCCTGATAGCAACTGCCTTCACCATGGAGCAGAGCTTCTACAAGGACAGGCTGGTTGCGGCGTCGCTCCACCCCGTCCTTCCAGACGCTGACGACCGCAGGACGGTGCACCGCATCATCTACGACGAACTCTGCAGGGAAATTATCCGGGATGAAAGCCGTTCGACCTATGAAGATGTCGCCCGTCGACTGGTCGATGCGGGCGCCGATTGCATGATTCTCGGCTGTACCGAAGTCGGTATGCTCCTCAATCAAAACAATGTTTCGGTCCCCGTCTTCGATACCACGCTCATTCATTGCGAGGCGGCTATCGATCTTGCTCTGGCAACCTGAGGGCATGGTGCTCGTCTCGCCGATCCGAATTCGGAGAGGCCGGCCCGTCCGCCGTGAATGGCCGCCGAGCTAGTCCCGCGTCACCGCAAAATGACAGCTCCCGGTGCCTGATTGCCCCTCCTTTCGGCGCAATTCCAAATCATGTATAGGGGCATCACTTTTACATGCCTGGTGCCCCTATGGATCGCAATGTGACCGCCGAAAGGCAGTTGGAACCTACAGTATTCGCGCCGATTGCTCCGTCGCTACCAGTCCGAGAGGATGAGCCTTACGCCCGCGACGAGATGCTGCACGAAATATTCGAGCAGACAGCCAAACGATTTCAGGCCAAATGCGCCGTCAGGCTGCTTGGCCACGATCCCGAAAACAGCCGCCGCACCCGGCTCAGCTACGCGCAGCTGGCCGAGCGTGCCACCCGGTTTGCCCGCCAGCTTCGCGCGATGGGGGTTCAGCGGGGGGATCGCGTCGTCATCTGCCTGCCGCGCGGCCTTGATCAATATATGGCCATCCTCGGCACCCTCTGGGCCGGCGCCTGTTATGTGCCGGTTGACTGGAGCTATCCGCAGGATCGGATCGATTTCATTGCCGAGGATAGCGGTGCCACCCTCATCGTCACGGATGCGGAACGGGCCGGCGGCATGCGGGTAACAACGCTTGTGGTCAACGAGACGCTCGGTGATCTGGCCGCCCAGGATGCCGTGCCGATCACCCGCGCCGAAAGCGGCGCGTCTCCCGATGACCTCGCCTATATCATCTACACGTCGGGAACTACCGGTCGCCCGAAGGGCGTGATGATTTCCCACCGCAGCGCCTGCCATTTCCTGCGCTCCGAAGGGGCGATCCTCGCCATTGAAGAAAGCGACAGGGTTTTCGGCGGCTTCAGCATCGCCTTCGACATGTCGATCGAGACGATGTGGAGTGCTTTTTCCGCCGGTGCGGAGTTGCTCGTCGCCACTGAGGCGCTGCATAAGGCGGGGCCTGATGTGGGTATCACTCTGGCGGCTGAAAGCGTTACCGTCTGGCATGTGGTGCCGTCGCTCTTCACCCTCGTTGAGGCGGAAATACCCACGCTCCGCATCGTCAACCTGGGCGGAGAGGCATGTCCGCCTGATCTCGTCGAGCGCTGGGCGCGACCGGGGCTTCGGATTCTCAACACCTATGGACCGACCGAGACGACTGTGACGGCCACCTGGACCGAGGTGCAGCCCGGCCGGCGTGTCACCATCGGCCGGCCCCTGCCGGGATATACGGCCTGGATCGTCGACGAAAAACTTTGGCCGGTCGCTGCCGGCGCTGAAGGTGAACTTGTCATCGGCGGCCCCGGTCTCAGCGGCGGTTATGTGAACCGTCCCGATCTCACCGCGGACAAGTTCGTCAACACGCCGTTTTATGGCCCGGACGGGCTTCCTGCCCGGATTTATCGCTCTGGGGACCTCGTGCGTCTCGATGCGGTCGGCGACATCGAGTTCATGGGGCGCATCGATACGCAGGTGAAAATCCGCGGTTTTCGCGTCGAACTCGCGGAAATCGAAGCGGTCATTGCCGAAGATGCGTCGGTCGCGCAGGCCGTCGTCCATCTTTTCCGCGATAATGACGGATCGGAACTGCTGGCTGCATTCCTTGTTGCGCGCGGCAACGCCGCAATCGACATGGAAGCCGCCCGGAAACGGGTGAATGATCGTCTGCCGAACTATATGCGGCCGGTCGTTTATCAGGTGCTGGACGCCCTGCCGACCCTGCCGGCCTCCGGCAAGGTGGATCGAAAGGCGCTGCAGCGGCCGGTCGTCGTTGCCGTCACGGATCGGGAAACCGTCGCGCCCGAAACGCCGCTTGAAATCCAGCTCCATGCCATCTGGTCCGAGGCTTTCGCACCGCAGAAAGTTTCGGTGGAAGACGATCTGTTCGAGGATCTCGGTGGCCATTCGCTGAAGGCTGCCCGTCTCGCCTCGGCAATCCGCAAATCGTCGGGCCTTTCCGGCGTTTCCATTCAGGATCTCTATGCCGCACCCACGATCCGGCGGCTTGCCGAACGGCTGCGCGACCGCGTGACGGCAGATACGGCGGTGCTGGAACCTTTCCACCGCGTCAGCGAATTCCAGAAACGCCTGTGCTGGGCGCTCCAGACGATCGCTCTGGTGCCGATCTATGCGGTGGCGGGATTGCAGTGGTTCTTCCCCTACCTCGCCTATACCTATCTGGTCGAAGATTTTGGTCGTGTCTCCGCCCTCCTTCTCGGCGGCCTCAGCTTCGTTTTCATTCCGCCATTGGGAATGGTGTTCGCCATTATCGTCAAATGGCTGATCATCGGCCGCTACAAGCCCGGCGATTATCCATTATGGGGCAGCTATTATCTGCGCTGGTGGCTGGTGCGGCGCCTCTCCGACATCATCGCCACGCCTTATCTCAGCGGCACGCCGATGATCCGTTTTTATTACCGGCTGCTGGGCGCCCGGATCGGTCGTCGCGCCTTTATCGGCACGGTCAGCATCGATACCGCCGATCTCGTCACCATCGGCGATGACGCCATCGTCAGCGATTATGCCATGCTGGCGACCAGTTCGGTTGAGCGGGGTCTGCTGCGCATCGGCTCGGTCAGGATCGGCAACAGCGCTTTCATCGGCACCATGTCGGTGGTTGGACGCAACAGCGCGATTGGTGATGCGGCCGCGCTTGACGATCTCTCTTCCCTGCCTATGAACCAGTCGATCCCTTCAGGGGAAAGCTGGAGCGGCTCTCCCGCCAAGTGCATCGCAACCGGGCGTATCGCCCAGCGGGACGGGGAGGCGGGCTTTCTGCGTCGTCTGCTGGTTGGCTTCGGACTGTTCATCGCTGCGGTCATTCTTCCTCTGGTCGCGATCCTGCCGATTGCGCCGGGTCTGATCGCGATGATCGAAATCGACTGGAATACCGATGGTTATTCCTACCTGCTGATTTCGCCGTTCCTCGCGCTTACCTACATCATCCTGATGTGTGTTTTGACCGTTGCCGCCAAACGCCTGATCCTCGGGCCGGTCCGGCCCGGGCGATATTCGATCCATAGCTGGTTCTATCTGCGGTTCTGGTTCGTCCAGCAGGTGACCGATCTGGCGCTGGCGCTGCTTCATCCGATCTACGCGACGCTCTACGTCATCCCCTGGTATCGTGCGCTCGGCGTGCGGATCGGCAAGCGCGCCGAAATCTCGACGGCTGCGAAAATCGTGCCCGATCTCGTCGATATCGGGCCGGAAAGCTTCATTGCGGACGCGGTTGTCTTCGGTGCGGCGCGCCATGAGCCGGGCATTATCGAGCTGGCGCATACCCGGATCGGGCGACGGTCCTTCATCGGCAACTCGGCCGTGTTGCCAACAGGTGCAACCATTGCCGACGGCGTCCTGATCGGTGTGCTTTCCAAGCCGCCAGCAGATGGCGGTGCCGAGCAGCCGGACGGAACCTGGTTCGGTTCCCCGCCGATTTCGCTGCCCGTGCGGCAAGCCGTCGGCCTGTTCGATGAGGGCGCGCGCTTTAATCCGCGGCCGCGCCTTGTCGCGATGCGGCTGGCCATCGAGGCCATCCGGGTGATCCTGCCGCTGACATTGTTTCTGGCATTTTTTAGCCTGCTTTTCTCTGTTGTGGGCGATATCCAGGATTATGACGACAGCCACTTGCTGATCGCCGTGATTTTCCCCTTCCTTTACATTGGCTTTGCGCTCGCCTGCGGCCTCAGCGTCGTTGCGCTCAAATGGCTGGTGATGGGGCGGTATAAACCGACGACAAAGCCGCTCTGGAGCACCTTCGTCTGGCGAACGGAACTGGTGACGGCGACCTATGAAAACCTGGCGGTGCCGAACCTGCTGCAACCGCTGCGGGGCACGCCCTGGCTGGCGTTTTTTCTTCGCCTTCTGGGCTGCAAGATCGGCCGTGACTGCTTTATCGACACGACTGACATTACCGAACATGATCTGGTGCGAATTGGCGACGAAGTGGCGCTCAATGAATTCTCCGGTCTGCAAACCCACCTGTTTGAAGACCGCGTCATGAAAGTGAGCGGCGTGACGGTCGGTGACCGCGCCGTGATCGGCTCCTATGCCATCGTGCTCTACGATGCCGAAATCGGGGAGGACGCCCAGCTTGGCGATCTTTCCGTGGTCATGAAAGGCGAGACGCTGCCGGCCGGAACATCGTGGGAAGGCTCTCCGGCGCAACTCGTGCGCAATGCATGAGCGAGGCCGCCCTGGTGTTCAGGCTCTGAAGGCCTGAATGCAAAAACGGGTGACGCGGCAGTGGTCTGGCGCGTGCGCCTCGCGTGCAGCAGGCCATGCGCGAAAGGACACCGGTCGGGCCGCCTTTTTTGATCAGCCTGTCCTTCAGCGCTCCCAGCCCAGCTGATCCTCAAACGGCAGGCGTCCCCGAGCCGCAGAGCCGAACAAGACTTGAGGCTCGAAACCGGAATGCCAATAGTCCCTAGATCACCGAACTATCCACGGCCCGGAGGAAAGCGCGATGATGCAGCTTTTGCCGATCCCGTATTTCGCGTGAAGGCCATAAAAAGTGAGCTTCCTGAACTCTTCTTAGGACATGCATAAATCGATAGAGCGCCAGTTGGGCAAGTTCTAGCTGTCTCGCGCTCCCACGCACGGCGCTGCCCCGACCACGCGTTTTGCCAGCGGAGATCTATTGGGCGGCAGACAACGGGTTACCACAGTTCGACCAGACCGCCTGATACACCGTTTACTGGATCGGTCTCGGGCTTGGGCAGGGACTTTATTCGCGCGCGCATCTCTTCTGTTGGTGCTGAGGTCTGAATGTCAGCCTGCTGCCCGGGCGGATATGCGCCCACGACCTGAAAATCCGCGGAGGATTTCAGCCTCATATGACCGGTGCCTGCCGGTAAAATCAGACAGTCTCCCTGAGTGACCTCCAGGGCCTGTCCGTCAGCCCCGCCGATCTGCAATGTTGCCTGACCACGCCCGACGCCGAGAACCTCATGCGCGCCGCTGTGGTAATGGTGGTAGTCGAATACGCCGTTGCGCCAGATCCCTGTCCAGCCGTTGCGGGAAAACAACGCCTCGAACGCGGCTGTGTCCGGTTGCGAATTGACCTGCCGATAGATGATGACTGGAAATGACTGGTTATTGGGAATTTGATCACCGGCATCGAAGATGTGTGTTTCGGTTCTCATACCTGTCTCGTTATGTGGTTTGAATGGCCCGGAGGGGCAGAGTATCGCAACATTAGCGGGCCTGCTACCGCTCGCCATTCAAAACGGGATGGCCGTGCGTGATCTACTGGAGAACTTGAAGCGTTGAGGCCAAAAGCATGTTGCATCCCGCCATGCTGTGTTCGGGTTCGACGTACTCGGCCTCATTGTGACTGAGGCCATCGCGACAGGGCACGAAAATCATGGCCGACGGCGCAACGCGATTCATGAAGAGGGCGTCGTGGAACGCACCGGATAGCATTCGTTGCGTTGCCAAACCCCGATCCTGTGCGGCGTTATCCAAGGTCGCGAGAATATCCTCCGGGAAATTCGCCGGCGGCATATCGAAGATCTGTGTGATCGTCGCTTCACAATTTTGGTCCCTCGCAGCCGCCTGGGTGACCGCGCGAATTTTATTTTCCATTGCGTCAAGCGTTTCGGAAGAGGGGTGCCTGATATCGACGGTAAAAACCGCGGTCTGCGGAATGGCGTTGACCGCAGCGGGTTGTAAAGCCATTCGCCCCACCGTGAAACGGGCGGCCGGATCGGAGGGCATCATGGCGGGAAACAGCGATCCAAGCGCGTTAACCGCCGCGTGAAACGGATCGCGTCGATACATCAGTGCCGTCGTGCCCGCATGAGCGGTCTGGCCGGTGATCGATACCTCCAGCCAGCGTGTGCCCTGTATTCCCGTCACTATTCCAATTGGAACTCCCCGTTTCTCAAGGGAAGGGCCCTGCTCGATGTGCACCTCGATATAGGCAAACACCGGAAAACCGAGATCGCGCATCGTGGCTTCCGGCAGGCTTTCCAGGGTTGCGGAAAGTTCTCCCGCAAAATCGGCTCCGTTATCTGTGGCAAGTAGCTTCTGCCACTCTTGTGGTATCGTTCCGGAGGCGAAAGCCATTGATCCCATGCAGCCCGGGGCGAAACGGCAACCTTCCTCGTTGGTGAAGGCGACGACCTCGACCGGACGTTCCGTCTCGATCCCGAAATCATCGAGCGTTTCCAGCACCTCGAATGCGCAAAGCGTCCCGAGCGCGCCGTCAAACCGCCCGCCGGCGGGCTGGCTGTCAAGGTGGCTGCCGATCAGAAGCGGTGCACGTGTTTCGTCGCGGCCGTTCCGGCGAATGAAGAGATTGGCGACGGGATCCTGGAATACCGAAAATCCTCTGTCGATCGCAAGTTTCGCCAGCAGCCGTCTTGCCTCGCGATCCAGTTCAGTGAGCGCCTGCCGGTTGACGCCACCCTTTTCGGTTGCTCCGATCGCTGCAAACCGGTCCAGATTTGCCAGCAGTCTTTCACCGTTGATCGAAAATTCTGCCATGGTTGTCTCCCCCTTCAGGCTTCGAGGCCGGGGCGGGCTGCGGCAACAAAAGAGCGTACCCGCGCCAGTTCGACCGGGTTCCACCAGACGCCACCCTCCTTGAGTGAAGAAGCGACGATAACACCGCTGGTCCGTTTGAGGATCTCGACGATGTTGCCTTCATTGACACCCGAGCCGACAAGCAGCGGCAGATGTGTCGCTGCACCGATTTCCTCGATCTCCTCCAGGGATGCACTGTTGCCGGTGCGCTGTCCCGTTGCGATGACGCCGTCGGCATCGAAGAAGGCAAGGTCGCGCGTCAGTTCATCGATGCTGCGATCCGCCGTGATGGCATGGGCTCCGTGTTTGACGTGGCTGTCGGCGAAAACCTTGATATGCTCTGCCCTCAGCAGCGAGCGGTAGCGCATCGCCTCGGCCGCGCGCCCTTCCATAAAGCCCTCATTGGCCACATAGGCATTGGCCCATTGGTTGACGCGGATGAACTTTGCCCCGCCCGCCTTGGCGATGGCGAAGGCCGGGATGGGAGCATTCGCCAGCACGTTGATGCCGACAGGCACACCGGCGGTGCGAACGATGCGGTCGGTCACCACGCTCATGAAGGCTGACGTTTCGGGCCCGATATCATCTGGCTTGGAGAAGGGCACGTCTCCGTGGTTTTCGACGATCAGGCCGTGCATGCCGCCTTCGATGAGGCGCTCGGCATCGCGCATGCAGGCATCATAGATGGCGTCCATGCTCGCGTTGCGATAACGCGGCGCTCCCGGAAACGCCGGGCAATGGATCATGCCGATCAGCGCCTTGCTGCGACCGAAAATTTCCTGGATAGCATTGGCCGCGTTGTCGGATATGGTCTGCATTTCAGTCCCTTTCGAAAGTTCTCCATGCGCGCCTTTGTTATCGGCAATATCGCACTTGATGAAACCTATTCCATTGCCGCACTGCCTCAGGCAGGCGCTTCAATCTTCGGCGAGCAGGCCTCGCGCAGTCTCGGTGGCAAAGGCTGCAACCAGGCCATTGTTCTTGCACGGTGCGGCGTCGAAACCACCTTGGTCGCCGCCGTCGGCACGGATGACCGCGCCATTGCGATCGGTAAATCGCTCACCCGCGAGCATCTGACACCAAAGCTCATTCCCGTTGATAGCGCCACCAGCGATATTTCCATCATTCTGACGACCCCTGACGGTGAAAACTCGATCATCACCACCCGGTCCGCAGCCGCAGCGCTTGATAGAGACGCAGCCCTGGACGCACTTGGCGACACTGTCTCCGGCGACCTCGTCATCCTGCAGGGCAATCTCTCGGAAGAGACAACCCTCGTCATCCTCAATGCGGCGAGATCGAAGGGGCTGACGACGGCCTTCAATCCTTCACCGCTGCAGCCGTGGTTTGCAAGCATTCTGCCGCTCATCGACATCGCCGTCCTCAATCGCATCGAGGCAGAGGCGCTGACCGGTGAGAGCGGCGCCGGGGCGGGCGCTTTTCTGCTGCGTGCCGGCGTCGGCCTCGTCATCATCACACTCGGCGGACAGGGCTGCGTGCTCGTGTCTGCCAATGGTGCAATCGAGGTCGCGGCAGCGCCCGCTACAATCGTCGATACCACGGGTGCCGGCGATTGCTTTACGGGTGTTGCGCTTGCCTCCGCCATACGTCGCGGCGTCGCTATCGATGCGCGCGCGCTGGAGGATGCTTCGAGAGCGGCAGCCATCACCGTCGGCCGCCGTGGCACGCAGGATGCCTTTCCCAGCCATGAGGAGATGATGGCCATTCTGCGGGCCTGAGCCTGTCGATCACGGCTTTTCCGTCAGCCAGCCGAGAATGTTCTTCCACAGGCGCCCGTACCCATCCCATTCGCAGAAGGCGGGTGAGAGCCAGTGCGGACCAATATCGGACGTCCATGCTGCCGTTCGGCCCTGGCCAAAACCTCCGGTCACGAGCAGCGGATGGGAGCCCTGATCTTCCGGCAGCCGGGCAACCACTTCGACATCGGTGCGATCACGCACCTCGACCTCGTTGACACCGAGCAGGAGCGGCCACTCGCCGGAAAGGCCTGCGACGGTCGGATGGTCTGGTTTCAGAATATCGGCTGTCGAGCCTTCCGGAATTTCCACGCGGTCGTCCCATGGAAGGCAGGTAACGGGAAGCGTATCTTCCACCGGCGTGCGGCGCCAGCGCGCCTTGCCGTCGATGCCCTGGAAGGAGAAATAGCCACCAACCATCAGCAGGCCGCCACCCTTTTCCACCCATGCCTTGATGAGCTTCAACCGGTTCGGCACGGTTTTCGAGTGCAGCCAGACGGCCGGCGGCAACAGGAGCGAGTTCGAACCGATATCCGAGAGGATGATGGCGTCATAGGCATCGAGCCCTGCCATCTCGAAGGGAAACTTCTCCACCGCATCATGGGCAGTCATATAAGTCAGCTCGTATTCGCTGCCCTCGAGTGCCTTCACCAGCGGCTCTGCGCCCAGGTGAAAGGTGACGCTGCCAAATTGATCGAAGCCCTTGTAGTGGGTGGCGGAACTGACCCAGCTTTCACCGACGAGAAGCACTTTTTTTGTCATGATCTTTCCGTTTCCATAGGTTCGTCAGGTCTTCGCCTGGAAGACCGAGCGCGGATTATCCCGCATAAGGGTTTGAAGAGTGACGTCGTCGAGCCCATGCCGTTTCAGGCGCGGCAGGAAGTGCTTGAGAATATAGGCGTAGCCATTGCCGCCATATCGCGTCAGCATCATTTTCAGGAAGACGTCGTGGGAAAGCAGAATGCGGTCGAGGTAACCGCCTTCCACCAGCGTGACGATAGAACGGGCAGCGTCCTCGTCGCTGGGGCACTGCACCTGCTGGTCGGCATAGAAAAAATCCATGCCGATCATGTCATATTCGATAAAGGCGCCGCGGCCTGCAAGTTCGCTCTGGTAGGCAATGTCGGCATGGGACGGGTTCATGTGGCAAAGAACGGTATGGTTCAGATCCGCACCTTCCTCCGCGACGACGTCGAGAACCCGGTGTCCCAGCCGAAGCCATCCCGGCAGATGAACCATCAGGGGCAGGCCGGTGCGCACATGCGCCTGCGCAGCCCCGCGAAGGGACTTTTCCTCCGCAGCCGTGAAATCCGCCGATACCCCAATTTCGCCTATCAGACCGATGCGGACATCGGTGCCATCGACGCCGTGTCGCGCCTCCTGCACGATCTCGTCGGCGATGGCATCGACCGTCAGCCCGGCCACCTTTTCGGGGTGGGAGGACGCAAGGTAATAACCCGCTCCCATGACGATGTTGAGCCCGGTCGCTTGTGAAATCCGTCGCATCGCCAGCGGATTTCTGCCGATACCCTGGCAGGTCGGCTCCACAACCGTCTGTCCACCGGCAGCGACGAAATCCTTCAGTTCCGCAATCGCCAGCGGTTCGTCATCCAGCGTGATATTGTGCTTGTTGACGAAGGGATCCTGGCGTAGCTCGCCGATGATTTCCATGCAGACGAAACCTTCGGCAAGATATTGCCTCTCCGCTGTCTTGGGGGCGTTCCACCAGCAACGGCAATCGTTGAGGATGTGCTCGTGCATCAGCGTGACGCCGAGTTGATCCGTAGCGATCGGGCCACGCACGGTCATGATCTTTCCCGACCGGATATGTCCTTCAGACAGTTCCGTGGTCATCGCATCAGCCCTTTCTCTTCACGCCAAGGCGGAAGTTCGCGGTGAAGATGCGTGTGTTGAGCCAGATTGCGGCAAGGATGATGGCGCCCGTCACGATCTGGGTGAAGAAGGGAGAGATGTGCATGAGGATAAGACCGTTGCCGATAACGGCGATGGTCATGGTGCCCAGTACCGTGCCAAGAATGGTGCCGCGTCCGCCCATCAGCGACGTGCCGCCCAGAACCACGGCCGCCACCACCTGAAGCTCGAACCCGACTGCCGCATTCGACGATCCTGACCCCAGCCGCGCCGCAATCATGAGCCCGGCAATGGCTGAAGCCACGCCTGCGGCCAGATAGACCGAGGCGAGAATCCATTTGGCGGGCATTCCCACGCGGCGCGCCGCTTCCGGATTGGAGCCGACCGCGACGACACGACGACCATAGCGGGTGCTCGAAAGAACGATATAGGCGATCACGGTAACGACGACGCCGATCAGGGCAGGGACGGGCATACCGAGAAAATCACCCCTGCCGAGGTAAAAGAACCCCGGCGCATCCGGTATCGGAACGGAATATCCCTGTGTGATGTAGAGGGCGACACCGCGCAGGATGGAGAGACCGGCAAGCGTGACGATGAAGGCCGGAATACCTTGATAGGCAATGAACCAGCCCTGCACCAGGCCAAGCCCGCCGCCGAGCACCAGCATGGCAACGACAACCAGCGGCCAGGGGTAACCGGCCGCGAGCAGGATGGCGCCAACGGCGTTGATCAGGGCGACCATCGAGCCGACAGACAGATCGATACCGCCCGTGATGATGACGAATGTCATCGCGACGGAGACGATCAGGATCGGTGCGGCCTGACGGACGACGTTCAGAAGATTGCCGGCCGTCAGAAACGTATCCGTGGTCACGGAGAAGAACACCATGCAGAGGGCAAAAAAGGCTGCGATGGAAAGCACCTGTGCATTCTCGGCGAAGAAATCCGAGAGCGGCGAGCCTTTGGCGCGTTCGGTATAGACGGTCAATGACGTTGCCCTCCCACGATCAGCCGCACGAGATCCTCGAGGCTGGTGTCGTTGATCTGGCGCTCCGCCACCTTGGTGCCCTCATACATGACGGCGATGCGGTCGCAGACACGGAAGAGATCCTGAAGGCGGTGGGTGATGAGGATGACTGACACGCCCTTTGCCTTGACTCGATTGATAAGCGAGAGCACGGCTTCCACTTCAGCCACGGCAAGCGCCGATGTCGGCTCGTCCATGATCAGAACCTTCGGATTGAAGGAGGCCGCCCGCGCAATGGCAATTGCCTGCCGCTGGCCACCGGACAGTTTCTCCACCTTGGAGGTGAGACGCGGAATGCGGATTTCCAGCGCATCCAGCATCTTGCGGGCTTCCGAAAGCATGGTTGGCCGGTCGAGAAACGGACCCTTGGTAATCTCGCGCCCGAGAAAGAGATTACCCACGACATCGATATGGTCGCAGAGGCTGAGGTCCTGGAAAACCATCTCGATGTTGCGGTTGCGGGCATCGGCAGGGCCTGAAAAGCGAATGGCTTCGCCTTCCATGGTGATCGTGCCGTCGTCCGGGATGTAGGTTCCGGAGATCACCTTGGTGAGGGTTGATTTACCGGCCGCATTGTCCCCGACGAGGCCGAGGCATTCGCCGGGAAAGATATCGAGATCGACGCCGCGTAGCGCCTGATGCGAGCCGAATGTCTTGCGGATATTACGCAGTGAGATACGCGCTTCACGATCGGGCTGCCGGGAGAGAACATCTCCCCCGGCGCCGTCGACAGCGCCTGTGGGCTGTCCGGCGGCAATCATTTGAAAACCGCGCGGTAAGGTTCGACATTGGCCTTGGTGACGATGGTGACCGGCACGGCGATGGTCTTTTCGACGGTGCCGCCATCGGCGACCGTCTTGAGCGCCTTGACTGCGGCTGCACCCATCTCGGCAGGATCCTGCTGGATGACGCCTGCGACATAACCCGCATCAATGCCGGTGATCGCCTGTTTGGTCAGATCCCAGCCAAACACCTTGATGTCTTTCTGCTTGCTCTGGCTTTCAACGGCGGCAACCGCTCCGAGAAGAGCCGGCTCACCCGTGGCATAAATTGCCGTCATATCTGGATTGCCGGTGATCAGGTTTTCCGCTGCCGACAGTGCAGTGTCCTGAACGTTCTGGCCATCGACGACACCAGCCGTCGTGATACCGGTCTTGTCCTTGATCGTGTCTTCAAAACCCTTCTGGCGGATGTTCTGGATGAAGGAGTTCAGCGCACCAACGACGCCGATCTTGGCCTTGCCGCCCATATCGGACTTCACGTAGTCGAGGAAAAATTTTCCCATGTCGGCGCCGGCTTTGCCGTTATCCACGCCGATCTGCGCCTTCTGCGGACCCTCCGGCAGGATGGCGTCAATCGCGACGACGGGAATATTGGCGGCGGCGGCCTGTTTTACGGCCGGCATGATGCCGTTGACATCGATGGCGACCACGGCGATGCCGTCAACCTTCTGCTGGATGTAGGTTTCGATGGCGCTGTTCTGGGCTGCGGGATCGTTGTTGGCGTTAAAGATCACCAGCTTGACGCCGGCTTCCTTAGCGGCCTTTTCCGCTCCTTCGTTCATCTGGTTGAAAAACAGCGCCTGCTGGTTGATCTGCACCAGGGCAATGGTCTTTTCGGCAGCCTGGACCAGACCAGCGGATAAAGTCGCGCCGGCAAGGACGGTTGCGGCGAGAGCGGCGGAGAAATATCGACGTTTGAAATTTGGCATTATCGTTCTTCCTCTGTTGGTTTCGTTGCTTTTTATTTGATCGCGGGCGGCGCAACGGATTCACGCACGACGATTTCGACGGGTAGCAGCTCCTCCGACAGCGGTGGAGCGCCCTCATCCCAGTTGGTTTCAAGCAGAAGCGACAAAGCGCGTTGGCCGATTGCACTGACCGGCTGGCGAATGGCGGTGAGCGGCGGGGCAAACAGATGCAGCGGCCCGACGTCGTCGAAACCGATCATCGAGACATCCTGCGGGATACGCACGCCTTCAGACCGCAGCACTTCGACGAAACCGATGGCGATTTCGTCCGAACTCGCAAATACCGCCGTCGCCGGCCGGCCCTCGTCAAGAAACCTGCGAGCAGCGGCCCTGCCGAATTCCACGGTGTAGGCGCCACAATATCTTGTAATCGAAAGCTCTGCCTCGCACTTTCGTTCGGCAAGGGCGGATGTCATTCCGCGAAAACGGCGTTCGGTACTGATCATGTCCTCCGGGCCGCCGACATAAAGAACCCGGCTGTGTCCATGCTCTGCCAGATGCGCGCCTGCCAGGCGGCCGCCCTGTTCATTGTCGCAGAAGAGTTTTGGAACGGTTGCGCCGGGAACGTCTTCATCGACGACCACGACCTTGCCGGTGGTATTGATCAGTTCCGCCAGTTCATCGGTATTGGGATGGTTGGTGATGAAGACGAGACCATCGACGTGATTGCGGGCGAGCAATCTCAGATACGACAATTCGCGGCCCTTGCGGTTCAGCGTCGCAAACAGCGACAGGGCAAGGCCGCGCCTGTCGGCTTCTTCTTCCACGGCCGCGACCAGCATTCCGAAAAACGGGTTGCCAATGTCGGGAACGACCAGGCCGATCGTATCCGAGCGGCCCCGGCTCAAGCGCCGGGCGTGGGGATTGGGAACGTAATTGAGCTCACGAATGGCGGTCTCGATCCGCGTCTTCGTTTCCGAGGGCAGCTCCAGCGTGCCGTTCAACAGACGCGATACGGTCGCGACGGAAACCCCTGCCGCCTGGGCAACATCTTTGAGACTGGTCGCATGGTTACGCGCCATTGAACTTCCGCTTTCTGTTCCACTCAATCCGGGCCTTCTCGACCTCTACCGGCTTTGTAAAGCGATTTACTAAACCGGTTTACAAGGAAATGTAAAAACGCTGGGCTGTCAATGTCATTTTTCGAGATTTGCGTTCTACCGTCGGAAACCCAGCGCCTGCCGGCTGACGGCAAGCCTCTTCTCCGGAGACCGCAGCCAGCGGGAAGCGGCGAAATAAATCGCGATTAATGCCTTCGATTCACATGGAATCGGACGATACCCATTTGTTCCGGCCGGTCTGTTTGGCGCTTAACAACGCGGCGTCCGCCCTTTCCAGGACGCTGCTCACGGTCCCTGCGCCCGGTGCGGTTGCGATGCCGATGGATATGGTTACCGGGTCGAGCAGGCGGCCTCTGTAGGTGAAGGGCGCCCGTTCTACGGCGTGCCGGAGTTTCTCCGCAAGCTTGGTCGCATCCTCAATGCCTGCATCTGGCATCAGCACGGTGAATTCCTCGCCGCCGAACCGAAACAGCGTACCCTGATCGCTGGTCGCCTCGGAAAGCACCTGGGCGACATATTGCATCACCGCATCACCGGCATCATGGCCGAAGCGATCATTGAAGCGCTTGAAATGGTCGATGTCCAGCATCAGACAGGCAAGCGAACCGGTTGGCTTCTCAATGTGCCGGTTCAACGCCTCGTCAAGTGACCGGCGGTTTAGCAGGCCGGTCAAGGCGTCCTGCCTTGCCATGCCAACCAGCCGCTGACGGAGCTGGAGGTTTGCGACGGCAAGGCCGATATTTTCGGCAAGGAGTTCCAGATACAGACGCTCTGTCTCCAGCGTGTCGGTCTTCTTTGGAATTTCGAGATAAAGCAAGCCGACGGTTTCGCCCAAAGCCGTCAGCGGTATGCACAGGCCGGTTCCGAAACTCCCCTGAAGGTGATGGCAGACGACATCGTCGCCGTCCTGGTTGCTGACGTGGGGACGTCCACGACGCAGAGCCCAGCAATCGTCGATCAAAAATTCCGGGGCGGAGAACGAAGGGTCGGACCATTGTCCGGTCGATTGGAGAAGCGAACTGTTTTCCTTGAGCACAAGCAGGCGGCCGGCAATAGCGGGGAAAATCTGCGGCATGAATTTCGAAACGACGTCGGACAGTTCGTCCTGATTCTGACATGCCTGAATGCGATGCATCATCTGCAGGATCAGATCCTTGATGCGCTGGTTCCGGCGGTGTTCTGCGTCAAGCCGATCCCTTTCCAGCCCGTTGCTGCGGAAAATCCTGATCGCCTGGTTCATTTCCCCAATCTCGTCCCGACGTCCTTCGTCGGGCACGTCGATACTGTAGTCCTGCCGCGCAAGGCGCATGACGATATTGCTCATCCTGATGAGCGGTGCCGCAACGCGTCTGCTGAGGACGAAATAGAGCACGGCCAGAAACATCAACGCGGTCAGGGCGAGCATCACCTTGGCGATCGATCCGTAGAAATCGCTTCGGCTTTTGGCCTGGTCCACAGTTGCCTGCGTGCGGGTCGCAAGTGTTTCTCTCAGCGTCTCGACGGTATCCAGCAGGCCCCTGTGCAGTCGGTAATACTCATCGCCGAACAAGACCTGTTGTGCTTCGCTCTGGCGGCTGGAGCGATAAAAACCGATGGCCTCGCGCTCCATCCTGTCGAGGACGTCGGCGCTTTTTCTTATTTCCTCGAAGGATGTCGCCTCTTGCGGCGAAACACCGTGTGCAGCGAGTTTATCCAAGGTGTTTTCGAGGTGCTTTTCCTGATCTTCGTCGACGTAGAATTTTGCAAGATGCTGCTCGTCGCCGCGCATGACGTAAAGTCGCGCTTCCTCGGTGCGCTCATCCGCGATGATTGCCAGTTCCTCGGCAAGATCGCTGATGTCGAGATGATCCTGGATTGCCGCCCTCTCTTGAGAGGCGCTTCTGGCTGACAGAATGAAAGTGGTCGCCGATACCGTCGTGAGTATCAGGGTCACAGCATAGGCCAGGTTCGTGATGGTACTAAGTCGCATGATGGCGCCGTCTGCTTGCCGCGTGGTCGTACAAACCTCAGCGGCGGGTCCAATTCCAGAGTCTCGTTGTTCTAGGACATATCGTCAAACGGGAAATCAGCAAGCGGTTAACCATCGATTTGATCTGTCGCGGCGAAACCAGAAAGTCGCGGATCTGGAGGCCTATGAAAAGCTCTGCGCAACACCGGCACTATATTTCATGCGGCATCACGAAACCGTGAAACCTTTCAACGCATCGTTCGTTTAGCGCCCATGAGTGACAAAGACGCAGGACCGAAAC
>Ga0099826_10000038_pt1 | contig 101106 bp, 104 predicted proteins | sample Mtrugardesep15_FD_76830 | JGI IMG/M metagenome (GOLD analysis project Ga0099826, IMG submission 76830) | Root nodule microbial communities of legume samples collected from California, USA - M. trunc garden sep15 | ecosystem: Host-associated > Plants > Roots > Nodule | place: USA: California... | reverse complement strand
GGTGAAGCCAGCCGGTACCAAATCAGAAGCGCGGAACTTGGTGCTCATCATGCTGATTCCTTTGTGGAAACCAGCAAGACAGCATCGTTACAACTGCATCAAAACTGAGTCAGAGCCAATATTCCACGCCGAAACACAGGCAAACCGCGCGGCAGCGAAACTGCGCAGCGACACCTCCTCGTCTACACGCCACGCGGCGCGCTGATCACAAGCTTTTCCGTCTGCGACTCGTCCAGCCAATCCACAGGCACCATGATAGAAAAGGTAGCGTCTGGGCCAAAAACCTGGCGCATCTCCATCACAGCTGATCGAGCGCCAATGGGTTGTAGAAATATTTTGCGAACGAAACCGAAAAGCTTGCACATAAATGTCCTTTGCATTGTCATCACCCACACGCGTTTGGCGGATTTGGACCTGCGAGAGACAAATTGTCGTAGGGCCATCCGCCCAAGATGAGGCAAGACCGTTACCGACGGCGAAGGCAGGACGATCGTCCACTCTGATCGTGGAGCGCATTATCGCTGGCCCGGCTGGCTCACGCGGATTAGCGATGCGAAGCTATTACGTTCGATGTCTCGCAAGGGCTATTCACAGGATAACGCCGCGTGGGAAGGCTTCTTCGGTCGGTTGAAAACGGAACTGTTTTATCCTGGCGACTGGAGAACCATCACGATCAAGCAGTTTGTCCGGGAGGTTGATGCCTACATCCGATGGTACAATGAAAAGCGCATCAAATTATCATTGGGATCACTCAGTCCCATAGAGTATCGCAGAAGTCTTGGCCTTAGCGTCTAAATCAGTCCAAGTTTTTTCGCTTCCCGTCGGGTCAGTTCTCAGTGGCAATCAACAGTCAGGCAGCTCCGGCGCAGCTCATTTATGACTTCTGCATTGACGATCACGTCCCCGCCGAGCACCTTTTGCGGGGGATAGACCGACATCTCGAACTTGATAGCGTTCGAGAGCAGTTGAAGGCTTTCTACAGCAGCACTGGCCGTCCCTCGGTCGATACCGAACTGATGATGCGGATGCTGATTGTCGGTTACACAATGGGCATTCGTTCGAAGCGGCGGCTGTGTGAAGAGGTCCATCTCAACCTCGCCTACCGCTGGTTCTGCCGCCTCGGACTGAGCGGCAAGGTGCGTGATCACTCCAGCTTCTCGAAGAATCGCCATGGCAGGTTCCGGCAGAGCGATATCCTGCGACACATGTTCGAAACGGTAGTGGAGCGATGCCTCGCGCAAGGATTGGTGGGCGCGGAAGGATTTGCCGTCGATGCCAGCCTTATTGCAGCGGATGCCAACAAACAGCGTTCGGTACCAGGAGCTGAGTGGGAAGCAAAGGAGGACGCTGGCCGCTCGGTGCGAGAATATCTGGCTGTTCTCGATGATGCCGCTTTCGGTGCTGCGTCGCCAGTGACGCCAAAGTTCATCTCCCCGTCTGATCCTGCGTGCGATCCGCCCGTCACGACCGCCGCGTCGCGATCTTATTGCTGTCGATCTGGACTAATTCACGCGGCGTGTCGAACGAACGACCGACCCTAGTCGCGTCTCCCGAGCTTCTCGATCTATCCATGACGCCGCCGAGCCTCCTCTTCTCGGTGACCGTCACACCGTTCTCGCCCTATCTATCGTGAGGAAAGAAAACGCCAGCTCGCGGCTCAGGCCCAGTCTGCCGACGCCTCGCGTGCCGCGTCCGAGGCGCGTCTGAAATACGCGGAACTCAGCCGCGAGCGATCATCACGGCTAAGCGGTCAGGGCATTTCCACCGCACAGTCCCTCGAACAGGCTCAGTCACTTTCCGAGGTTTCCGCGCTGGAGGTCGCAAATGCAAAGGCTCAGGCCGCCGAAATCGTTGTCGCACAGAAGGCGGCCGAGCGGGGAGTCTTTCTCGGGGACGGATTTAACGACGCTCCCTACTCCGAACAGAGGATTTCCGAGATCGACGTACAGCGTCTGGAATTAAAAGCGCAACTTGAGGCGAAGAAACTGGCATTGACTGCAATTTCAGATCGGCTGGCGAACGAGCGTCTTCGTGTAAACAGACTTTCTTCGTCAGATCTGGCGGCAAATGTGAATGGTGCGCTGTGGGAGTATCTCTCCGCTTCGGGCGAAACGGTCCAGCGCGGTCAGGACCTCATGCGCCTGATAGACTGCGACTCCGCAATTGTGACCTTATCCGTGTCGGAAAGCGTCTACAATTCCCTCAGGGTCGGCGCACCCGCGACCTTTCGCCTTAACCGAAGCCGTCAGGTTCTTCAGGGATCGGTAATCCGCCTTGCAGGTTCCGGCGCGGCTACGATCTATGAAAACATGGCAATAGCACCGAGTCAGCGCCACCTCCAGAGGTACGACGTGGCACTTGATGTCCCGGCTCTTCGGGACGACCCCGACCTTCGGTGCCTCGCAGGGCGCAACGGCAGGGTGTTTTTCGAAACGCGGGCTTTTGACTGGCTGCGAGGACTATGGAGATAGGACTTGGACAGTTTTCTCTATCTTAGCGAACTCCAGTCGAGCTTCGCTCATCTGGCTCTGGCCTTCGGGTGCGCACTCGTCCTGCCATACCTCCTGAACAATCGTAACTGGACCCACAGGACCTTCCTTTTCGCGATCGGAATGGCTTTAGCGGTGCGATATATCTGGTGGCGAGGAACCCAGACCCTGGCCCCGCCCGGCTTCACGCTGGACTGTCTGTTCAGTTGGTCATTCTTTGCATTGGAAGCATTATCTGTTCTCTCGTCGCTGAGCGCGTTCACAATCCTGACCAGAACCACTGATCGGTCGCCGGAAGTCGAGGAGAACAAATCCTGGTGGAAACCGGATCCGCCTCCAAAAGTCGCGATTCTGATCGCCACGTACAACGAGGAGCAGGCCGTTCTGGAACGGACGATCGTCGGAGCCAAGGCCAGCGATCATCCGGACGTTCAGGTTCTTGTGCTGGATGACGGGCGCCGTGACTGGCTGCGTGATTTCTGCGAGGAGCACGACGTTCGATACCTTCGCAGGCCAGATAACAAGGGCTCGAAAGCCGGCAACATCAATCATGCCCTGGGCGTTCTTGCGCAAGACGATCAACCGCCAGACTTCATAGCCGTGCTGGACGCGGACTTTGTTCCTCACACGGATTTTGTCTCGCGCGCACTTGCGCTTTTCCACGACCAGGAGGTCGGACTGGTTCAAACCCCCCAGCACTTCTTCAATCCGGATCCTATCCAGCATAATCTCGGGCTCAGCCGATCTTATCCCGACGAGCAGCGCTTTTTCTTTGACCATTTACAACCAAGCCGCGACGGCTGGGGGATCGCATTCTGCTGCGGCACGTCGTCGGTGATCAGATGGAGGGCAGTGCAGGCCTCCGGTGGGTTCCCGACAGACAGCATCACGGAAGATTTCATGCTGACGCTTCAGTTGCAGGAGTACGGCTATCGGACGGTCTATCTGAATGAAGCGTTGACCGAGGGCCTTGCTCCGGAGGGGTTGAAGGAATACGTCACTCAGCGAGCGCGATGGTGCCTGGGGCTCATGCAGATTGCCCGAGGAAGGCTAGGTCCCTTTTCGCGGAACAATTTGCGGCTGCGCGATCGCTGGAGCGTCGTTGACTCGGTATTTTTCTGTCTCACTACCTTCACATTCCGCATCGCCTCCATGACCTTTCCTCTCTTTTACTGGTTTTTCAACATCACGGTGGTCAACGCATCTGTTCCCGATGTCATCAGCTATTTCGGGGCGTATATGGTCTGGATCCTATTCGTGTTGAACTTCATCTCGTCCGGAATGGTGATACCCATCGTCAATGACGTCAGCCAGTTGCTTGGTGCGCTCCCCATATCGAGAGCCGCCATTGTGGGGCTTGTGAAACCGAAAGGTCACCCTTTCAGTGTTACGGCAAAGGGAGGAGACCGAACAAAAGTCGTTGTCCAATGGCGTCTTATGCGCCCCTTCCTTCTTTTGACGTTTCTGACCGTTGCCGGGGTCCTGATAGGTCTGGTCTCTGACCGTTTCGCGTTCAACGACGCAGGAGACGGGAAGGTCGTTATCCTGTTCTGGACTGTTTACAATCTGGTGATCCTTGCCGTAACGCTGCTGGTCTGTGTCGAGTTGCCACGACGTGAAAAACACTATGCGGATCGTCCCGAACGGGTCGTGATATCCCTCGGCGGTGCGCTGAAGCGTGTCTGGATGACGGACCTGACGCAGGAAACTGCCCGTCTCAGAGGGGTAGACGCGCCTATAGCTACCCAGGTCATCATGAAACTCAAAGAAATCGGAGATTTCACCGCCACGGTGTTGGATCGAACCGACGACGGCTTGGTCGTTGCGCTCGGGCTGGATGAAACGCAGTACCAACTCTTGCTGAAAAGGCTGTATGCGGGAGGGAGCGTCCCGAGTGTCACGTCAACACGGCTGTCAGCGATCATCAGGGACGCCACCACCCGTTTTGCCCGCCGGTAGCCGGTCCGGCTTCCCTACTCGTTGTCCTGTCGGTCTGCATTTGCCTGCAAGCGGGAAATTGCCGAACCGATTGTAGCCAGTTCGGAGGTTCTTTTGCTCTCGTAAGGATATACGTTCTGTCCATCCGCAACCGCTTTGGCATTAACGGCGAGGTGATGGAACGGCCGAATAAACGAGACAATGAACAAGGACATGAGGAGCAGCAGCGCCATGGTCAGGAGAGACAAACTAAGAAGTAGCCCGCTGGAGAAGCTACTGGCCGGATTCCTGGATGCGTTCGCATCGATCCTCGCGACAATCGACCATCCAAATCTTGGAAGGCTTTGGTAGCTTGCCTCGGGAAGCGTGGCTACGAAGTAATTCTCCCCATCCGGCCATAACTCGAGGCTCACGCCGGTTGCACCTGTCCTTGCTCTTCGAAAGCTCGGCACATCAAGGTTGGAAGGGCTCTCGTTCGAGGACGATATAACAGCCCTGCCCTCGGGATTGACTATGAGCACGTCGACGTCCAGGGCATCACTCAACTCACTAATGTAGGCTTTTGCCCACTCCAGATTAAGATGAAGCCCAAGCACTCCTGTTACCGACTGACCAACACCGGTTACAGGGGCTGCCAGGTCGAGAAACCGTAACGGCTCTCCACTTTCGGGAGCAGGAAGTTTAGCCGCAAGAAGAACCGCTTCGTGCGCATCCCCGGCGAAGTTGCCCTGAAGCCCCCTCTGAAACCACGGACGCGATGACACATCCGTCCCGACCAATAGACCATTCGACGCGACGCGTACTTTGCCGTCATTTCCGGCATACCCTGCCCATGACACGACTCGTCCGCTTCCCACGAGCGTTGAAAGATCGTCCTGGATGTCTTCGGGCTGGCTCACCGCAAGCGAGCTTCCCAGCGTTTCAAGGTTTATCCATTCCCGATAAAGGGAAGCGGCAAAAGCTGTTTGGACGCCTCGCGCCCTGGTTTCCACGGCAGTTCGCAGACTTGCCTCCTGAAAACCGAGCATTCGATCGTCTACCACCTTGAACACGATCGCAACACCGACGAGGATACAGGCGAACATGAAACCCGCTGTGACAGCAGTCAGCGAAGGCAGGCGGCTTTTGGGTTCTTTGATCATGGACACCATCGCGTTTTGTCGTGTAAACGTCGACGGAAACTAGATAACGACCGGCGGGCCAGCAATCTGCCTATTATCAGGGGTTGTTTTTTCTGGCGTGAGGTCGCGAATTCGGATCTGCCAAAAATCGCGACCCACGCCGTTCCCGGCGACGAAGCCAACACGGTTGGGATCGAGCCTAACTTGAGCAAGCGCCGGCGCAAACAAGTCCGTGCGGGTCAGACACCACAAAACATGTCGCGTTGTCCTGGCGGCAATGCCAGCCGTGAACAATGCCGTTGACGCGCCGAAAACTGCGTCGCTTCCACCTCCCCCAATTTGGTGGAGTGCGCCATAGGTGCGTCAACGATACGGGATACGGTTATGGATCGCCTTTACTCCGAAAGGCAGTACCATGCGTTCACTTCGCGATACGCCCTCCATCTTGTCGATAGCGTCCTGAAGCATCAGCCAAAGTAAATGCATTCGCGCGAACCGGCACGTTTGTTCTCTGGGCTTGCGTTCCTAAATTGTTCTGATTGTGCCGGAGAGTCAAGAACGAGGTAAAGCAAGAGCTTGCGGCCTTACAAGCGCACGTTTCCCCCGACCGGCAAGAACTCCCTGACTGCGAGGAACCTCATCTGTCCTTATTCGTTCGAGCGGAAACAAAACAGCATAGGTTCTCCTGCGGTCGCGAAATGGAAGTGGTGCTTTTATGATGCGACTGGAATCCCGAACGCATCGCGCGGAAGGGTGAGCTATTTTGCGGTTTGAACCGGTACTAATCCGGTCTCGTCATCCCCAATGCCTTGGTATAGGGTGCGGTTTTCGATAGTTGGCTTCGCGCAGATATCCCGTAGCCTACGCCTTGATGAAGATCGAACCGCGGTCACCTCCAAACAAATCTGAGGGACAACAATGGCTTACGTATTGGTTGGCTGCTTAACTTATCGAACAATTTCCATTTTTCGTGTGTCGAGACATCAACTCGCGATGAGAGCGCGGACCAAGGGGATCACCTTAATACCGTAGAGCTCAATACTGTTCATGAGGTTCTCATGGGCCATGGGGCCTGCTGAGTATTTCATCTGGAACCTTGAAATGCCAAGTGTCCGTGCGGTCCTAGCTATCTTCCTTGCGACCGTCTCCGGCGATCCTGCATAAAGCGAACCATGTTCGATCTCGTTCTCAAAATCCTTCTCTGTCACCGGTGGCCAACCGCGTTCTTTGCCGAGCCGATCCCGGATTTTCTTGAAGTGGGGGAACAGGTCACGGCGAGCTTGCTCGTCGCTTTCGGCGATATAGCCCGGTGAATGGACGCCAATAGCCCCAGGCCTTCTTCCAGCCTGCTCGGAAGCCTTTTTGTAGAGCTCGACATAGGGCGCAAATCGAGCCGGATCGCCGCCGATGATGGCAAGCATCAGGTTCATGTCGTACCGCACGGCGCGGATGACCGATTCCGGGCTGCCGCCAACACCGATCCAGGTCTTCAGCCTCCCGCCAGCGATCGGCGGATAGATGCGCTGATCCTCCAACGGCGCACGCCACTCACCACGATAATTGACGACCTCTTTCGAAACGATTTCCGAGAACAGATCGAGTTTTTCTTCAAACAGTTCCTCGTATTTCGCGAGGTCGTAGCCGAAGAGCGGAAAGGACTCGATAAACGATCCTCGGCCGAGAATGACTTCGGCTCTCCCTTTCGAAATCGCATCGAGAGTCGAGAATCGCTGAAACACACGGATTGGGTCGTCTGAACTGAGAACGGTGACGGCGGAGCCGAGCCGTATCCTGCTGGTCCGAGCCGCAATGGCAGCCAGTACCATCTCCGGCGCGGAGACCGCGAAGTCTTTACGATGGTGTTCGCCAACACCGAAGAAGTCAATGCCGTGCCGGTCCGCCAGAACTGCCTCTTCGACGACATTGCGGATCACCTGCGGCTGCGCAAGCAGGTCTCCGTCGGAACCTGTAGTGACATCGCCGAACGTATCGAGGCCGAATTCGAGGGGTTGGGTCATGATATGTTCCAATCGGATAGAAGGAGGATGTTGTTAGCGCACATCTGGGAGCGACGATGAGGTTGAGCGGGTGCCTTCTGCCCTCCTCGTATTTTTCGTCCACGGCCACTGGCCATCGATCTCGGCTTCAAGGGAGAAACTGAGAAATGTCCGGATAAGCACGATGAGTCCGAGAAGTCCGACGCTTTCCCACGTCAGGGGTGCGATGATAGTCGCTATGATGTCAGCACCGATCAGGATCTCCAGTCCCAACAAGATCCCGCGGCCGAGATTGGCGCGGTAGCGCTCGTAGGCCTCGCGCTGGGGGGTCGAGAAGACATCCCTGATGTAGCCGACGGTTGCGATCAGAACGCCGACCAGGATCACGCCCACGCCGAAGAATTCCAGCCCGGTCGCCAACGGCTTGAGGATAGGTGCGATCAGGCTGGCGATACCGCTTGCTCCACTGCCGATATCCATAACTGTGTCCTTTTCAATTCAACGGATCGATGCAAAAACGGGAGTTTCAGGACTCGACCGCGGCGCTGCTTGCAAACAGAGAAACGACTGCGATGATAGCCGGCAGGGTGAATGCGACAGCGGGTGCGTACATGTAGCCGAGGGCACCAATGCCGCAGCCGAGCGCAAATGTCGCCACGGCAGCTGCCATCTTCTTTACCCGCGCCTTGGCCGTCGCGACCTCTTCGGCTTTCGGATCTGCCAAGATGTCAGCGAGATCAAGCATGATCTGCGTGGTCGTGCCGGTCATCAGTGTCGACGGCGGCGCTTTCGAGAGATGCGCCTTGTGAAGACCGTTCTGAATTGCCATGGCTGAAACCAGCGCCATGCCGACCGCAAGAGTGACGACGCCTTCGTCAGGACGGAATGGACCGTGATAGAGCGCGTAGGCGGCAACGCCGACGAATAGCAAGAGCTTGACCACAAGCATCGGACGGATCGGCGAGCGATTTTGGCTCTGCAGTTCAGGCACACGAGGCGCGAGACAAAAACGACCAGGCAAAATACCGGCAGTGCCAGGAGTTTCGACCATGCGCCATCCAGACCATGTGCCATGGTTGCGCCAAGCGTCACGAAATTGCCGGTGACATGCGCGGTAAACAGGCCGGAAAGCGACAGGAAGCCAAGGGTATCGACGTAACCGCCATTGAAGCTCAGGAGGAGCGGAAGGGATAGAGTTTTCATCGTTATTCTCTTGTTTGAAGTCTGGTGTCGCGATCTTCTATCTCGCGAGGTGCCCAAGTTTTGCCTGCAAACGCGCAGTCCGATAATTGCATCAATCGTTTCGAATTTATTGCGCCAGACGATATAATGGAGAAGGCGGCCGAAGCCGCCCTGCCGTTTGTTCGGGTGCTGTCGTCGTTAAGCGGCATCTGGCCGATTGATCGTCAGGAAGTGACGGACGACAGGCTTTTCGGGGCCAATATGGTAAGTCAGAACCTTACCCTGCAGGTCAGCGTCGGCATTGGAGACCCGCTTGTGCTGGCGAAGATGCTCGGCCCAGGATTCCACCATGAACCATTCGACGATCTTTTCCGGATCGGCACTGTCTTCGGTGACACCCCATCCATAGGCGCCATCACGGCGGCGTTCGCTGGCGAGATGATCGATGGCATGCAGGAAGGCGCTACGGTGCTGTTTCTCGACCTTGTATTCGATCAGGATCAGGACTGGACCACGATCATGAGCAACGGGTTCGGCAACGAGCGGCTCGGGCCAATGGTTGGACGGCACCATGTCGGCATCGCCGGCCGGAAGCTTGATACGGTGCATGATGAAGCCTGCGACGAGAAGTCCGGCCGCACCGATGACCAAGGTCGTCTGGATGCCGACCGCCGTACCGACGGCACCCCAGCCTAGGCTGCCTGCGGTCATCGCACCGTTGAAGACGGTCAGATAGACGGCAAGACCACGACCACGCACCCAGTTCGGGAGCACCGCCTGCGCGGCACCATTCAGTGTCGTCAGCGCGGTGATCCATGCGCCACCAAGGAAGAGAAGTGCAACGATAGCGACGATCTTTGGCGGAGCGAGCGACAGGACCGCCATGACGGCTGCGGTGATCAGTGCCGCACCGAGAAGCAGGCCGTCGGCACTCAGGCGTTCGCGCAGTTTCGGCATGACCAGCGCACCGCCGATGGCACCGGCGCCAACCGCGCCAAGCAGGATGCCGTAGAAGCTGGCGTCACCACCGAGCAACTGGCGGGCTACGAGGGGCAGAAGTGCCCAAACGGCGCTGGCAAAGGCGAAGAAGATCGCGGCACGCAACAGCACGACATGCAGTGGCCGGCTTGAGCGGGTGTAGCGAAGGCCTGCCCGGAAGGCGCCGAAGAAGTTCTCCTGGAGCGCATCGTTGGCGTTCTTAGCCCGCGGCCACCACACCAGAGCAGCAATCACGAAGATGTAGCTTGCAACGTCGGCGCCATAGGTGATCCCGGCGCCAAAAGCGGCTAGAAGCAGACCACCGGCGGCAGGTCCAATCGAACGTGCGATATTGATGCCCAACGAGTTGAGAGCGACAGCACTCTTGACGTCCTCGCGCTTGACCAGTTCCGGCACGATCGCCTGCCAGGTTGGCCCCATCAGGGCTGCACCGATGCCGCCGAGAAACGTAAGGCCAATTAGTGCGCTGACCGACAGCATGCCGGTCTGGGACAGAACCATCAGCGAGATACTGACGGATGCCAGCAGAAGCTGAACGGCGATCAGGAACTTGCGGCGGTCGAGAATGTCGGTGAGAACGCCGGCCGGAATGGCGAGCAGAAAGATCGGCAGTGTGCCGGCGGCCTGGACCATTGCGACCGCAGCCGGAGATGCGGACAGATCAGTCATCAGCCAGGAGCTTGCGACATCACGCATGAAGCTACCTGTGTTGCCAAGGACGGTGGCGATCCAGAGAACAGCGAAGACGGGCTGTGCGAGTGGAGCAAAAGTGCCGCCGGAGGTTTTTACCGCGCTCATTTACCGGCTCCTTTGGTGAGATCGAATACAGCAACGAAGATGAATGCACCAGCGAGGCCCAGATGTTCAAAGAAGGCGTTGGTCGCCATCATGCGCTCCATTCCCGGGGCCATTTCCCAGAAGCGCAGCGCGAGGAGTGTCGCCATCAGGGTAAAGGCCGCCAGCGCCAGCGCTGCAACCCAACGCATGAAACCTGAAATTACCATGGCAGAAGCTGCCAGTTCGAAGGCGATAACAGCGACAGCAAAAAACGCGGCCGGATGGAGGCCGAAATGCTCCATCTCGGCGAGCGCGCCGCTAAAATCGAAGATCTTGGTAAGCGGGCCCTGGATATAAGCGGCGCAGAGCGCCAGCAGCGACACGGTGCGGGTGATCGGAGAACCGACGATACGGGCCAAAGTGTTTCGGACCGAATTTGATGTATGTGCCTGATAAGTCATCTCTGCTCCTGGTGGGTTGCCGGGCCTGATTGGCCGCCTGCGTTCGATGGAGCAAGTTTGGCGGATGACCGCCCCGCCAACAATTGCAGCAATAGTTTCGATTTAATTGTGAATTATGTAATTATAGCCGAGGCCCCCTGCATGCGTCGCGCGCTTACATGGGATGGATCATGTCGCGGGCATAAGCGAGCCCGATCCCGTAACCGCCGGCATGGGCCTCGACAATCGCGCGGGCGTCGCCGTAAGTCTCCTTGCGGGTCCAGTCGCGTTGCAGCTCGAGAAGAACCTGCAGCCATGACGTCATCGTAGCACCCGCCGCTTCCATCCGGCGCAAGGCCAAAGCGTGGCTATCGGACGTCACGCCACCGCAAGCATCGGCGACGACGGATACCTCATAACCAGCGGCGAGCGCGGACAGGACTGGAAACGATACGCACGCTTCGGTGAGAAGGCCGGAGACAAGCAGTCTCTTTCGACCAGTCTGGCCAACTGCTGTGACCACGCGATCGTCTTCCCAGGCATTCATATTATGTCGCTCAATCGAGGCAACACCCGGCAATACGGCCTGGATCACCGGCATGACCGGGCCACTATAGACTTTGGAGGCCGATGTCGAGACGACGACCGGAAGGCCGAATGCCTTGGCCGTCTTCGCCAGCGCGACCATGTTGCTGAGGAGGACCTGCCGGTCTGTCGAACCAACACCGAAGGCAAGGCCCGCCTGCTGGTCGATCATCAGAACGGTTGGCTGCGGAGGTTCAAGGAGGGGAATGTCGGACATCAGTGTCTCCGTTCTTTGACCATCGGTCAGGTTTTTCGATTCAATGCCGCCGGACCAGCGTCGACACGCGGTTCGCAGTTCCGGCAAGCAAATTGGCAGGAAAGCCAATGCTGAATGGATCGGGCAGATCCGATCCATTACGTTTGGACCTCACACGGCCCAGCAGGAGCAGCCGAGCGCGCCGAAGAAGCCCTTGAGGTCAGCGATCGGCAGTTTCGATGTCCAGGCGCCAGCGTGGTCGTGGCCATGGACGCCGCAATCGCTGGCGCAGCCGCAGGTAGAGATGGCCGTGCGGCGCAGCGAGCGGGCCCCTGCCCCTTCCGGTTCGCCCCAGGCGGCATAACCACCAAACTTGCGAACTGGAGACCAGTCGGGCATCGCCGGGGGCACGTCGTTTTCGTCCAGCGCCTTGAAGTCACCGGCGCCGTAGACGATCTTGCCGCCGACCATGGTCAGCTCCGATACGAGGAAAGAGATCTCATCCTCTGCGCAGGCGAAGAAGTCTTTGTCGGGAACGACGAGATCGGCGAACCGACCTTTTTCGATGCGGCCCTTCTTACCTTCTTCGTTGGAGAACCAGGTGACCTTTTCGGTCCACATGCGCAAAGCCGTCTCGCGATCAAGGCAATTGGCGCGCGGATAAAGCTGCATGCCGCCGACTGTCTTGCCGGTCACCATCCAGGATAGCGAGACCCAAGGGTTATAGGAGGCAACGCGGGTGGCATCGGTCCCGGCCGATACATTTACACCCTTGTCCAGCATCTTCCTGATCGGCGGGGTAGCTTCCGCCACACCGTGACCGTAACGCTCGACAAAATATTCGCCCTGATACGCCATACGGTGCTGGGTGGCGATACCGCCGCCCAACGCTGCGATGCGGTCTATGGAGCGGTCGGAGATGGTTTCGGCGTGATCAAAGAACCAGTTCAAGCCTTCAAGCGGAATGTCCTTGTTGACCTTTTCGAAGACATCCAGCGAACGCGAGATGGTCTCGTCATAGGTGGCGTGCATGCGCCATGGCCAACGGTTTTCGGCCAGAACCCGCACCACCTCCTCAAGCTCGCCCTCCATCTCCGGCGCCATTTCCGGGCGCGGCTGGCGGAAGTCCTCGAAGTCGGCGGCGGAAAAGACCAGCATCTCACCAGCGCCGTTGTGGCGGAAGTAATCATTGCCCTGCTTGTATTTTACCGACGAGGTCCAGTTGAGAAAGTCCTGCTTCTCTTCCTTGGGCTTCTGCGTGAACAGATTGTAGGCCAGACGAACCGTCATCTGGTTTTCGTCAGACAGCTTCTGGATGACCTCGTAGTCATCAGGATAGTTCTGGTAACCGCCACCGGCATCTATCACGCCGGTAATGCCGAGCCGGTTCAGCTCGCGCATGAAGTGGCGGGTCGAATTCACCTGGTAATCAAACGGAAGCTTCGGTCCCTTTCCAAGCGTCGAATACAGGATACCTGCATTTGGCGTGGCCAGCAGCAGACCAGTCGGGTTGCCATTGGCATCACGCGTAATCTCGCCACCCGGCGGGTTCGGCGTGTCGCGGGTGTAGCCGACGGCACGCAAGGCCGCGCCATTCAGAAGTGCGCGGTCATAAAGGTGGAGGAGGAAAACTGGGGTATCAGGGGCGACAGCGTTGATCTCCTCAATCGTCGGCAGGCGCTTTTCGGCAAACTGATGCTCGGTGAAGCCGCCGACCACGCGCACCCATTGCGGGGCGGGCGTGATTGCCACCTGGCGCTTGAGCATGTCCATCGCATCGGCAAGGGAGCGCACGCCATCCCAGCGCAATTCCATATTGTAGTTGAGGCCACCGCGCACAACATGGGTGTGGTTATCGATCAGTCCCGGCAACACCCGCTTGCCCTTGAGATCGACGGTCTTGGTATCTGGTCCGGCCAGCGCCATGATCTCGCCGTCGGAGCCGACCTCCAGAAACAGGCCGTCCTTGATGGCGACGGCGGTTGCGTTCGGATTGCTCCGGTCAAGTGTGGTGAAGCGGCCGTTGTGAAGGATAAGGTCGGGGTGCATCGTGTCTGCTCCGGTCTGTTTGGGATCAGCGGCCTTGGCCGTTGCGAAGAGGTTCGAAAACGCCAGGCTCGACGCACCCCCGAGAAAAGTTCGGCGTGTCGTCATCAGCCTCTCTTCTCCGTGCTTCTTTCGTCACGATGGGCGACTTTCACATCGTCGCCGCCCTTCGGCATATGACCGAACATGTGCGGCTTAATCTGATGCAGCCATGAGACAGCTGCCGGCTCCTTGCTCCAGAGCGATTTGGCAAGCGGAATGACCTGTTCACCGACAAGGATGCCAAGAAGACCGACGAGTGCGATCACGGGTGGAGCGGGCGAGCGGACGTTCAGGAGGCTGTAGATGATACCGACGAGAAGGCCAGCGCCGAGAGACAAGAGGTAGATTTTCATGGGAGTGCTCCTCTGGGGAAAGAGAAAAACCACTCCGACGAGGTTAGTCGGAGTGGTTCAGTCGGCATCTTACTTGGATGGGTTCGGACCGATCCGCTTGCCATGGGTGACACGCTCGGCGCCCTTGTGAACGTGGGTGACGGCATAATCGATACCCATGCCATAGGCCCCCGAATGCTCCTTCACGAGAGTGGTGACGGCGGCATAGGTTTCCTTGCGAGCCCAGTCGCGCTGCCATTCCAGCAGGACCTGCTGCCAGGTAACGGGGATCACGCCGGCCTGTACCATGCGGTCCATCGCATACTTATGGGCGTCGACCGATGTGCCACCGGATGCGTCGGCGACCATGTAGATTTCGTACTCCGGAACATCATTCAAAGCGGAGAGCGCGAAGGTGGTGTTGCAGACTTCCGTCCAGAGACCGGAGACGACAATCTTCTTGCGGCCGTTAGCTGCATTCTTTGCCAGCGCGTCACGAACGTTCTGGTCGTCCCAGGAGTTCATTGATGTGCGCTCGAGGATATCGTTCTCCGGATATACCGCCAGCAGTTCCGGATACGTGTTGCCGGAAAAGGAGTCCGTTTCGACGGTGGTGATCGTCGTCGGAATGTCGAAGATTTTAGCGGCCTTGGCGAGACCAACAACATTGTTCTTCAGCGTCTGGCGGTCGATCGACTGCACGCCGAATGCCATCTGCGGCTGCTGATCGATGAAAATGAGCTGGCTGTTGGCGGGGGTCAGGACTTCGAGCTTGGACATGGTACTTTCCTTTTCGGTTGTTTGGACCGCGAATGCGGGTGGTTATGAGCGCGTCTTGGAGAGCCGGTATTGCGATCCCGTTGTTCTCGCTTCGGCTGCTGACAGGAAAACTAGCGGGATAAACGCGTTCGCAAAATTGCAATATTAATTGCGAATGAATTGACTTAAACGCAACAATAAACTCCGGCCGGCTGCGAAATGCGTGTCGCTCGTGCTCTGAAGAAACCGCCAGTCGTTGGATAGATTTTCTCGGGGAAATCTCATTCAGGCAGGCAGGGCAGCGGCCGTTCGCAGGACCGCGTTCACGCGGCCTTCTGGTTACCTTCAACAAATTCAATCCCACACCAAAGGTCGACATATACGACACCAGGGCTACGTCTCTGCACCGGGAGACAGAGACCCATTCCCCAGCGTGCTCTTTCAACAAATTGCTCACATCGGCGGGGAATAGCTTCAAACAACAGATTGGAGAAGCCCGTGATTATGGAGTAGCCATCCATGAATATGGATAAAGCCCTAGGAGGCGCTTGAACCATCGTCGTAGTGGGAAAATACGCCTGCGACCCAGTCCGCGAAGACCTGGTATTTTACGCTTGGAAACCGGCCCGCAGGCCTTACGATGTGAACTGGATAACGTGGCGGCGCCCAGTCGTGCATGACGGGAACCAGGTCGCCCCGAGCGATGAAGGGTCGGGCCAGAAATTCAAATGTCTGTCCTATGCCCAGCCCGGCCAATATGCCTTGCAGATGCGCCGTTGCGTCGCTGGTGGAGAGCCTGATCGGGCTATAGATCTCTATTTTTTCCTCGCCTTTCATCAGGCGAACGGGTGCCGGCTTCAGACTGCGTGCGAAGAAATACTGTACAAAAAAATGACCATGCTCCAGATCCGAGGGAGAAGAAGGCATACCATGTTGTTCGAGATATCCCGGGGTCGCGCAAGTCACGATCTCAACGCTGCATAACTTCCTCGCAACAATAGATGCACCGGGTAGATCGCCGGCCCGGATGACGCAGTCTATCCCCTCTTCGACGATGTCGGCCTGACGTTCCGTTACACCAAGATGCAACTCGATTTCCGGATAAAGCGCGTAAAACTCCGGTAACCGGGGGATCAGGATCGCATTGGCGAAGGTGCCTCCAACGTCCACCCGAAGTTTGCCACTCGTGGCCAGGCGCCCGCGAGTGGCCTCATTGTTCATGTCGTCGAAATCGGCAATCAGACGAATGGCGCGCTCGTAGTAGGCGTTGCCTTCAGAGGTTACGCTAATCGACCGCGTCGTGCGCTCAAGCAGTTTGAGGCCCAGGCTGGTCTCGAGATCTTGAACAAGCTTACTGACGGTCGATCGTGGCGCCCCCATTGTGTCTGCCGCCTTCGCAAAAGATCCCGCCTCGACGACGCGAACAAAGGCTCTGATCGCTCCCAATTGATCCATTGGCGTTTCTCCATCGAAAACTCACGCGAGCAATTGTCTCGAACTCAATTAATCCCTTGCGAAGGCCACAAGTTTGACTGGATTGGTCAGGCAGCCAGCGGCACGAGGTTGGCCTGGATCTGGTCCCGGAATTCCTCGTATCGGCTCGGCAGCTTCAGTGCTTCTCCGAGATGCGCAGTGTCTTCATCGCGATTGAAGCCGGGCTCGTTGGTGGCGACTTCGAACAGGATGCCGCCTGGTGTGCGAAAATAGATCGCCCAGAAATAATCGCGGTCAATGACCGGGGTTACCTGATACCCAGTGTCCATCAAAGCCTTGCGCACCTCAAGCTGCTTCTCACGGTTTTCGACGGCAAAGGCGATATGGTGGACCGATCCTGCGCCCTGGCGAGCAAAGGCAGTTTTTGGCAGCTCCGCCAGATCGATCGTATCAGCCCCGTTGCCGCCCGGAATGATGAAGCGGGTGACATCGCCCTGCTTCTCGGCGCGCTGATAGCCCATGAAGCCAAGAAGTTCTTCTGTAGCCGCCGTTTCATGCAGGCTGAAGCGTGCCCCGGCGAACCCCTGGATGGCTGCATCGGCAGGAATGCCATCAGCCAGCCATGGAGCGCGGGTGTCGTCAGCGGACTCGATGAGTGCAAGACCATCGCCATCCGGACCCATGAAGCGAAGGCGGTTGTCACCGAAGACGGTGTCCGTTTCCAGACCATCGACTCCTTGGGCGATGAAGCGATCTTGCCAGAACTTCAGAGAACCCTTCGGGACGGAGAACTGTGCCTCGCCGACCTCACCGACACCCGGACGGCCCAACATCATGTTCTGGAACGGGAAATAGGTCATGACCGTACCGGCGGAGCCATTCTCGTCGCCGTAATAGAGGTGATAGACGCTCGGGTCGTCGAAGTTCACTGTCTGCTTGACGCGGCGCAGGCCAAGCGTTTCCGTGAAGAAGCGGTTGTTCTGACGGGCGTCCGATGCCATCGAGGTTACGTGATGCAGTCCCTTGATATCCTTGATCATGACGATGCCTTCCTTGGCGTTATTTGATCTGTTGGAATGAACCTACGCCTGTTGATCGCCTTGAGGAATTGCAATATTGTTTGAGACTGCGTTGCAATTATTGAAACAATGGCATGAACGATTACAAAGCACTTCGGACCTTTCTCCTTGCCGCTGAGAAGCGAAACTTTGCCCAGGTCGCCCGCGAACTGGACATGACACCTGCAGCCGTCACCCGTGCCATCGCCGCACTCGAGGCCGAACTCGGCGTGCAACTCTTTGTACGCACCACGCGACAGGTGTCGCTCACAACAGACGGGGCGATCTTCGCCGCGCAGATCCAGCCTGCGGTGAAAACGCTGGAAGACGCACGTCGCGAAGTGATGAATGCGCACAAGAGTGACGAAGGACGGCTTCGGATCAGTGCGCCGACATGGTTCGGCAAGACCGTACTGCCGCCGATCCTGTCAGGGTTCAAGGAACGCTATCCGAAGATGAGTTTCGAGATCTCGTTGTCCGACGGCCTGGTGAATATCGTCGACGATGACTACGACTTAGCCATCCGCATTTCGTCGCAACCGTCCGACAAGTTCACGATCTGGCGCAAAATCCGTGTCGTGCCGCGTATCCTCGTCGCTGCACCGGGCAGTCGGTTTGCCGAGATGCAACATCCGAATGAGCTGAACCCGGACGACTGCCTTGCGTATAGTGGGGAAAGCCGCCGTGAGAACTGGGTCCTGTCTGATGGTGGCTCGAGTATGAACATCTCGGCGGGCCGGGCATTCAGTGCCAACAGTGGCGAGGTTCTGGCGGACATGGCTGCCGATGGCGCAGGCGTTGCACTCCTGCCGGGCTTCAACATTGCCGATCACATAAGGAGCGGGCGTCTCGTCCATGTCTTCAAAGGATGGTCACCGCCGGATCTCTGGCTGACTTTGTACTATCCGCCCTATCAGGCGCTTCCACCCCGTATTGCATCTTTCTCGAAATTCTTCGAGGAACAGGTTGCGGCTCATATGGTGATGCTGGATTGACGCGGTTCTGAGGACTGACTCAGTTTTCAGGTATCGCGCGAAGCTTGCTGGCAACCATTTCCTGAAGCTGCCACAAGTTTCGGTCATGGATGTTGCGATCCACCAGATTCGACACCGTCCGGTGCAGATATTCCGCGCACGATCCGGCAGGCCCGCAGGCTTGGGAGATCAGCACCGCGGCATCATCGGGTGAGATTTTCTCTGTAAGCTGGGATTGGTTCGTGCTTGCCCAGAAAGTCAGGGCGCGGTGTTTGCCCGTAGCAGTCCTGACCGTGAGCCATCGAACCATGTCGCACACTTCTGAATATCGGATCTCGCGCGCCAGAAGAGTACGCAGATCCTGCCTCTTGGTCGCACACGGAAGCTTGAGGATGAGGCCTGTACAACTCCCTCCCGGCCGAAGCGCTAGCATGAGGCCCGGCGCATCCGACGTGGCCCTCAGTCGCTCTATCCGCAATGAGAAGGCACGGTGCCATCCGTGGGCGACAGCTTCCTGGCTGGCCGACACGTCGAACCCCGGATTCCACATCAGGGATCCGTAAGCGAACACCCAGATCTCCTCATCACCAACCTCCTTCTCTACCCTGCTGACGAGTTCATCGAGTTGCCGGGATGAGATTGGGGTCCAGTTGGGTTCTGGACCTTCGTCTTCGACAACCCTAAGCGTTCTTGCAACAAGGTCAGTGGTTAGCTGCATGGCGACAGGCGCGCGTGACTTATGTGTGGATGTCTTGAGCATCGTGTTACCTGATACAACGAGGATACCGCCGGAGCCCGTTGGATCCGGCGGGTTATGATATTATGGCTATCGGATCAGTTCACGGAACCATCGATCACCGCGCGGAGAGTGATCTCCACGATCTGTTCCGGAAAAGCTAGGGCTGTTACCCCGATCAGGTTGCTGGCGACCTGAGGAATGTCCATTCCATACATTTCCTTGCGGACTTTGGACCCGGCTGCGAATGCGCTCGGGACATCGAGGACGAAAAGGGTTTCTTCAACGACATCGTCGAGAGTCGCTCCGTACTCGGCAAGAAGCGTCTTAGCGTTGACATAGGTCTGACGGATCTGCGCTTCCATCTGCGAGAAATCGGCTGGTCGACCGTCCGCATTGAGAGCGGCTGGGGCGATGAGCTTGCCGTCGTCATCGTGGCTCAATTGTCCCGATATATAGATCGTGTCCTTGACCTGTACGGCCTGCACGTAACCGAATGCACGTTCCCACGCGACACCGAGGTTGGCGGCCTTCTTGGCAGATTGAGTGTTTGTCATGATGGTGTCCTTAAGCTGAGAGAGAGAAGCGCTGTAGGCGCATGTTAATCTTGTGGGTCGATCGGCGACGGATGCGTGGGAGGCCGCACCCGTCGCCACTGCCGATCAAGCCTGTACGAAGGCCAGCAGGTCGGCGTTCAGCACATCGGCATTGACCGTCAGCATGCCGTGCGAGAAGCCTGGATAAGTCTTGAGGGTGCCGTTCTTCAAAAGCTTGGCGGACTTCAGTGCAGAATCTGCGATCGGTACGATCTGGTCGTCTTCGCCGTGCAGAACAAGCGTTGGAACGGTGATCGCCTTCAGGTCTTCGGTCTGGTCGGTTTCGGAGAAAGCCTTGATGCCATCATAATGGGCCTTTGCGCCACCCATCATGCCTTGACGCCACCAGTTCTGGATCACACCTTCCTGGACCGTCGCACCATCACGGTTGAACCCGTAAAAAGGACCAGCCGGTACATCGCGGAAGAACTGGGCGCGGTTGGCAGCCAGTGCGGAACGGAAGCCGTCAAATACTTCGATCGGCAGACCTTCCGGGTTGGCGTCTGTCTTCAACATCAGCGGCGGTACAGCTGACACCAGGACGGCCTTGGCAACACGACCTGCGGGCTGACCATGTTTTGCAACATAGCGGGCAACTTCACCGCCACCGGTTGAATGGCCGATATGAACGGCGTTCTTCAGATCAAGGGCTTCGACGACAGCAAAAGCGTCGGCTGCGTAGTGGTCCATGTCGTGACCGTCCGCCACCTGTGCCGAACGGCCGTGTCCACGACGGTCATGGGCAACAACACGATAGCCCTTCGACAGGAATAACAGCATCTGGGCATCCCAGTCATCCGACGACAGCGGCCAGCCATGATGGAAAACGATCGGCTGAGCGTCCTTCGGACCCCAGTCCTTGTAGAAGATTTCGACGCCGTCTTTGGTGGTTACATATGCCATTGTCTTGTTTCCTTCGATTTGGCTGGAGGCAGGAGCAGCCTGGGCTGGGAAGCTGAAAACGGGTGAAATCGCGACGGCCGCTGCGGCAGCGCCTGCGGAACGCGGCGCGCCTCTGCGTGTCATAGGAGAAATGTTCTGGGTCATCTCGCGTCCTGAGATTTCGTAATTGAAAACATCAGGCGACGCTGTGTTCGTCTGACGGGCTGATATTGCCGTCAAACGCGTCCACTCACAATTGCGGGAATAATTTCGAATTTATTGCTGATTATGAAATAGTCTTGTTGCCGGGCGCCGGCGCATAGATGCGAGGCAGACTATGCACTGGACGTATTAGGACCAAGAACCAACCACTTGAGGTAAGTTGCGCGTCTTCGCCTTTAAGGGTATCGAACCGTCGGCCCCGTCGTTCAGTCGTTATGCTCGCCCCGAAATCCCTTTAGGGACGCAACTTGCTCTTGGGGGGGACAAATGGGGATATGGGTAACCATCCTGCTTCACAACTTCCCTCGTCAGTCCATTCGGGACCTCAGCCGCCTCGCCAATAGCTGTCGATGATATGCTGGCCATTCTTGACAATCCGCTGACCAAGTTCGGGATCGCCACCTTTAAGCGTGTCTGGATCGCCGCCGCATAGGCGAACGAACGTCACCTGCTGAACCGTGAACATGAAATAATCCCTGCTGGTCGGTTCGAATTCCAGCCCCGCCTCCCTGAAACCGTCCGCGACTTCGGTAGCCGCGACGTCGATCGCCCTGAAGACTTTGTCTAACATCGAACGTTCAGCCGCATTGCGGATCTCATGATATTTCCGCTGTTCGGGCGTCGGCGCGGAGCAGGTCTTCTCGGTCATATCTTTCTCCATGGCAAAATGGTTGGCCTCACTGAAGTTTGCGCTATCTCAAGCAGAAACATGGGAGGTCGTAGATGAAGGTCCAAAAATTCAGCATCTCGGACGCGGAGCTCGTCAAATCGCCCGGATAGGATGCCGACATCTATGTCGGAAACCTGGTGGACGAGAGAAGCGGTGGCCCAGTCTCGATCGGTTATGGCCGGTATGCTCCGGGTCAGTCACTGACGGAGACGATGGCTGTAGACGACACGATGATCGTCCTTGAGGGCCGACTGTCGGTATCCACCAGCGATGGAACGGTCACTGTAGGCCCCGGCGACATCGTCTATATGCCTAAAGGTCAGTCCGTGACCATCACGACCGAGGGTGAGGGTGCGACGACGGCTTTTGTTACCTATCCACACTGGGCCGAGGCACGCGAGAAATAAAAAGAGACGGCCTCACTCTCCAAGAGAACATTCCACCACGCGAAAAGACATGGCTGATCCACCACGTTCGCAATAGCCTCGTCCGCTTCGTGGAGTCCATCGATCGTTTTCTCGACGACTTCTCCCGCCATTTTCGTCGCATCGCAGCGGACCCCGCCCCTTGCTTTGAGGATGACGGCGGCTTCAATCGGGCAATGGTATGAACTCCGCGCGGTCGTCGGCGGGAAGGTCGAAACGGCCCCCGCCCCACTTCCCGGCTCGCCATTCGGCCTTGGCTTCTTCGATACGCTCCATCGATGAGGCGACGAAGTTCCACCAGATATATCTTGGCCCAGAAAAGGTCGCGCCCCCGAGAATCATGATGCGTGCACCCTGCTCGCCAGCCGCGACGGTTATCCTGTCTCCGGGACGGAACACCATCATCTGCATCGTGCCGAACTCCTGTCCGGCGACTGAGATCGAACCCTCGACGACGTAGATGGCGCGGTCTTCATGATCGTCCGGCATCGGAAGACGGGCCAATGGCTCTAGCTTAACGTCGGCGTAGAAGGTCTCCGAGAACATCCTGGCGGGAGCGTGCTCGCCGTACGCGTTCCCGAGGATGAGCCGCGCCGAGACGCCCTTGTCTTCGATCATCGGCAGCGCATTCCTGCCGTGGTGCTCGAAGGAAGGCGCCACGTCCTCGTGGCTATCAGGCAGGGCGAGCCACGTCTGTATTCCGAACAGACTATTGGGGCCGCTCCTTGCCGCCGCACTCGTGCGTTCTGAGTGCGATACGCCTTTGCCCGCCACCATCCAGTTCAACTCACCTGGCCTGATGATTTGGTTCGCACCCGTGCTGTCCCGGTGATGGAAGTCGCCTTGATAGAGGTAGGTCACGGTGCCAAGACCGATATGCGGATGGGGTCGAACGTCGACGCCCTGCCCGGTCAGGAGTTCGGCGGGACCGGCTTGGTCGAAGAATATGAACGGGCCGACCATCTGGCGATTCGGCGCAGGTAGCGCGCGCCGGACCTCGAAGCCGCCCAAGTCGCGGGCGCGGGGAACGATCAACGTTTCGATCGAGCCGACGCCGACCTCATCAGGGCATCCTGGTTCGATTGCAGGGTTCCAGCTCATGTGTGACGTCCTCTTCTTCGTCCGCCGATCATCCATTTATAGCGAGGCGCGAGAAGCTCATGGCCCACGCCCCTCTGTTTTAAACCTGCTTACACCCCCGCGCCAGGCTTTGGCGCGTGCGTGTTGAGCAACTGCTGCTCCCACAGGTATGCGATGCCGCTCCCGCCAGAGTGCTGGACGATAACATCGGTAAGCTTCGCTGCTTGTTCGGCACGTGCCCAGTCGCGCTGCCATTCGGCTGCTAGCGCGAGCCAGGTCATCATGTTGACACCGGCTGCGATCATGCGCTGGATTGCAACCTGATGCGCCTCGGAGGAGACTGCTCCCGATGCATCCGTGATGACGGTCACATCCCAGCCTTCACCCGCGGCCTGGATTGCCGGCATAGCGACGCACACTTCCGTCCAAAGGCCGGCGATGATCAGTTGCTTGCGGCCTGTCGCCTTGACGACGTCAACGACCTTAGGATCCTGCCAGGTGTTGATGAGCGTCCGGTCGATGATTTCCTGGCCGGGGAAGACCTCGGCGATCTGCGGGAACAGATTGCCTCCGCGTTCCGCGATCACCGTGGTGAGGACCGTCGGAACGTCGAAGGCCTTTGCCGCCTTAGCCAGGCCGACTGTGTTGTTGACCACCATCGTCGGCTCGTGGCTGTTCACGTTCGCAAGCTGATACGGTTGGTGGTCGATGAGGACGAGCACGGAATCTTCGGGGCGGAGAAGCGAGGCGAGGCCGTTACGAAAGGTCATGAAATCTCCTTTTGGTTATTCGGCTATGTAGGTTTGAACGCCCAGTTCGAGGGCGATCCACGAAAACCTTGTCATTGCTATCCCTGATGCGGTAGCCCTGGAAAACGCGAGCTGTGTTGCAGAAAGGGGAACGCGGGATGGAAACTGACGACCTCAGGACCTTCGTGGAAGTTGCCGATGCAGGAGGGGTCACGGCTGCCGCGCAGCGTCTTGGCATCTCCAAATCGATGGTCAGCCGGAGCATCGCTCGTCTCGAGGCGGAGCTTGGCGTACAGCTCGTCGCGCGAACCACGCGCGGCATTGCTCTGACGGAAGAAGGCGCGACGTTTCGCGATTACGCGGCGAGGATCTGGGCGGAGATCGACGTGGCACGCGAAACGATCCTGCCGGCGGGCGAACTGCGCGGGCGTCTAAGAGTCGCCGCCCCTTTGTCGTTCGGACCGACCCACTTCGCTCCTGTCCTGTCTCAGATGGCGCGCCGACACCCACAGCTCCAGGTCATCTCGTGCTACACCGACCGCTTCGTCGATCTTATTACCGAGGGTTTCGACTGCGCCATCCGGATCGGCTATCTGCCGGATTCCAACCTCGTAGCCAGGCGCGTCGGACCTCTCTACGGACGGTTCATTGCGAGTCCCGGCTATGTCGCGCGGAATGGTTCGCCAGAAACGCCGGACGAGCTTCTCAAGCATGAGGCGCTCATGCAGGGAACGGAGATCTGGCAGGTCACCGATGGCGATCAGGTGCTCAACATCAGACCGCAAGGCCGCTTCAAGGCAGACAACGGGGTGGCACTGCTCGCAGCCGCATTGGAAGGTCTTGGCATCGCCAGGCTTCCGAACGGCCTCACGGACCAGCACATCGCCTCGGGGGCACTCGTCGAAGTGATGCCGAAGCACCCGCCGCCCACGGCTGGCATCTTCGTCGTCAGGCCTCCGGGACAGCATCCTGCCAAGAAGGTCCGCGTGCTGACCGAGATGCTGATCGAATGTTTCGACTCCGGCTCCTCCTAGGAACCCGTCAAATCCTACGGTGCAAGATGCTCTGAAAAGAACTCGGCCAGCCTTGCGACCACCGGGCCGACGTATTCCGGCTTGTAATACAGGTCGTAGTGGCCCGCGCCTTCGACTTCGAGGAAGTGCTTTGCTTTCGACGGAGAAAGGTCGAACAGGCGCCTCCCCGCGTCGTACTGTCCGGTCGGGCCCCGGCGCCCGCCGACGATCACCTGCAGCGGCTGGGTCAGCAGCTCGCGCACAAGGCTGAATGCGTCGAAACCCAATAAGCCGCCATAGCTGACAAATAGCAGGCGGTTCGTCGAATTCGGATGCCGATACTCCGACTCCCGGTAGAACGTGACGGCCTCCAGTAGTTCAGGATCAGTTATTCCTGCAGCTTTCGCGTCGGCAAGACTATCAGGAATCCATGGATCTCTTCGCGGCTCGGCACCACGGGCCTGCGCGGTGCGCTCGGCAGCGACGTTCTGGAGGGTCTGACGGTAGTCGGGAAGCAGGCGGCGCATCGCTTCGCCTATGTCGTTGGCGACGACGGTGGCCACTGCCTTGAAGCGCCGCTCGGTCTGGGCTGCCTTGATCGCGTAGCCGCCACCCGCGCAGATCCCCAGAAGTCCAATCCGCGCCTCGTCGACATAAGGCAGCGTCGTCAGATGATCGACCGCGCAATGAATGTCTTCGACACGAACGGACGGATCTTCGAGATCGCGCGGTTCGCCGCCACTCTCACCTTGGTATGACGGGTCGAACGTAAGCGCTATGAAGCCGTATGCCGAGAGCCTTTCGGCGTAGATAGCGCCGATCTGCTCCTTGACGCTGCTGCCCGGCGTTGAAAGGACGATCGCCGGGTATGCGCCAGCCTCGTTGAAGTCCGGTGGCAGGTGGATATTGCCGACGACCTCGATATCTCTGTTCCTGAACGAAAGCCGCTTGATCATACGGTGGTCCTCCTTCCTATGCTCATGGCGTCATCACGACCCGCCCCAGGGGCTTGGCGGCCTCGGCGTATTCGTGTGCCTTGGCGGCGTCTTCGAGTGCGAAAGATCGGTCGATCACGACGTCGATCTGTCCGGCTGCGGCGGCAGCAAGGAGATCGTCGACGGTGCCGTGCACCGAAGGCCGTTCGAAGATGGATCCCATGAATACCCCGTGCAGCGTCTGGTTGTTCTGCATCGGCTGCCATAGATCGACATCGAGCTTTCCGCCGCCGGCATTGCCAAGGAAGACGAGACGCCCTTCCGGTGCGAGTGCGGATAGCGAAGCTTGCAGTGTGGAGCCGACGGGGTCGATGACCAGATCGACACCCTTCCCATTGGTCAGTCGGCGCGCTTCTTCCACCACGTCGTGCTGGAGCCGGTCGACAACGAAGGTAGCGCCGAGTTCGATCAGACGGCTCTGCTTCTCGCTCCCGCTTGCGACGGCGACGACCGTCGCTCCTGCCTTTCTGGCAAGCTGTACCGCCGCCAGCCCCACGCCTCCCGCCGCCGCGTGGATGAGGACGGTTTCGCCCTCTCCGACACCGCCTCGGGTGACCACGCTGTGATAGGCGGAGCCGAAGGAGATGGGCAGCGCGGCGGCTTTTTCGATGTCCAGGCCCGCGGGAACCAGCCACGTTCGCGAAGCAGCGACAACCCAGCGTTCAGCGTGCGATCCCTGCATGCTGAACGCAGCGACCTTGTCGCCGACGGCACGAGTGGTTACGTCTTTGCCCACACTCACAACTGTTCCAGCTGCTGCGTAGCCTACCACCCACGGAAGTGACTGGGACGTCGATCTGCGATTGATCAGATCTCCGCCTTCGATGGAGATCGCTTCCACCCTTATGAGGACTTCGTCCGGCCCGCAGACCGGATCAGGCATGTCGACATATTTAAGCACAGACGGTGGTCCCGGATTGTCGTAGACGGCGGCCTTCATCTTCACTCCATTCTCAGAGGAAACGTTTGGAGACATGTAGGTGGTCCACGGTCGTGAGAAAGGGCTCCTATCGGAAACGTTGTGTTGCGCGACTTGCAACGAGCGGGATGGATCGCGGTCGCCGTTCCCCACTTCGCAACAAGCTGTCGCATTCATCGCCACTTCAATCGCTTTGACGGATCCACGAAATAGGCGGACATCCGTCGGGAGCAAACGCAAGGCTGAGGCCCCCCCGACTTCACGACTACGAAGAAAGGAACCCAATCTTATGATCGATTTGAGTGGAAAGCGCGCTCTGGTCACGGGCGGCTCGCGAGGCATCGGCGCAGCCATTGTCGAAGCACTTGCGGAGAATGGTGCCGATGTGGCGTTCACCTATCAACGCGCGACCGAAAAGGCTGCGGCGATTGTTCGGTCAATCGAAGCGCGCGGCCGCCGAGCCGTCGCCATCCAGGCCGACAGCGCCGATCCGAAAGCTATTGCGCAGTCGGTCGAAGACGCCGTGGCCGCGCTAGGCGGGCTGGACATCCTCGTGAACAGCGCAGCGATCGGCCATTCAGGAAACATCGCCGATCTGAACCTGGACGAATATCAAACCCTCATGGACGTCAATGTGCGGGCGCCGGTGCTGTTCGCAAAGGCGGTCATCCCGCATCTAAACCGCGGCGGACGAATCATCACGATCGGCTCGGCGCTTGGCGAGCGGGTACCCTTCCCTGGGCTCACGCCGTACGCAATGTCGAAGGCGGCACTTACGTCCTTCACGCGTGGCCTTTCTCGCGAACTGGGGCCGTCTGGCGTCACCGTGAACCTCGTCCAGCCTGGCGCAACGGACACGGACGCCAACCCGGCAAGCGGCGCGGCTGCAGACTTCCAGCGGAGTCTGACGTCGCTGGGGCGCTACGGCGAGCCGAAGGAGGTCGCGAACGCCGTGGTATTTCTGGCAAGCTCCGCCGCGAGCATAATCACGGGGGCGACGCTTACCGCAGACGGCGGCGCGATCGCCTGACGCACTTCCCCACAGACGTGGCCATTCGCTGAGGATGGCCACGCTTTTCCGCGACATCGGAAACTTTCCCTGCAGTCAAAGGCTGCGCAAGATTTCTACAGTCGCCTTGAAGGGATCTGAACCGTCGGCGCCCTGTACTGGTTTAGCTAACGTCTTGAATGGCCATACGGTCGAGACCGATGAAACCTCGTCGCCCCACAACTCACCGCTCGATCGGGCGCCGGGCAAATATGCGTGGCGCTACATGTAAATAGCGCCGGGCTGGCCTTGTTAGCTGAAGGCTGCCCTATCCATGTCGACTATAGCTTACTCCTTGCCATTTCGACACGGTGGTTCTGACATCGGTGATCATCGCTACCCGGGCTGCCTTTCAGTGCGCAGCTGCGAAACCGGTCCAGCAATACGACAGCGAAACCCCTGGGTGTCGAACTGTAGTTGAGGCGCTGTGCCCAACAGTGACCCCAACGCTGAACGAATATAGCGTGTACCGTATCCCTGGCGGCTTGGCGTGACTGCGGGCGGGCCACCTCTTTCAATCCAGTTCATGCTGAACAGGGGATCATTACCATCGGTTACCTCCCAAATTACCTCAACGTTGCCCTCAGGAACAGAAAGTGCGCCGTATTTGATAGCGTTCGTCGTCAGTTCATGAACACAAAGAGCGATGGTCGTCCCGGCATCCCGGCTCACAACTATGTCCGGCCCGGAGACGGCAATTCGGCTGCTGCCACCACCGTTATAGGGAGCGACAGTCGTCGCCATGATCAACGAGAGGCCAACCTCTTCCCCGCCTGCCTCGAAGACTGCGGAATGAACACCGGAAAGGGCCTGCAGCCGCGCGCCAAAATCGCCTGCCAGTTCCTCCACGGATGCAGCGCCTCTTCGCGTCATCTGGAAAATAGAGGTGACGGTGGCAAGTATGTTCTTGACGCGATGGTTCAGTTCCAAACGCAGCTCTCGCTCTCGCTCGATGGAATCCCGGACTTGCCGCTGCCGTAATCGTACCAGGAGATTCAATTGAACGGCGTTGGCCAACTCCAACGGCCTGATCGGACGCAAATGGAACAGAAGACGGGATTTTGGCCATGCCGCCTGTAATCGGTCGCGAATGTCTTGCACCGGTGCGGCCTTCTCAAGAAGAACGATGATCGGTATCTCTGACCAATCGGGTTGAGCTTTCAAGTGATCGGAAAGCTTGGTCAAGACAGAGGGAGTGAGCGCCTCGTGAGTAACGATGATGATGTCTGGTGATGAACAAAGAAGACCCTCAAGATCATCATCGACCTTGGCCGAGACCATCCCCACCTTTTGGTCTTGCAAAAGAGCGGCAATATAATCAGCATCCTTTCGAAACGGGGCAAGGACCAGCACCCAGTCCACCTCATTTTCCCTTGGCAGCCCGCTCATTTTGGATCGGGAAGAGGGTTGTAGGCCACCACGCTGACGTTACCGCTTTCTATGATCAGCTCCCTCACGTCCAGATCATGCGGGCCGTGGCGCTTCTTCACAACAGTAATATTCCGACGGAGGCGCCCTTCATGTTCCATGATCCGCAACAGCAGGACTGTATCGCCGAGGAAGCTCACGTCCACGTCGATCCCGACATTCTGCCCGAGGAGCCCGTGCTGGGCCACAATGAGCATGGTCAACACCCCGGAGCGCGCCAGGTACTTTAACAGGGACTGAATGTCGCGCACTGCTTTGTCCCGGTGTGGCAACGAGTTTAGGTAACCGGTCAGACTGTCGATGACGACGACTTTCGACTTGTTCTGCGTCACGGCATCCCGAACGATCTGGCCGAATTCACCCGGTGAGATTTCGTTGGGATTGAAGTCACGAAGTATCAGCCTGCCATCCTTATGAAACTGCCTGAGTTGCATTCCAAGACCTTCGGACCGGCGAAAGAAGGTTTCCAGTCGCTCCTCAAATAGAAAGAGGGCTACGTTCTCTCCCCGTTCAAGTGCCGCTGTTGCATAGAGTGATGACATCGTCGATTTTCCGGTCCCGGCCTGACCGATGACGAGGGTTGTCGTTCCGGCTTCCTGGCCCCCGCCGAACATCTCGTCAAGTTCGGCAACACCGGATTTGATCAGTTGTGGCTTTCCGGTGTCCGATGCTGCGCTTGGCATAATTCGAGGGAATATCACCACGCCTTCGCCTTCCCTAATCGCCATGTCGTGATAGCCGTCGGCGATCGGCACGCTGCGCATCTTGGAGATCTCGACACGGCGGCGAACACCACCGTACTCCTCCAGCGACTTGTCAAAGCGGATTACCCCGTGAGCCAGTCCCTCCATCTCTTCGCCGCTTCGATCAAAATCTGACGACTGGGTATCAAGCAGCAGCGCCACAACATCCTGCTTGGCAAGGAAAGCCTTGAAGGCGATCAACTCCCGGCGGAACCGGGGAGAATCTCCGGTTATCAAGCGGATTTCGAGAAGCGAATCATAGACAAGCCGGCGCGGTTTATGCTCCTCAATCGCGGCCTCAATCGCCTTGCGTGTCTCGTCAAGCCGCAGGTCTGACGTCATGAATATGCTTTGATCATCGGCCTCGTTTACAGAGCCGGATGTTGCCAGTTCCTCAATACGAATACCGTCGAGTGTCCAGCCGTGCGATACAGCAATCGCCTTCAGCTCGGCAGCCGTCTGCGAGAGCGTCACGTAAATGCAGCTCTCGCCGGCGGCAACACCGGCTCGCAGGAACTGAAGGGCGGCGGTGGTTTTGCCCGATCCTGGAGCGCCCTGCAAAATGTAGAGATTGGATGCTGGAAGACCACCGCGAAGGATTTCGTCAAGCCCCGCGATACCGGTGGTGGCGACAGAGGGCATTTTCGGTTTCGGCATGTTCACCTTCCCGCTGGCCGCGCGCATTGAGATCGAGGCAACTTCACTACAGTATCTATATTTCTCTTTCACAAAACATCAACTCGTTCGCCATTTGTATGCAATTATGAAAAATGAGGTTGGTGCCAATAAGCCCCCACCATCGGATGGCCTAGAAGGGGAATCCCAACCTGCGGAGGTTCATAAAGAAGAACTGTCGAGACTTGATTTGTCGTTTCGATCAACGCCTGAATCACGGAACTCAAAAGATATCTCGATCAGAATGGCTTTACGATCGCAAGCAATGCGATTGCGGCCGTTGCAATGACGATACCAACGCCTGCACCCGTTGTGCTTCTTGCGGCGCTACCGTCGCGGACCCATCGCCGAAGGCGGCCGGACTGGATCCCGTGTAACGCGGACAGGGCAGTCACCGGGTCCAGCATCCGTGGCAACAAGAGCAACCCGCCTTGTATCGAATGTCCGAGGCGCGCATCCGCAGCCTCGACGCCAATGGCGCGTGCAGAAAGTCTGTGGCGGTGCCTATTGAGCATATGTGTTTATTCAAAAGGCGAGATCGGCAGTAGCCCTCGGCAAACGAAGGCTCGTCATGGCGGAAGAAGAGGCTGTTGCGGAGCGTCTACAAGCATTCCCTTCTCCACCTGTTTCACCGGATGTTTGCCGGTTGTCGCAGCTTAAGCGTAGTTGATGGGCAGCCAGTCGTAATTTGTGCTGTCTTTGCGAACGTGGCCGATTCCCGGAAAGGCGATGTGCGCGCCTCCCACCAGATATCTGCCTTCCACCGCTTGCTTGAACGCAATGTCGCGTGCAGCCACGGCGGCTTTCTGGTCGATATCGAACTCAATGGCGACGCCGGGTTCATCGAACTGCAGGATATCGCCATGGGTGATGTCGCCCCAGAAGACGATCTTCTGGCCTTCGCTTTCCAGAGTGATGGCGCTGTGGCCGGGCGTATGCCCCGCATAAAGAATGGATCCGAGGCCAGGAACCGGCGCGGCGTTATCCGCGAAGGTTTCGAATTTTTCAGCCTTAACGTAGGGCGTTACGCACTGGTCTGCCTCGGCAAATTGCTGCTTTACGATGCCCGTTGCCGCATTGGTGTTGTCCGCGCTCAGCCAGAATTTCGCCTCCCGTTCATTGACCCGCAATGTGGCGTTCGGAAAGCTGCGCTTACCATTGCTCACCAGCCCGCCGGAATGATCGGTGTGGATATGGGTGAGGACGACATCATCAATGTCATCCACCTTGTAACCAGATGCCTCAATGTTAGCAGCGAGCTTGCCGAGCGATGGCCCCATGTAGGTCCCGGTGCCTGCGTCGATCAGCACCAGTCGGTCGCCGGTATTGACCAGAAACGCATTGACGGAAGTTGGCACGGATTCGGGCAGAAAGGCATCACTGAGTACGCTTTGCGCATGTTGTTGGCTGGTGTTGGTGTAGAGTTTGGAGAGCGGCAGAGGGATAGTACCGTCGGACAAGGCCGTGACCTCTGCAGAGCCGATTTTCAACCGATAAAAACCGGGTGCCTGAACAACGGCATAGGGGGCTTTGGCGAAGGTAATTGACGGCGCGACGAACGGTGCGGCGACCAGGCCGGTCAGAGCGCTTTTGAGAATGGATCGACGTGATGGCATGGGTTTGCTCCTTGAGTGAGGGTGCGGAACGGCTTGCAAGTTCAGGTCAATCAGCTAAGACTGCCTCAGTCAGCAATCAAATCGATACGGTTCATGCAAGTCATCGACCATTTCAATCTTCGGTCCTTCGACCTTAATCTCCTCGTTGCCTTCGACGCGATGATGGAAGAAATGAGCGTCACGCGTGCAGCGCGACGGTTGAAAATCCAGCAGCCTGCCATGAGCCACAACATATCTACCTTGCGCACGCTGTTTCAGGACGAGCTATTCATACGTGTGGGCCAGATCATGAAGCCCACGGCGCGGGCGCTTAACTTGTCTGGTCCGGTGCGGCAGGCCTTGCGGCAGGCGCAGGCGGCCGTCTTGATGGCGGACGCCTTCGAACCGGCCACCGAGCAACGTACATTCCGGCTGGGGCTTTCCAGCGAGGTGGAGCTGCTACTGCTGCCCGATCTGACGGCACGGCTGCGGGATATCGCGCCGGGTATTCGCATTCTCGCGCGAGGTGGTGATGCGGCGGAGGTCAACGCGATGCTCGATGCGGGTGTCATCGATATGTCAGTCGGGTGCAGTTATCTGCCGGACTCACGGCATCATAGCGAGCCGCTGTATCAGTCGAGCGTATTGTGCTGTTTCAATCCGCAATTGCTGAAGGTTTCCAACCCGGTGAGCCTTGATGCCTATATGGCCGCACAACACGCCGTCATCTCGCAGACTGATAGCCTGCATGGTTGCGTCAAGGATGCGCTGGAACACGCCGGAGCAGAACTGGAAGTGGTGGCGGCTGCACCCGATTTCATGTCGGTATTAGCCACGGCTCGCTCATCTGCGGTGATTGCCACCGTATCGTCGCGCATTGCGCGGCGCTACGGCCCCCTATTGGGACTCGAGGTCAGCCCAGTGCCGTTGGCGCTTTCTTTTCCACCCGTGGCAATGGTCTGGCCGCTTCACATGGACAGCGATCTTGGCTGCGCGTGGTTGCGGGGACAAATCCGTGAGGCGATGTTGTCGGAGAACCAGGATAGGATCGCGGAAGTTGCGGCGTGACGTCCCATAAAGATCACACGGCTGTTTGAAAGCTAATCGCATGAAACGGCTTCGGGACGTTCCTCAACATTACGAATACGCATCCCCTCGGCATCGAAAAATCGGGCATTTGTCGGATCGAATGTCACGAACACCGTTTGGCCGACGAGAGGCGCCGGGCCGGGTTCACCCTGAACGATCAGCGGCATTCCCGGCTCGATATGACCGTAGAGATAGGTTGTGCCTCCCAGAAATTCAGTAAAGCCGACGGTAACGGCAAGGCCTTGTTCACCCTCATCGGTCAACTTCAGGTGCTCCGGCCTGATGCCAAGCTGCAACTGGCAGTTCGTCGGCAATCCGGCAGGCGCGGCAAAGGTTAAGCGGTGGCCAGCGACAACGAGTGCGCCCGCCTCATACCGGGCTGGGACGAAATTCATTTTTGGACTGCCGATGAAACCGGCAACGAACAGGTTATCGGGATCGCTATAGAGCTCAAAGGGTGAGCCGATCTGTTCGATGCGCCCTGCCCTGAGAACGACGATCTTGTCTGCCAGCGTCATGGCTTCGGTCTGATCGTGCGTGACATAGATCATGGTGTTGCCAAGCTGTTTGTGCAACCTGGCGATCTCGATGCGCATGCCAACCCGCAATTCAGCGTCGAGATTGGAGAGCGGTTCGTCGAACAGGAAGACCTCCGGGTTGCGAACAATGGCGCGCCCGATGGCAACCCGCTGCCGCTGGCCACCGGAGAGCTGGCCGGGACGCCGGTTGAGCAGAGGTGTCAGATGCAGGATTTCGGCAGCGTGCCGCACCATCGCTGTGACCTCCTCTTTCGGGCGATGTGCCATCCGCAAGCCGAAGCCCATGTTCTGGGCAACGGTCATATGCGGGTAGAGCGCGTAAGACTGGAACACCATGGCAATCCCCCGGTCGGACGGATCGGCATCCGTCACGTCGCGTCCACCGATCAGGATCTCGCCCAGGCTGGTCTCTTCCAGTCCGGCGATCAGGCGTAGAAGCGTCGATTTTCCACAGCCTGACGGTCCGACGAAAACGACAAACTCACCGGCTGTTATGGAGAGGTCGATATCATGGATGACATCAACGGCGCCAAAGCTCTTCGAAACACCCTTCAGTTCGACGCCACTCGTCGCGATAGACGTGCCTTTGTTGTCCACGACATTCATTGATCGGTCTCCTTGCGGATCCAGACCAGCATCTCTCCGCCGCCGCGATTGTCCCAGACATGATAGGGCACGGCGCGGATTTCAGCTTTCTCCCGATGCGGCGCCGTGGCAGTATAAAGATCGTCGCCAGCAACCGTCTCGCGAATTCCGGTCGTGACAAGCGCGGGAAGACCGCCAAGCGCCTCTACCGCTTCGCACCGGAAATCACTGTTCGGCCGCAGCACCAGGGCATTGAGATCATCACCATTGTCGACGCCTTCGAGGCAATAGATCAGCGGACCACGCTGAAGCGCGACGCGGCCCTGATCGACACCGACTTTGGTGTTGGCGTAAAGCTGCTGCACCGGCATGTCGAATTCGAGTTCCACCCGGTCGCCGGCCTTCCATTGTCGCGTGAGCCTTGCATAACCCTTCTGTTCGACCCGGGCTGGATCCACCAACGCTCCGTTGACACGGATCGTCACCGTTGGCGACCATCCCGGCAGGCGCAAGGCCAGCGTAAATTCGCTCGGTTGCTCCGGCTCCAGAGTCAATCGCACCATGCCTTCCACAGGATAGGCGGTTTCCTGACGGATGCGGACCGGCGTTCCCCCCGTTTTCAAGTCCGCTACGCTGTCGCAATAAAGGTGGACCGCGATTTCATCTTCCGCTTCGCCATAGAGGTAGGTGCCGATCGACGCCACCAGCCGCGCAATGTTTGGGGGGCAGCAAGGGCAGCGATGCCAGGTCCAGCGATGGTGCTTGCCGCGACTCTCCAGGGGATTGTCATAAAAGAACCGGGTTCCATCAAGGGAAAGACCAACAAGCGCGCCGTTGTAAAGCGCCCGTTCCATCACGTCGGCGTAAGTGCGGTCAGGCCCTAGCCCAAGCATCCGGCTGGCCCAGAAAACAAGGGCAACGGCGGCGCAGGTTTCCGCATAGGCAGTCTCGTTCGGCAGGTCGTAATCGAATGTCAGGCCTTCGTTCTGGGCGGAAGGGCCGAACCCGCCCGTCACATAGAGGTTCTTTTCGGTCAGATGCGTCCATATGGCACCCAGGGCAGGCTTTAAACTGCCATCGCCGTATTCCGTCGAAACATCGGCCATGCCGGAATAGAGGTAAGCGGCGCGCACGGCATGACCGACGACATGGTGCTGTTGGCGCACAGGGATGTGGCTTTGCGAATATTCGTAGGTCGCAAAATGATAGTCCGATGGGTCTCGTCCACGCTCGCGAGCTTCCCGATCGTAAAAGTGTTGGCCATTCGGTCGTTGGCCGCGCTCATCTACAAAGAAACGGGCAAGGTCCAGGTAGCGCTGTTCGCCAGTGGCACGGCCGAGCTTGACCAGCGCCAGTTCTATTTCTGGATGCCCGCAATAGCCTCTTTTCTGCCCGTCGCCCGGCCCGAAGACGGTCGCGATATGATCGGCATAGCGGGCCATGATATCCATAAACCTGCGCTTGCCCGTCGCATGATAATAGGCCACGGCGCCCTCCATGAGATGGCCGGCATTGTAAAGCTCGTGGCAGTCACGCAGATTGGTCCATCGCTTGCCGGGTTCAATGCGCTGATACCAGGAATTCAGGTAGCCATTTTCGTCCTGCAGCCTCCCATAAGCATCGACGATTTCATCGATACGCGCCTCAAGTACGCCATCCGGTTTGTGCAACAGCCCGTATGCCGCCGCCTCGATGCTCTTGCCGAAATCCGAATCCCAGAACATCTGCGTGCTGACGGTATCATTGCCCTGCTGGTACGGTATGCAAAGCCCGGGGTTGGGACGTTCCGGGTCAACCTGATCGAGCATTCCTGCTTCGATGCATCGATCAAGCAGGGTGTGTGCCGTGGTCGTCGCGATAGTTTCAATCCGAGGCCCGAAAAACCCGCCAACGCGCACCTGGTCGACAGCCGGAGGCCGGAATTTGGCAGCGGGACGGATCGTCTCGGGAGAGGAAGAAAGAGTGGTCATGCCATTATTTCCTTCAAAAAGTTTGAGCTCATTTCACCGCACCGGCCGTAAGGCCGCGGATGTAGAAGCGCTGGAGAGTGACGAAGAGGATAAGACAGGGGATCATCATGACGGTGACGCCAGCTTGCACTGCGCCCCAGTCAATTGAGCCGTAACGACCGGAGCGCACGGCAGTCACGAGCACCGGAAGCGTGTAGCGGTCCTGATCAGTCAACAGGACCAGCGCGCCCAGAAACTCGTTCCACGCGTTCAGGAAGGCGAAGAGACCGACGGACACGATTCCAGGAAACACCAATGGCCCGAGGACGTACACCAATGCCCGCAGTCCCTTTACTCCATCGATACGGGCCGCTTCCTCGATCTCCTTCGGCACGGCATCGAAAGCATTGCGCATCATGAAGATGGAAAAAGGCAATTGCAGCGTGACGTAGATGAAGACGAGGCCACTCAGGGTATTTTGCAGTCCGAGCTTGGCGAGGATCAAAAAGAGCGGTGTCAGGATGGACTGGAACGGCACCATGATCGTTGACAGGATCAACACGAAAGCGACCAGTTTGAAGGGAAAGCGAAAGCGAGAAAACCCGTAACCGGCAAAGACCGAGACCAGGATCGTGAAAGCGGCCGTTGCGAGCGCGACGAACAGGCTGTTGCCGGCATAATGCAGGATGCCTGCACCGAAATCCTCGAGCCGTCCGTAATTGCCAAAGCCCAGTCCCTGGACGGAAAACAAGCCGCTGCTCGCCATGGCCGGGGGACGGAAGGATGCCAGCAGCACGAGAACAATCGGCGCCAGAAACAGAAGCCCAACCAGAATGCATGTGATGTGAAACAGGATCACGTACAAGCCGATACGGCGGCCCCGGCGCTTCTTTGGCTGCGTTGTCGCAGAGGTTAGCGTCAACGTCATTGTGTCGGCTCCTTGTCGCCCAGCAGACGCAGTTGGACAATGCTCAGAACGACCAGAATGGCGAGCAGCACCATGGAAAGGGCTGCACCGTAGCCAAGCCGGAAGGAAACGAAGGACTGGCTGAAAATCCAGTACACGGCGGTGATCGTCTTGTTTTGCGGGCCACCGGCAAGAATGATGTAAAACTGATCGAAGGCCAGCATGGAGCCGGAAATGCAGAGGATCAGCGCGAGCGCGAAGGATCGGCGCACCAGCGGAAGAGTAATGAAGCGGAACCGTTGCAGCGCATTTGCGCCGTCGATCCGCGCCGCTTCGATGAAGTCGGTGGGGATGGCCTGCAATCCGCTCATGAGAATGACCATGTAAAAGCCGGCCATTTTCCAGATCACCATGGCGGTCACGGACCAGAACGCGGGTGCGAACGTCGCCAGAAGATTGACGCGGCCATCCGTCAGACCCAAAGTTTCAGCAAGGGGCGAAAACAGGCCGCTATCGACATTGGAAAGCCAACTCCACAACAGGCTGGCCGAGGCAAAACCGATCACGACAGGCAGAAAGAAAGCGGTGCGATATAGGTTCGCGAATGGCCGTGGCCTTTCGATCAGAAGGGCAAGCCCAAAGCCCGCCAGCATCAGGCCAACCGTCGCGGCAACTGTGTAGCGAATAGTGAATGCAAGCGCATTCCAGAAATTGATATCGTTCCACAGCGCCCTGTAATTGGCAAAGCCGATCCAGCGCGGCATGCCGATCAACGGCCAGTTATGCAAGGACATCCACGCCGTCATGCCAAGCGGCACGAGGAAGAACACCAAGACTAGCAAAAGCGCCGGGGCGACGTAGAGAAGGCCCATCCAATCCCGGCGAGGTTTGCGCAGAGGACGCAAGGGGGCATTGGGCGCACCGCGGACAGGCGCCAGCTTTTGAACCGACATCAGGCTGTTCTCCGATGAGATGAATGAGGCGGGGTGGATAGCTCCGCCTCTCGGCACCATGGATATCAGGGGGCGGTATCGATGATCGATTGCATGGCGTTTTGCCCAGCCTGGATCGCAGGTTCGATCCCGTCAGGCCCACCGAAGAATGCCGTGTTCAGCATGGTGATCCAAGGACCATTGGCCGAATTGATCAGGTCGTTGAAAACCGTCGAATAGGGGGTACGACCTTTGGCCATCGCATCGGCGGCGATCAGATAGCGAGAGTCCAGACCGGCGAGCGCCTGTTTCGCGATGTCGCTGCGCACAGGCAGCGAGCCGTTGCGGGCAAGCAATGTCTGCCCCTCGAGCGAGTAGGAAAATGTCAGGAACGCCTTGACCGCTTCCATTTTTTTCGTGCCCTTGGAGACGACGAAGTTATCGCCGCCAGCAAAGGAAGACGAGCCGCCGTCTTTGCCTGGAAGCTGTGCGACACCGTATTCGAGATCCGGGCTTTGCGAGGCCAATGCGCCGATCGCGAAAGAACCCGAAGGCGTAATGCCGATCTTGCCGGTGGCGAAGGCAGCAAAGAAGTTGGAGCCCGTGTCCGTCTGCGCTCCTGCGGGAACGAGTTTGTCCTTCACCATTCCCTGATAAAAAGCGATTGCATCACGCATCTGCGGCGTATCCAGCGTTACCTGCCGGCCATCTGCGGAAAAAATATCCCCACCTGAAGCCCAGATCAGTGGCGTGAAGGTGAAAATGTTGCAGCCACCGCAATTACCGGAAAAATAAAAGCCCTTGATGTCACCCCCGAGCGCATTCACCCTTTCCGCGTCAGCGCGAATCTCAGCCCAGGTCGCCGGTCCCTTTTCCGGGTCTAGACCCGCCTGCTTGAAGAGTTTCTTGTTCCAGATCAGAACCGAACCATCCGCAGAAAACGGCATGCCGAAAATGCGATCGTTGTAAGTCCCGACCGAGATATGTGCTTTCGACAGGGTGTCGAAATAGGGCAGCGACTTGGCAAAATCCGTCAGGTCTTCCAGCTGACCGGCCGCAGCAAATGCCGGCGTGTAGATAAGGTCCAGCGACAACGCATCTGGCGCCGTGCCGCCGGCGGTCGCAACCGCGTATTTCTGCACAAGTTCGTTCACAGGAACGATCTGCAAATCCGCGCGATGCTCTTTCTGGCTCTTGTTGAAGGCATCGACGAGCTTCGGCATGAAGGTCGAACTATCCGACCGCGTCCAAAGCGTAAACGTGTCGGCGTTGGCGGACAGAGGCATCGCGAGCGCTGTCGCAAACAGGGCGCTGAACCCAAACATCCAGTTTTTCATTCTTTTCTCCTCCCAGATAGCACCGTTCCCGATGCCGTTAAATTTTCATTCGGCCCACGGCGCTGGTGAGCCGCAGGATTCACGCACTTTCAGACGACAGGGCAGACGACGCTGGCCGGTCTCCACCGGCTTTCCGTCGATCATATCGAGCAATGTTAGCCCCGCCTGCCGCCCGAGTTCCTTCAGCGCCATATCCACCGTCGTCAGCGGTGGTCGCGTCGCCGTTGCAAAAATCTCCCAATTGTCAAAGCCGACGACAGCGATGTCCTCCGGCACGCGGATGCCGGAAAGCGCCAGAGCATCGATCACACCGCGCGCAATCTGGTCGTTGCCGCAGAACACAGCGTCCGGCCTCTCGGAGATGGGACTGGCCACGAAGCGCTGTCCGGCGGCGTATCCGAATGCTTCGGACCACTCGCCGGACAGCACGTCGCCGAAGCAGGGGAGAGCTGCTTCTGACAGCGCGCGCCGCCAGCCCTTCTCACGCAAGCTGACTGCGCTGAAACTGCGCGGACCCGTGACATGCGCGATGCGCTTTCGACCTAGACCAACAAGATGTGAAACCGCAGCATGTGCCCCGCCCTCGTCATCCGGCACAAATCCGATAGCACCCTCCGGGCAGGCCGCGTTGACATAGACCACCGGCATGTGAACCGTCGGAATATCAACTGGCAGGACCCGGTCGATACGCTTGCCCGAGACGACAAGCCCATCGACCCGCTTGTCTTCCATCGCCTCCAGACTAAGCCGCACCCGCTCAGGCTCGTCGTCGATGGCGCAGAGAAAAACAGATACACCGCGATCCGCCATGGCCGCAGACAAGCCAGCAGCAATCGGCAAGGTGAACCGGCCGTAGGTGTCATTGGTCAGCAGCCCAAGCGTAAATGAGCGCTGCCCGACCAAAGCTCGCGCCATCGCGTTCGGGCGAAATCCCAGTTGCTGGGCAACAGACTGGATCCGTTCACGGGTCTCGGCTGCCATCCGGCCGCGCTCGTTTAGGGCTTTGGACGCCGTGGAGATGGAAACACCGGCGGCAAAGGCGACATCCTTGATGGTTGCGCGTGCTGCTACCGGCACATCAATTATGGAATTTTTAGCGTCCTGCATTACGTCCCCAAGCGTGCATAGTCAGCAAAAACCAATGTGAGAAATCGTTTTTTCAAAATAGAGAAAACGTTTTCTCTGTCAAGAACGTTGTTGAAGCTCGATGAGTCGTTGTGCTTATCGGCTTCACCCGCAACCGAGCCACTCATCCTCAGGTTTCCAGTGAACTTCCGACGCGAGTGCGAGAAGTCTGTGTAATGCCGTCGAGTCATAGACTGGCCGGTCGCCAGAACATCAGCCCAAAGATCTCGACGGCGAACAGTTTGTGCGGATCGGAGATATCGGCAATATCACTCAAGCGGACCAGGTGTCCCTCGACGCTGGGGTTTCACGCAAGTTGAATCTGGAGACGCCGATGCGGCGGGCAGCTACCGGAGAGCGGGCTTGGTCTACCGCCCATTCGTGCCGACACTCTTTTCCGAAATTTGGTGTGTTAGGCCCAAGACGCTTAGACCATCTGGCATTGCGGAAGAATTTCTCGCTGCTGTCCGGTCGTCCATTTCGAAACTCGATAAGCCATCTTCCAAAGCGGCGGACGCGCATCAAACATCCCGTTAAGCTCCCACGGCGCACCAGCCAATTGCTATGCTCTTGAACGGAGTCGAGCTGACGACCGAGTTATAATAGAGCCGAATTTCGCTAGATTTGTTATACTGTCCAATAACTTGAAGTTTCCGGAATGAACAATATGGGCCTACAGCGGATCGGCGGGTTTTTGCGTCATACACCGAAAAGAACCCTCAGCTTGGGGCCGTCTCCATTTAGTGCTCGAACTCTCCCTTGCTCTCGACAACGGCCGGATAATCGTCGCATTTACGATTCCGTACCTGCGACCCCAAGTGAGACGCGAGGATCGAACTGTCAGCTACTTCTCCCGGATACCATAAGGCAAAGGATCGTAAACATTACCTGCGCGGCAATGTACCACGACGTCCCCGCCAACGAAATTGGCCCCCTTTAGCTCTCGCAACAGTCGCAAAACATCGACCGGTGTAAGCCAGCCAACTTCAGGGCGCGGGTTCCAAGCGCAATCCCGGTCGTCTATGTCGAGTCACAGGTAGGTCGGCCCATCGCCGACTGTCGATAAGGACGTGAACGAATCCCGGAGAGGTGTAACCATCCTGCATGTTCGCCGATCGACATGCCCATGTCCTTGCCCGCCGGCACAGCGTCGTGTGATCGGGCATGGCGAGATCCAGTTGCATCAACTCAGCACCGATACCGGCAAGCCCTCGGTGTGGCGCAGTCGCAGGCTGAACACGAGCCCCAATGTCAGGGCGACGGCGGGCGGCATTATGCTTATGTAGCTTGGGCTGCGGATCAATCACGCTGGTGACCACGTTGAAATTCGATCCCTGCACCAATGCCGCCCTGAAACACTAGCGACCCTTCGATACTCTAGCGTCACATCAAGACAAGATAACCACTCACCAGGCTGCAAGTTGCCATCGACTTGTCCAGATGTATCTATTAATCATTGACAAAAAAGCGTTTTTTGCAATTATAAAGCTAACAACTTCATAGGATAAAAGCCATGCTGGCCATTCTTGCCGACGATTTGACCGGTGCGCTGGACTCAGCAGCACCATTTGCCGCACGCGGCCTTCGCGCAGATATCGCCCTTGATCTGGAGGCAGTGGCCCAGATCGTTACGGACAAGCCAGATATCATCTCGATCAACCTGAACACCCGCGAGATCGGCTCCGATGAGGCAAGAACCGCAACAGCAGCAGCTATCAGCTTTTTGCCTTCCAAGACGCGTTTGTTCAAGAAGGTTGATTCCAGGCTTAAGGGCAATATTGTCGCCGAGATCGACGCCATCCCCTATTCCCGCGCGCTTGTTGCACCTGCCATTCCGACATTCCACCGTATTGTCGAGCTCGGTTACGTCGCGGGTCACGGTATCGACAAGCCGATATCGATTGCCGAGCGTTTCGGTTCGCATCTCGTGCGTATCAATGCTCCCGACACACGCACGCACATCGACATGGAAAATGCGCTCGCTGCCGCTGAGCGCGATGGCACCGATCTTTTGATCGGTGCGCGTGGGCTTGCCGAAGCACTTGCTGGCCGCATGACCAACGGGGCGCTTTCGAAGGTGGCGATAATCCCCGCTGGCAGCGCCATCTTCGTGATTGGCTCGCGTGATCCAATTACGCTGGAACAGATCGACATATTGCGCGCTGCCATTGATCTGCATTATGTAGCGGCGCCCAATGGGCATGTTAACGCTGCCCTGGAAGCCGATGCAGCGCTGACGTTGATACAGGCAACGCCCGGATCTCACGGAGTTAGCCCGCAGGCGGTTGCCGACGCTCTGGGCGAAGGTCTAAAAGGCGACTTGTCCCGGCATAGCGACACACTGCTTCTTTCGGGCGGGGCAACCGCTGAGGCGGTCATGCGTAGCCTTGGTGTTTCTCGGCTGCATCTGCATGGTGAATGCCTGCCGGGGCTCAGTGTCGCATCCGCAAACGGGCGCACCATCATTGCCAAATCAGGCGGGTTCGGGCATCCAGATACCCTCAAGATCGTTGCAGACATGGTTCTGCGAAAGGCAAGTTGATATATGGGACTGGAAGCCGGAATCGCTCGTAAAGGCCTTGCCGACATCGTGTTCGAGCGCATGCTGCGCGCTATTAAATCAGGCGCATATAATCCTGACGAACGTCTGCCCACCGAACACGAACTCGCCGCTGAGTTCGAGGTCTCGCGCCCTGTCATTCGCGAAGCGCTCAAGCGTCTGAGGGATCAGGGCCTGATCTATTCGCGCCGTGGCGCGGGTAGTTTTGTGCGCTCCGTCGGACTGCGGCAGCCACTTGGCTTCGGCCAGTTGGAAAATGTCGCCGATCTGTTGAATTGCTACGAGTTTCGCCTGACACTTGAGCCTGCGGCAGCGGCGGCCGCCGCTACACGTCACGATGCTGACAGCCTGAAAGCCATCAGGCAGGCGCTTGAACTGCTCCGCGATGCCACGAATAGGCAATCGCACCGTGAGGACGCCGACTTTCAGTTTCACCTGGCCATCGCCCGCGCTGCCCAGAACACTTATTTCTCCACTGCAATGGAAGCACTAAAAGACCACATTGCGGTTGGCATGAAATTCCACGGTGCGTCTATCCGTCGTGAAGCCACGGGCCTGACCCGCGTCTTCGCTGAACATGAGGCTATCGCCAAAGCAATTGCCGATGGCCAAGAGGACGATGCGAGAAGGCTCATGTTCGAGCATCTTCAGGAGTCGCGCGGACGGCTTTTTCAAGCCTCGCAGAAATAGGTCGCTCAAACTAAAAAGGCAGCACGTATGCGCTGCCTTTTCCTGCTGTACTGACGTTGCTTAGAAGCTGGCCTTGTAGACGTCGAGGACGTCATCAACGCTCATATCCGCCGGATTATTGTCCATCAAGCGACGGATGGCATGCGCATCGGCAGCGTAGCGCGACAAATCAGCCTCGGCCGCACCATGTTTCGCAAGTGACATCTCGATCCCAAGATCGGAACAGAAGCCACGAGCGCTATCTTGCAACTGTGTCTGCGACAGACCAGCCCCAAGACCGAGCGCTTCGGCAACTTCCGCCGTTTTGGCCGAAACAACGGGCTGATTGAAAGCCAGTACATGCGGGAACACGATTGCATTGGCCAATCCATGTGGCAGGTGCAGCAGCGTTCCAAGCGGATAGGCGATGGCATGACCTGCCGCCGTATTGACGGGTCCAAGGCAGATCCCGCCGTAATAGGAAGCCAGCATCAGGCCTTCGCGTGCTTCACGATCCGATCCGTCACGTACCGCGCGACCCAGAAATTTACCGACGAGGTGAAACCCCATGCGGGCAAAACCGTCGATCATCGGATGCGAGCGTTTGCTGGTGAAGGCTTCGACGCAATGCGCCATGGCATCCACGCCCGTTGCGGCCGTTACCGTAGGAGGCACGGAATAGGTCAATTCAGGGTCAAGCACCGCGAGATCGGCGATCAGATGCGGGCTTTCGACCGCGATCTTGTTGCCCTTGATTGGATCGGTGATCAGCGAGCGGATGCCCGCTTCCGAGCCGGTGCCGGCTGTCGTCGCAATCTGCGCCAGCCGGGTTCGGCGGCCTGCCACTTTGTTGGGGCCTGCGACATCGGCAAGTGTCTGTTCGCCATCCCAGAGGGCGGCGACCAGCTTGGCCACATCCATCACCGAACCGCCACCGAGACCGATAACGACATCAGGTTTGGCCACGCGTGCCGCTGCCAGCGCTGCATCGAGCGTGGATATCTCAGGCTCGCCAGGAATGGCATCGAACAAGGCGACTTTACCAGGCAGTTTCATACGGTCAACGAAGCGGCCGGTGATCGGCGAGGCAATGACCAGCGTCGAGGAGACCTCTCCGACCCAGTTGGCGACGTCGCCGATTGTTCCGGCACCGACAATCAGCCGCTTTGGCTGATGCAGGGTGATGGTGGGAGTGCTGGTCATGCCTGCGCTCCCTTGGAAGCGCCGCCAGCCACGAGCTTGCGGGCGTATGCTATGGCGGACAGCATGTTGCCGTGATTGGCGATGCCCTTGCCAGCGATGTCGAAGGCCGTTCCGTGATCGACAGAGGTGCGGTCGATGGTGAGATCCACGGAAACGTTCACCGCCGTATCGAAGGCGACAAGCTTGATCGGGATATGCCCCTGATCGTGATACTGCGCTACGACCAGATCGAAGCCACCGGAATAGGCGCGGTGGAACACCGTGTCGGCGGAAATCGGCCCATAGGCATCGATGCCTTCGGCTCGGGCGGCGGCGACGGCGGGTGCGATCTGATCGTCATCCTCCGTGCCGAAAAGGCCATTTTCACCGCAATGCGGGTTAATCCCGGCAACCGCAATGCGCGGGCGCTCGTAACCAGTGCGTTTCAGGTGGTCGTTGCCCGCCTTGATTGTCGCCAGAACGCGCTCGGACGTGGCGCGGCGGATTGCTTCCTGCAATGAGACATGGGTGGAAACATGGATGACCTTCAGTTTTTCCGAGGCCAGCAGCATATAGGCCGCGGCTGATTTGGTCAGGCTGCGCAGCATACCGGTGTGGCCATCATAGTGGTGGCCAGCAAGATTAAGCGCCTCCTTGTTGATCGGCGCAGTCACAATGCAGCCGATTGTTCCAGCCTCGGCATCGCGCACTGCTTTTTCGATAAAGCGGAAAGCCGCATCACCGGCGACCGGCGACAGTTGACCCCAGGCCAGCGGCGCATCTTCGATCGGCAGATCGACCACATAGGGCGCCAGATCGATATCGACATTCAGCGCCTTGCGTGCCGCTTCCAGTGTTGGCAGGTTACCGTAGATGCGCGTGGCGGCGCGGTCCGCCTCATCCATCTCCGCCAGCGCCCGCACTGTGATTTCCGGTCCGACGCCGCAGGGGTCACCCATGGTGATACCGATGATATTGCTCATAATTTATCTCCCGTCTGCCGCACGTGCCCAGCCCGGAGCCAGACGAACATATTTGATAGCGCGCCGATAATAGGTGTAGGCGATGTGGAGACTGCCATCGGCTCCCTCGAGCAGCCACGGATAGGACATTTCCTTGTTGTGACCGTCAATGGAGTTATTCGAAAGGCAGGTACCGGGACCATCTTCTATAGTGATCCGCTGCGGAAAGCTTTTTGCGCCATCTTCCGAAATGCAGACCGTGACGGGTGCACGCGGCACACCCCAGATTGGCACGCAGCCACCATCGGGGTTGGCATCGGGCCGGTCGTCATCCTCGCCCAACTCATCATAGAGTGAGGCGCGACGGTCGCTCGACATGGCGGCATTGGTTGGATTGCAGATCATCGCGATACGGCCATCGTTTAAACGGATCGCGGCAATGGACGAATTGTTGTTGGGAACATCGGTCGCCTGGGGCGCCGACCATGTGCGACCTCCATCGGCACTTTCCGTGCGATAGACGAAATCGGCCTGACGACGGCGAAACACCGCAGCCAGCTTTTCGTCGCCAATCACCAAGGGACTCATATGCACGCAGCCCGTGGACTGGTCGATATCCTCCAGACGCCAGGACTTGCCACAATCTTCGGAAATGCCGACCGCAGCGCGGTCATGGCTGCCGTTCCATTTCTGGCCCGGACGCTGGATGCAACGGAAGATCGGCAAAAGCCATGCACCGTCCGCCCGAACTGTCAGCGGCGCACGAACAAAGCAGCCACGCGGCAGGTCGAGATAAAGTCCTTCACCCGCCGTCAGCCTAGTCGGGTCCGAGGCGTCGCGCGAAACCTCCGCCATACGGATACGGCATTCATCCTGATTGCCTGATGGCTGCGACGTATGGAACAGCAAAAGCGTATTGCCGGGCGCCGCAAACAGTACCGGGTTCTGCTCGGAATGATCAGGATCGAAACTCAGCCGCTGCGGCTCGCCCCATTTATTGGACCCCGCTGCCAGAACCGACGTGAAGATGGAAATATCCGATTTTCCCTCCAGCGTACCGCCGAACCAGGCGCAGATGAGCGCGCCATCATCGGCCAGGTGCAGGAAGGGTGCGTGGTTCTGAATCATCGGCGAGGCCAGCACGGCCTCATGTCGTCCTTTTCCGGCAGCTTCAACTTTGCCGGTCATGACGGTTGCAATCTGCTCAGGCGTCATCACGGTCTCCTCTTACAACTACGAAAATCACAAAAATAATAAAGTTGTCAAGTTTGAAAAGTATCAAAAATTTCTATTTTGACCGCTATTACTATCAATATCTATATGAAATATAAGCCTTTTATTCGTATAAATTTTTCACGAACTGACGGCAATGAATATTTAATTTGACAAACTTGCAAAGAAATCCGATGGTCTGCGCCAGCCCACTTATGGCGACGTCAAGAGAACGAGGTATCTCTGGTGGCGCATAGGGCTTCAAGGAGGAATGCATTCAAGCCGCGTCGCATCGATACCGTCGCGAGGTGAACAATAAGCGGTGCGATCTGCACCTATAGGGAGGAGAATGACATGAAAACCTCGCGTCTTTTCGGAGCCATTCTAGGTTCCGTTCTCGCATTCGGCTCCGGCATCGCGCCGGCCAACGCTGCCTCGACAGATATCAAAATCGTTCTGCCTGAAGAGGCCGACCTGCTTGAGCCCTGCATGGCGACACGCTCCAATATCGGTCGCGTCATCATGGAGAATGTCAGCGAGACGCTGACCGAGCTCGACGTGCGCGGCAAACAGGGCGTCATGCCACGCCTTGCGGAAAAATGGGAACAGACCGGCGATAGCGCCTGGCGTTTTCACCTGCGTCAGGGTGTCAAATTCTCCGATGGTAAGACCTTCGGCGCCAAGGATGTCAAATACAGTTTCGACCGAATTTTCAGCGACAAGAACATCTGCGAGTCTCGTCGTTATTTCGGCGGCATGAAGTTTGACGTGAAGGTCGTTGACGACAACACCATCGATTTCAAGGTCGATCCGGTCCAGCCGATCCTGCCACTTCTGCTGTCGCTCGTCACCATCGTTCCGGACGGCACGCCGCTGGCATTCGTACGCGAACCTATCGGCACCGGCCCTTACAAGCTGTCCAACTGGACGCCTGGCCAGCAGATCGTTCTCGATGCCCGTGACGATTATTGGGGCAAGAAGCCCGCCGTCACCAAGGCCACCTATCTGTTCCGTGCCGATCCAGCCGTTCGCGCCGCCATGGTTCAAGCCGGTGAGGCTGATCTTGCGCCGTCGATTTCCCAGGTGGATGCGACCAACGACAAGACGGACTTCTCCTACCTCGATAGCGAAACGGTGTATCTGCGCCTCGACGGCAATATCGCGCCGCTCAACGATGTCCGCGTTCGCAAGGCGCTGAACCTTGCCATCGACCGGCAGGCGTTTATCGGTACGCTCGTCCCGCAGGACGCCGTTCTCGCAACCGCCTTGGTGCCACCGACGACGCTTGGATGGAACCCGGACGTCAAAGTTTTTCCTTACGATCCCGATCAGGCAAAGAAGCTGCTTGAAGAAGCCAAGGCTGGGGGTGTTCCGGTCGATACCCCGATCACCATCATTGCACGCACAGCCAATTTCCCGAATGTGACAGAAATCATGGAAGCCGTGCAGGCGCAGCTGCAGGACGTCGGCTTCAAGGTCGAGCTGCGCTTCGTCGAAGTGGCCGAGCATGAGGTCTATTACTCGAAACCCTTCAAGGAGGGTCGCGGCCCGCAGATCGTGGCTGCCATGCACGACAATTCCAAGGGCGATCCATCGTTTACGATGTTCTTCAAATACGATACCAACGGCACCCAGTCGGGCTTTTCCGACAAGAACGTAGATGACCTGATCAAACGCGCATCTGCCGCCACCGGTGACGAACGTGCAAAGCTCTGGTCGCAGCTGATCGCCTATGTCCATGACGATCTTGTTGCCGATGTCCTCCTCTTCCACATGGTCGGTTACTCACGCGTCTCGGAACGTCTGGACTTCAAACCCACCATCGCCACCAACTCCATGCTGCAGCTCTCAGAAATTGGCTTCAAGCAGTAGGCAATCAAAAACACCACCCTGCCCTGATCGATCGCGATCATGCGGGCAGGGTGGAACTCCCTCAATAAAAGAGGTCAGAGCGGCACTCACCCGGTTGCCACTGTGCTGATCCACCAAGAGGGCGATTGATCGTCCTGTCGAAGTGAAGTGGACAGCGAACCGTTCGCCGCCCATTCCAGCTAGATCGAGGTCTCAATGCTCAGATTCATCCGCAAACGCGCCCTCGCCAGTCTTATCTCGCTGATAGGGCTTCTGATCATGGTGTTCTTTCTCTCCCGCCTGACCGGCGACCCTGCATCCCTGTTTCTTCCTGTTGAGGCCTCGGCGGAAATGAAGGCAGAGTTTCGCGCCTTGCATGGACTGGACCAGCCGCTTCTGGTGCAGTTCGTTCAATATGTCGGTAACGTCATGACCGGCGATCTCGGCGAGAGCCTGCGTAAGGCCCGCCCGGCCCTCGATGTTGTCCTTGAAGCCTTCACCTGGACCTTGTGGCTTGCCGTCATCACCATGACGTTGGTGACCATCTGCGCCATCGTCGTCGGTTCGCTCGCCGCGTTCCGCACCGGCGGTTTCTTCGACCGTTTTTCCTCCATGGTCTCGCTGATAGGCGCATCAGTGCCTGACTTCTGGCTAGCAATAGTTGCTATCGTCGTGTTCGCCATCCAGCTTTCCTGGCTGCCAACCTCCGGTACAGGCACATTGTCCCACTGGATTTTGCCGATCTGCGTGCTTTTCGTGCGCCCCTTCGGCATCATCGTGCAGGTCGTGCGCGGATCAATGATCTCGGCGCTGTCGTCCGCTTACGTCAAGACAGCCCGCGCCAAGGGCGTCAAATCCGGCCCGATCATCTTCATTCACGCGCTGCGCAATGCGATGCTCCCCGTGATCACCGTCATCGGAGATCAGGCCGCGAGCCTTCTGAACGGCGCCGTCGTCATCGAAACAATCTTCGGTTTTCCCGGCGTCGGCAAGCTGATGATCGATAGCATCCTGCAGCGCGATTTCAACGTCGTGCTGGCGGCAATTCTCGTCACCGCCTTCGCCATCTTCCTCATGAACCTCGTGATCGACCTTGCTTATGCTTTGCTCGATCCGCGCATTCGCTACTGAGGACCGATATAACCATGGCCATTCAATCCCCCAACACCGTAGATAACAGCGCCGCAAAAGAACCGGTCATCGAGGAAGCCAGTGCCTTCGTGCGCATGGCACGCATGCTCTGGGCCGATAAATTTGCGCTCTGTGCCGCGATCTTTCTCATCCTTGTGATCATCCTTGCGATTATCGGCCCTACCCTGCTCAACGAACTCGCCACCAAACAGAACCTGCGAGGCCGCAACCTCGCGCCGTTCGATTTCAGCCGCGAATGGTTTATGTGGCTCGGTGCCGATGCGTTGGGGCGGCCGCTGTGGCCACGCATCATTGTTGCAACGCAGAACACCATCATGGTCGCAGCCGGGGCGGTCTTCATATCTGCCGTCGTTGGCACGCTGCTTGGACTGATCGCAGGCTTTTCGTCACAGCGCACCAGCCAGATCATTATGCGCCTTGCCGACGTCATCATGTCGTTCCCCTCCCTGCTCGTCGCCGTAATCGTGCTCTACATTCTGGGTTCTTCGATCCTCAACCTGATGCTGGTCCTGTCGATTACGCGTATCCCCGTCTATCTTCGCACCACACGCGCCGAGGTGATGGAGATCCGCAGTCGTATGTTCGTGCAGGCGGCACGTGTCATGGGCGCGTCTTCAAAGCGAATCTTGTTCCGCCACATCCTGCCCGTCGTTTTGCCCACGCTCACGACCCTGGCGACGCTGGATTTCGCTTATGTCATGCTGGCGGAAAGTGCCTTATCCTTCCTCGGCATCGGCATTCAGCCGCCTGAGATCACCTGGGGTCTGATGATCAGTCAGGGCCGTCAGTATCTCACCAATGCCTGGTGGCTGTCCTTCTGGCCGGGTCTGGCAATCATCCTCACCACGCTATCACTCAACCTTCTGTCCAACTGGCTGCGTATTGCGCTCGACCCAGTCCAGCGCTGGCGCCTGGAAATGAAAGGACCGAAAAATGGCTGATCATTTGCTGGAGGTCCGCAACCTCTCGGTGGATTTTTATACTGCTACCGGAACTGTCAAAGCCGTGCGCAATATCTCGTACCATGTGGATCGTGGCGAAACGCTCGCCATTCTGGGTGAGAGCGGTTCAGGCAAGTCGGTTTCATCCTCTGCGATCATGAACCTGATCGACATGCCGCCCGGCAAGATTTCATCCGGCGAAATCCTGCTCAATGGCAAGGATCTTCTGAAAATGAGTGCCGACGACCGCCGGGCAGTCAATGGCCGCCTCATCGCCATGATTTTTCAGGACCCGCTCAGCCACTTGAACCCGGTCTACACGGTCGGCTGGCAGATGCGCGAAGCGCTAAGAACGCACGGTATCGATAACCGCCAAGCCCAGGTCGAAGCCTTGCGTCTGTTCAAACGGGTGGCCTTGCCGGAGCCTGAAAAGGCGGTCGACAAATACCCCCACGAATTTTCCGGTGGGCAGCGACAGCGCGTGATGATCGCCATGGCGCTGGCGCTGAAACCCAACCTGCTGATCGCCGACGAACCGACCACCGCACTCGACGTGACGGTGCAGGCAGAAGTTCTGGCGCTGCTCAAGGAACTGCAACGCGAAACCGGCATGGGTGTTCTGATCATCACCCATGATCTCGGCGTCGTGTCGGAAGTCGCCGACCGCGTGGTTGTCATGGAAAAAGGCGTGCTGGTCGAAAGCGGCACCGTCCGCGAAGTTTACCGCAACCCACAGCACCCATATACCAAGAAGCTGATCGCCGCTGCTCCCGGCAAGGGTCAATTGCATGAGCCTTCTACCGATGGCGAACCGATCCTGAAGGTCAGGAACGCTCGCAAGTCCTATGGCGGTTTCGAAGCGCTGAAGGGCATTTCCTTCGATCTGAAGGCTGGCGAAACGGTTGCTGTCGTCGGTGAAAGCGGTTCTGGAAAATCAACCCTCGCCCGCATTCTGTTGCGCCTCGATGACCCCGATAGCGGCACGGCGCATTGGAAAGGCCAGGACCTGTTCACGCTTTCGCCGAGTGAACTCTTCAAGCTGCGCCGCGACCTGCAAATGGTGTTTCAGGACCCGACCCAATCGCTCAATCCGCGCATGACGGTTTACCAGTTGATCTCCGAGGCCTGGGTCATCCACCCGGAGATTCTGCCCAAGGCGAAGTGGCGTGCACGCGCCGCAGAATTGCTGGAACGGGTCGGGCTGTCGCCCGAACATATGGGTCGCTACCCGCATCAGTTCTCCGGTGGCCAGCGTCAGCGTATCGCCATTGCTCGCGCACTTGCGCTTGAGCCGCAACTGATCGTCTGCGACGAGGCCGTTTCGGCACTTGATGTATCGGTGCAGGCGCAGGTGGTGAGGCTGCTCGACAAGCTGCGCCGAGAGATGGGAATTGCCTTCATCTTCATCGCCCATGACCTGCCCCTCGTGCGCGATTTTGCAGACTACGTCATGGTCATGCAGAAAGGTGAGGTGGTCGAATTCGGTACAGTTGCGCAAGTCTTCGATAATCCGCAACAGCGCTACACACAAGCCTTGATTTCCGCCACCCTCGACCCTGACCCGGACGTCCAGGCGGCCAACCGGAATGCTCGCCTCGCAAGCATTTCCTGATTGAATGACCGGAGTATAGATGATGACCAAGAAAGCCTTCGTCGCGATCGTGACCTGCTTTAACGATGACGAGACCATCAACTACGAAGCCACCCGCGCGCAGGTTCGCCGTCAGGTGACGGCTGGCAACAACATCATGTGCGCAGGCACCAACGGTGATTTTACCGCTCTCACCCATTCCGAAAAAATCAGGATTCTGGAAGAGGTTGTCGATGAAGTCGGCGGAAAGGTCGATGTCATCGTCAATGCGGGCATGCCGGCAACATTCGAGACGCTGCAACTTGCCAAGGAATTCGACCGCATCGGCGTCAAGGGCATTGCCGTCATCACACCATTCTTCATCGCCTGCACGCAAGATGGTCTGATTCGCCACTTTTCGACGGTGGCAGATGAGGTGAACACGCCGGTCTATCTTTATGACATTCCAGCGCGCACCCAGAACCACATCGAACCCGAAACGGCACGAAAGCTGGCGACCCATGGCAATATTGCCGGGATCAAGGATTCCGGCGGCGCGCAGGAGACATTGGAAGCTTACTTGCAGGTCTCAAAGGAGGTCGATGGCTTCGAGGTCTATTCCGGGCCCGATCATCTCGTCCTCTGGGCACTGCAAAATGGAGCCGCGGGCTGCATCTCCGGTCTCGGCAACGCGATGCCCGACGTTCTCGCAGGCATCGTCAATGGCTTCAACTCTGGAGATATCACGTACGCCGAACGCCAACAGTCCGTCTACACAGCTTTCCGCACCGATCTCTACGCCCACGGCTTTCCTCCAGCCATGGTCAAACGCGCGCTTTATTTACAGGACCCCTCTGTCGGAGCCAGTCGGCAGCCAGCATTACTTCCCGATGCAGAACAGGATCAAAAGATTGAGGAAATCCTCAGAAAATATGGCCTTCTAGTAACAAAGGCGTGACAACTCCTGACACTGTCTGGTTGATAAACGGTCGGTTGCGAGGATCGAGGAGCAATCGCACGGGAGCTTGCGATTTTCCTTCTCCACTAGCCGAATTATTAGACGCCTTATGGCGCAAATCCAGTCTAGGCTTGGACGTCTTTCACTACACTGAACAAATTATTTTTTGATCGGATTTTCGTTGATGAAAGTAATGGAAGTCTACGCTTCCAACGCCTTGAAGCGATCCGAACGAGTGATCCCGTCTCGTTCCGCAGAAGACCGACCGCAGGAGCCGGTCTTCTGCGCGGGAACGAGCCTAGTTCGCCGCTTCTTCAATAAGGGCTGCGACCACCTCTGGCTGCGAGACCATCACCACGTGAGAGGCACCTTTTGCGACGACTGTGTGCTTTGAGCCTGCCCGTTCAGCCATGAAGGCGAGTGCCTCGGCCGGTATGTTCTTGTCGCCATCACCGTAGACGAAGTAGGACGGCAGCGCCTTCCAGGCCGGCTTGCCTGACTTTTCCGTCAGTGCCGCCTCAGTGATGGGCCGCTGCCCGGCCGCCATCAGCGCAGCGTTGTCTACGCCCACATCGTGAGCAAACTGGTCGTGGAACTTCTCCTGATCGATGGAAAGGTCGGTACTGCCGTCCGCCAGCTTGACAGGTGCAGCGAGTGCCTGGCCGAGCGTGCCACCCGGGAACTTTCCGGCAAGATCAGCAGCCGCCTCCCCCTCATCCGGCGCAAATGCCGCCACATACACCAACGTCTTGACGTTATCCCTGCCATTGGCGGCGGAGGTGATTACCTGGCCGCCGTAGGAATGGCCGACTAGAACGACAGGCTCGGCTATGCTCGCAACAATATCCGAGATGTAGGCGGCGTCGGATGAGACGCTGCGCAAAGGATTAGCGGCAGCAACGACACGGTAGCCATCCTTCTGCAGTATCCGGGTGACACCGTTCCAGCTTGAGGAGTCGGCAAAGGCTCCGTGAACGAGAACGACGGTGGGCTTTGCCGGCTGGGCAACGGCATTACCCGACAGCAGTGCGCCGGCAACGGCAAGACTGGCAACAAACGTGGACATGGGAGTTCCTTTTCTTTCGGTTCACGTGGTGGAAAAAAATGCTTCGATTGTCGCAGGGAAAGCTGCGGATGTTCAGCCGTGGATAAAGGCGAGCACGTCGGCGTTGAAACGATCAGCCTCAGTCTCTGCCAGTCCGTGGGAGCCGCCCGAATAGATCTTCAGCGTGGCATCGGCCACGAGGTCCGCAGCCCGATGGGCAGATGCATCGATCGGAACGATCTGGTCGTCATCGCCATGGATGATCAGCGTCGGGCGGTCAATACTCTTCAGATCACGGGTGTAATCGACCTCAGAGAACTCCCGGATGCAATCGTACTGGCCCTTGACGCCGCCTTGCAGTCCTATGCGGCGGAAGTTTTCCCGCATGCCGTCATTGGTCGCGACACCTTCCCGGTTAAAGCCGTAGAAAGGCACCGTCAGATCGAAGAAAAACTGCGAACGGTTCTTCGCGGTGTTTTCGCGGATACTGTCGAATACCTCCATCGGCGTACCGTTCGGGTTGTCAACGGTCTTCAGCATCACCGGCGGCACCGCACCCACCAGAACCACCTTGGCAACACGAGCCGTGCCATGACGGCCGACATAATGCGAGACCTCGCCGCCACCGGTCGAATGGCCAACCAAGATCAGGTCCGACAGGTCGAGTGCATTGATCAGTTCGGCGAGATCGTCGGCATACTGGTCCATGTTGTTGCCGTCAAATGTCTGATCCGAGCGGCCATGGCTGCGGCGATCGTGGGCGATGACGCGGAAGCCGTTCTGGCTGAAGAACAGCATCTGCTGGTCCCATGCATCGGATGACAGCGGCCACCCGTGGGCAAAGAGGATCGGCTGCCCTGCGCCCCAGTCCTTATAAAAGAGGCGGGTACCGTCAGTGGTGGTGAAACGCGACATGCTGTTCTCCTGTCATTTAAATAGATAGTGCACAATTGCTTTGTGTACGATCTGCCCTGTCAAGCGCTTGCAATTAAATCGCGCACAAATTATTTAGAGCGAAAGGAGCCCGTTATGACAACCGTCCCATCTAACACCGAAACCAGCCTGACCGACGTGAGCGGCATGCTGTGCTTTTCTCTCTATTCAGCCGGCCACGCATTCACACAGTTCTACAGGCCGCTGCTCCACAAAGTCGGTCTGACTTATCCGCAGTATCTGGTCATGGTGACACTCTGGCATCGCGACGGCCAGACCGTAAGGGAGCTGGGGAAGACACTGTTCCTCGATTCAAGCACCCTGACACCGCTCCTCAAGCGGCTGGAGGCGGCCGGGCTGATCACCAGGACCCGGAACCGCAGTGACGAACGGGAGGTGCTCATTCACCTGACAGAGAAAGGCGGCGCGCTCAGAGCCCATGCCGCCGATATCATGCGCTGTATCGAAGAAGCCGTCGGAGTGGATGCCGAGGCATTGCGAGCGATCAAGCAATCACTCGACACCATACGGGACAAAATCAAGACGTAGCGCCGCAACGCACCTTGGCTCCTCGATCCGGCAAAGCTCCTTTCACCAGCGAAAGAGTTGACTCACATGAACGCCGGCTGCGCGGGCAATCTCAAAGGTTTCCGAGTCTGGCTCAAAGCAGGCAGCGACAACGCTCTTATCTTAGCCGGACCACTGCCGACGTGATCACCTCAATTGGATGCTTCGCCAGGACTGGCAGGTAGCAGCCCGGCGTCGCGAGGCAGACTTCACCGTGGGCTCACCTTTTAGCAAACAGTTAGACGTGACGATGACCTGAACGATTTGAACTCACTCAGTGATTGTAACGAGCGCCCGTTATCGATGGATGCCAGGTCGAGGATAATCGCATTGGCAATCGTCATAGGCACCACAAGAGACTGCGATTCACCTGGATCACCTCGTGAGACCAGAATTTGATGGTGGGGTGCCGGATCGATCCGTGTGCCCCCGACATCCGTCACAGCCAGTGTTTTTGCCCCTCGCCGTCCTGCAATCTCGCGTACTTCCTGGAGAAGTGGCGGCGCCCTGCGGAAGGCCAGAAACAAAACGACATCTTCGGCGGTCAGTGTTGCCAGCACTTCCACAAGCTGGTGCATCTGACTAGCAAGATCAATCGCTTCGTAGCCGGAGCGGCTGAGGCGAAGCGCGATAAGGGATGACAGCGCCGCAAAATGCCCGCGTCCGAAGATGAAAATTCGACGGCTGTCGCGTAGGCTGGTCGAAAACGCACGAATATCGGCATCGGAGACACTGTTGCGGGCCTGCTGAAGAGCAGCGATCTCGCTGTCCAGGACCGACGCCAACAGGCCGTTGTCTTCGGCCCGCATCAGCCGGGCAGCCATCCGCGCTGCAGGATTCTCAAAATCTCCGCCCCCTTCCCTCAGGTTGGATTGCAGAAACACCCGAAACTCCGGATAGCCTTTGAAGCCAAGGCGGCGCGCGAGCCTCACCGCAGAGGCCGGATGCACGCCTGCCCGTGAAGAAACATCCTTGCCGTTCTCCATCGCCGCGCGGATTGGATCCTTTATCAGAACATCGAGGAGGCGCGTGTCGGCATCAGTCAGCCGCGTCGAATGACGGCTTATCAAATCGCTTAAAGCCAGCGGTGCATCTTGCTTGTCCATGTGTTTTCTAAATTCCCTTTCACGCTTGGTTTGCAGGCGAAAGATCAACACGTTCACCACTTCGGCTATCGAAAAACAGCGCGCGGTCAAGGTTGAAAGCAATCCAGAATTGTCCCTTATCCTTCGGCATATCCTGACGCGGAGCCGAAACCGTCAGACGCCCAGCCGGGGTTTCACAATGAAGAAGCACATCTGCACCGGTCATTTCGCACAAAAGCAGGCGCGCGATGAGCGCTGTCCCATGCGGTTTTTCGGCGTGTACGGAGAGAATTTCAGGGCGCAGGCCCGCTGTCAGACCCTGCAGTCCGATCCAGCCCGGAAGCAGGTCGGCCGGCACGAAATTCATTGGCGGGCTGCCGAGAAAACTTGCCACGAAACGATTGGCCGGGCGATCATAGATCACATCGGGCCGATCGAACTGCAGAAGATGGCCATCCTTCATGACCGCGATACGATCGGCCAGAGATAGAGCTTCAGTTTGATCGTGGGTGACATAGACCATGGTAGCGCCAAGCTGCCGGTGAAGTTCCTTGATCTCGGTGCGCATGGTTATCCGGAGAGCGTTGTCGAGATTCGAAAGCGGCTCGTCCATCAGAAAGATTGAGGCATTGCGGGCCATCGCCCGACCCATTGCAACACGTTGGCGCTGACCACCGGACAAAGCTGCTGGCTTACGATCGAGATAGGCTTCGAGTTGCAGTGTTTTTGCGACACATTGAGCGCGCTCGTTGCGCTCCGACTTTTTCATGCCGCGCAATTCCAGACCAAATGCGATGTTCTCGCGAACGGTCATATGCGGATAGAGCGCATAATTCTGAAAGATCATGGCGATGTCGCGATGCTGCGGCGCGAGATCATTCGCAAGGCGTCCACCAATCTCGATGGTGCCGTCCTCGCAGCGATCAAGGCCAGCGATCAAGCGCAAAAGTGTGGACTTTCCGCAGCCGGACGGGCCGACGATCACTACGAACTCACCTTGCTGAATATCAAATGACACGCCGTGGAGCACCTGAGGACCGTTGACATAGGTCTTGCGAATGTCGCGCAGAGAAATCCCGCTCATACGGAGGCCTCCATTCGATGTTCTGTGCGGAGAGCGATCGCGAGCGTCGGGCGGTCGGTCGTGAAGACCTTCACGCCGAGGTCCAGCGCTTTGGTTATCTGCGAGGGCGTGTGAGCAGCCCAGCAACCGAAATCGAGGCCGGCGGCCTGTACTTGCGCCATCAAGCCCGCATCGGCGGTATCGATGTGTACACCGATCTCATGAATGCTGTGGGCAATTGCCGTCTCGATAACGGCTCCTGGTCCCAATTGCTGCAAGACCGATGGACTGACCAGCCAGAGCCGGGGACGTGTCGTCGCCTTCCAGAGTTCATCCATGGATGCTAGAAGAAAAGACGAAAACGTTGTCCGCTCCAGCATGGAATGGCGCTCCAGCCCCGCGATGACAAGAGCAACAAAACCTTCATACGGAAGACCATCGACACCGGGTTTTATCTCGCAGCGGAAATTGACGTGGCTGTCCACATAAAGCGCGCACAATTCCTCGAGCGTCATCGGATGACTGCCTGCGCCGTAGCGGATGGTCGCCGTTTTCACCTTGGCGAGCGTCATATCCACAATTGCGCCGGTCATATCCGTGGTGGCATCGAGCGTCGGATCATGATGGACAACGATGGCGCCGTCAGCCGTGGGGTGAAGATCGAATTCGACTTCTTCCAGCGCCATGGCGGCGGTGGCGGTAAAACCATGGGGTGTGCTGTCGCCGAATTCCAGCGTACCGCCGCGGTGGGATGCAATGCGTGTCATATCTGAATGTCCTGGATTATTTGACCGCGCCCATGGTGATGCCGCGCACGAGATGGCGCTCCACCAGAAGGAAGCCGAGGAGAACGGGAAGAATGGTGATCGTAGATGCGGCCATGACCAGCGGCCAGTCAATCAGGCTTTCACCGGGGTTGATGCGGTAAAGGCGGGCAAGGCCGATCTGCAGCGTGTACATATCTTGCTTGCCGACGGCAACGAGCGGCCAGATGTAATTATTCCATTCCGTCATGAAGATGTAGAGAGCCATGGATGCAATGGCCGGGCGTGACAGAGGCACGATGATGCGCCACAGCACCTGCAGCGACGTTGCGCCATCCATGTATGCCGCCTCGTCCAGCGCCTTCGGGATGCCCCGGATGTACTGGCGCAGGAAGAAGGCGGCGAATCCGTTCGATATCGCTGGCAAGATCAGTCCGGCATAGCTGTCCAGCAGCCCGACCTTCGCCAGCGTCAGATAATTCGGAATGAGGCTGATATGGCTCGGGATCATCAGCGTTGCGACGGTTGCTGCAAACAGGAAATCACCGCCCTTGAACGAATACCGTGCGAAGGCGTAGGCCGCCATGGTCGCGAAGGTAATACCGAGCAGCGTCACCATCGCCGAGACGATCAGACTGTTCAGCAGGTAACGGGCGAAGTTGTACTGCCCTACTGCGCGCGCATAGTTATCTAAGGTGAACCCGAGCTCGCCAGCGTAGTAGGCATCCACCGTTTGGAACGACATCCAGATGGAATAGAGCACGGGAGACAGAAACAGCAGGCCGGCGACCAGCGCCAGGCCGGCAAGAAGTGGGTTCTCAGGCTTCATAGTGCACCTTCCGGCCGATGATGCGAGATTTCAGTATCGCGAGCCCGACCAGCAGGATGAACAGCAACACCGCCAGTGCCGACCCACGGCCAATATCGAAAAGCACGAACCCGATCTCATAGAGGAGGCTGACGAGCATGTCGGTTGCGCCTGCCGGACCGCCTTTCGTCATCACGTTGACGATCGTGAATACCTGGAAGGCCTCGATGACCGATATCACCAGCAAAAAATACGTGGTTGGCATGACCAAAGGCATGGTAATTCGACGGAATACATGCAGACGCTTGCCGCCATCGACAGCTGCTGCGTCATACAACTCGCGCGGAATTGCCTGCAGGCCCGCGATGTAGATGACGATGTCGTAGCCGATCTGCTTCCATGTGTTGACGAAGATCAGTACCCAGAGCGCCAGATGAGGGTTCTGCAGCCACTGAACCTTGCCCAGACCAAAGGTGCCGAGCAATGCGTTGACCATGCCATAATCCGTGGAGAAAACCCAGGAGAACACTACGGCGATGGAGACAGTGGACGTTACCGAGGGAAGAAACAGGGCGCCGCGCAGCAGACGTACATGCACGGACTCGCGCACGAGATAGGCGGCGATTACCAGTGCGAGGCCGAGCCGCAGCGGCACGGATAGTACTGCAAACAGGGTCGTCACCCAAAGGGAGTTCCACAGATCACGGGAGGCTAGCAACTGCTCGTAATTTCGAAACCCCACAAAGGGCATGTTCGGGGAAAGGAAATTCCATTCGCGGAAACTGAGATTTAGGCTTGCGAGAATGGGAATGTAGGTGAACAGCGCGATGAAGATCATCAGCGGCGCCACGAAGAGATAAGGTGTGAGCTTGCGAAGCATGTAATGACCGCACCGACAGACGCTTGAGGCGTCCGCCGGTACCCTTTTCACGAGAGGATCAGTTGCTGACGCGCTTTTCTTCGGCGCGCGTCTGCGCAGCAAAGTCCTTCATTGTCGCATCAACATCACGCTGACCGAGCGCCATGGCTTCCCACATCTTGTATTCGGTGGTGCGCATCCAGGTGACCACGGTCGTCCGAGCACGACCGTGCGCGACGGGCAGAGATTCGATCGCTACATCGATGCCAGGCTGCGTTGCCAGGGCTTCCTTGGAGACCGGAAGGTCCGCGCTCTTCTTGTTGATCGGCAGGTAGCCTGTTCCCGCAAACCAGGTTGCGTTTGCTTCAGGCGATGCTGCATAGCTTATAAACTTGTAAGCAGCATCCTGCACATCCTTCTCCGAAGTGGACATGATGCCAATTCCAGCACCGCCGATCGGAACGGAGCATGTTTTATTGCATGGCATCGGCCGAACAACCAGATCGCCTCCCAGGGCCTTTTTCGAACCGACGTAATTGCCCGTCGAGTTCATCATGATCCCGACCTTCCTGGCGAGAAAGGCGTCGCGACCATTGTCTTCCTCGGTGACGCCGTCCGGCGATGCGACCTTGCTGTCCTTCACAAGCGACGCCATCCACTGATAAGCTTCGATTGTGTTCGGCTTATCCAGAACGATTTCACCGGTCTTTGGATCGATCATTTCGCTATCATTCGCCATGACCAGACCCCAGCGCGCGAACTGCCCCGGCGCTGCGATACCGGAGATACCTTGGGAGCCAAGCTTCTCTGTGATCGTCTTGGCTGCTGTGGAGATATCCTCGAACGTCTTCAGGGGAGTATCAGCCGGGAGACCCGCGCGGGCGAAGATGTCCTTGTTGAAATACAGAACTGGGGTCGAGGAGTTGAACGGCACAACGTAATTCTTGCCGTTGATTACCCCGACTTCGCGGGCGTAATCGTAGAGATCGTCCTTTAGTGGGTCGGCATCGAAATATGGGGTAAGATCGGTCAGGAGATTGTTGTTAGCAAACAGCCCATAGCGCGTGACTTCAAGGATGACTGCATCTGGTGCACGGCGTGCAGGAATGGCGGCCTGCAGCTTGGCGATGATGTCGTTGTAGCTGCCGATATACTCGGCTTCGATATCGGTATCGGGATTGGCGGCTTCAAAACCTGCGATGATCTTGTCAAGCGCCTCGCCGTTCGATTTGTTGAAGCTGTGCCAGAACCTCACGGTTGTGGCAGCATCAGCCGAAGAGACCCCCGCGGCGAGTGAAAGGACGCTGGCTGCGAGGGCAAGCTGCAATTTCTGTAACATCCGTATCTCCTGTGCAAAAAGAATTGCAATGACGGCTGTCTAGCAATTGCAGGAGACACTTTCTTGAAGGTCTTGCGAAGTTTTGATGACAGGTTCGATCAGCGCTCGTGTCTGGCACCGGCGAGAACCGAGTGTCCATGCTTCACCTTGAACGGATACGAACCGTCGGCCCTGCAATTAGGCCAGACCTAACGCACTAAAATTCCTTATTGAGGGACGACGGTTCGTTTTGCCGGGCTTCCGGGGCCGCCAGGGGAGTAGCTGCTAGTAGTCAATGAGCGGAGATCGGAAGAGCGTTAGAGACAGCGAGATCAATGACAGCCGTGCCCAACGGTGCGCTTGCGCGACTGTCCTTCTCACCCCTTCGAAACCCTCATTGCCCCGACATCGCCGAAAATGCGTTGAACGGCCGCGATTTGATCCGCAGCGATGTCGACCGAAACCTCGACGTCACCATCAAGGGCGCCGTCATGGCGAGTGCCATCGGCGTGCGAGGCGTCTCCGCCGGATGCACGGGAACCGGATGTGTTTTCGTCGGTGGCCGACTGTATAAAAATGTCGGGCCGCGACACGCCCTGCTTTTGAACGAGATGCTCGACCGCGAGGTCGGCGGCCTCACGCGTTGAGAAACTCGCGCGGATGGTAACGGTGCTGTCGTCTGCCATGATGATCTCCTTTGGCTCCAATGAAAGCGAAACTCTCAGGGTGCGCCGTGGTTGCGAAGTTTTCTGTCTTCTTCCCGGCGAGCGGTCCGCCGGACTGGTCGAAGCTCTTCAATGGTCGGCTGCCACCACTCGGCGCCTTCCGCGTGTGGTACCTTCGCAGGCCATGTGCGTACGAGTTCGTCTAATCTGGGCTTCCGCCACAGACCCCAGACGTGATCTTCCGTGATGCGCGGATAGAATTCTGCCATCGCCTCTGGGTCGACGAGTTCCCCGGTGATCTCCGTGAAGATCACAAGGCCATATTGAATGCCGACGACGCGGTCCAAAGGTGGAAGGTTGGCGCTCGCGACAGGGTATCGCCGCCTTTTCCGCTCAGCCGAGCGTCGTTTCGACTTCGCCTCCTCCTCGGAGCCTTTTCGGGCTTCAGCTCGACGCCGCCGTTCCTCAGGCTCATTTCTTCTCGCCGCCTCCTCGATTGCCGGCCAGTGGCTGCGAAGCTCTTCATATGAACGGTAAGGGACGTGCCAGATCTTCTGATCGCCGTCCCACCGCGAATACGGGATCTCGCGCAGTTCGTCGACGACCGTGCGCGAATAAGGCGTCCTGATCAGAAAGCCCGCTTTTCCGAGTGCAAGATAGCAGCTCTCGATCGGGTCGAATTCGAATGCATCCCTGCCCTTTGCGTCGGCGAACGCATCGGCCTCTGCCTCGAGTTCGGCAAGCCACCGCCCGACACGTCGTGCGGCAGTCTTGCCTGGCACGAACCATGCCTTCCGGGTGTCACTCCATCGCGCCCTGGGAAATCGCGTCCGAAATTGCTCGACAGTCATGCGGTCGAACGGAAAGGACACCGTCTCTCCTGGCGCAGCTTCGACATTCTCCGTTGATTGCTCGTCGCTCATGCTGTGGAAACGGCTATGTTGACCGACAGTTTCAATCTTCCGCGAAAAGGCCGAGCCGCTTACGGTGTTGGTTGGAACTAAATCACGGCTGGACTCTTCTCAGTGTCGAGGTTCCAGGCCGTGTCAACCGGACATGACAGGGATGACGAACGCGATGGTTTTTCCGGTTTCTCATCGCGGCCAACGAAACGGCAGTCAAGCGTCCAACCTGTCCAGCCGAGCCTCATCCCGTCTTCATCCGAGGCGGGAGGCGGATTTGTACCGAGGACTGCCATGGCCAGCGACAAGCTATCGACCTACAAGCAAAAACGCGATTTTCAGAAGACGCAGGAGCCGAGCGGCGCTGCGAAACTGAACGCCTCGAACCGGAGGCGCTTTGTCATCCAGAAGCACGATGCGACCCGACTGCATTACGACCTGCGCCTCGAACTCGACGGCGTCTTCAAGTCCTGGGCTGTAACCAAGGGGCCGTCTCTTGATCCGCACGACAAGCGCCTGGCTGTCGAGGTCGAAGACCATCCGTTGGACTATGGCGACTTCGAAGGCACGATCCCCAAGGGCCAGTATGGCGGCGGCACGGTCATGCTCTGGGACCGCGGCTACTGGGAGCCGGAAGGCAACAAGACGCCGGAGCAGGCCCTCGCCAAAGGGGATTTCAAGTTTAAACTGGAGGGAGAGCGGCTGCACGGCAGCTTCGTGCTCGTGCGGATGCGCAACGACCGCGACGGGGGTAAGCGGACCAATTGGCTGCTGATCAAGCATCACGATGAATTCTCTGTCGAGGAAGACGGCGCGGCCGTGCTTGAGGAAAACGCGACGTCGGTGGCCTCGGGCCGAACCATGGAAGCGATCGCCGCCGGCAAGGGTAGGAAGCCAAAGCCGTTCATGGTCCAGAGCGGCGACGTTCAGGCGGATGCCGTCTGGGACAGCAATCATGGGCTGGCGGCAGACGAACGTGCTGCGGACACTAAGACAAGGCGAAAGTCAGCATCGCCAAAAGCAGCGAAGTCCAAAATGCCAGAGTTTATTCCTCCGCAACTCTGCGAAACGCTCGATCGCCCGCCCTCAGCCGATGGTTGGATCCACGAGATCAAGTTCGACGGCTACCGCATCCAGGCGCGCATCGAAAACGGCGAGGTGACGCTTAAAACCCGTAAAGGCCTAAATTGGACGGCCAAGTATCCGGCGATATCAACATCGGCCGCAAACTTGCCCGATGCCATCATCGACGGGGAGATCTGCGCTCTCGATGAAAACGGGGCGCCGGATTTCGCAGCACTTCAGGCTGCACTGTCGGAAGGAAAGACCGACGAACTGGCCTACTTCGCCTTCGATTTGCTGTTTGATGGCAATGAGGATTTGCGACAACTGCCGTTGACCGAACGCAAGGAACGCCTGCAGACACTGCTTGATGATGCCGGCGAGGATTCACGCCTGCGTTTCGTCGAACATTTCGAAACCGGTGGCGACGCCGTTCTCAGATCGGCCTGCAAGCTCTCGTTGGAAGGCATCGTCTCAAAGCAGGCTGACGCGCCCTATCAATCGGGCCGTACCGAGACATGGGCGAAGTCCAAGTGCCGCGCTGGCCATGAAGTCGTCATCGGCGCCTATGCCAAGACCAACGGTAAGTTCCGCTCCCTGTTGGTGGGTGTCTTCAGGGGTGATCACTTCGTCTATGTCGGCCGGGTTGGAACCGGCTTCGGCGCAAAGACGGTCGAGACGATCTTGCCGAGGCTCCGCGAGATCGAAGCAGCCAAATCACCGTTCACGGGCATTGGTGCTCCGAAGAAGGATCCCAACATCGTCTGGGTTAAACCCGAACTGGTCGCCGAAATCGAGTTCGCCGGCTGGACGGCAGACGGACTGGTACGTCAGGCGGCTTTCAAGGGATTGCGCGAGGACAAGCCTGCAGCCGAAGTCGAGGCGGAAAAGCCGGCATCGCCGGCAAAGACCGACACGCCGACGCCGGCCGTGACAAAACCATCAAGACCGTCGCGCGGCAAGAATGCAAAGGCCGAGGTGATGGGCGTCATGATATCCAGCCCGGACAAGGCGCTCTGGCCCGATGCCAACGACGGAGAGCCGGTGAAGAAGGAAGATCTTGCCCGCTATCACGAAGCCGTTGGTCCATGGCTGATCGACCATATCAAGGGACGGCCATGCTCGATCATCCGTGCTCCGGATGGCATTGGCGGTGAGCAGTTCTTCCAGCGTCACGCAATGCCGGGAACCTCAAACCTGCTCGAACTGGTCAAGGTGTTCGGAGACAAGAAACCTTATCTGCAGATCGATCGCGTCGAAGGCCTTGCCGCCATTGCCCAGATCGGCGGTGTCGAACTGCATCCGTGGAATTGCGAACCGCGCCAGCCGGAGGTGCCAGGCCGCCTTGTCTTCGACCTCGATCCCGGTCCTGATGTGCCCTTCTCGACCGTGGTCGAAGCCGCCCGGGAAATGCGCGACCGGCTGGAGGAACTCGGCCTCGTCAGCTTCTGCAAGACCACCGGCGGCAAGGGCCTGCATGTCGTCACGCCGCTCGCGGTAACTAAGGGCAAGAAGCTCTCTTGGCCCGAGGCAAAGGGTTTTGCACACGATGTCTGCCAACAGATGGCACGCGACAACCCCGACCTCTACCTTATCAAGATGGCCAAGAACCAACGCAATGGACGCATCTTCCTCGACTACCTGCGCAATGACCGGATGGCGACGGCGGTTGCACCCTTGTCACCACGCGCAAGGCCCGGCGCCACCGTGTCGATGCCTCTCACGTGGAGCCAGGTGAAGACCGATCTCCATCCGAAACGCTTCACCATCCGCACCGTGCCAGCGCTCCTCCAAAAGACCAGCGCCTGGCAGGATTATTGCGATGGCCAGCGTTCGTTGGAGCAGGCCATCAAACGATTGGCGAAGTCGATGAAACAGGCGGCCTAAGATCGCTGTTGTCAGGAGCGATAGCGCCGGTCAAGTTCTCGAAGGGCAGCCTGAAGCTCATCGATGGAAACCGGCTTCGGCGTTCCGGGAATATGGCGGAACGCCGGCGTCGAATCCAACGCATAGTAATCTGAAGCCCATGCCGCCAGTACGGTCCGTTTGTCGTCCACGGTGAGACCAGTCGCTTTCACCACGTCAAGCGGCCGCTCGATCTGCATGCCCTGAAGCAGGCTCGTCGGACCCATCGCCGCGGCATTGCTCGCGGCCTGCAAAATCTGGTGCATGTCGGCCTTCCTAGCGAACGTGCGGATCTTTGTGCCGGCGACTGGAAGCGGTGATGATATCAGTCTCCGGTGCCAGCAGATCGTGCTTCTCGGCGAAAGCTGCGAACAGGCCGCGTGCGGTCTCCGCTTCGATCTCGCCGCGCAGGGCTGCGCCACAGGCCTTTAGCGCCACCGAATAAGCCGTGTCGCGCATTGATGCTGGCCATTCGACGAGATGCTGGTAGGCGTCCATAACTGTTCGGACCTTGGCGGGAAAGCCAAGACCGACAAGGATGATCACAGGTTCTCTGAACATATCGGGTTTCATGATACTCTCCTTCCCAACCCGGAATGTCGACGGGCGCCGTCACGACGGCGCCCATTTTTTCCAACGTTCTGATTAAGCGGCCTTCTGCGCTTCGATCTGCGCAGGGGCGACCGGTTGCGCGAGGGCCGGGTTGGTCTGGATGTCGATCTTCTGCGGTTTCAAGGCCTCGGGAATCTCGCGAACGAGATCGATCGACAGGAGACCGTTCTTCAGATCGGCGCCATTCACCCTGACATGATCGGCAAGCTCGAACCGGTGTTCGAACGGGCGGCCGGCAATGCCGCGATGCAGATAACCTTCAGAGGCCGTCTCCTGCTTCTTGCCGGTTACGGTCAGCAGGTTGGACTGGAAGGTGATATCGAGATCGCCCTGCTCGAAACCCGCTACCGCGATCGCGATGCGATAGCTGTCATCGCCGGTCTTGACGATGTCATAGGGCGGCCAGTCGCTGATCGAGCGGGCGCGCTGGGCGTTTTCGAGGAGATTGAAGACCCGGTCGAAGCCGACGCTCGAGCGGAAAAGAGGTGCGTAGTCGTAAGATGTTGCCATAGCCATATCCTCCTTGAAGCAACATGGGTACGGAAGCGCCGAAAGGCGGCGCTCCCAGCAAGTCCAGCCCCGTCGTCAGCGGCTGGCGGCAATCGATTTGGTTTTTGAGAATTTCGGATTCAAGAGTGCTGGCAGAAAAATTTTGGCCTGTTGAGTGCGTCGGCGCGACACTTAATCCAGCGCATAAACAGCGGCATTGTCCTGGATCTCACGTAAGCCTTTGTAAGATGCATGCCTCAGATTGCGGTCGTCGGTCCAGCCACGGAATTCGATCTCGGCAATCAGGGTCGGCTGGGCGAAGACGTAGTTCTTACCCTTCAGCGGCACGACCGGTGTCCTGGTCTTCAGCGTATCCAGGGTCTTCTTCAGGTACGCCGCGTCCTTTTCCTTAAAGCCTGTGCCGACTTCGCCGACATAGATCCAGTCGTGGCCACGCCGGGCGGCAAGCAGCAGGCTGCCGATCCCGCCTCGGGCGGTGGCTGACTGCTCGTAGCCGACGATCATGAAGCTCTCGCTCTGAATGCATTTGATCTTCAGCCAGTCGCCCGTCCGGCCGGATCGGTATGGACGGTCCCGGTGTTTGGCGATAATTCCCTCCAGCCCTAGAGAACAGGCGGTTTCGAGGAGTTCGCCGCCGTCACCCTCCACCTCCTCGGAAAGCTGGATCGCTCCAACCGCACCATCCAACAGATCTGTCAAAAGATGTCGACGGACTGAAAGCTCGGTCTTCGTCAGATCATGCCCGTCGAAATATAACAGGTCGAAGGCGAACAGAATGGATTCGCTCGATGCTCGTTTGCCGCCGCGTCCGCCGAGCGAGCGCTGCAACGCTCCGAAGTCGGAGCGCCCATTGCTATTCAGCACAACAGCTTCGCCATCCAGAATGGCAGTTCCTATCCCCAGCCGTTTGGCAGCCGCCGCGATCGCGGGAAACCGGTGTGTCCAGTCATGGCCGCCGCGGGTAATAATTCGCACGCCTTTCGGCTCGATGTGGATGGCCAGCCGATAGCCGTCCCACTTGATCTCAAAAGCCCAATCCGGACCGATCGGTGGAGCTGCCTTGAGCAAGGCCAGGCATGGCTCAACCCGATCGGGCATCGGATCGAATGGAAGGTTCGGCTGCGCCGGATCGCGCTTGCGGCGCGGCTGCGATTTTGCAGACAGCCCGTCGTCCTGTAGGAGCGGTTTGGCGCGTCGCTTCATTTGCTGGACCGGGTCTCAGCGGCGACCGATTTTTTCAGAGCATCCATAATGTTGATGACGTTGCTCGGCGTCGACTTTGCTGGCGCGGACGGTTTTGCCCTGGCCGACTTTTTCAGCGCCTTCTTCTTGGCGGCAATGATGTCGAGAAGCCGGTCCTGCACCGGGTCAATGACCATCTTCAGGTCCCAGTGCTGCGTCTGCTTCTTGATGAGTTGCTGTACCAGGGGCATCATCTCGCTGTCCGCCGTCTCGTCGTCGTCGATGCCCGCAAAATACGCGGCTTCATCGCGGACTTCATCCCCGTAGCGCAAAGTCCAAAGGACAATACCCTTGCCACGTGGCTCCAGCATGACGGCGCGTTCCCGGCGCGAGATAACCAGCCGCGAGATACCAACCATGTCCTGGGCCTCCATCGCATCGCGAATGACGGAGAACGCCTCCTGTCCGACCGGATCGTTGGGCGATAGGTAATACGGCGTGTCGAGCCAGATCCATTCCACGCTGTCGCGCGGGGTGAATGTGGAGATGTCGATCGTCTTGGTACTGTCGAGCGCAACGTTCTCCAGCTCCTCGTCCTCCAGCATGATGTATTCGTTCTCGCCACGCTGGTAGCCTTTGACCTCATCTTCGTCTTTGACTTCTTTGCCGGTGACGCTGTCGACATAGTGGCTGACGACGCGGTTCTGGGTCTCGCGATTGAGCGTGTGGAAACGGACCTTCTCGCTTTCGGAGGTCGCCGGCATCATCTGCACCGGGCACGTGACGAGCGATAGCTTGAGGTAGCCTTTCCAATAGGGACGGACAGCCATGTTCTCCTCCAATCAACCGGCGCGGCGGGTCTGCGACGCCGCGGACTTGGTTTTGGCAGCGGCAGGTTTGGCGGCCTTCTGGCGCGCCGTGCCCTTGTTGGCATTGGCCGCACTCCGTTTCGGCTCCGCCTTCTTTCCACCAATACCGGCACTTTCTCTGAGTGCCTGCAGAAGATCGCTGGGTTTCGACGCCGCCGGCGACTTTTTCTTCGGAAGCGCCCTACCCTCGATCTTCGCCTTCACCAGCTCGGCGACGGCAGCTTCGTAGCGATCATCGAAGGCACTGGCATCAAAGCTTCCTTTCTTGGTGCCAATGATGTGCTCAGCCAGTTCCAGCATTTCTCCTTCGATCTTCAGATCGGGTAGTTCTTCGAACGCCTCCTGAGAGGAGCGCACCTCGTAATCAAAGTTCAGCGTGGTGGCGATCAACCCTTTGCCATGCGGACGGATGAGGACGGATCGAACGCGGCGAAAGAGAACGGTCCGGGCAATCGCGGCAACCTTGGCTTTCTTCATGCCGTCGCGCAAAAGCAAAAAAGCATCCGTACCCAGCTTGTCCGGCGCCAGATAGTACGGCTTGTCAAAATAGACGTCGTCGATCTCGTGGCAGGGGATGAAGGCGTCGATCTTGAGCGTCTTGTCGCTGTCAGGAACTGCGGCCGCGACCTCCTCGGGCTCAAGGATGATGTATTGGCCGTTTTCGACCTCGTATCCTTTCACCTGCTCGTCACGTTCGACCGGATCGCCGGTCTCGCTGTCAACGAACTCGCGCTTGACCCGGTTTCCGGTCTTGCGGTTCAGCGTGTTGAAAGCGATCCGTTCCGAAGATGACGCTGCGGTGTACAGCGCCACCGGACAAGCGACCTCTCCGAATTTGATGAAGCCTTTCCAATTCGCTCTCGGGGCAACCATGACGCAGAACTCCTGACACAACCAATGCGATTCAAGCGAATCAGCATGTAATTGTTCCGAGTCGAAACGAATCAATTTTCAAGGACTTAGCGCGATCATGCCCACTCGTTTTGCGAGTCTGCGCTAGTCTCTTGATTCCCGTGCATCTTTTCCTGGTCACACGCGTTTCTTCATGGAGCAAACCTAAAGGAGCACTGCCATGAGCAAACGCGAACTGATCGATACGGGAACTGACAAGCGTTATGTCCGCCGTGACAAGGAGGGGAAATTCAAGGAGAGTGTCGACGTCTCTCGCTCGCTGTCGGCCGATGCACGCCACGACGCGAAGCATGATGCGAAACCGGGTCAGGGCGACAAGGGCGATCGCAAGCACTGACGGACACGGCGGTGAAGCTCGCTACTTACAACGTCAACGGCATCAACGGTCGGCTGGAGGTTTTGCTCCGCTGGCTCGCCGAGGCAAAGCCTGATGTCGTCTGCCTGCAGGAATTGAAGGCGCCAAACGACAAATTCCCGCGCCGCGAGATCGAGCGTGCGGGCTACGGTGCCATCTGGCACGGCCAGAAATCCTGGAATGGCGTGGCAATCCTTGCCAAAGATCAGGAGCTGCGCGAGACACGACGCGGACTGCCGGGAGATCGCGACGACAGCCACAGCCGCTATATCGAGGCTGCCATTGATGGCATCGTCATTGGCTGCCTGTATCTTCCGAACGGCAATCCAGCACCTGGGCCGAAGTTTGATTATAAACTTCGCTGGTTCGAGCGCCTGCACTCCTATGCCGCGGAACTGTTCGAACTCGATGTGCCGGTAGCGCTGATCGGCGACTTTAACGTCATGCCGTCAGATCTCGATGTCTACAAGCCGGAGCGCTGGCGGGATGACGCCCTGTTTCGGCCTGAGGTGCGCGCAGCTTATGCCGAACTCATTGCCATGGGCTGGACGGACGCCGTCAGGCTGCTGCATCCGGAAGAGCGGATCTATACGTTCTGGAAGTATTTCCCCAACGCCTTCGCACGCGATGCCGGGCTGCGCATCGACCATTTCCTGCTGAGCCCATCGCTGCGGGAACGACTGCAAACCTGCGGCGTAGACAAGTTCGCGCGTGTATGGGAGCACACCAGCGATCATGCGCCCGTCTGGATTGAACTGGATGATGAATAGCGTATCTCAAGGACATGTTGGTGCGGTCGTTTCCAGGCCCACCATCCGTGGCGATGGCCGATAGAGAAACATAGGAGTGATGGTATGCAAGATTTCGACGCCGTAGAGTTCGTAGACCGTCTGGCGGCGATGACGGACGAGGAAGTGTTTGGGCTGATGAAGAAGCTTGAGGAAGCAAGCGAGATCATTCGTCCTGAAGATCGCGATGACAGCGATGTGTTCGCCCAAATCGGCTTGGTGGAGACGGCGATCGAGGATCGGTTTCCTGGACAGCTTATGGCGCCATACAAGGATTGGCAGCAGCGCCGGGTCGGTGGCTGATCAGGAGGATTTTCGATGAGTGAGAGATCTGAAAATCAGGAACGACTGTTTCAGCAGTTGGATGATGCCGTCGCTGAGATCATCGATCGTTTCGCAAATGAGGGACACGGAACAGCGCGTGTCGTAGAGACGCTTCAGGACGTTCTGGCAAAGCGACAGCTCGCCTATGATCGCGACCCTGATCCCGCGGATGAACCGATAGAAGAACCGGCCAACGAGTGGCCCGCAGCCGATAACCCGTCGAACGAAAACGGGGGGCGGAGACCATGAACAATACGGCAGACCATCCCGCCGCCGTCGAGGCAATAGGCAGTTTGACCCGGACGCAAGAAGAAGCGCTTCGAGCGATTGCTTTCTTCCGACGACAGCGGAAGGTGGGCAGGGGCTGGCTGGTGGGTGACAAGCGGCTGTCGGAGAAGCTTGTCGAGCGACTGGAAAAGATGGAACTGGTCGAGGAGAGCTTCATCCGCGGCGAACCGGTGCTGCAGTTGACCATTGTCGGACAGGCGATCAAGGCGCAGCTGCTTCAGTAATCTGTCTGCGCCGGCTTTGCATCCTTTGGAAAGACATCCACCTCAACTACAAGAAAGCCTAACCGGGTGACACTACTGACCAATGTTTTGATATAAATATTGGTCAGTAACGCCGGAGTTGCATCTAGTGACCAATTTTTATATATAATTTTTGGACACAATGTAGGGCAACTATGCCGGATCCCACATCTGACACTTTGGAACGCATTCACCAAAGGATCGCCGACGCGGCGCCTTCGGGGGTTTGGTCGCGCTCCGACTTCTTGGATATCGCAACACCGAACGCCGTCGAAAAGGCGCTGCAGAGGCTGACCAATCGCGGCGACATCCGCCGCCCTCAGCGTGGTCTTTACGACAAGCCAGCTGTCAGCCAACTGACAGGCAAGATGGTGTTTCCGCCACGGGCCTCATTCATCGATGCAATCGCGCGACGTGACAAACTTCGTGTTTGCGTCGATGGCATGACGGCTGCCAATGATCTTGGCCTGACCACGGCCGTCCCCGCCAGGTCAACAATCTATGCGGACACATATCCCCGGACCATCGAGATCGAGGCCAATGCCGGCGATGCGGAGGCCACGAAGCCTGTAATCTACATCTTGGACTTCAAGCGCATTTCGGCAAAGACCGCTTTTTGGGCGGGCCGGCCGGCGATGCGAGTGATCCAAGCCCTCCACTGGTTTCACGACGAGCGATCAAATCTGGAGACAGTTCGATGGTATCGTCCGCTACCTGGCACGAAGTCCCCACAGACATCCGTTCGTCGAGGATCTGCGGGAAAACATCCACGCAATCCCGGCCTGGATGTACAAGGCGGTAGAGACCATAACTGCCGGCGCGCCTCAGTGGCCGACAGTGCATCGCGGGATGCGTGCCTGACCACAAATGCAAGCAAAGAGCTTCAGAGGGTCTCGCGTGAAGAAGCACAGACCGGTCGACTGTCTCAGGAAACGATCGACGCGCTTTTCAAAGATAAACCGGATACCCTCAAGCAATCTTGTTCTGCCCCCATTAGACGACACCCCAATCTGCGCAAGCAGACCGACTGGGAAGGCCATCCGTCAGGATGGAGACATACCGGCAAGCGCCACAGTGCGCGCAGGCCCGATACGGCAGCCGTCCGATCCGCGTTTTCACGTCGCAGCCTTTGGCAGAAACTGTTCGCCGACGGTATAGGTGTGAAACTCGCTGGTTGAGATAGTGTCGAGCTTGCGGGACTTCTCTAGGAAGACCGGATCGGAAAAGAACACCTCGACGTCACCGGCATCGGAGATCGCCTCAGTATTCCCGACGGCCAGCCAATCGCTGCTTTTTCCGCCTCCGCAATACGCGCAACATGAGGCTCACCGAAGAAGGTGGGCTGTTCCTCGAACGCTGCTGCCGCATATTCGAAGAAGTTGAGGCGGCGGAAGCTTCCCGGCCACGCACCCAGTCCCCGTAATACGGAGCGTGGCGACGTTTCGGTTCCTATTCTAGCAAGCAGTTGCTCACGGCACAAACGCGACTGCGGTTTCCCGTTCCAGCGCCGCCGCGACCGAAGGGCGAATCTCAATCCGCTGCATATAGGCTGTGAGTTTCGGCCAGCGACTGAGGTCAATGCCAAAGCCCTTCATCCAACCGAGGACCGTGAACAGGTAAGCGTCGGCGACCGTGAAGCGGTTGCCTATCAGATAATCCTGCGTCGCGAGACCGGTTTCGATGAGATCGAAACGCCGCGTCAGCTTCGTCTCGAAGAGGCCCCGCACCGTCTTCGGCAGGTTTGTGTTGAACAGCGGGCTCGATCCAGCATGGATCTCGCTGGTGATGAAGTTGAGCCATTCCTGGAGCCGGGCGCGCTCCAAGGTGCCATTGGCTGGGGCCAGACCCGAATCCGGCTTCAGGTCCGCCAGATACTGGACGATCGCCGGCCCTTCGGTCAGGACGTCCCCCGTGTCGAGCGTGAGCGCTGCCACATAGCCTTTTGGATTGATGGTCAGGAAATCACCAGGCTCAGACATGAGCTTTGTGTGATTGTCCACTCGGACGAGATTGTAGGAAAGACCAAGTTCCTGAAGTACGATGTGGGGAGCGAACGAGCAGGTGGCGCTGGCAAAATAAAGTTTCATGGGAAGGTTCCATTTATTATCGGTCGTTGGCGGACATTGACAGATCCCTTGCAGTAAGAAAAATTACTGCTTTAGATTTCTGATATAAGCTTTGCTACTATGAACTTAACCCAACTCCGTAGTTTGATTGCAGTCGCCGAAGCAGGGAGCTTTACCGCCGCTGCGACAAATGTCGGCATCACGCAATCCGGCATGAGCCAGGCGCTGGCGATGCTGGAGGAAAGCTTGGGCGTGAAGTTGTTGGCACGCCACCGACATGGTATCGAGCTTACTGCTTTTGGGGAACGAGCGCTTGACCATGCCCGCGCTGCCTTGGCGCATCTGGACGCGATCGGGAAAGAGGCCGCCGAGGCTGCCGGCGAGGAAGTCGGTTCCGTTCGGATCGCGGCCTTTCCCAGCGTTTTCTCCACTGTTTTACCGCCTCTCCTGCGTCGCTTTCGAGCCCTGTATCCAGGCATTGAACTGATTGCGCTTGAAACGGATGATCGGGAGGTCGAGGTCTGGCTTGAGGCCGGATCCATCGACCTCGGCATCGTCCTCAACCCGCGACCGGACAGCGATGCCGTACTGATTGGACAGGATGCATGGGTCGCTGTTCTGTCAACGGCGCATCGCCTTGGACGACGGGAAACCATCTCCCTTACTGACCTGGCTGCTGAACCATTCGTGCTCGCTACCGGCGGGTGCCACGTCCATGCGCGCACGCTCGCCGAAGCGGAGGGGCTATCACTGGCGAATGTGCGAATGGAAGTGCGGGACTGGGCCAGTGCGATCGCGCTGGTAAGGGAAGGCGTCGGCGTCAGCCTCGTACCGGAATCGACGCTACCCGAGAAACGGAAAGGGCTACGAACGGCACGGCTCGATCCATCATTGTGCCGCCGCTTCGGCCTGGTAGCGTCCCCGATGCGCAAGCATGGGCGGGCGGCAAACCTGCTGATTGAACTGGCCCGGAGATGACAGCCTTCAAACTGGTGTAATCGGTCCTCAAGTCCACGCCAGCCCTTTCGAGATCATTGTCCTTATATGGCGAAGATTGCCAGAACCGAACTCTACCTTGGCGCTCATATAGATCGCTGTCCCAGCCCTTAATGCGGAATGATTAAACGCGTCGCCTTGGACCTTTACGAACTTAGGACCCGATATTTACTTGAAGGCCTTTCGCGCTCAGGAAATTAGCCCGTTTTGCGTGGCAGGGAGATGGTCTACTCCTATAAGCATTGACCGACAGCACGATGGGCTGGTTGAAATTGCCGCCAGAAAGCGGCAATCTCCCTAAGTCAAGGATAAGCAGTCGCGCCATCGGGTTTGCGAGTAACCTTGCGTTGCCAGTGGATGTAGTCATCGTTTCGTAGCACTTCTTCATCAATCTCAATGCCCCAGCCGGGACGGTCCGGCCGTAGCTCCATATGACCATCCACGGGCATATAGGGATCGAGCGCCCACGGCGCATGGTCATGCGGCTTGAACTCCAGCACCTGGAAATTTGGCTGTGCCGCGCAGAAATGCACATTGACGGCAGTTGCCAAAGGTCCCATCGGGTTATGCGGCGCGACGGTGACGTAATGGGCCTCCGCGATCGTCGCGATACGCCGCATTTCCGATACACCTCCGACGACGCAGATATCCGGCTGGATGATATCCGCTCCCTGCTGGGACAACAGGTTGAGGAATTCGAAGCGATTGTAGAGCGATTCGCCGGTGGCGAGCGGCACGTTTACCTTCGACTTCAACTGCTTCCATGCCGGAATATGTTCCGGCCGGATCGGCTCCTCATAGAAGAGCGGATCGTTCGGCGCGATAGCGGCGGCAAGCTGCACCGCCTTGTAGGGTTCGAAAATCTTGGCATGCGCATCGAAGGCGAACTCGAAATGCGAGGGAGTTATTTCGCGGATGCGACCAAACCAGTCCCCCGTTTCCTTCACCAGTTCGCCCCAGCGACCGGAATGCAGGTCGCGGCGATAAGGGCTGAGCTTGAAGGCTGTGTAGCCGTATTCCTCTCTGAGCTTGAGGGTCTGTTCGAGCACCTGTTCGGGATCTGGCGCGGTATAGACACCGCAGTAGACCCGTACCCGATCTCGCACGCTACCGCCTAGCAGCATATAGACGGGAAGACCTGCAGCCTTGCCAGCAATATCCCACAATGCATGATCAATTGCAGAAATCGCGGCAAGACCGAGGGCTCCGGGGGGAAAGCGGCATTGCTGGTTTAGTTTCAGGATAAGGAATTCGACGCGGCGCGGATCTTCGCCCTCAATCTGGTGGAAGAGATAGTCGAGCAGCGGCGGCAACGCCCAGTCCGGGCCGTGATTGTAGCATTCGCCCCAGCCGGAAATGCCCTCATTGGTCTCGATCTTCAAAAGCAGGCGCGGACGATCATCCACACGTTGCATGTATGTCTTGATACCGGTAATATGCACGTCTCGTCTCCAATCAGGCAGCCAGGGCTTCGGCTTCGGCTTTGACGCGATCGACGATCGCGCGGAGCGCCGAGCGCTCGTCCTCATTCAGCGCAACGACGCCGGGTACGCGTACCGGGCCGACATCGTTGCCCAGCATGCCGAGCGCTTCCTTCACCACCGTCACGTTGGCGCCGTTGTTGTATTTCGTGCGCAGCGCCTCGAAGCCTGCAATCGCATTGATCAGACCACGAGCGCCTGCATAGTCTCCAGCCTCAAGTGCCTTATGGATGGCGTGCGACCGCTCCGGGAAGACATTGACGAGACCTGATGTGAACCCCTTCGCTCCCATGGCGTAGAATGCCGGCGCCCAGCCTTCGGCGAGTCCGCAAACCCAGATGGCGGGAGCGTCGGCCGTCGCGCGAATGACCTCGGCAAGAAGCATGAGGTTTGACGATGCGAACTTGATGCCGGCAATGTTTGGATGAAGGGCGAGCTTGCGGAAATCGGCAACAGAAAAGGCGTCACTGCGCACATAGGCAATGACCGGTACTGTGGAGAAGTCGGCCAATTCGAGGAAATAATTCGCCTGATAGGACGGCCCCGCGAATGGATCCATCGGGTGATGCCCCATGATGGCGTCGGCACCGGCGGCGACTGCATCTTTCGCCAGCGCTTTCGCCTCTGTCAGCGAGCGTCCAACCGCCGCGCTGACGAGCGACTTGCCGGCCGCAGCCTCGACGGTCGCGGCATGCACTTCGCGCACTTCGTCCATCGTCAGGGTGAAAAATTCGCCCGTATTTCCGGCCGCCATCAGGTTATGCACTCTGGCGCTGGCAAGCCCCTTGATAATGCTTTTCAGTTTCGCGATATCGATCGAGCCGTCGTTCTTGTAGGGTGTAACAGGCACACCCGAGATCCCGCTCAGCGCCGTCCTCACGGTCTGAAGTTTATCACTCACGTCAGATTTCTCCCTCTTTCTTGAAAACGATTCCGAGATACGTGTCGCCGGAGCGGACGACGTGATCACGCATGGCGCGCTCCGCCTTGTCGGCGTCTCCCGCGGCAATCGCATCCGCGATTGCGACATGCTCATTGAGCGCCTTTTGCCGTTCAGTCGGATCCAGATGGATGACACGTCGAATGCTGGCGTCATAAAATTGCTGGCGCTCGATCAGTTTGGAGAGGTAACCACACTGCGAACTGCGATGGATGTGATCGTGGAACTTCTCGTTGAGAGCAATCAGGCCATCCGCATCTCCGGACGCGGTTGCGTCCTTCATATAGCTGGCGATCGCCTGAAGCTCGCCCCTGCCTTTCTCATCGATGCGCTTGGCCGCGAGATGCGCAATCATCGATTCGAGTGCAGCCCGTGCAAGGATCATTTCCTCCGCCCATGAGCTACTGAACCGGATGATGACGCCGCGCCTTGGAAGTGCCTCGACCAGACCTTCGGTCTCGAGCTGGCGCAATGCCTCCTTGATCGGTGTCGTGCTCACCCCGAACTGTTCGGCGAGATGTCGTTCGTTGATCTTCTGCCCCGGGGCAAACCGCCCGGAAATGATTGCACTGCGCATGGCGCGATGCACGTGATCGCGCACCGTGACCTGGAAGCTGGCATCGATTTTTTCAAAGTCGGCATTGCCTGAAGTGGACAGGTTGGCAGCGGTCATTTTTCGAAAATCCGTTGACGAGGTTCGAATTGTGTGAAATTTGATATATCAGATTTGAAATCCATGTCGATATGAAATTTCGATTTGGTGAGGTTGAGGAGCCTTGGGAGGCTGACATGAGAACGCTAACACGCGCATTGCTAACATGCGCCATGACGGTTGCGCCGCTAGGACCCATCGCGGCTGCGACCCCCAAAGACGAGTTGGTCATCGCCATCATGATGACGACAATGCGGGGCCTCGACCCGCATGAGATCAACCAGCTGGAGGCTGCCGAGGTTGTTGCAAACCTTTATGATCGGTTGGTTTCATTGCCCCCGGATAACATCACGAATCCGCAGCCATCATTGGCTGAGAGCTGGACCGTCTCAGAAGATGGAAAGACTTTCACGTTCAAGATCCGTCGTGGCGTCACTTTCCATTCGGGCAATCCTGTCACGGCAAGGGATGCTGAATGGTCGCTGCATCGACTGGTCAAGCTTGGTCTGGCCCCCTCCACCGATCTGCGTCAGTGGGGATTTTCGGCGAAAAATGTCGACCAGCTTATCCGGGCGACCGACGACCAGACACTTGTTTTGGAGACGCCTGAGGTCTGGAACCCGAACCTCATTCTTTATTCGCTGGCCAGCTTTTCCACGTCGATTGTCGACAGCGCCTTCCTTACCAACAAGGAAAAGGATGGCGATTGGGCACGAAACTATCTTCAGACCGCCGACGCCGGCTCAGGCCCCTATTCGCTTGTCACCTGGCGCTCCAACCAGCTTTTGATCGCCGATTCTTTCAAGGATTACTGGAAGGGCGAACCCGCCATGAAGCGCGTCTACTTGGGGCATGTTCCGGAGTCGTCGGCTCAGCGACTGCAGATTGACGCGGGCGACGTGGACGTGGCAACGCGCCTGTCATCCACGGATCTTTCCGGTCTCGAAAGAGATGGCAAGGTGACCGTGCAGAAGGTGCCGGGTTTCGGTTTCTATTATCTGGCATTGAACCAGAAGGACGAGATCCTCTCGAACCCGAAGGTACGGGAAGCCTTCCGCTACCTTATCGATTATGACGGCCTCGCCGGTTCGGTGATGAAATATTACGGGATCAAGCAGCAGACCATTATTCCAGGTGGACTGCCGGGCGCATCCCTCGACATGCCCTATAAACTCGATATCGAGAAGGCAAGGCAGTTGCTCGCCGAGGCAGGTTACCCCAACGGCTTCTCGAAGGTCTATTTTGCGCAGCCCGGCACGCCGGAATCCGAAGTCGGCGTTTCGCTCCAGAACAATGCCGCCAAGGCTGGCATCAAGCTCGACCTTCAGATCGGCGACCAGATCGGAAAATTCCGCTCCCGCCAGTTCGAGCTGTTCTCCTCGCGAACAGGTGAGCGCCTGCCCGATCCGCATGCCGTCCTGCAATCCTACGCCACCAATGCCAACAATGCCGATGACGCAAAGCTGTCCGGCCTGGTGGCCTGGCGATCCGCGTGGGACGTGCCCAAGGAGATCCAGAACATGGTCACCGCAGCAGCGCACCAGACGGATCAGGAAAAGCGCGATGAACTCTATGCGCGGATCAACGAAGCCTATCTGCGGTCTTCGCCGGCACTCGTCACATCATTTCAACGCACCGACCCGAAGGCCGTCCGCAACGAGGTGAAAGGTTATGTCGGGCATCCGACCTGGCTCACCCGCTGGGACACCGTGACCAAGGGCGAGTGACGATAAAAACTTCAAGGACAGTGGCATGAGCATTACCCAAACCTCCGATGCCCCGCCGAGCAGGAAATCGCCGTTTCCTAAAGCTGCGGCCAAGATCGCAACATCCTTTGTCGTGATCCTGACAACGCTGCTTGGGCTGATGATGATTACCTTTACGGTGGGCCGCATGGTTCCGGCCGATCCCGTGATTGCCGTCATTGGCGATCAGGCCGACCAGGCCACCTACGATCGCGTTTACAAGGAGATGGGCCTCGACAGGCCGATCTATGTGCAGTTCGGCAATTATCTGAATGACGTGGTCCATCTCGATTTCGGCCAGTCGATCATTACCAAGCAGGCCGTTTCCAAGGACCTCGCCCGCGTTTTTCCGGCAACGATCGAACTGGCCACGCTTGCGACCATCATTGGTGCAGGCCTCGGCATCCCGCTAGGCGTCATCGCTGCTGTGCGCAAAGGCACATGGGTTGACCATCTCGCCCGCGTGGTTGGTCTTCTGGGTTATTCCACCCCGATCTTCTGGCTTGGCACCATCGTCATCCTCGTCTTTTACGCTTACCTTGGAGCAATTCCGCCGGGTGGCCGGATCTATCTTTATGACGAAGGTATCGTGCAGGCGCGCACCAACTTCATCCTGATCGATTCCGCGTTGGGCGGTCACTGGAATGTCTTCTGGAGCGCACTTCACCATATCATCGCACCGGCCATCATTCTCGGTTATGCTTCGATGGCCTATCTCAGTCGCATGACGCGGAGCTTCATGCTGGAACAGCTCCGCCAGGAATACATTCTGACCGCACGCGCCAAAGGTCTCGGGCAGAGACCGATCGTCTGGCGGCACGCCTTCCGCAATATCCGCGTCCAGCTCCTGACTGTTATCGCGCTTGCCTATTGCGGCCTGCTGGACGGCACGGTGCTGATCGAAACAGTCTTCGCCTGGCCCGGCCTCGGCTCCTACCTCACATCGGCACTCTTCTTCGCCGACATGAACGCCGTGCTCGGAAGCGTGCTTTTGATCGGCATCATATCGATCGCCATCAACCTGCTCTCCGACATCGTCTATCGCTTCATCGATCCGAGGACCCGCTAATGGCCAAGTCCGCTACCTTTTCAAACCTGCACGAGTGGCTGATCAGCGAGGATTTCACGTCGTCTCGACAGGCACGTTTGCACAGCGTCTACCTAGGCTGGCTCAGCCTCGTTGCCAACCCGCTCGCATTCGCCGGGTTCGCCGTTGTCCTTTTGCTGATTGTCGTCGCCGCATTGGCGCCGGTCATCGCGGTACATGACCCGTTTGCGCAGGATTTTCTGATCGCGCTCAAGGCGCCGTCGGCGACACACTGGTTCGGCACTGACGAATTCGGGCGCGACGTGTTTTCGCGGCTCATTTATGGTGCACGCACCACCCTTTACATCACCATTCTGGTCACAATCATCGTCGCACCCATCGGTTTCGTGATCGGCGCGACCGCCGGTTATCTTGGTGGATGGGTTGATGTCGTCTTGATGCGCATCACCGACATTTTCCTCTCCTTTCCGAGCCTTGTCCTTGCGCTGGCCTTTTCCGCCGCACTCGGGCCTGGCATCGAAAACGCAGTCATTGCCATCGCGCTCACCGTCTGGCCGCCGATCGCGCGTCTCGCGCGTGCCGAAACGCTGACGTTTCGCCATGCCGATTTCGTCGTTGCGGCAGAACTTCAGGGCGCCGGCGTGGGAAGGATCTTGCGGCGCCATATCGTGCCGCTCTGCGCGCCCTCCATCATCGTGCGCCTGACGCTTAACATGTCGAGCATCATCCTGACGGCAGCCGGGCTCGGTTTCCTTGGGCTTGGCGCCCAGCCGCCAATGGCTGAATGGGGCGCAATGGCTGCTTCCGGCCGTCAGTACCTGCTCGACGCATGGTGGCTGACGACGGTTCCGGGCATCGCAATCCTGACCGTCAGCCTTGCCTTCAACCTGCTCGGCGACGGGCTGCGTGACATCATGGATCCCCGTAATGGCTAACACATCCGACACTATTCTGACGGTTGAGAACATGTCCGTCGAGTTCCCGACGCTTTCGGGCGTCACCACTGCCGTGCGTGACGTATCCTTCACCGTCGGCCGCGAAAAGATCGGCATCATTGGCGAATCTGGCTCGGGCAAGAGCACGACCGGCCGAGCTATCATGCAGCTTCAGCCTCCGCAGGCGATCGTCAAGGCCAGCCGCATGCAGTTCGAGGATATCGATCTGCTCAGGGCGAGCGAAGAGGGGATGCGCTCTATTCGCGGAAGGCGCATTGCCATGATCCTGCAGGATCCGAAATATTCGCTGAACCCGGTCATGACCGTTGGCGAGCAGATCTCCGAAACGGTGATCCTGCACGAAAATGCTACCCCGAAAGAGGCACGCAGACGCACGCTTGCCATGCTGGAACGCGTCAATATCCGTGACCCTGGACGTGTCTTCGATTTATATCCCCATGAAGTGTCAGGCGGCATGGGCCAGCGCATCATGATTTCGATGATGCTGATCGCATCGCCCTCCCTGATCATCGCCGACGAACCGACCTCGGCGCTCGACGTGACAGTACGCCAGCAGGTCCTCTCTATTCTCGACGACCTCGTGGTCGAGCGAAACATCGGCTTGATCTTCATCAGCCACGATCTCAACCTCGTACGCAGTTTCTGCGACCGCGTCATCATCATGTATGCCGGCCGCGTCGTCGAAACGATCGCCGCAGTCGATCTCGATCAAGCCAAACACCCTTATACCCGCGGTCTCTTGAACGCACTTCCGAGCCTCGATCATCCCAAGGACAGGCTGGACGTTTTGCGTCGCGATCCGGCATGGTTGGAGAACTAAACATGACGATGATCAAAGCCCATGATCTGGCTGTATCTTACGGCCATGGCGAAACAGCCCTCAAGGTTGTCAAGGAGGTTTCCTTTGAAGTTGCGAAGGGCGAGACTTTTGGCCTTGTCGGGGAAAGCGGCTGCGGCAAATCCACCATTCTGGGCGCACTTGCCGGCCGCAACAAGCAGTGGACCGGTTCGATCGAGGTCGACGGCGAGAAGATCGGCCAGAAGCGGACACGAGTCCAGCTTGCCAAACAGCAGCTTGTGTTTCAGGATCCATTTGGCTCCATCCACCCGCGTCATACGATCGGCCGCACCCTGTTAGAGCCGCTGGAAATCCACGGCAAGGACTGCCAACAGGATCGTATCGAAAAGGTTCTGACCGATGTCGGCTTACCACTCAATTTCCGCTATCGTTATCCGCACCAGCTATCCGGCGGGCAGCGGCAGCGCGTTGCGATTGCCCGCGCACTCATTCTCGAACCAAAAATCCTTCTTTTGGATGAGCCCACATCGGCACTCGACGTCTCCATACAAGCGGAGATTCTGAACCTTCTCAAGGATCTGCGGGAGCGTGAACAGCTGACCTATATTCTCGTCAGTCATGATTTGGCGGTCGTTACGCATCTGTGTGATCGGGTGGCGATCATGCAGAGCGGGGGTTTCGTGGAGGTGGTCACGCGGCAGCAGTTGCTCGAGAATACCGTTGAACATCCCTATACGCGCATTCTGATGGATGGCAGCCGAGGCTATGTGACGGCTAGACGAGATCTGCTACAGCACAGTCCACAATCTTCGGCGTCCGCATAGTTCTCGCAGACGCCGGAGATTGTGGATTGAGTGGAAGCATTGAAGATGTCGCGTGACTTGTAGCGTTTCATAATCCGGTCTCGTCGCCGGATCGAAACGCCCGCCTGATCGAGATCGTCACTGCCGCGCAGACCGCCCAAAACCGGGTCTTCTCCAGGTCGAGCAGGCGTTCGATCTTGCGGATCTGGGCAAGGCTGCCGCCCTCGTGGAGAGGCCCGGCAAATCCGGGACGATTCTGATCGCGTCACGCTAGACCACTCAGGGATTCCGGCAAGCTGAGTTCGTTTCTCGGATGCCGTGCATATGGATTGAGATAATCGAACAGTGTTGTTTGCTGATTTCACTTTGAAGAACGAGACGAAGTCATCCAAACGTGCTGGCGAGAAAGGTTTCCGGAGCTCTCTGAAACTTGCAAATCCTAGCGAGGTCGCCAGCCTCATGAGAGTGGACGGTGAGGTGCCGCAACGATCTGCCACGGACCTCGCCGTCCCAAACGCCATGATTTCCGGTGCAGATATGATTTTCGTGGCAACCTGTAACTGATCGCTGGACAGCTTTTGATCAGAGGCGCTAACGACGTCCGCAAGTTCGTCAAGTGTAGTCGGTTTCGCGATTACAACATTGCACATGCGACTCGTCCTGAACCAAGGCTTATATGCCGATCAATGCTGAAGTAGCAGCGAACCGCAGGACACAATCGCATCCGCCCCATGAGCTTTTGCATTAGCCAAGGCTGACCGGCTTCTTTTTCACGACGGACTCAATGGCGGCAAGCGCGATCGCCAGAGCGTTGCGTGCGTCAGTTCCCGTTGGTCCATCTTTGATAGCCCCGCTACGGGCTGCTGCGACAAACGAGGCAAGCTGCGCCGTGTAGCCGTGAATGAAATGATCCGTATCGCGCCGCCAAGTGTCGTTGGATACGCCAGTCTTGTCGAACAGCGTCATGCTAGAACGTCGTACATCACCCATCGTGACCATTCCGCCGGAGCCAAATACTTCGCCGCGGATATCGTAGCCGTACATTGCGGAGAAGTTTGCCTCGGCAACCGCGAGCGACCCATTATCAAATCGAATATTGACGATGGCCGTATCCAGGAAGCCTTTATCGCGCGCGTCCGAGCGAACCAATGCATCTGCCATTGCAAAGACTTCGACGGGCTTTGCGCCGGGGTTCAACCAAAGCAGGGTGTCGAAATCATGGATCAACGTTTCGTAGAAGATGGTCCACAAAGGAATCCTGTCCGGGTCACCGCCGAACGGACCAGGATCGCGCGTCAGCGATCGGATGAGTTGAACCGCGCCGACCTTTCCGGCATCGATCGCTTCGCGGCCTTCGGCAAATGCCTGGTCCCAGCGGCGATTAAAACCGACCTGCAGGGGAACGCCTGCGGCCTTGGCGGCTGCAATGCCGCGGTCGGCATCTTCAAGCGTGAGTGCCATCGGCTTCTCGCAGAAGATCGCTTTACCGGCCTCCGCTGCCTGCACGAGGATATTGGTGTGAAAGCGTGCGGGTGTCGCAATGATGACCGCATCCAGACCGGGGTGAGAAAGCATTTCTGCAACGTCGGTGTAAGAAGCGTCGGCGCCCAGTTTATCCGCGAGTTCTGCAGCGGCTCCGGGGGCGGGGTCGGCGACGGCTATCAGCGTCGCGTCCACAAGCCTTTTTGCGACACTCTCACCATGGAACGAACCGATACGCCCTGCCCCGATAAGTCCGACGTTGATTGTTTTGACTTTGGTCATGATTTTTAGTCCTGTTTTTTGAAATCAGAGAGTGAAGGCTTCTCGGAAGGCAGCGAGCGCGGCGTCGGCATCTCCGGATGCCCATGCCTCCATCCCGATCGGGCCGGAGTAGCCCATATCGCTCAGGGCTTTTGCGATCCCCTTCCAGTTCACCTCGCCGGTGCCCGGCTCAAATCGCCCAGGTACGTCAGCCACCTGAATCTCACCGATCCACGGCAGGCTCCTGCGGCAAAGTTCGATCAGGTTCCCCTCACCGATCTGCGCGTGGTAGAGGTCCAGGTTCAAACGCAGACGCGGGTGGTCGATGCTCGATACGAGCGCCAACGTGTCTTCGGCGCGCCCGAACGGCACGCCGGGGTGATCGACAGGAAGGTTCAGGTTCTCCAGAGTGAAAACCACGTTTTCTTCTTCCGCGAGGTCAACGATACGGCGTAGCGTCTCCTGAGCCTTCAGCCACATGGCTCCCGTGACGACCTCGACAGGCTGAACCGGCAGTCCTCGATCCCCGAGGCCAGTGCCGTGAAGATTGAGGCGCTGAACGCCAAGACGTTTGCCGATCTGAGCCGTTTCGCGCGCGGTTCTCAAAAGTTCGGCTGCGCCCTCATCATCGGTGAGGCGGCCTGTCAGGTAACCGTTCATAATTGTGAAGGTTGCACCGGTGGCTTCGAGCTTGTTGATGTCGTGCTCTGGCCAATTCCAGAGACCGACGCCAAATCCCTGCTCCTTCAATCGGGAGGCGCGCCATTCGATTGGTTTGTCCCGCCATAGCATCTCCGCGCAGGCGGCTAACGGAAACGGGATATTATTCGCATTGCTCATTTGGGGTGGTTCCCTGGATTTTGGATATGGCTGTCCCAAGACCCGGCGAATGCGCCGGGCCAAAATTGATGTTTCCAAGTGTCTTCAGATGGTGCCGCCCAGCTCCGCGGAGATCGACTGTAATTCTTTGCCGCCGGCCATCAGATTCTGCAGGCCATCGAGGTCGATTTCATGTTTGGCAAATGTGCCCAGCGTCTTTCCCCTGTTCAGAGCTGTGAAACGGTTGCCGACGGCAAAAGCGTGTCTGACGTTATGGGTAATGAAAATAACGCCCAGACCTTTGCTACGAACCTGATCGATGTACTTGAGGACCATCGAGGTTTGCGCAACACCGAGTGCAGATGTCGGTTCATCAAGAATGAGGACTTTTGCCCCGAAATACACGGCGCGTGCGATAGCCACGCATTGACGTTCGCCGCCGGAGAGCGTGCCGACGGCCTGCCCGGGCTCACGCACATCGATGCCAATTCTCTTCATTTCTTCGCTGGTAACGCGATCCGCGAATTCCATGTCCATGTATTTGAACGGACCAAAGCCCTTCAACGGCTCGCGACCCATGAAGAAGTTTCTTGTGACAGACATCAACGGGATCATCGCCAGATCCTGGTAGACGGTTGCAATCCCCGCATCGAGCGCATCTCTTGGCCCGGTAAAGAGATGTTGCTTCCCCTCGACAAGAAAGTCGCCGGATGTCGGCCTGTGAACGCCGGAAAGAGTATTGATCAGAGTTGATTTTCCGGCTCCGTTATCTCCGAGGAGGCACAGGACCTCTCCTGCGTGGACACTCAGCGAAACGCCGTTGAGTGCGATAATCGAGCCGAAGTGCTTTACGAGGTTCTTGACCTCGACGAGTGGTGTCTGGCTCGCGCTCATCAGCGTTCTCCCGTCACGCGCTTACGAATGATGTTGTTGAAAATAACCGCAGTCAGCAGCATCCCGCCGAGGAAAACGAGGTACCAATCTTGGTCGATTGACGTATAGGTGAGGCCGATCAACACCATGCCGAAGACGATCGAGCCAAAGAACGCACCGATTGCCGAACCATATCCGCCAGTTAGGAGACATCCGCCGATAACGGCCGCAATGATGGCTTCGAATTCCTTCTGAAATCCCCGTCGTGCGTCCGTTGAACCCGCATCGAGCACGGTGAGGATCGCGACAAGAGTGGCGCACATGGCGGTGACGATAAAAAGGGTGGTCTTTACGCGCGCGACGGGAACACCCGACTTGCGAGCTGCCTTCGGGTCGCCTCCGGATGCAAAGATCCAGTTCCCAAACCTCGTGCGCAGCAGAACCCAGGTCGCGACGAGTGCAATCAGCACAAACCAGAGGATTTCTACGGGAATACCTGGGACTTTCGGCGTTCCATTGGGGAAAGTCTCGATGATGCCTGCACTGCCAAGCCATGTGAAGAGGCCCGGGAAGGCATCGCCTGAAAACAGCGGCGCAAGGGGACTGTCCGCAACAGCTTCCCTCATGCCGCGAAGCTGCGTTGAACCGCCGCTCGCCCACTTCAGTCCGACAAGCGTGAGGCCACGAAGAATGAAGAGAAACGCAAGCGTTACTATGAACGATGGGAGCCCGGTGCGCATGGTAAGCTGGGCATTGGTGACACCAATGACCACGGCGAAAGCAAGTGCGATCAGGATTGCGACGCTGAGCGGCAGATTAAGGACCACAAGGGCCGTGCCGAAGACCAGCCCCGCGAACGCGACCATCGAGCCGATCGACAGATCGAACTCGCCGCCGATCATCAAAAGTGCCGCGCCAACCGCAAGAATCCCCAGCTGAGCAGCTGGCGCCATGAAGTTTACAATCCCGGCAAGTGTGAACATGGCTGGGTTCGCGGTCAGCATGAAGAATATTGTGACGAGCACCAGTCCTGCGACTGCGCCGAGTTCCGGACGTCGCGCGAGCGCGGTCAAAGTCGAAACCTTTTTCAGGCGCTCGTCGGATCGAGTCGGTGACCCGTTCTGTTCGTTGGCCAGCGTCATGGTCGTACCTCAGATGTAGGTTGTTTACGTGCGCCATCGGTTGCCGTTCACGCGTCACGCGGATCGGATGTCGGGCGATGAGGGGCAGCTCCCGCTGGAGGTGCGGGAGCTGCTGGATGGGTCCCGCTCAGCGGATACCCTGGGAGGATTTCTCGATCACCGAAGCCGCGGCCCCCTTCTCGACGAAGCTCGGGCCCGAGGCGACGTTTCCAGCAGGAATGGTGCCATATTTTGCATTCAGCGCGAGGAATGTGACTGGCAAATAACCCTGGAGATACGGTTGCTGATCCACGGCAAAAAGTGCCTTGCCTTCCGAAACAGCCTTCAGGAAATTGGCCGAAAGATCGAAAGAAGCGACCTTGACCTTATCGCCATTGCCCATCTTCTCGACAACAGCGACCGCCCGCTCACCAACGAGGGGTGCCGACAGGCCAAGGACGACATCGACGGAAGGATCTGAGGTCAAAGCAGCCTGAATCTTTGATTCAATTTCCGCCGGGTCGGCGCTCGTCGGCAGAACCGTAACCTTTCCGCCTTCGAAGCCCTTCGCGGTACCCGCGCAGCGCTGGTCAAGGGCGGCATTTCCCACCTCCTGGTTTACGCAAAGCACGTGTTTTTTACCGAGCGACTTGAGTTTTTCCCCGACCTTTACCCCTGCGGTAAGTTCGTCCTGGCCAACATGGAGCTTGATGCCAAGCTTTTCCGTAGCGGCAATGCCCGAGTTCATGGAAATGACGGGGATACCGGCCGCGATGGCTTTCGCAATCGCCGGGCCCAGCGCATCCGGATCGGGATTGGAAATTACAATACCCGCCGGGTTCTGATTGACTGCGGCTTCAATGAGTTGAGCCATTGCGACCATGTCGAAGGTCTCGGGTGCCCGGTAGTCAACCTTGGCATTGATGTCCTTGCCGGCCTGCATCATTCCGTTTTTGACGATCGACCAGAAGGGGTCAGAAGCTTGTCCGTGAGTGACGGCGATGATGCTGGGCTGTTCATCGGCTTTGACGCCGACCGACCATGCGCCAACCAGAGACACGGCAATAGCCGCAGAAGCGAAATTCTTCCAAATGGATTTCATTTTTTCCTCCTCAATGTCACCCACTCCTCTGGATGACAAATTCGAATGCTACCGGGTGCAAATGTGATTGCTACCGGGTGCAAGCAGGTGCATGTTATGTCAGAATGCGTTAAAAGCAAGCGTTCATTTCACTGGATCAACAAAATGGAATTTATGTTCCATTACCGGAGAGTTTATGCGGAAGAGGGCAACGGCTAAACAGGTGGCGGATGCGGCGGGAGTCTCGAAGTGGACCGTGATACGCGCTTTCACACCGGGTGCATCGATTACTGACGAAAGCAAGCGCAAGGTACTGGAGACCGCTGCAGCTTTGAACTACACGCCGAACCTCCTTGCACGAAGCCTTGCAACCAACTCGACGGGACAGATCGCCGTCTTCGTGGATGACTTTTCCAACCCGCAAAAACTCCCTTTTCTTAAGGCTCTTACCGAGAAGCTCCAGGCCGCAGGCTTGGTGGTGATGCTGATCAATATCAACAGTCACTTTGACCATGTGAACGCCCTTCTCCACGCGGACCAGCGTCAGGTCGACGCTATCATTCTGTTTGGTACAGCGTTTCGCGACGAAACCCTGACAGATCTGCAGCAGGGACACGGCATGCCGCCTATGTTCGTGCTTGCGCGCGACAGTCAGATCGATGGTGTGCCAGCGGTTGTCTGCGACGCGGAACTTGCCCTCAGGGAAATAGTCGACCACCTTCATGCGCGGGGATACAAACGGCCAGGCTTCATGAGCGGTGCGGCCGCTTTGTCCACGGCTTTAAAGAGAAGCCACTATTTCACGGAGTTCTGGGCGGAAAAGGGTGTCCAAAACGTCGTCCACATGAGCGCGGAAAAATACAGTTTAGACGCCGGCGCAGCCTCGGTAAGGAAGTACTTAAGCGAGACTTCACCGCAGGATCGCGTCGATGTCCTGATGTGCGAAAACGACATTCTGGCGATGGGCGCAATGGATGAGATGCGGGCAAACTTTGGACTTCAAGTGCCTGAAGACATTGCGATAGTGGGTTTCGACAACTACGAGATATCCGGTTCGTTCGGATACGGCATTACCACCTATGAGCAACCGCGCGACGAAATGATTGATGCAATTCTGAGTATGATCAAGGGGAGTTCGGCTTTGAAGACGGTAACTCTTCGGGGAGAGCTTGTCGTTCGACGCTCAACATAAACGCTGCCCTCTGATCAGATTTGATTATTCTTCAGGACCATCCGATCGGAACGTCACAAAGTCGTGGAAATGAGCGGTTACGACGGGAGGGCGCAACCATCATAACCTGCGGGCGATCGAGGTCGCCCGTCGGGGAGGCTTACGGAGGCTAGGATTCACGAGGCGTATGATGGCAGCAGGCCATTCTGCAACGTTCGCTTCAACGTGTACTCTAGAGGTTTCTGAACCACTCAGACAAGGTAAGATTTACTCCACCGTCGGCATTCCTTGCGAAATTGCAGATAGAAATCTATACAGATATTTATTTATTTTAGTATTTCATATTGGAGCAATGATTGCGGTATATCGTATTATTGAAAGGCGATGGCAAGGAAAGGCCAGTTTTCGAAGCCGATGACATTACTCGGTGTTTCGGTTGGATTAGGACACAGACTAAGAAATTTCCTGAAATACAAAAAGGGAATTACAGGATTGTGGACCGTGATCTCGATAACGACGCATCCCCAAATACTGGTAAGCTCAGTCTGGATATCACATAGTCGGCGAATCGCGGTTGCGGGTCCAACTGGATTTCAAATTGCGGAGTTGGCGACCTATCTGACGGGTATCGTATCAGCCGGGGGTCTGGCCCCAACTCCGCATGCCAATCGTTAAATGTTATATTCAATACAAAGAATGCGCTGCCATTGCCGACCACCGCTTGGAGTATACTCAGCTGAAAGCCAATCTAATCCTTCATTATCCTGTCCACGACTGATTTCAGCTGGTTTTGGTGTGCCCCTTTGGCTACGCATCAAGTCGAGGAAAAACTGAAGCACCTGAGGGTCTCTATCGAAGAAGGCAACATCCGCTACGAAACTTCGCCTTGATGGGATGCGAACTCGCGAGCCATGCGCACTAAAACTGATAAGCTTTGAAAAATTTAAATACCGCATAGGAAATCGTGATGAATTCACCCGGGAGCTTATCCGAAACTCTCGCCGGTCACCCCCCCGATCGCTAACTCAGGTAAATAACGGTCTGGTTGACGAATATCTACAGGTCGATACCCGTCCGGGTTTCGATTTGCTTTTTTAGATAACCCTTCGCGAGAGACACGAGCAAATCGACGGTAAAGCCCTTCGCGGCCAAAGCGCCTTCCTTTGTCTTGCGCCAGATCTCATCGTCCCGAACGCTGTCTGCGAAGTCGTGACCTTTCCAAGTGAGGCTCTCAGGAATCCAACCTGAGCCGGCCTTGGGAACTCGGCAATTCCTGAAGCTTCCAAAAGGGTCAGGTGGTATTCTAAACGATCCGCCTCTTCTTGGCTTAAACCGGAACCATCTGTTCCTAGTGCGGCCGCTGTTTCGTCCGAAGTCGTTTCAAACCAGTCCTTGCCGTTCTCGATATCTAGGACGATCGATCGAATAAGGTCCATATCCCGTTTCATTGAATCCTTTCGCTCCGGAGGGCCGGATTTTCGGTTGAACTTCAGGTTTTCTTACTGACTGAGGCAAGCGGCAAGCTAGAAATCGTTCTTAGGTTTCACATCTGCCTTATCCAGCATCTGACTCTGGATTGTTTGTGGCGCAAACAAAGACATGCTGAGATATCGGCTGCCCCGACTACATTGGACCTGTACCGAAACTGTTTCTGGAGATGTTCGTGTGGAATACACATTTTTCTCAACCGGCCTATCAATCCACCCGCCCGCATAATCTATGCCCTTCTGATATTTCACAGTAGCAGAGGCAACAAACTGCGGGCAGTCGTCGTAGGTCATGTTTGGACGATAAAATACACCGCTGACTTTTTCTCCGTCAGGCCACGCTGTGAAATGTAGCGTGACCCTGTCTGCCTCGCGAGAAAACTGCAATTCTTTGATCGAACCTCGGGCTTCGAACTCGTTTATTTCTTTTCGCCTGACCCCTAATCTTTCCTCGAAGCTCGGTCCTCTTAGCTCACCGTTCGGCTCGAAGCCTTTTGTAGCCAATGTTTTTGATACCTTGGCGGGGGAGTCCCCGATACGGACGTCAAAAATGTCAAAATCGATATTTTGTGCCTGCGCCGGAGCTGCAAGGCAAATTCCCATCAGAGTGATCGATATAATTTTCAAAGTAAGCTCCTCATTTGAAAAATCTGCCCAAGCTGAACTAGCTTGGGCTCTTACTGGCAGCAATTAACCGTGCGAGAGTAGGTACGCCTGAGTAATAGCATGGCTCCTCTCGAAATAGTAATCGTCGTTCCCTTAAGCTACTTCAAGAAATGCCCTGCTTGCCACCCCGCGCGAGTCGCGGCAAAAACTTCATCTATCGTCATCGCCTCAAGCCGAGACGCAAAATCCGACACGTCCTCTTTCAAGATTTTATCAGCTGTCATCATAGGTCTCCTGTCTTGCTGAAAACCGTAAGAGCATGGGATTGTTCCCTAATCCCGGAACTTCGTGAGCCTGTGTTGGTTATTGGTCCCATCATCAACAGGAGTATTCGTCATGAAACGCAGTCTCATTCTCGCATCCGTTCTTCTGGCAACTGCCGGGTCCGCCGCATTGGCGCAGTCCACCGCCGAAAAGACTGGTGTGAACTCTGTCATCGGTGTTGCGCCCAAGACCGAGGACTTTGTTCTTGAGGCCGCCAGCAGCGACATGTTTGAAATTGAATCCAGCAAGCTCGCCTTGGAACGCGCAGACGAAAAAACCAAGGCATTTGCACAGATGATGCTGGCGGATCACCAAAAGACATCCAATGAGCTGAAGGCTATGGTTACCTCAGGCAAAGTCAAAGCAACCATCCCGACTGCAATGTCTTCTGCACACCAGAGCATGCTGGACGACTTGAAGAAGCTTCAGGGAGACGATTTCACCAAGAAATATCATTCGGACCAGGAGGACGTACATGAAGATGCAGTCGATCTCTTCAAACGCTACGGCGAAGAAGGCGAGAATGCCGAGCTGAAGGCCTGGGCAGCAAAGACCCGTCCGGCACTTGAACACCACCTTAAGATGGCCACAGACATGAACAAGTAGACAATTACATCTGCCCCCGCCATTCGTCTGGCGGGGGCGCTCCTTGGAAGATCCAAGCTGACCGGCTATCACGATAAATCCTCGGCAAGCCAGTTGCGGGAATAACCCAAAACGGCTGTTGGCATCCAAGCGATCATGACATTCGATAATCTGGCACCGTGTGGCGAGAGACAGGGAAATTCCAGCAACAATTGGGCCTGGCTCGGCATGACTAGTGCGGCAAGAAGACTCCGACATGGCCAGCGATGTCGTTCACGACCCTTGAGGACCCGCTCTGCCCAATCCTAGAACCAAGCTCTCTGACACGGCGTGTGCTTGACGTACGAGCGGTTGGACTATTCTAGGTGTTCTTGGTAGGATCTGAACCTCTGACCCGCTGGATTTTTTCACCAAGCTATTGAAATAGGTTCGAAGCGTTTACGGTCGATGCAGGAGAAAGCCTAATTGCCTACCTCCAACTTGAAGCAGTTCAGTTAGCTTTTCCGCAAGTGGGATCTGCCTACTTTCGCGCCGACACGACTGGGACGCATCAAAGGTAGAAAAGGCTCCGCGCGGAGGGGCCCAGATTTCTCTTTCTTCATGATGGGGGGTTCTGTGCAAACTTTCTGTCGGTTTTACCAGCAGGTTGATCTCGCCATAAATCTCGGCTGAAGATGAGCAGATTTAGTTTGCCGATCATGGTCGATTTGAGGCGCGCCGGGTAGATTGGCGTGGAACTTTCCTTCCTCGTGCCGGAACCGAAGAGAAGAAATCCCCGCGACACGCGCAGGGATTTCCCAGCTCTCTAGCGTCAGGAATTTTTGTGGCTCTGCTGGCCCGCCTTCACATGCTGCTCATGAGTGCCACCGCGGGTTTTGCCATGATCGCTATTGTTTGAGGCCGATGCCGACTGCGAACGATTGTCGCTGTTCTTGTGGCTTTGCTGGCTGGCCTTCACGTGCTGTTCGTGCGTACCACCTTGATTTGCCATTATATGTACTCCTCATTTTGGTGATTTGTCACTTGGGCGCCTTGTCGCACGCACTAGACCAACCATGCAGGGCAAGAGGAGTTCCGATATCTAATATTTCGTGAGGAGCAATTTTTCGCTCAACGGTGCAGAGCGAGCAATGATGACGATTAATGCGCAAGATCAGTCCTAGCGCCGCTTGCCAAATTCCTTGCGAAGCTCCCCCTTCGCATCTTCCAGTACTTCTTTGCGGTCGTCCGATAGGGTCCGACCGGCGCGGTTGATGTAAAACACCAGCATCGACATCGCAGACCTGAAAGGGTTGGTCTTGCGCCTGTCAGATTGCTCCGCCGAGGCTTTCAGCGATCGGGCAATCTCCGAGGCATCGTTTTTTGTGAACACGTCTTTCTCAAGATCGAGCGCGTCGCTTTCCTTGGTCACCTTCTGCGACCATCTCTTTTTCTTTTTCGCCTTTTTCACTGGTTTTCTCCCCGCCGCTCATGATTTTCGTTCTGGGTCATGGGTGTGGTGACTGTCGCGCTCACCACCTCCTCCGGAAACCCTGCTCTTCGAACGCTTGTCGTTATCTGCGGCGGGTTTCTTGATTTCCAAGGGTGCCTTGGCGTTTTCATGCGATGCGCCCGGCCCGCCCTGACGGATGCTGACCGGTGTTTTTGTTGAAGTGGACATGTCTTCCTCCTGTTGCAACGGATGAGCCATCGCTTACTGGTCGTCGCGCGTTTTCATTGCGTCGGAAACACGCTTCTTCGGCGGGTCTTTAAGGTTCTCCCCAACAGCATCCCGATCGTGCTCGGGATTGTCGGCGGGCTTCATGTAGCCTCTGGGGCGGGTTTCTTTCGGCCCCTCCCAGCGGGGTGATTGGTCGGTGGTGCCGGGAGCGCCATCTCGTGGAGAATTATTGGTCATCATTGCCTCCGGTTGGGTTGCGAACCCACCCAACCTCTTTGCAGCGATGATGTTCCGCAGAGACAACGGCGCAGCAGGGCAACTTTTTTCGAAACAATTTCGCGTTGCCCCGGTTAGGCGCGACAGAAAATTCAATCCGAGGGAACATGACGATGACGGACAAATCCGGTAAATCCGATCGCATATCCAAAAATGAGCAGCAGCAGGACTTTCTCAGGCGCTCGTCCCTGCAATCCCTGGAATGTGCTATCCATTTATGCGCGACGAATATGAGCATTTCCGAACTTGCTGCCCGACTTGAGAAACAAGCCCAATATTTGCGACAGTTCGGCTGAGGACAAGCCGCGGTGCGCCTACGGCGACCATGTCTTTCCCGAGGAACCAACATGCCAAGATTTTTCTTCACCGTGATCAGCGGCAAAAACATCCTCGATGATCCGGAAGGCAGCGATCTGCCGTCGCTCGACCGGGCGATCGAGGAGGCGATTCAAGATGCCCGGGCGCTGATGAGCGAGGCAATCCTGCAAGGGCGCGATATCTCGGAAGGATGCATCATCGTCCGGAATAAACAGCAGGAAGTATTGAAAGTCGTCCGCTTCGCTGACGCGCTAGACAGAAATGACTGATGGCGTTGCACCGTCCGTCCGCATACGAGTTATCAGTTTTTCATATTCTTTTTCCGGGACGCCGTAGGTCGTGTCGGCGACATCTTCCAATATGCTTCGATTGACGATCCGGACGTTTCCTCGGCTGGCACGGATGGCATGAATGCCTTCGAGAACATGCAGCTCGTTGGTGATGCCCGGCCGCCGCACCCCAAGAACCGTGGAAAGAAACTCATGGGTGATCGGTAGATCATCGGTATCGAGCCGGTCATGACACATCAGCAGCCAGCGCGCGAGCCTTTCGTGCAGACTGTACTGCCCATTTGCCAGCACAAGCTGGCCGACCTGAAGCAGACAGATATTGATATAGCCCAGCAAAAGCTCCCGCAGCCGCACATCGTTCTCCATCTCCTGTCGCAGTTCGACGGCAGGGATCAGAAAGCCACGGCCGCCGACACCCATGACGGTTTCATCCGGCGTGGTTTCCGCGCCCAGAAGAGCGGGCCAGCCGATGATCCCCTCCCGGCCGACGAGCACGGTTTCTATGCTTTACCGCTATCGTCATGAACGACGGTGGATGCCAGACCGGTTTCGATGAAACAGAGATGAGAAACGGGCGCTCCAGCCGCAACGAGCTGATATCCCGCCGGCAGATCGACGTGCTCCATCCAGAACGTGAGCCGTGAAAACCCTTCCATGCCAAGGGTTTTCAATAGCAGGTTACAAATAAAAAAATCTGGTCCAAGCATAGCGGTTCGCCCGGTTTGCCCCCTTGCTCGAAAATAACAATATGCGGCGGTCATATACAGCGGAAAATCGCATGGAAACAGTGAGTACGTTTCCGTACGAATTTGCAGGAGGGTCCCTTGCTGCATCGGGGAATGGCCGAAATTCCAAATTTTGGCCCATTTTCCAAGCAGCACACCGCAATCGGGCCATTGGGTATGTACGCCTGACCGACCAATCGGGGACGATGACCGGATAGGCGAAATCCTTGCCGGAACGACTTAGCGAAACCGATCCGCCGCATCCGCCTTCAATATCTGGAACAAGCTTTTCCAATCGTGGTTAGGGGCTACCAAACAGGGAGGCTTGAACACCATGGAAAAGAACATCGAATACCAGATCATGGCGCATGAAAATGGATGGGCCGTCGTCATCTCTGATGTCATAAGAGGCGTTTATCCCAGTCGACATCTCGCGCTCGCGGCAGCAAAGCTGCTGGAGAGCGATATGCCGCGGACCGAAGAGGCGAGACGCTTCGCTCAAACTACCCATATGACCCTGACCGATACCGCAGCCCCCAACCGGATGTCCGGGTCGCTCCAAATAATGGTGGCGGAGCCCTATCAGGTGGATGTTCCCCTGCGACGCAGAAGCGGAGAAATCAGCGTTCCACCGTCGACTGATGGTCGCAATCTGGAGGCGGGTAAGGTCTAGGCGAAATGACGGGCCGGCCCCGCCTCACGCGGCGCGGCCGGGATGAGTCGCGATTAGAAAATAGAGTGCAATTGCGGCTGCCAGCGCAAATATCAAAAGCGCGTAGACCATCATAGTTCTCCGCGTGCGTTTGCGACCGCGAAAATCGCCGTCATCGACGCCGATGGGTGAAAACTTCGAATCGAGCTTTTCGTTTACCGGTCTGTTTAGGTCCTGCTCAGGTCTGACGCTTTCCCGTGGCGCATCAGCCAAGTCATTGTGTTTCGCCTGCATGGGATATCTCCTTATAGGTGCACTGCCTCCTAACCAAGCCCATCCGCACTTGTTCCGCCCCCCAAACCGGTGACGGCGGAGAGGAAAGCAATGGCAAGAGGTTTGCACCACCGGGACGAGATGCCCGACGCCGCGCGCCCCTCTCGCGCTTATTTGATAAATTCAGACTACGCGGCGGCTGAAACCATCCTGCTCACGCGTTATGGTAGGCAGATAGGCACACGCATGCGGTGGTATGCGAGGAGTAAAGCATGCAGACTGTCACACGCCTCACCATCGCAATCATTGGCATGACTGATACCGTGACGCCGGAAATCAGGATGGCCTGGTTTCACGCCCGGATTGGTCTTGAGGGACCGTATTCCGCCAGCTTTATAGAGAGTGCAGACGCTCTGAATTTTACCGCCGCGATTATCGACGTTCGTTACGAGGCAAACATCCTGCTACGCCTCACCGAGCAGTTGGATGGCGAAGCCATTCCCTATCTTTTTTTCGTACCCGACGCGGTCATCGATAGCGAGCCGGGACCTTTTGTCCTCTCCAGGCGTTCGGAAGACATTGAAAACATTGTTTCCGCCTTGATGGCGCAAGGAGGAGGCATCAGACATTAAAGCGAGGCACGTGTCATGCTGAAGCAACCCGATAGCCATGGCGAAGCCAATATTCTGCTTTCTCATTTACCCGATGATGTAAGGGTTGAGGTTGCAGACGCGTGCAGATCTATCAACCTCGCACTAGGCGACGTGCTGATACCCGCCGGCGGGGCCATCGAGGGTGTTTTCTTCCTGTCATCCGGCATAGCTTCCGTCGTTGTCGTCACCAAATCGGGGCGCAAAACCGAGGCGGGAGTTGTCGGCAAAGAGGGGTTCGTGCCGGCGGGAGCCGTAGCAGGCGCGCAAACGAACCTGACCGAGATCGTCATGCAAGCTCCGGGCGAAGCACTTTTCATGGATATCAGGTCGTTTGACGCGCTTGTTTCAAAACATCGGGTATTCTTCGACATTCTCGTCTGCGCCCTGCACGTCTCAAGAACACAGATACAATTCACGGCATCTTCGAACGCCACCCAGTCCGTAACGGAGCGCCTCGCCCGCTGGCTCCTGATGTGCCACGACCGGGTGGAAAGCAATCAGCTGCAACTGACCCACGAATTCCTGTCAACCATGCTGGCAGTCAGACGCGCGAGCGTAACGGACGCTCTCCACGGGCTGGAAAGCCTTGGGTTCATTCGCTCCGAAAGGGGACGAATTACGATCAAGAACCGCGAGATGCTTGAGACCTATGCCGGCGATCTCTACGGCGTGCCCGAGGAGGAAAACAATCGAATGCTCGCCCGATTTATCCGCAAATACAGCTCTGATTCCGCGCTTGACGACCTGACTGCTGTTGCGAGCGAGGGCGTTCGGTAGGCCCGACGGCCGTTCTCAGTGGTCGTTGGTACGCTTGCGGACATTTACCTCTGGTCGTTTCTCTATAAGATAAATGCATCTTCCCTCATGCTGTGAAACGCCGAGCGCGTTTCAAGGAGGTGAAATGCAAACCAATCACGAATATCTGAGTGCTGGAATTTTTCTAAACGAAGACATATATCGTTAAGGCAGCCTACGAAAATGTTGTGTCTGCAGAACGCGACCCGGCTCTATGCCGTGCAGAGGTCGCCCGCTATGTCCTGAAAATGTATGGTCGCGGCGTTGTCGATCCGTCGAAACTCCAGCAATTGGCCGCTCTCTACTTCCGAACCAAATTGCGTGTCGGCTGACATCCAGGTCTGACGCGTGGCAGCCTGCCACGGTTTCGGCTCGGTTCTATTCAAAATAACCCCATGTTTCCGATAGTCCTGCATCTCGCCATGCTGGTGGGCAGAACGTTGCCTTGTTCCAACCGTCGATCGACCCTTGAAACGACACGCTCACAATATGAAAGTCGACCGGCGGACCGGGAACAAACCTGCGTAGGCATGGTTCGGGTTGCTCCAAGGAACTCATACCGAACGAGGTTATCACATGACCCGGAAAACACTCCCCATTCCCGAAGACAACCGGAGCCACCAGGACCCCGTGACAATGCCCGTCTGAGCACGGAAGACGCCTCTTCGATCAGAGAACGGAAAGCTTCGACCCAGACGGGCCGGCAGGCAAACATAAAAATTAACACGACCCATCAAGGGCATCAGCAGGACAGGTAATGCCCGCCTGTTCCCGGCAGGCGGCTTGGTTGTCACCAACCTGTTTCCGGGCTCCTCGCAATCTAAGATCAATGCGGTTCCCGGAGGCGCCAAATGCGGATTCTTGCCGTGACGGCCGAAATGTTTCCATTCGTCAAAACCGGCGGATTGGCCGATGCAGCAGGTGCTCTGCCGGAGGCGCTGGCGAGACAGGGGGCGGATGTTCGCACATTGCTGCCTTTGTACCGCAGGCTCACGCCACTTATCCGCGGAAAGGAGCCATGTCTGAGTGCCACTGTTCTTGAGCAGCCGGTATCGGTTTATTCCGTTGTCTCCGACGGTCAACAACTGCTGCTTCTGGAAGCGGCGGACCTGTTCGACAGGGACGGCCATCCCTATGGCATAAAAGGCGAGCCTTTTTCCGACAACGATCTGCGCTTTGCGGTCCTTTCCAAGGTTGCAGCGGAAATCGCAGTCGGTGCGATTGACGGCTGGCGGCCCGATCTCGTTCACGCACATGACTGGCACGCGGCCTTAACCTGCGTCTACCTCGCCGAGGCAACACCGCAGGTGCCTTCCGTCCTTACCCTTCACAATCTCGCATTTCAGGGTCAGTATCCGCTGGAGAGGGCGGGTATGCTTGGACTACCCTCGCACCTCTGCACTGTCGATTGCCTTGAATATTACGATGACATGTCATTTTTGAAG
>Ga0099826_10000036_pt1 | contig 104982 bp, 87 predicted proteins | sample Mtrugardesep15_FD_76830 | JGI IMG/M metagenome (GOLD analysis project Ga0099826, IMG submission 76830) | Root nodule microbial communities of legume samples collected from California, USA - M. trunc garden sep15 | ecosystem: Host-associated > Plants > Roots > Nodule | place: USA: California... | reverse complement strand
GCCGAGGCCCTCGCGGTCTGGGACGCCATCTCCCGAACCCTGCGGCCCCGGCCGAATGCCTTCTGAGCGCGCCGCGATGATGAAACGATATGTGGTGATCAGCGCGATCCTGGGCGCATCGCTTGCGCTACCGGCTTGTGGGAAGACCCCTCCATTGACGCCTCAGGAACAACAGACGGTGAATGCCCTGACTACCAACCTAATCCCGCGTTGTGTGGGACGCCATCTTATCGATTTGCCCGCCGGCGTGACGGTCAAAGGGTCCGCCACTGTGGAAGACGCACGGCTCGAGACGAAGATCATGTCCCTCGATGCATTCAACAAGGAAATCTCCGCGCGCGAGGCGGAACTCAAGGCGGTGAAGAGCATGGACGCTCACCCATTTCTCTATCTTAATGTGCCCGCGTGGGATGAGCACTCCCGCTACTTCATGCACCGGGGTTCGGAACACAGTCACATCGCAATCCGGAAACTGGAAGGCTATCGTTGGGAGAATGGTGTTCGTGTCAAGGTCACGCTGGACGCGTCCGATTTCACCAGTCCCGATCTGGCGGATAACCCAATCGTGCAGCGTATGGAAATCAAGAACAGTGTGCCGCGAAAGGCCAACCATGTCTTTGAACTGCTCACGAATTTTCGCGGCCGGGCCGATGACGAGATTCCAACGGAGCCTGGATTATGTCTCCCTCGCGGATACATCCGCGGCAAGGCGCGCGAGGAGGAACGCACAAAGTCGAGGTTCCGTCTTGCAAGCCATGAGGATCTCGGTTTCACCATTCTGACGGACTCAAGTGTCGTTGAAAGGGACTCGCTTCTGCAGAGGCATCGTCAGATCGAGCAGGCGTTGTCGCAGGTCGAGGGCGGGCGAACGGTTCGTAAAGGAAAGGTCGCATTGACCGGCGTCGACGCAGAAGAATGGCTGTTGGAAGGCCCAAGACCCACCACGGAAGTGCACGGGCACCTCTTTGCGCTGGAGGGGAACGCGCTCGCGGACGATGTACTGACGCCTTTCGTGCGGCTCGAAATGGAGACAGCGAATCCGCTTCCGGACTATCGTCCGCTCGAACGTGCATCGCTGACCGACGCCGAGGCCCTCGCGGTCTGGGACGCCATCTCCCGAACCCTGCGGCCCCGACCGAATGCCTTCTGACGGTGGAGTGCATGTGAAAGCGCGCGCCGCAGCAGCCCTCACACTCTGCGCCACCCTGGCGCTCGGGGCCTGTGGCAAGGCCCCCACGATGTCCATGCCGGAACAACAGGCCGTGGATGCGCTGACCCACAAGCTCATTCCCCATTGCGTCGGACGCTACCTGCTGGAGATGCCGCCGGGCATGACGACGCGCGGCACGGCGAAGATTCGCGGCATCATGATCTCCACGCAAGCCATGGCCATCGACGCCTTTCAGGCAGAGATCGCCAAGCGCGGCGCCGAACTCAAGGCCGTGAAGAGCGTCGATGCCGATCCCTTCCTGTACGCGAACACGACGTCGCCAGACGGGCAGCCAGGCTACTTCATGCACCGAGGCGCGGTAGACGCCGATCCGGCCAGGCGGACGCTGGAAGGCTATCGCTGGGAGAACGGCGTCCGCATCCAGATCCAGCGCGAGGCCTGGGATTTCACCGACCCGGACCAGTCCGCCAACCCGCTCGTTGGCAACGTGACGGTCAAGAACAACGTTCCCCAGCGCCGCTTTGAAGTGCTGAACATGCTGGACAGCTTTCGAGGTCTCCCCGCCGGCAGTGTTCCGACGAAGCCCGCGCTCTGCATTCCCGGCGGCTATCTGCTGGGCAAATCCAGGCCGTACGAGTATGTCGATGTGCGCTTCGATCTGCCGTCCTACCCCGGCGTCTCGTTCCACATCCTCACGCATTCCAGCCTGCATGAAGCCCCGTCGCTGCTTGAGCGAGACGGGTTCGATGCGGCCACGGGTGCACCGGACGGCTGGCGCACCCTGCGGAAGGGCGTCGTCAGGCTGCCGATGGAACTGGGCGAGGAATGGCTGATCGGCAGGCCGGCGGGCACGGCAGGGGAGCAGGAACATCTGTTCCGGCTGGAGATCGGCGCGACGGACGGCAGCCCGGACACGCCTTACTTCGCGCTGACGATGCGCAATCGTGGACCTGCCTCGCGTGAAGATCCGTCAACGCCAGCCGCCTTCACCGAGGCGCAGGCGTTGGCCCTCTGGGACGCCGTATCGACAACCCTCCGCCCGCGCCCGAACGCCTTCTAGCCTACCTGCACGTCGATCTCGAAAAGTGACGTCCGCTGCAGCGCTCAATTGCAGCCACAGGTAGCCCCACCCGGTAATCGCTGCAACGTTCTTGCCACTTTCCCGTGCCAGCGCCTTGTTCCGCAAGGCCCGGCGCGGCCCGTCGCCCGCAGGCACCGTTCGTGCTTGGTGCCTGAGATGGGCCCCACATGGACAACCGGAAATCAGTTCCGCCTACTCGAAAACGGGGAAGAATACTTCCCGAGGGTACTGGCGGCCATCGAAGGCGCGCAGCAAAGCGTGCTGCTGGAGACCTTCATCTTGTTCGATGACGAGGTCGGCCAGCCGCTGCGCGACGCGCTGATCGCGGCGGCGCGCCGGGGCATCAGCGTGGCGCTGACGGTCGACGGCTTCGGCTCGGCCGATCTGTCGCCCGCATTCCTGGGCGGACTGGTGGAGGCCGGCGTGGTCGTCCATCTGTTCTCGCCCCGCCGGAGGTTGGTTGGCATGCGTACCAACCTGTTCCGGCGCCTGCACCGCAAGCTGGTCGCCGTGGATGCCAGCGTGGCCTTTGTCGGCGGCATCAACGTCTCGGTCCAGCACCTGATCGATTCCGGCCCGCTGGCCAAGCAGGACTATGCGGTCGAGGTGCAAGGCCCCGCCGCGCGCGAAATCCACGAGTTCCTGCTGGACGCCATCCACGCCAGCTCACCCGGCCCGAAGGCGCCGCCCCGGCGTCCGGTACGCCGGGTGAGCGAGGCTGGCGCGCCCGCTGGCCCCGGCACCGCGCTCCTCGTCACGCGTGACAACGACCGGCACCGCCGCGACATCGAGCGCCAATACCTGCTGGCCATCCGTGGTGCGGAGCGCGAGCTGATCATCGCCAACGCCTATTTCCTGCCCGGTTACCGTTTGCTCCAGGCGATCTGCGATGCCGCCCGGCGCGGCGTGGACGTGCAGCTGATCGTCCAGGGCAACCCGGACATGATGTGGGTCAAGCGCACCGTGGACATGCTGTACGCCCACCTGCGCGAGGCTGGCGTGCGCATTTTCGAGTACTGCGAGCGGCCCTTGCACGGCAAGGTCGCCGTGGTCGATGACGACTGGGCGACGGTCGGATCGAGCAATCTCGATCCGCTGAGCCTGTTCCTGAACCTCGAAGCCAACCTCATCATCCGCGACGCGGACTTTGCCGCCGCGCTGAAGCAGAACCTGCGCACGCGCATGGAAAGCAGCTGCCAGGAAGTGCCGGCCACGCCGGACGGTATCCGCCCGCGCTGGCAAGGGCTGGCCACGGCGCTGGTCTTTCACGCGCTGCGGCGCTTCCCGGCCTGGGCGGGGTGGCTGCCGGCGCATACGCCCAAGCTGCTGACGCCGACGCTGGACGCGCCCCCGTCCGGCTGGCAAGCCGGCGTGCCCACGCCCCCGCGCGAACAGGATTGCCCATGACGATGATCGCCAAGGCGCGCCGGCGCATTCCATGGAAAGCCGTCAAACGGGTGGCCGGCGTGGCCTTCGTCGTGCTGGTGGCGGTGCTGATCTTCCGCGCGCTGGGCGGCATTGACTGGACCAAGGTGTGGCAGTCGCTGAAGGGCTACGATGCCCGTACGCTGCTGCCAGCCGCCGGGCTGGCGTGCGTGAGCTTCCTGCTCCACGCCTCGTTCGACCTGCTCGGCCGCCACTACACGCGTCACCACCTGTCGACGGTGCGCGTGATGCTGACCGCGTTCATCGCCTACATATTCAACCTCAATATCGGCGCCGTGGTGGGCGGCCTCGGGGTGCGGCTGCGGCTCTATTCGAAGGCCGAGGTCAGCGGCTCGCAGGTCGCTGGCGTCTACACCATCGCCATCGTCACGAACTGGACTGGCTACATGCTGATCGCCGGCGTCGTCTTCAGCCTGTATCCGCCGGGGCTGCCGCCCGCCTGGGGCATCAGCGAACTGGCGCTGCGTGGCCTGGGCGTGCTGATGTTCCTCGCCGGGCTGGCGTACTGGCTGGCCTGCGCGAAGGCTACGCGGCGCCGCATCAAGATTCGCGGGCACGTGTTCAGCCTGCCCAGCCTGCGCTTCGCCCTGCTGCAAAGCGCGCTGTCGATCACCAACTGGATCACGCTCGCCGCCATCATCAACCTGTTGCTGCCGAAGGAGGTCAACCTGGCGGCAGTGCTGAGCGTGCTGCTGATTGGCAGCGTGGCGGGCGCGCTGGCGCATATTCCCGCCGGCCTCGGCGTGCTGGAGACGGTGTTCGTGCTGCTGCTGGGCAATCAGGTGCCCCAGCACACGCTGCTGGCGGCGCTGATCGTCTACCGCGCGCTGTATTACCTGATCCCGATGGTCTTCGCCTCCGCGCTGTACGCGTGGATGGAGATGCGGACTGGGCCGCCGCAGCCGAGAACGGACAGCGCGTAGCCCTGGCACCATGGACATTCCTGCCTCGATCATCGTGATTTCGCCGCATCTGGACGATGCCGTGTTCAGTTGCGGCAACCTGATCGCCGCGTGCCCAGCGGCACTGGTCGTGACCGTCTTTGCCGGCGAGCCTGCTGCAACACTTGATGCGCCGGAATGGGACCTTGCCGCCGGGTTCACCAGCGGCGCCCAGGCAGTGCGAGCGCGGCGGCAGGAGGATGGGCGTGCCTTGCGGCGACTGGGTGCCGAGCCGGTCTGGCTGGACTTTCTTGATGGCCAGTACGGCGAGCGGCGCAGCGCGGTGGACATCGCCGTGCGCCTTGGCCGCCTGCTGTCCTTGCAGCAGCGCGCCACCATCGTCGCGCCGATGGGCGTGTATCACCCCGACCACGTCCTCGTGAACGCCGTCTGCATGCTGCTGCGCGAGGCCGTAGCGGTAGACCAGTCGGCGCTGGCCGCCGGCGACGCCGAGACGCTGATCCCCGCCCCCCAGCAGTGGTTGTTCTATGAAGACGCGATCCACCGCTGCATGCCCGGCGCGGTGCAGAGCCGCCTGGCGGGATGGTGGCAGGAGGGCCTGGTTGCCGCGCCCGTGCACCTGCCGGTGTCCCAGCAGCAGCTCCGCAAGTCGCAGGCCGTGGAAGCCTACGAGAGCCAGTTGCGGCTGTTCAATGCCCAGCAACTGGCCGATATCAGCGTGCCGGAGCGCTACTGGACCCTCGACCCGCTCGCCAATGCCCGCGGTGCGCGGCCCAATGAGCGGTAGCCGTTACCCAACGTTGTAAGGCTTACCCGGCCCTACCAGTACGTGGCGATGTAGGCCGCCAGCATCAGCGCGATGCCGCCGAGGATCAGCGGATGGGTCCAGACCCGACGCGGCTTGCCGCGCAAACGGTGCATTTTCTGGTGCTTGTCCTGCACGTCGCCATGAAGCATGGAATCTCCCAGGTGAGTGAGCCCATTCGGGCCAGGTCTCCGCCATGTGCAGATTGCGTGCCACCCGCCCGGAACTTCGAGCGGAACAGCCGGTCCTGCCGATAGGACCAGCTGGTCCCATTGAACCGCCCCGGCCGCTCCCCTAGAGTCAGTCTCCATAACACCGATACCCACCGGAGACAGGACGTGCACCCCAATCGACGACAATTCCTCGCCCGATTCCTCGGCCGATTCCTCGGCCGATTCCTCGGTCAATTCCTCGGCCATTGCGCCGTGGCCGCAGTGGCCACCGTGGCGATGACCGCGTCCCCGCTGGCCATGGCGCAGGACAAGCCCATCACCATCGTCGTGGGCAGCCCGGCGGGCGGCACCACCGACGCACTGGCCCGGCTGATCGCCCGCTCGATGGGGGACTCGCTCCATCGCACCGTGGTGGTGGACAACCGGCCCGGCGCGGGCGGCAATATCGCGGCGCAGTACGTGGCGCGCAGCACGCCGGACGGCAGCACGCTGCTGATGAGCTTCACCGGCCACACGATCAACGCCTCGCTCTACAAGAACCTGCCGTTCGATGCCGTGCGTGACTTCACACCCATCACCATGGTGGCGCGGGTGCCCAGCGTGCTGGTGGCGCGCAAGAACGCGCCGTTCGACACCACGGCCGGCCTGATCGACTATGCCAAGCGCAACCCCGGCAAGCTGAGTTTCGCCATCGGCGCGCAGGGCTCGTCGCTGCATCTGGCCAGCGAGCAGTTCAAGCTCCAGACCGGCACGGACATCCTCAACATCCCCTACAAGGGCACCAATCCCGCGCTGACCGACCTGCTCGGCGGCACGGTGGACCTGATGTTCGCGAGCACCGTGAACGTGCTGCCGCACGCGCGCAGCGGCGCGATCAAGATCCTCGGCGTCAGCAGCAAGGACCCGCTGCCGCAGTTCCCCGGCGTGCCGGCCATCGCCGCTACGGTGAAGGGCTTCGAGTCGAGCGCGTGGTTTGGCCTGTTCGGCCCGGCCAAGCTGCCGCCGGCCACGGTCGACCAGCTCTATCGCGCCGTGCGCGTGGCCGTGGAAGACCCGGCCTACCGGCAGCGCATGGAGACCGAGGCGGCCACGGCGGTGAGCATGACGCCGCAGCAGTTTGGACAGTTTGTCCGCAACGATATCCAGCACTGGGCCAAGGTGATCCAGGCGTCTGGCACGAAGGTGGAATAAGTGGGAATGACCGAAATTTCGCCGCAGATCGCGCCGCAGACGTTGGCGCAGAAGCTGCTGGCACGCGCCACGGGGCGCCAGCATGTGTCCCCGGGCGAGATCGTCACGTGTGGCGTGGATCTGGCGATGATGCACGACTCGGGCGGCCCCCGGCGCGTGAAGCCGATGCTTGAGAAGCTCGGTGCCAAGGTCTGGGACCCGGACAAGGTCGTGGTGGTGACCGACCACTACGTGCCCGCCCATGACGCGGACAGCCGGGCCATCGTCCAGCTCGCGCGGGACTGGGTGAAGTCCGCCGGCGTGGCGCGCTTCCACGACATGGAAGGCATCTGCCACGTGGTGCTGCCCGAGAAGGGCTACCTGCGCCCCGGCATGTTCGCGGTGGGCGGCGACAGCCATTCGTGCACCGGCGGCGCGTTCGGCGCGTACATGTTCGGCATCGGCGCCACGGAGATGCTGGGCGTGCTGGTCACGGGCGAGATCTGGGTGCGCGTGCCGGAGACCATCCGCCTGCATTGGCATGGCCGGCTCCAGCCGGGCGTTTCGGCCAAGGACATGATGCTGCGCATGTGCACGCAGCTCGGCATGGATGGCGGCCAGTATCAGGCCGTGGAGTACACGGGCGAGGCGGTGCGTGCGCTGCCGATGCAGGAGCGCATGACGCTGTCCAATATGACCGTCGAACTGGGCGCGCAGGTCGGCCTGATCGCGCCGGATGCCGTTACGCGGGACTGGCTCGCCCGCGTGGGCGTGGCCGATGCTGACCAGATCGACCTGGCCGCCTGGCAGTCCGACGCGGACGCGCCGTGCCTGGCCGAGCACCGTTTCGACGCTGCCGCGCTGGCCCCGCAGGTCTCCCGCCCGCACAGCCCGGCCGGGGCCGATGACGCCGGCGTGTTCGCCGATGTCTCGGTCGATATCGCCTATATCGGCGCCTGCACCGGCGCCAAGCTCGAGGATTTGCGGATGGCGGCCCACGTGCTGCGCGGCCAGCGCGTGGCCAAGGGCGTGCGGCTGCTGGTGGCGCCGGCCAGCGCGGCCGATCAGGCCCGGGCCGCCGCCGATGGCACGCTCGGCGCGCTGGAGGCCGCCGGGGCCGAATTGCTGCCCAATGCCTGTGGCGCCTGCGCCGGCTACGGCGCCCACCGCTTCGGCGAGGATTCCGTGGCCATCAGCACCACCGCCCGTAATTTCAAGGGGCGGATGGGCGCGGCCTCGTCGCAGGTCTATCTGGCTTCGCCCTACACGGTGGCAGCCTCGGCCATCGCCGGCCGCATCACCGATCCCCGCGAGGTCATGGCATGAACGCCCCCCAGAAACCCGTCTTCGGCCGCGCCTGGGTCTTCGGCGATGACGTCAACACCGACCTGCTGGCGCCCGGCGCCTATATGAAATACGGCATCGGCGAGATCGCCAAACACTGCCTGGAAGCGCTCGATCCCACCTTCGCGCAGGCGGTGCAACCCGGCGACGTGGTGATCGGCGGACGGAACTTCGGTGCCGGATCCTCGCGCGAGCAGGCTGTCGAGGTGCTGCGCCACCTGGGCGTGGCCGCCGTCGTGGCGCCCGCGTTCGCCGGCCTGTTCTATCGCAATGGCTTCAACCTCGGCCTGCCGCTGCTGATCTGCCCGGAGGCGGGCGTGGTGCAGCCGGGCCAGCGCGTGCATGCCGATATCGACGCCGCGCGGGTGCATGTGGCCGAGACCGGCGCGGTGCTCGCCTGCGAATCGATTCCGCCACACCTGATCGCCATGATTCGCGATGGTGGCCTGGTGCCACATCTCGCGCGTAAACTCGCGGCACGACAAATCGGACAGTCCCTCACGGAGGCAACACCATGAATCTCAAGGAACGGCTGCAGGCGCCGGGTATCGTCACCGCACCGGGCGTGTACGACGCCTTCTCGGCGCTGCTGGTGGAGCAGGCCGGCTTCCAGGCCGCCTACCTGTCCGGCGCCAGCATCGCCTACACGCGCTTCGGGCGGCCGGACATCGGCTTCCTGTCGCTGGACGACGTGGCGTCGGTCACGCGCAATATCCGCGAACGGGTGGACCTGCCGCTGATCGTCGATGCCGACACGGGCTTCGGCAACGCGCTCAACGTGATGCAGACCGTGCGGGTGCTGGAGCGCGCCGGCGCCTCGGCGATCCAGTTCGAGGACCAGGCGGCGCCCAAGCGCTGCGGCCACCTGGACGGCAAGACGCTGATTTCGGCCCAGGAAATGGCCGGCAAGATCCGCGCCGCCTGCGACGCCCGCCGTGACGCCAACACGCTGATCGTCGCCCGCACGGACGCCGTGGCGGTAGAGGGCCTGGAGCCCGCGCTGGCCCGGGCGGAGATGTTCGCCGATGCCGGCGCCGACGTGCTGTTCGTGGAGGCCCTGCGCAGCCGCGAGGACATGGGCACGGCCATCGCCCGGCTCGGCCACCGCGCGCCGCTGCTGGCCAATATGGTCGAAGGCGGCAAGACGCCGGTCCTGCCGGCGGCGGAACTCGAGGAAATCGGCTTCCGCATCGTGATTTTCCCCGGCGGCACGGCGCGGGCGCTCAGCTTCGCGCTGCGCGACTACCTCGGCAGCCTGGCCGCCCACGGCACCACCACGCCGTACCTGCCCAAGATGCTGACGTTTGCCGAGCTGAACGAGGTGATCGGCACGCCCGAGATGCTGGCGCTGGGCAAGCGCTACGAATAAGGGGGAGGTTGCGGAGGGGGCGCGGCGCGCGTACCGTGGCGAGATGTTCGTTACGCCACTTTGTTAAGCCACCTGCCATGTTGCCCGATGTCGACATCACGCTGCCCCGGTTCCAGCAGGTTCGCCTGATCCTGCGTGACCGCCTCCGCGCCGGCTTCTACGAGAGCGGGCTGCCCATGCCGGGCGAGCGCCAGCTGGCCGAGGAATTCGGCGTGGCGCGCGTGACGGTGCGGTCCGCGCTGGCCCGGCTCCAGGAGGAGGGGCTGGTGGCCCGGCTGCGCGGCAAGGGGACGGTGCCGACCGTGCCGTCCGCGCGCCACGAGGCCCCGCCCGGCGCCGCGCTGGGCACGTCGCACGGCGGCGGCCTGCTCGACAACATCGTCAGCATGAGCCTGCGCACGCGGGTTTCCGTGCTCGAATGGCGCCAGATGGCCGCCCCCGCCCGGGTCAGCGCGGCGCTGGGCCTGCCGCCCGGCGCGCCGGTGCTCAAGGTGGTGCGGGTGCGCAAGTTCAAGACCCATCCCATCGCCTATACCGAGGTCTTCCTGCCCGCCGACCTCGCCGTGGCCATCGATCGCCATACCCTCCAGGACACACCGATGCTCGTGGCGCTGGAGCAACACGGCGTGGAGGTGGTCTCCGCCGAGCAGACGCTGGGCGCGGCGGCGGCGGACCTGGACGTGGCCCGCATCCTGCGCATCGCACCCGGCGTGCCGCTGTTGCGCGTGTCCCGCGTGGCCAGCGACCGCAACGGCCGGGCCGTGCAGTTCCTGGTGGGCCTGTATCACCCGGAGCGCTACGCCTACCAGATGCGGCTCACGCGCGTGGGGGCGTCTACCAAGGTTTGGATCGACGCGGATCCGTCCACGCAGCCCGCCGCCAGCGACGACGTCTAGGCGGGTTCCGCGCCGACAGCCCATTGGGAAGAAGTCCTACACCCGCCGGGCGCCAGCCTTCCTACACTGTCCATTAGCGCCGTGCCCCCGGGATACCGGAATCCGGGCGCGGACTGTCTCAACCTGACCGATGGAGACCTCACCATGAACAAGGATCAAGTGAAGGGCCGTGTGGAAGAGGCCAAGGGCAAGGCCAAGGAAGTCGCCGGCAAGATGACCGGCAAGACCACGACGGAAATGAAGGGCAAGGCGCAGCAAGTGGCCGGCCGCACCCAGGCCGCGTACGGCGACGCCAAGCAGGACATGAAGGACACGAAGAAGCCGCGCTAAGGCAAGCCGGCCCAGGTCGGTCCAAGCCGGAAAAAAGGGCGCCTGGGCGCCCTTCGGTAACGCAAAAAAGGCGGGGTGGCTCCCCGCCTTCCTTATTTGGGGCTGTCCAACGCCGGCAGCACCCGCCCCGGATTCAGCAAATTCTTCGGGTCCAGCGCCCGTTTCACCTGCCACATCAGTTCGAGTTCGACCTGGGACTTGTATTGCCGCAGGTCGTCGCGCTTGGCCACGCCGATGCCATGTTCGGCCGAGATCGAGCCGTTTTCGGCGTGGGCCAGGCCGTCCACGAGGTCCGAGACGGGCTTGTACCACTGGCCGAGGAAGTCGGCGGCGCTGCGGTCCTTGGGGCGGAGCGGGTTGAAGTGGACGTTGCCGTCGCCCATGTGACCGTAGATGACCATGCGCGTGGCCGGCTCCAGCGCCAGCACGCGGGCGGAGGCGTTGCCGATGAATTCGGCGATGCGCGACAGCGGCACCGAGACGTCGCACTTGATGCTGCCGCCGGTGCGCGTCTGGGCGTCCGAGATTTCCTCGCGGATGCGCCAGAAGGTCTGCGCGTCGGCCCCGCTCGCCGCCACGGCGGCGTCCTTGACCCAGCCGCGCTCCAGCCCGCTTTCCAGGATCTGCATCAGCGTGGCGTTCAGCGCGGCCTCGTCGGCGCCCGAGGTCAGTTCGATCAGCACCATCCAGTCGTGCCGCTCCGGCAGCGGCGAGGCGGTGTCGCCCAGGTACTCGAGCACCAGCTCCAGCGCCGGTGCGGAGATCAGTTCGAACGCGGTCACGGCCGGGCCGGCGATCTGGCGCGCTTCGCCGAGCAGCTTCACGGCGGCGTCCGGGCTTTCCACGGCGATAAAGGCCACCGCCGACGCGCGCGGCTGCGGCATCAGCTTCAGCACGGCGGCCGTGATAATGCCCAGCGTGCCCTCGGCGCCGACGAACAGGTGCTTGAGGTCGTAGCCGGTGTTGTCCTTGCGCAGCCCGCGCAGCGACGAGAACACGCGCCCGTCCGGCAGCACCACTTCCATGCCCAGCACGAGATCGCGCATATTGCCGTAGCGCAGCACGGCCGTGCCGCCGGCGTTGGTGGAGAGGTTGCCGCCGATCTGGCAGGAGCCCTCCGAGCCGATGCGCAGCGGGAACAGCCGCTGGCTGTCCTCGGCGGCGGCGCGGGCGCCGGCCAGCGTCACGCCGGCCTGCACGGTCATGGTGTCGTTGATCGTGTCGATGGCCAGCACGCGGTTCATGCGGCGCAGGTTGATGACCACGGCGGTGCCGCTGTCGTCCGGCACGGCGCCGCCCATCAGCGAGGTGTTGCCGCCCTGCGGCACCACGGGCACGTCGTGGGCGTAGCACCACGCCATGACCGCGCTGACCTGCTCGGTCGTGGACGGCAGCACCACCACGGGCGACTTGCCGCGATACAGGCGGCGATAGTCGGTGACGTACGACTCGGTGTCGGCCGCGTCAGTCAGGCAGCCGGAGGCGCCGACGATGTCTTGCATCGCGGCGAGGATGGTTTCGGGAGAGGGCAGGGCGGTCATCGCTTGGAATTCTGGCAATCAGCAATCAGGCAATCAGTAGGCGGCGCCGGGGCGCGTGGCGGCGGTGGCCGTGTCGGGCAGGAACTCGGCGGCGAGCTTGCGGGCGGCGTTGGCATAGACCAGCACGTCCACGCCGGTGGCGACGAAGGTGCAGCCCAGTTCCAGGTAGCGGCGCGCGAGCGCGGGGTCGGACGTCAGCGTGCCGGCCGCCTTGCCGCTGGCGATGATGGTGCGCATGGCGGCTTCGATCTGCGCCTGCACCTCGGGGTGGCCGGGCTTGCCGCGATGGCCCATGGACGCCGCCAGGTCGGCCGGGCCGATAAACACGCCGTCCACGCCATCGACGGCGCAGATCGCCTCCAGATTCTGCATGGCGGCCACAGTCTCGGCCTGCACCAGCAGGCAGACTTCGTCATCGGCGATGTCGAGGTAGTCCGTACGGGCGCTCCACTGCGACACCCGTGCCACCGCGCTGCCCACGCCGCGCACGCCGAAGGGCGGATAGCGCGTGGCGCGCACCAGCGCCGCTGCCTGCTCGGCGGTATCGACCATCGGCACCAGCAGGGTCCGGGCGCCCACATCCAGCAGTTGCTTGATCAGCGCGGTTTCGCCGGCCACGGCGCGCACCACGGGCTGGGAGCGGTAGGGCGCCAGCGTCTGCAAGGTCTGGAGGATGGTGCGCACGTCGTTGGGCGCGTGCTCGCCGTCGATCAGCAGCCAGTCGAAACCGGCCGTGGCGGTGATTTCCGCCAGGTAGGGCGTGGCGGCGGACATCCACAGGCCGATCTGGGCCTGGCGCGCGGCCAGGGCGGCCTTGAAGGGGTTGTGGGCGGGCATCGGGAATCTCCTCTTTTATGGGTTCAGGGCAGGGGCGTCAGAGCAGCTGGCCCTGGCAGAGGTACTTAGTATGCATGTAGTCGTCCAGGCCGTGGCGAGATCCCTCGCGCCCGTAGCCGGATTCCTTCACCCCGCCGAACGGCGCCGCCTCGGACGCCAGCGCGCCCTCGTTGATGCCGACGATGCCGGTTTCCAGCGCCTGCGCCACGCGCCAGATGCGCCGCACATCGTTCGAATAGAAGTACGCGGCCAGCCCGAACGGGGTGTCGTTGGCGTGGCGGACTACCTCATCCTCGTCGTGGAAGCGGAACACCGGCGCCACCGGGCCGAAGGTTTCCTCGCCGGCCAGCGCCATCGCCGGGGTGGCGTTCACGAGCACGGTGGGCGCGTAGTAGTGGGGGCCGTCGGCGGTGCGCACGCGCGTGCCGCCGGTGACCACCCGCGCGCCATGGGCGACGGCATCCTGCACATGGCGGTCGATCTTGTCCACGGCGCGGGCGTTGATCATCGGGCCGATCTGCGCGGCCGGCTCGGTGGCCGGGCCCACGTGCAGCGCCTGCACGCGGGCGGCCAGCCGTGCGACGAAGTCGTCATGCACGGCGTCCTGCACGTAGACGCGGTTCGGGCACACGCAGGTCTGGCCGCCGTTGCGGAACTTGGCGGCCATCAGGCCGTCCACGGCGGCGTCCAGGTCGGCATCGTCGAAGACGATGAACGGCGCGTTGCCGCCCAGCTCCAGCGACAGCTTCTTGAGCGTGCCGGCCGACTCGCGGGCCAGATGCTTGCCCACCGGCGTGGAGCCGGTGAAGGTGATCTTGCGCACGCGCGGATCGGCCAGCCAGCTATCCACCACGGCCGGCGTGTGTTCGCGCGAAGCCGTGACGATATTGAGCACGCCCGCCGGCAGCCCGGCCTGCTGGGCCAGCCAGACCAGCGCCAGCGCGGTCAGCGGGGTGTCCTCGGCCGGCTTGGCCACCACGGTGCAGCCGGCCGCCAGCGCCGGGGCGATCTTGCGTGCGATCATCGCCAGCGGGAAATTCCACGGCGTGATGGCGGCCACAACGCCCACCGGCTCCTTGATCACCAGCATCTTGCGGCCTGGCACGGCCTCGGCAATCACGTCGCCGCAGATGCGCGTGGCTTCCTCCGCGAACCATTCGACGTAAGACGCCCCGTAGCGCACCTCGCCCGTGCTCTCGTGCAGCGGCTTGCCCTGCTCGGCGGAGATGATGCGGGCCAGATCTGCCTCATGCGCGAGGATCAGCGCGTGCCAGCGCTTGATGATCTGCGCGCGCTCCCGGGCGGTGCGGCGGCTCCAGGCGGGGAAAGCGGCCGCGGCGGCTTCGGCGGCCAGCGCGGCATCGGCGGCGTGGCTGTCCGGCACGCTGGCGATGACCTCGCCGGTGGCCGGGTTGGTCACGGCCAGCCGCTGGCCGGCGCGGGCATCGGACCATTCCTGGCCGACGAGGTTCTGCGAACGCAACAGGTCCGCCTGAGCGAGGGAATCAAGCATGGGTGCGGGGACGGTGGATGAAGGGTTAGCTGACGATGCCGAGATGCCAGGGCACGAATTCATGGTCGCCCAGGCCCAGCAGCTCGCTCTTGGTGGATTCGCCGGAGGCGGCGCGCAGGATATGGGCGAAGATCCGCTCGCCCATCTGCGCCACGCTCAGTTCGCCGTCGAGCACGAGGCCGCAGTTGATGTCCATGTCCTCTTCCAGCCGGTGGAACATCGGCGAGTTGGAGGCCAGCTTGATCGTCGGCGCCGGCTTGGAGCCGAACATCGACCCCCGCCCGGTGGTGAAGCAGATCAGGTTGGCGCCGCTGGCGATCTGGCCCGTGGCGGCCACCGGGTCGTAGCCGGGCGAGTCCATGAAGACGAAGCCGGCCTGATCGATCGGCTCGGCGTACTCGTACACGGCCTGCAGTGGCGTGGTGCCGCCCTTCATGGCCGAGCCGAGCGATTTCTCGAAGATGTTGGCGAGGCCGCCCTGCTGGTTGCCGTGGCCCACCACGCCGTTGAACTGGGCGTTGTGGCCGGCGGTGTAGCGCTCCCACCAGGCGAGGCGGTCAAGCAGCTTCTGGCCGACTTCGGGCGTCACGGCGCGGCGCGTGAGCATGTATTCCACGCCGTGGATCTCGGGCGTCTCGGAGAGGATGGCCGTGCCGCCGTGGCGCACCAGGATGTCCATGGCCGCGCCGAGCGCCGGGTTGGCGGTGATGCCCGAGAAGCCGTCCGATCCGCCGCATTCCAGCCCGATCTTGAGATGGCTGGCCGGCACCGGCTGCCGCGTGGCGGCATTGGCGGCGGGCAGCATGGCCTCGATCGCCCGGATGCCGGCGGCGATGGTTTCGCGCGTGCCGCCGGTGTCCTGCATCACCAGCGTGTGGAGGTTCTCGCCCGGCACCAGCCCCTGCGAGTCGACCAGCGAGGCCACCTGGTTGCGCTCGCACCCGAGCCCGACGATCAGCACGCCAGCCAGGTTCGGATGGCGCGCGTAGCCGGCCAGCGTGCGGCGCAGCACATCGAAATGCTCGCTGGGGGAGGACATGCCGCAGCCGCTGCTCTGGGCGAAGGCGGCCACCCCATCGACATTCGGATACGCCGCCAGCCGCTCCGGCGTGAAGTGCGCGGCGATGTGCTTGATCACCGTGGCCGAACAGTTCACCGAGGACAGGATGCCGATGAAGTTGCGCGTGCCGACCCGGCCATCCGGGCGGACGTAGCCCATGAAGGTGGCGCGCTCGGCCTCGGGCACGTACTGCACCGGGCGTACGTCGCGGCAGAACTCGGGGTCGCGGTAGAAGTCCACCAGCCGCAGGTTGTGGCTGTGCACGTGCTCCCCGGCGGCGATGTCGCGGTCAGCCACGCCGATCACGGTGTCGTACTTGCGCACGGCCTCGCCCTGGGCAATGGCGCGCGCGGCAATCTTGTGGCCGGCCGGCACCTGCGCGCGGGCGCGCACGCCCAGGTCGGGCAGGGGCTGGCCCAGCGTGAGGTCGCTGCGCGCGATCAGCACGTTGTCGTTGGCATGGAGCCGGATGACGGGGTTCGGATTCACGATGGACGTTGCCGTTCAAAAATGCGTTGGGATCAGCTCAGGTCAGCTCTGCTGAAGCATTTCCTTCAGTTTCAGGCGCTGGATCAACTGGGTTTCCTGGTCGTAGACCGTGGACACGTACTTCTTGTAGTCCGGTCCGTCGAGGTACATCACGGGCGCGTCGATGCGGGCGGCCACGGCCTTGAACTCGTTGCTGGCCACGGCGGCGCGGAAGGCCTCGCGCAGCTTCTTCTCGATGGCCGGCGGCAGGCCCTTGGGCGCGCCGATGCCGTTGGGGGCCTCCACCACCACGTTGTAGCCCAGCTCCTTGAGCGTGGGCGTGCTGGCGAAGCGCGGCGTGCGCTGCTCGCCCCAGGTGGCCAGCAGGCGCAGCTTGCCGGCCTCCACATGCGGTGCCCACGAGCTGGAGTCCGCCAGCAGGTCCACCTGACCGGCCAGCACGTCCTGCAGCGCCTGCGAGCCGCCCTTGTAGGCGATGGCGTTGAACTTGACGCCGGCCGCCATCGCAAACTGCTCCATGCCCACGTGCGTGGCGCCGCCGATGCCGGCGTGCGCATAGGTCAGCTTGCCCGGGTCCGCCTTGGCGGCGGCAATCACGTCCTGCAGCGTGTGGAAGCGGGAATTGGCCGGCACGGCGATGCCGAAGGTCTGGCCGGAGGTGCGCGCCAGATAGGTCAGCTCGGTGCGCGGATCCAGTTGCAGCATGCCAAGCTGGGAGAAGCGCGTGACGGAGATGGGGATCTGGCCGATGGTGTAGCCGTCCGGGTTGGCACGGGCCAGTGCCTTGGTGCCGATCATGCCGGACGCGCCGGCCTGGTTTTCCACCACCACCGACTGGCCGAGCAGGCCGGCTGCCACCTGGCAGAGCGCGCGCATCGACTGGTCCGCCGTGCCGCCCACGGGCCACGGGCAGATGAACTTGATCGGGCGCTCGGGGTAGGCCGCCGCGGCGCGGGCGCCGCTCGGCAGGATCAGGCCTGCGGTGCCGGTGGCAGCCGCCACGGCGCTGGCCGCACCGCCCAGCAACAGCCGGCGGCGGGCGAGACTGGTCGGCAGTTCTGAAGGGGAAGCGATGAGGGAAGCGGTGGGGATACCGTGTGGCATGTTGTCTCCGTCTCTTTTGTGTTTGCGTTCTGGGCGATGGTGCTTTGCCATCGCCATGCCCTCATTGTGGGCATGTCAGTCATAACAATCCAATCAAGAAATGGCATTGCTTCATAACCTTAAGGTTAGATAGACTGCCCGGATGGCCCATATCGACCGCGCGCTGCGCTCCAATATCAAGCTGCGCCACCTGCAACTGCTGGTGGCGCTGGACGAATTCCGCCATCTGGGCCGCACGGCCGAGTTCCTGGCGGTGAGCCAGCCGGCGGTGTCCAAGGTGCTGGCCGAGGTGGAGAAGATGCTGGGCATGACGCTGTTCACGCGCTCCACGCGCGGCACGGAGCCCACGCCGGCGGGGGAATCGCTGGTGCGCTTCGCGCGTTCGGTGCTGGCGCAGTACGAGGTCACGCGCGACGAGATCGAGTCCGTGGCCAGCGGCGCCGCCGGCCGGGTGCGGGTGGGGTCGATGGGCGCGGCGCTGCCGGTGCTGCTGGCGCGCGCCGTCACGCGGCTCAAGACGCAGTCCCCGCGCGCCACGGTGCTGGTGGAGGAGGGCGACCTGACGCACCTGCTGCCGCGCCTGCGCCTGAGCGAACTGGATGTGATCGTGGGGCGGCTGGAGCCCGCCTACGCGGCGCCGGATCTGGTGACCGAGCCGCTCTATGACGAGCCGATGGTGGCTATCGTCGGCGCCGGTCATCCGCTCGCCGGCAAGGCCCGGCCGGACTGGGCCGACCTCGCGGCCATGCCCTGCGTGCTGCCGCCGCCGTGGGCGTCGTTGCGCGTGAAGATCGAACAGACCTTTTTCCGGCACGGCCAGCAGCCGCCTGCCGATGTGATGGAATCGTCATCCTATCTGGCCGTGACGACCTTCGTCGCCCAGCGCGGCGCGGCAGGGTTCGTGGCGAGGTCGGTGGGGCAGCAGCTGGCGGCGGAAGGGCGCTTCCATGTGCTGCCGCTGGACGTGGAGGTGGCGTTGCCGCCCGTGGGCCTGATCCGGCTGCGCGAGCGCCGGCAGGCCCCGAGCGCGGAGCAGTTGATCGACTGCCTCCGGGCGGAGGCAGCGTCGATCCAATCGTCTGGTCAATCGTCGATCAAACCGCCGAAACGTCCCGCGCCGGCTCCGTCGCGCCGGACAACGGCGGATCGGTAACGATGGAGCGCAGCGCCGGTTCGGGCGCGGCCAGCGCGGCCAGGTCCGGCACCGGGCGGCGCAGGGCGGGCGAGGTGGCGAAGGCGGTTTCCATCGCCTGCGCCACGCCCAGCGTCTGCCGGTCCGCGCGGAAGCCACCCGTCACCTGGAGCCCGAACGGCATGCCGGCGAGGTCGGTGCCGCAGGGCAGCGCGATCGACGGATGCGTGGTCAGCGTGACCACATAGGTCAGCGCCAGCCAGCGGTAGTAGTTGGCCTGCGGCTGGCCGCCCACGGTGTCGGCGTAGAGGCGCGTCCACGGGAACGGGGAGACCGGCGTGGTCGGCGACAGGATCACGTCATAGTCCCGATACGCGGCCTGGAAGCGCTGCAAAATGCGCGTCTGCTCGGCTTGTGCCCACGCGCTGTCCACCAGCGACATGCGCGCGCCCATCTCGTAATTCGCACGGGTATTCGGCCCCAGGCTCGACGGATCGCGCGTGTAGGCGTCGTGCATGCCGGCCACGAAGCTCTCGGCGCGCAGCACGTCGAAGCAGCGGTGTACATCGCCCAGATCGAACGCCACCGGCTCGCAGGTGCGGAACAGGTGCTTCATCGCGGCGATTTTGGCGCGGAAGGTCTGGCGGATGTCGTCATCCACATCGCAGCAGCCGAAGTCCTCGGTGTAGCCCACGCGCAGCGAGCCCAGGTCGACGTTGGCCGGCACCAGAAAACCAAGCGGATCGCTCTCGTAACTCAGCGGGTCCGTCACCGACATTCCGGCCGAGGCGGCCAACTGCAGGCAGGCATCGGCCACCGTGCGGCCCATCGGGCCGACCACCGAGATCGGCGTCCAGCCCAGCAGCTTGCGCGAACTCGGCACCAGCCCCGGCGAAGGCCGGAAGCCCACCACGCCGCACTTTGCGGCCGGAATGCGCAGCGAGCCGCCCGTGTCCGAGCCGGTGCAGACCGGCAGGAAGTCCGCCGCCAGCGCGGCGGCCGAGCCGCCCGAGGACCCGCCGGCATTGAGATTCGGATTGAACGGATTGCCGGTGGCGCCCCAGACCACGTTGCGCGAATTGGCGCCGGCGCCCATCTCGGGTACGTTGGTCTTCGCCGTGACGATGGCGCCGGCGGCGCGCAGGCGGGCGACCAGCACGTTGTCCTGCGCCGGCACATTGCCGCGATACAGCGGCGAGCCGAAGGTGGTCAGCAGGCCAGCGGTGGCCTCCAGATCCTTCACGCCGAGCGGCAGGCCGTGCAGCAGGCCGAGCGGCTCGCCGCGCATCACGGCGCGTTCGGCTTCGCGCGCCTGCTCGCGGGCGCGCTCGAAGTCCGTGGCCGTAATCGCGTTGATCTTCGGGTTGTAGGCCTCGATCCGCGCGATGCAGGCATCGAGCAGTGCGACGGGCGAGATTTCCTTGTTGCCGATCAGGCGGCGCAGTTCCACTGCCGACAAGGTCGGCAGGCTGTCTTGCAGGGGCATGCTGTCTCCGGAGCCAGGCGTCAGGGTTGGGTTACTCGGCCTGGATATTGGCGGCGCGCGCGATGGCGCGCATCTGGGGCGTTTCCTTGACGATCTTCGCGGCCACCTGCGCGCCGGTGGCGTAGGTCGGCTCGAAGCCGTTGTCGATCAGCTTCTGGCGCGTGGCGGGGTCCGCCACCACTTCGCCGAGGGTCTTCTCCAGCTTGGCCTTCACCTCGGCGGGCACGCCGGCCGGGGCGACGATGACGAGCCACGTGGCGGCGTCCATGCCGGGGTAGCCGCTCTCGGCCACCGTGGGCACGTCCGGCAGCAGGGCCGAGCGCTTGGCCGTGGTCACGGCAATCGCCTTGACCTTGCCGGCCTTCACCTGCGGGATGGCGGCGGTGACGGTGTCCATGCTGAACGGGATCTGGCCGCCGATCAGGTCGGTCATGGCCGGCGCGCTGCCCTTGTATGGCACGTGGAGCATCTTGGTGCCGGTGAGGGTTTGCAGCGCCTCGCCCGCGAAGTGCGCCGTGGTGCCGGCGCCGAACGAGCCATAGGAATACTTGCCCGGCGAGGGTTTGACCATCGCCACGTATTCCTTGAGGTTGTTGGCCGGTGTGTCGCGGTTGGCCAGCAGGATCAGCCCGGTCACGCCCACCTGGGCCACGGGGTCGAAGCTCTTGATCGGGTCGTACGGCAGCTTGGCGTGGATGGCCGGGTTGACCGTGAAGGTGGTGCCGGAGGTAACCAGCAGCGTGTAGCCGTCAGGTGCCGCCTTCGCCACGAAACTGGCGCCAACGATGGTGCCTGCGCCGGGTCGGTTGTCTACCACCACGGTCTGGCCGAGCCGTTCACCGAGCTTCTGGCCGACGATGCGGCCGATCACGTCAGTGGATCCGCCCGGCGGGAACGGAATCACGAGTTGGATCGGCTTGGTCGGATATCCGCCCTGCGCGGCGGCGGTGCCGGCCACGCTGGCCAGGCCGAGCGCGAGGGCGCCGGCCATGGGGGCCAGCGTCAGGCGACGGCCACGCGAAAAGCGATTCGAAAGACGGGGGGCGGGGAAAAGCATGAACAGGCTCCGGCAGTAGAGAGAAAGGACACGTCACAGGCTTCGTTGGATCTCATCGTAAGCCGGTCCATGCTTGCGGTGTGCGCAATCTTTCGAATATTCGATTGCCATATCGGCAATCTTCGCTAGACTGGCGACGTTGATGTCACGTGTCATCCCGGAGATTCCATGTCGTATCGCACCCTGCAGGAAACCGCCGTCCGCTACTTCCTGGAAGTGGTGCGGACGGGGTCGGTCAAGGACGCCGCGCTGAAGCTGAACGTGGCGCCCTCCGCCGTGAGCCGGCAGGTGGCGCGGCTGGAGGCCGAACTGGACACCCTGTTGTTCGACCGCCGCGCACGCGGGCTGGTGCCCAATGCGGCGGGCGAATTGCTGGCCGCCTACGCCAAGCGCACGCAACAGGACATCGAGCGGGTGACCGGCGACATCCAGGCCCTGCGCGGCCTGCGCGCCGGCCGGGTGCGGCTGGCCAGCGTGGCCGGGCTGGCGCACGAGTTCCTGCCCTCGCTCGCGGCGGCGTTCCGCGCCCAGCACACCGGCATCCGCTTCGATCTCGAGGTCTGCCCGCAGGCTGACGTGGCGCGCCGCATTCGCGACGGTGAGGCCGATATCGGCGTGACCCTGAGCGGGCTGCCCGAGCCGAGCATCGAGGTGGAGCTGCGCCATCCGGCGCCGGTGCTGGCCATCATGGCGCCCGACCATCCGCTGGCCAGCCAGCGCCAGATCTCGCTCTCGCAGGTGGTGGCCTACCCGCTGGCGCTGGCGCCCGCGGACAGCTCGCTGCGCCAGTTGCTGGACACCAGTTGCAGCCGGCAGGGCCTGAACTACGAAACCATCTTTTCCAGCAATTACCTTGATTCACTGGTGTCGTTCGCGGCGGCAGGCGGGGGCGCGATCACGTTCTATGGCGAGGTGTCCGTGCGCAGCCGGCTGGCCGCCGGGCTGATCGCCGCCGTGCCACTGCGCGACCGCGAGATGAATGAGCGCTATATCGAGATCCAGACGCTGGCCAAGCGCAACCTGCCCGAGGCCGCCCGGGCCTTCCTCCAGCAATTGACCGATTCGCTGACCGGCATGGGGGATCTCCATGATTGACATGGATTGCCAAACCGGCAATCAAGTCTTCGATTCATTGCACATCATGGATGCACCGCCGCCCGGCCTGCCTTGGCAGAATCGTGGCTGACACCGCCCCCCTCTATATAGATACCTCTCGATATGACCGATTCGTCCGCGCCCGGTAACCCTTCCTCCACCGCAGTCATCGTCCTGGGCGCCGGCATCGTGGGCGTCTCCACCGCGCTGGCCTTGCAGCAGCGCGGCCACGCGGTCTGTCTGGTCGATCGGCAGGCGCCGGGCCGGGCCACGTCCTACGGCAATTGCGGCATCCTCCAGCGCGAGGCGGTGCGGCCCTACGCCTTCCCCCGCGACTGGCAGGCGCTGCTGCGCGTGGCCACGGGGCAGGGCAACGACGTGCACTACCACCTGCGCGCGCTGCCGGCACTGGTGCCCGCACTGGCCCGCTACTGGCATGCCTCGGCGCCCGCGCGCTATGCCGGCACGGTGGCGGCCTACAGCGCCCTGATCCGCCATTGCCTCGATGAACACGCGCCGTGGATCGCCCGGGCCGGGGCGCAGGACCTCGTCCGCCACGATGGCTGGCTGGAGGCCTACCGCAGCGAAGCCGAGTTCGACGCCGCCGCCCGCGACGCCACGGCCGTGGCCGCCGACCATGCGCTCGATCACGCCCTGCTGGACCGCGCGGCGCTGCAGCAGGCCGAGCCGGCCCTGCGCGACGTGCTGGCCGGCGCCATCCACTGGCGCGACCCGTGGACCGTGAGCGATCCCGGCGAACTGGTCGCCCGCTATGCCGCGCTGTTCGAGCGGCAGGGCGGCACCTTCTGCCATGGCGACGCCGCCACGCTGCGCGCCAGCGGATCGGGCTGGCAGGTGTCCACCGCGGACGGCAAGGTCGAGGCGGCGCAGGCCGTAATCGCGCTGGGGCCGTGGGCGGCGGATCTGACCACGCGGTTGGGCTATCGGCTGCCGCTGTTCGTAAAACGCGGCTATCACCGCCACTATGCGGCCGAGGCGATGCCGTCCAAGCCCGTGCTGGACGCCGAGAACGGTGTGCTGCTGGTGCCGATGCGGCAGGGCCTGCGCGTGACAACGGGCGCGGAGTTCGCCCATCGCGACGCACCGCCCACGCCGGTCCAGTCCGGCCGGGCCGAGCAGATCGCCGCGCAGATGGTGCGGCTGGGCGCCCCCGTGGAGGCGCAGCCGTGGATGGGCGCCCGCCCGTGCATCGCCGACATGCTGCCCGTAGTGGGCCGCGCGCCGCGCCATCCCGGCCTCTGGTTCCATTTCGGGCATGGCCATCAGGGGCTGACGCTTGGGCCGGCCACCGCCCGGCTGCTGGCCGAGCTGTTCGACGGGGACGCGACGTATGTCGACGCCGCAGCGTACGATCCGCGTCGGTTTGGAGATTGAGCGGGCCGGACTTCGTCCGAGACGCCGACCCTCTCCCCCGGCCCCTCTCCCGGAGGGAGAGGGGAGAAAACGGCGAGATTTCCAAGTGCCGACGGTTTGCTCCCCTCGCCCGCTTGCGGGAGAGGGGTCGGGGGAGAGGGCCAGCGCTTCCCTTCACTGGCGCCGGCAGATTGCGCCTGACGCCGCGCCGCCGTCGGTTCGCCGCGTGGGGCTGTTGCGACGGGTGGCGCCGGTGGTAACCTCCCAGCGTTCCCGATCCGCCACAAAGCCCCCCACCGTGCGCCATTCCGATCCGCAGATGTGGCGGTCCGCCGCCGACCAACGCGCCTATGAGGAAGCCCGCCGCAACGTGCGCGCGCTGCGCGGCTTCTATATCCACCTGACGCTCTACGTGGTGGTCAACACCATCCTCGTGCTCTGGAACGTGTTCGGCGCCTCGCACCGGCCCTGGTCCGGCGCGCCGCTGCTGGGCTGGGGACTGGGGCTGACCGCCCATGGCGTGCTGGTCTGGAGCCGCGTGGGCCTGCTCGGGCGCCGCTGGGAGGAGCGCAAGATCGCCGAGTACATGGCGCGCGAGCAGGTGCGCACGATCTCCACCGAGAAGCAGCTGGTGGAGGCGCAGATGCGGCTGCTGCAGGCCCAGATCGAGCCGCATTTCCTGTTCAACACGCTGGCCAACGTGGTGAGCCTGATCGAGCCGGCGCCGCGCAAAGCCACGCTGATGCTCGAACACTTCATCGCCTACCTCCGCGCGTCGCTGGCCGCGAGCCGGGCTACGCAGGGCACGGTGGCGCAGGAGGCCACGCTGCTGCGGGACTACCTCGCCCTGATCAAGATCCGCATGGGCGAGCGGCTCCAGTACCGGATCGACGTGGACCCGGCGCTGAACGAGGTGCCGTTGGCGCCGATGCTGCTGCAGCCGGTGGTGGAGAACGCGATCCGGCACGGGCTGGAACCGAAGATCGAGGGCGGGCACCTGACCGTGCGGCTGACGCGGCGCGGCGGGCGCATGCTGGCTTCGATCGAGGATGACGGCATGGGCTTCCGGCCATCGGCCAGCGCCGGCGTGGGGCTGTCCAACCTGCGCGACCGGCTGGCCGTGCTCTACGACGGCGAGGCTCAGGTGCGCATCGAGGAGCGCTCGCCCGGCACGGCCGTCCACATCGACATTCCGCTGTCCGCCCCCTTCCGCAACGGAGAGACCCCATGACCCGGATGCCCACCGCCTTGATTGCCGATGACGAGGAGCACCTGCGCACGCATCTGCGCGGCAAGCTGGAGCGGCTGTGGCCCGAGTTGCGCATCGTGGGGGAGGCGGCCAATGGCGTGGAGGCCGCGCAGGCCATCGCACAACTGGCGCCGGCGGTGGCCTTTCTCGATATCAAGATGCCGGGGCTGTCCGGGCTGGAGGTGGCGCAGGGCATCGAGACCGATACGCGGGTGGTCTTCGTCACCGCCTTCGACCAGTACGCGCTGGACGCCTTCGAGCGCGAGGCCGTGGACTATCTCGTCAAGCCGGTGACGGACGAACGTCTGGCGCGGTCCGTGGAGCGGCTGCGCAAGGCCTTCCAGGAGGCGGCGCCGCTGCCGGAGCTGGCGCAGCTGCTGAGCCAGCTCACGCGCGGCCCGGCCCGCCCGGAGGCCGGCGCGGCGCCGCTGCGCTGGGTGCGGGCGAGCCGGGGCAACACCACCAGCCACGTGCCGATCCAGGACGTGCTGTACTTCCAGGCCGACGACAAATACGTGGTGGTGCATACGCGCGACGGCGAGCACCTGATCCGCACGCCGCTGGCCGAGCTGATGGAAGGGCTCGACCCGGACACCTTCTGGCAGGTGCATCGCTCGACCATCGTCAATATGGAATACGTGGCCGGCACGCGGCGGGATGACAGCGGGCGGCTGTTCGTGCGCCTCCAGAATCGGGAAACCAAAAGCGAGACCGAACTGCCGGTCTCGCGCGCCTACGTGCACCGCTTCCGCCAGATGTAGCGGGCGAGGGGAGGTTTAGTCGCGGTTCATGAACTGGTCGATCTTGCGGGACTCCCAGTCGCGCCCACGTTGCGAGACGCGCCACCAGACCAGCAGGCCATGGATCGTCAGCCCCAGCCCCCAGGCCAGCGTGGTGGTGAGCGGCCACGGCCAGCCGGCCTCAAGCGAGCGGTGCGCCCAGCTGGGCGACGGCATGAACAGGAAGCGGAACCAGAGCCATCCGTTCACGGCGAGGTAGATCAGCAGGTGCAGATACCAGCCGCGCAGCGCCCGGACCATGCGGTGGGCGCGCCAGTACGCCATGGCGTTCTCGTCGGCGGGGTTGGTCGGGCGGTGCATCGCGTCGTGTCGCATCGGGAACCTCATCGGAAAGGGTTGATGAGGACAAATTACGCCGCCGGCGGGTGGGATGCCAGGGCGAGGCGCCGAATCGACGGATCCGCTTCGCGAATGACCGGAACGGGGCGTCAACGACAGGGCGCGTTGCAAGGGAATTGAAAGCTTATGGCGGGTTAACGCGCGACTATCGCAGCGATTAGACGCATTGGCTGGAACAGTCTGTTGCCCATCCCGTCCATTGCATTGCAGCAATCACCACCTAATCTTCGTAGGACAGTTCTTTCGGTTACAACAAGGAGGTACCGCCATGAACCTGACGCTCGAAGCCATTCTGCCCGCCCAACGCGAAACCGGCGCGGCCGTGGGGGACTCGGTCACTGCCATTCAACACCAGGACATCGTTGTCGCGTTCTCCGCGCTGATGGCTTCGCAGCAAGTGGCGGTGCTGCACATGCTCTATCCGCGCACCGATGCGCGCACGCACCGCAGCCTCGGCCACCTGGTCAACGCGCTGCACGGCCACGGCCTGCACCGCGTGGCGGAGCTGGTGGATCAGGAAGCGCACTACCTCGTCTTCAAGGACCCGACCGAAGCCTGGCGCGCCATGCACGAGATTCGCCATGACTCGCTGGCCATCGGCGTGCACCTGTACTACAAGGGCAAGACCGGCGATGCCGCCGAGGTGGCGCTGGACGTCGACGCCCATCGCGCGCACTGACTCGGACCGCCCCGGGATCTTATTCCGGGGCCTCCACGCGACAGGTCATGGCGGGCTTGCCCGGTAGCTCAAACTGGGCCTCGGGGCCCTTGTCCCAGAACATCGCCTCGCCGGCGTCGGTCGTGGCCGCATAGCGGGCACCCGACGCCGCGCGCGTCTGCGACAACAGCAGCTTCTTGTCCAGCCACGTCAGGTAGGCGTAGCCGGGTTCGGTCTGCACGAAGGTGGCCAGGATCAGCGCGTCGGCCCCCGGGCAGCGCACCGAGAACGGCCCCCGGGTGATGCCCTTGGCGTCCTGCGTGCGCGGGCCGGCGAAGTTCTGCCGCAGCAAGTGAATCCGATCGATGTATTCGGCGGTGGTGCACGCGCGTGCGTCGCTCGCCTTCCAGCAGTCGTTGCGACCCTTGATCCAGCCGCGCTGCTCGGCCAGCAACGTCTTCTTGCGGCTCGTGCTCATGGAGCGCGCGTCGAGCGCCAGCCCGTACAGGCGCGTCGTTTCCTTGTCGAGCTTCGCCAGCGTATCGTCCTTGCAGATCATCTGCTCGATCTGGCCTTCGGCCCGCTTGCAGTCGAAGCTGGGGCTGGCGGCGTGCCCCGCGCCTGTCAGCACGCCGAGCACGGCACCCAGCAGGATACGGCGTGGAAGCATGGCCAGACCTCCTCCGGGCGTGGTCAGCCCGCGTTGCGTTCCAGGACGACGAAGTGCTTGCGCACGGGCTCGATCACTTCAAATACCCCTTCGAAACCAGCCGGGATCACGCAGGCATCCCCGGGCCCGAACTCGCGCGTCACGCCGGCATGGTCGGTGATCCGCAGCCGGCCGCTGATGACGTGGAAAAACTCCTCCTTGCCAGCCGGAAACGCAATACGCCACGCGCCGGGCTCGCACGCCCAGATCCCACAATCGAAATCGCCCGCCGCGGCGCTGTAGTGCGTCCACGTGGTGCGATCCGGGTTGCCCTCGACAAGGCGATCCGGCCTAGGCCGGTCGTGCGTGAGCGCAGGGTCGGCGCGGAAATCGGTCAGGACGGGCAGGGCAGGAAGGGTAGAAAGGGGTTTGGACACGGCTGTACTGGACGGAATGAATGCTCAACAAATGGCAGCCGCCAGTGTAGCCCGCCCGGTCGGCTTCGCGGGGTGGGCCACCGCACCGTCATGGATGTGCGCTTGGGGCGTCACGGCTTGGTGGCCAAGGGGAGTCATGGATCATGCTTCACGCCATCGATCCATCGCACATTGTCGGTGTACTGCCGCCCCGGAATGCTGGATGACGGAAGCGAAGCGGCATGCGCGCTTGCCGGACGATGGCCCGAGAACGGATTCAGGATCCTCACTCCCGTACTGGCGAAGTCGCGGACGTTCTGGCGGCTATGCGTCACTGATACCGGGCGAAGTCCTCGTCGTCATGCGCGTCGCCCCGGTGCCGTGAAAAGGAGGGTCAAAACGTGTCCAGTTGTTGCGGCCACTTGATGTAGCGCAAGAAAGGTCGGCGTGCGGTGGGGGGGACGGATCGCGCTGGGGCGTGGCGGGGCGTGGCGGGGGGAGCGGGGCGCGTGGCAAAACCTGCGCGCACAAAAAAGCGGTCCCACAAAGAAATACCCCGACGCGCGGGATCGTCGGGGTAGTAAGAGTTGCCAAGTCGTTTGGGGTCGTGTCGAGTGACCCTGGGGCAAGTGTGACCTGCGCTGCTACGCCCGCCAATAACTCAGCTGAGTTATTGCGGGAAACGAGGACAAAGCTCGCAAATTCGGCTGCTGCACTGCGAGATTCTGAACAAAAGAACGAAATTCCATGATGCGCACCGAAAGGCGCCGCCAGCCCCGCTGCACGCGTGGCATCACTCGTTAGGGTGATGGGCGCGGTTACCCGTTGGCGTCGCGCCGGCCGGCCGCGCTGTGCGTTGCGGGATGGTGGGGGTATTCCATGAGCAGCGCGCTTACCACGCCGTTGGTCCAGCCGAAGCCGTCCTGGAGCGGATATTCGCCGCCGCCGCCGCCCTCTGCGCCGTCCATGCGCGGCTCCAGCCGATATTTCTCGACTAGCTTGTACTCGTGGGTGTAGAGGCTGCCCACCGTGGCGAGCCAGCGGTGCGCGATCTCGTCGGCCAGCGCCTCGCAGCCGTAGCGCCGCAGCCCGTGGATGGCGATCCACTGCAACGGGGCCCAGCCGTTGGGCTGGTCCCACTGCTGGCCGGAGTCCCGCTCGGTCGTAGCCAGGCCGCCTGCCTCGAGCAGCCGGGCGCCCGCCACGTCGGCCACGCGCGCGGCCTGCGCGGGCGTGGCCATCCGCAGGTAGAGCGGCATCAGCGTAGCCGCCGTCAACAGTTCGCGCCGCTTGCCGCGCTGCCAGTCGAAATCGAAGAACGCGCCGGCGTCCTCGTCCCACATGGTGGCGAAGATGGCGTGGCGCCGCCGCTCGGCAGCTTCCGCATATTGCCTGGCGGAATCGGGTTCGCCGGTGGCGTTGCACAGCGCGGCCAGGCGGATTTCGGCATGCCAGAGCAGGGCGTTGAGGTCGATGGGCAGGATGCAGGTGGTGCGGATGGTGGCGAGGTCGCTCGCCGGCGCCTGGGAGAACCCGGTGATCGCATCGGGCTGGCCATCGCACCATCGCGAACTGAAGTCCCAGCCTGACTCGGCCGCCGCACGCAGGTCGCGGTACACGATATGGTGGGGCCGGCCGCTGCGCCGCGCCGTCTCCACGTCCTCGAGGTAGGCCTCCTCGCGCGGATGGGCGCGGTCGTCCCAATAGCGGTTCAGCACCGCGCCGTCAGGCAGCCGCACCACGCGCCGGTGGGCCGCGCCGGGCCGCAGATGCGCCGCGCCGTCCATCCAGAACGCATATTCCAGCTTCAACTGCGGCAGGTAGGCGTGCGCCGCTTCGACGGCATGGTCCTCGAACAGCGTGGTCATCAGGGAGAACACGGGCGGCTGCGAGCGGGTGAGGTAATACGTGCGCGTGCCGTTGGGCACCAGCCCGTAGGTGTCGATCAGGTAGGCGAAGTTGTCCGCCATCGCGCGCAGCAGGTCATGCCGGCCGCTGGCCGCCAGCCCGAGCATCGTGAAATACGAATCCCAGTAATAGAGTTCGCGGAAGCGCCCGCCCGGCACCACGTAGGGGCGCGGCAGCGGCAGCAGCGAGCAGAGCGACGGATGCTCGGCGGGCTCGCGCGTCAGCACCGGCCACAGGCCGTCGATATGGTCGCGCAGGGAATGGTCGGGGTTGGAGACGTAGTGCTCGTCCGGAATCGATTCGCGCGCGAAGTGCGCCTGCACGAATGCTGCGAGCGAGAAATCCGCCGACTCGCGTTGCGCGCGATAGCGCTCCAGGATGACCTCCGGCGCCACCAGCGGCACGCAATCGGGAAAGGTCTTGCTGTCGGCGAACAGGCCGCTGGCCTGCACATCGACGAACAGTTCGGCGTAGCGCTCAGCCGGCGACACCGCGTCGGCCGCCGCGCAGCCATGGAGCGTGCGCGGACCGGGGCAGGGGAGGTGGGTGACCGATGGCGCCAGCGCGTGGCAATGCGCGGGGCGAGGCGTGTCGGCGCAACTGGCTTGCCGCGCGCCAGCATCGGCCGCCGCCGGGCGGGTGTGGGCCACCACGTGCGGCACGGCGTGGGGCTCGGCATGAGCCTCCTGCCCGGGCGTGGCGCCGTCTCCCGCCGTCCTGCCTTGCAGTCGCATGGCCATGCCTCCCAGGGGTTTGTTTCACGGTGAGAGTCGGGGGGATTGGGCAAAGTTCAAACCGACTGGCCCTCGGCACCCGCAATGCGGGGAATGCGCTTGCGGGGCTTCTGCGCGGCCTGCCACAGGTCATAGGTCGTCTGCATGCCGCTCCACATCTCTCGGCTCGCGCCCAGTGCCTCTTCCAGCCGGATCGAGATATCAGGCGTAATGGCCGCATGGCCATTCACGATGCGCGACAGCGTGGCGCGCGTCACCCCGATATGGCGGGCGAAGGCGGAGATGGTCATGGAATCCAGGCCGTCCAGCCATTCGGCGAGCACCGAGCCCGGGTGGGGAGGATTGTGCATTCGAGTCATGCGTTGTCTCGCGTCTTTCAGTGATGGCCCGATGTTCGATTAAATCAGTTCGCCTTCGCGCCCATTTGGCCAAACGCGCGCGGATCTGTTACGAAGCGTGCAAATCCTGATGCAGTCCGTTGTCCAGCGGCGACAAACTCGCCTGCAACGCCCCCCTCACCGCCCCGCCGCAATCCCCCGAATCCCCGCCACAAATGCCTCCGCCACCGGTTCCAGTGTCCGGTCGCTGCGGCGGAGGAGGCCGATGGGTTCTTCGGTGCCTTGGGTGTCCACGGGCAGGAGGACCATTTCGCCGGCGGCGACGGCGCGGCGGGTGGCGGAGAGGGGGGCGGCCCAGACGGTGTCGCTCTGCTGCGTGAGCAGGCGGCCGAGGTAGGCGTCGGCGGTTTCCACGCAGCCTTCGGGCAGGGTGTGGCCGTGGCGTGCCAGCAGGCTCTCGATACTGTGGCGCGGGATCGAGCCGACGGCGGGAATCACCAGCGGCCACGCCAGCACCTCGCGCAGGGTCGGGCGCGCGTTGTCGGCGAGCGGATGGCCCGCGCGCACGGCCAGCACCAGCGGCTCCGGGCCGAGCGATTCGAACCAGAGGCCTTCCATCGCGGCGGGGTCGTCCATGCGGCCGATGACGAGGTCGAGCACGTCGGCCTTGAGCAGGTCGATCAGCGTGCGGTTCATGCCGGTCTGCACGGCCAGCGCCACCTCGGGGTGCGCGGTGCGGAATTGCGCGACGGCGTCGAGCAGCAGCGCCGGCACGATGCTCGGCAGCGCGCCCAGCCGGATGCGTTCGTGGCGCGGGGCATCAGCGCCGGCCAGGCTGTCCGCCGCCGCGTCCACGTCCTCGATGATGCGCAGCGCATGGCGCAGGAAGCGCATGCCCGCCGCCGTCAGGTCCGTGCCGGCGCGCTGGCGCACCAGCAGCCGGGCGCCGACCAGTTCCTCGAGTTCGGTCAGCGTCTTGGACACCGCTGGCTGGGTCAGGCCCAGCCGCGCACCGGCCCGGCCCAGGTGCTGGGTCTGCGCCACGGTGACGAAGCAGTGCAGGTGCCGCAGCCGGATACGGGTGCGGAACAGATCGGGCGACGGATCCGATACATCCATAACTAAAAGTCATCCAAATTACGCGAAAACTCAATTTACATGACTTCCGGCGGTGCTTACAGTCTAAGTCTCGCCCCACACACCAAAACGGAGACAGCGCGATGCCCCCACGCCCCGGTGCCTACCGTCGCCCGTACTGGGACACCCAGCCCCCGTACCGCTTCGACCCCTATGGGTCCACGCAACTGCGCGCGCCGTCCCAGCCGCTGATCGCGCTGCCGCAATCGATTTCCGAGCTGACTGGCCCGACTTTCGGCCCCGAATTCGTCCGTGACGGTGACAACGACCTGACCGCCGGCCATGGCGGCGAGCCGATCGGCGAGCGGATTCTCGTGACGGGCCGCGTGCTCGACGAGAACGGCCGCCCGGTGCCGCACGCGCTGATCGAGATCTGGCAGGCCAACGCCGCCGGCCGCTATGTGCACAAGCGCGACCAGCACGACGCGCCGCTCGACCCCAATTTCACGGGCGATGGCCGCACCCTGACCGATGCGCAGGGCCGCTACCAGTTCAAGACGATCAAGCCGGGTGCCTACCCTTGGCGCAATCATCACAACGCGTGGCGTCCGCAGCACATTCACTTTTCGCTGTTCGGCAATGCCTACGCCACGCGCCTGGTCACGCAGATGTATTTCCCCGGCGACCCGCTGCTCGCGTTCGACCCGATCTTCAACTGCGTGCCCGATGCCAAGGCGCGCGACCGCCTGATCGCCACGTTCGACTGGGCGACCACCTCGCCCGAATACGCGCTCGGCTACCAATTCGATATCGTGCTGCGTGGCCGCGATGCCACGCCGATGGAGTAAGGCCATGCTCTACGCTACCGCCTCCCAAACCGTTGGGCCGTACCTCCATATCGGCCTTGCCGCGCTGGACTGCGCCGACCTGACCGCCGATGCCCCCGACCTGGCCGGGCAGCGCATCGTGATCGAGGGCCGTGTGATCGATGGCCGCGGCGAGCCCGTGCCGGACGGCATGGTCGAGATCTGGCAGGCCAACCCCGCCGGCCGCTATCGGCATGAGGAAGACACCGGCGACGCGCCGCTGGTGCCCGGCTTCACCGGCTTCGGCCGCGTGCCGACCGGCCCGGATGGCGACTTCCGCTTCGTCACGGTGAAGCCCGGCCCGGTGCCGGATCTCGCCGGTGGCCTGCAGGCGCCGCACATCATGGTGTCCGTGTTCACACGCGGGCTGGTCAAGCACGTGGCCACGCGGCTGTACTTCGGCGATGAAGCCGCCGCCAACGCCGCCGACAGCGTGCTCGGCCTGGTGCCGCCCGCGCGCCGTGCCACGCTGGTTGCCGAGGCCACGGCGCCCGGCAGCTACCGCTGGAACGTGGTGCTGCAGGGCGCGGACGAAACTGTGTTCTTCGATATCTGACCCCGGCACGCCTCGCCCTCCGCGAGGCGTTTTGCCGCACAATCGGAGCATTCCTACCGGTCCGCCCCCGCCGACGATGCCCTCAATTTCCCGCCTGACCGATCCGATGTTCGGCAGTCCCGCCGTGCTCGCGATCTTTTCCGATACCGGCACCGTGCGGCGCATGCTCGATGCCGAGGCGGCCCTCGCGCGCGCCGAGGCGCACTGCGGCGTGATTCCCGCGCAGGCCGCTGCCGTCATCACCGAAGTCTGTGCCGATGTCGGCGTGATCGACCTTGATGCCCTCGCGCAGTCCGCCGTCGCCGCCGGCAACCTCGCCATCCCGTTCGTAAAGCAGTTGACCGCCGCCGTGGCGCGGCGCGATGCCGAGGCTGGCCGCTACGTCCATTGGGGCGCGACCAGCCAGGACATCATCGACACCGGCGCCATGCTGCAACTGGCCGATGCCCTGCAGGCCATCGACATCGACCTGCTGCGCCTGGGCGATGCCTGCGCGACGCTGGCCACCGCCCACCGGACCACGCCGATGGTGGCGCGCACCTGGCTCCAGCACGCGCTGCCCACCACCTTCGGCCTGAAGGCTGGCGGCTGGCTCGATGCGCTGCGCCGCGATGTGATCCGCCTGCGCCAGTCCGCCGATCAGGCGCGCGTGCTGCAATTCGGCGGTGCCGCCGGCACGCTGGCCAGCCTGGGCGACAAGGCGCCCGCCGTGGCCGCGCAGTTCGCCCGCGAGCTGGGCCTGGACCTGCCCGCGCTGCCGTGGCACGCGCATCGTGACCGGCTGGTGGCGGTGGCGACGGCTTTGGGCCTGCTCACCGGCACGCTCGGCAAGATGGCGCGCGATCTGTCCCTGATGATGCAGACCGAAGTGGGCGAGGTGGCCGAGCCATCGGGCCCGGGCCGGGGCGGCTCCAGCACGATGCCGCACAAGCGCAACCCGGTGGGCTGCGCGGCGGTGCTGACCATGGCCGTGCGCGTGCCGCCGCTGGTGGCGACGATGCTCGCCGGCATGGTGCAGGAGCATGAGCGCGCGCTGGGCGGCTGGCAGGTCGAGTGGGACACGCTGCCGCAAATCGTCACGCTCGCGGCCGGCGCGCTGCGCCAACTGGGCGACGTGGCGGCGGGCCTGGAAGTGGATGCCGCCCGCATGCGCGCCAATCTCGACCTGACGCACGGCCTGATCCTGGGCGAAGCTGCGATGCTGGCCCTCGGCGGCCGCATCGGCCGGCTGGAGGCGCACCACGTGGTGGAAGCGGCCTCGCGCCGCGCCGTGGAGCGGGGCGAGACGCTGCGCGTGGCGCTGGCCGCCACGCTCGCCGCCAATCCCGCGCACGCCACGCTGTTGGATGATGCCGAACTGGACCGCCTCAGCGACCCGGCGCACTACGCCGGGCAGTCCGCCGCCTTCGCCGATGCCGCCGTGGCTGCCTGGCAGGCCCTGCGCGCCGCCTGACCCTATACCGACAAGGAGACCACGTTGCCCTATCTCGACCACGCCGGCGCCCGGCTGTTCTACACCGTCGATGGCCCGGACACCGCGCCCGCCATCGTCTTTTCCAACTCGCTGGGCACCGATTACACGATGTGGCAGCCGCAGGCCGCCGCGCTGGCGGGCCGCTTCCGGGTGGTGCGCTACGACGTGCGCGGCCACGGCCGCTCCACCGCGCCCGAGGGCGCCATCACGGTGGACGAGCTGGGCCGCGACGTGGTGGCCATCCTCGACGCCCTGCAGATCGGGCAGGCCGTGTTCTGCGGCCTGTCGATGGGCGGCCTTACCGGCATGTGGCTGGGCGCGCATGCGCCGGAGCGCTTCAGCCGCATCGTGCTGGCCAACACGGCGGCCAAGATCGGCACGGCAGACGCCTGGAACAGCCGCATCGACACCGTGCTGCGCGACGGCATGGCGCCGCTGACTGATGCCTCGCTGCAACGCTGGTTCACGCCGGGCTTCCTGGCCACCGCCGGCCATGCGCTCGATGACCTGCGCGCGGTGCTCGCTGGCCTCGACCCGCGTGGCTACGCCGGTAGCTGCGGCGCCGTGCGCGACGCGGACCTGCGCGAAGCCGTGAAGACCATCCCCGTGCCGGTGCTGGTGATTGCGGGCAGCGACGATCCATCGACCACGGCGGCGCAGGGCCGCGAACTCGCCGCCGCCATCCCCGGGGCGATCTATGTCGAACTGCACGCCGCGCACCTGTCCAACCGCGAGCAGCCGGGCCGCTTCACTGCCGCGCTGCTCGACTTCATCCTCGGCCGCCGCCCGGTGACCGACGATGCCGCGCGCTACGAGGCCGGCCTCTCGGTGCGCCGCGACGTGCTGGGCAGTGCCCACGTGGACCGCTCGCTGCAACGGATCTCGCCGCTGACCGAGGAATTCCAGAACCTGATCACGCGCTACGCCTGGGGCGAGATCTGGACGCGCGAGGGCCTGCCGCGCCATACGCGCAGCCTGATCACGATTGCGATGATGGTGGCGCTGAACCGCTCGGAGGAGCTGAAGCTCCATCTGCGCGCCGCCGCCAACAACGGCGTCACGCGCGACGAGATCAAGGAAGTGCTGTTGCAGACCGCGATCTATTGCGGCGTGCCGGCGGCGAATTCGGCGTTCCACATGGCGGAGGAGGTCTTCGCCGAGCTTGACCGGTAGTTGGTAGTCAGCCGCACACCATAAAAAAACGGATCGGGAGACAGGCCATGGGTCAGCAGGGCAACGGCATGCCGCGCGCCACGCGCGTGGCGATCATCGGAGCAGGGCCGGCCGGGCTGTTGCTCGGGCAACTGCTTACCGTGGCCGGCATCGACAACGTCATCATCGAGCAGCGCAGCGCCGAACACGTGCTGGGGCGCATCCGCGCCGGCATCCTCGAATCGGTGACCGTGGATGCGCTCACGCGCGCCGGCGTGGACCAGCGGCTGCGCGCGGAGGGGCTGCGGCACCATGGCATCGAGCTGTCGTACCAGGGCGCGCGCCACCGCATCGACTTCCACGCGCTGATTGGCCGCGACGTCACCGTGTATGGCCAGACCGAGGTCACGCGGGACCTGATGGCGGCGCGCGCAGCGTCTGGCATGCCCATCGTCTACGAGGCCACCGAGGTCTCCCTGCACGATTTCGATACGGACCGGCCCCGCGTGACCTTCCGCCACGCCGGCAGCGCGCACGAACTGGCCTGCGACTATGTGGCCGGCTGCGATGGCTTCCATGGCGTGAGCCGGGCCAGCGTGCCGGAGGCATCGACACGGATCTTCGAGCGGGTCTATCCGTTCGGCTGGCTCGGCGTGCTGTCCGAGACGCCGCCGGTGGCCGACGAACTGATCTACGCCAGCCACGAACGCGGGTTTGCGCTGTGCAGCATGCGGTCGAAGACGCGCAGCCGCTACTACGTGCAGGTGCCGGCCACGGAGCGCGCGGAGAACTGGTCCGATGCGCGCTTCTGGGACGAACTGCGCGCCCGGCTCGATCCCGCCGCCGCGCAGGCGCTGGTCACCGGCCCGAGCATCGAGAAAAGCATCGCGCCGCTGCGCAGCTTCGTCTGCGAGCCGATGCGCTTTGGGCGCCTGTTCCTGGCGGGCGATGCCGCGCATATCGTGCCGCCCACCGGCGCCAAGGGGCTGAACCTGGCCGCCAGCGACGTGCTGTACCTCGCCGACGGGCTGATCGCCCAGTACCAGCACGGCGATCCGGCCGAACTCGACGCCTATTCCGCGAAATGCCTGCGGCGCGTGTGGAAGGCGGAGCGGTTCTCGTGGTGGATGACGGCGCTGCTGCACCGCTTCCCCGATGCCGATGCGTTCGCGCACCGCATCCAGCAGGCCGAACTCGACTATCTGGTCGGCTCCGAGGCTGCCTGCCGGGCGCTGGCCGAGAACTACGTGGGGCTGCCGGCGTAGGACGCTTGCCGAGGCGCAAGTCGTCTGCCGGCGGACAGCAGGGGGCGGCGATGGCACGCGACAATGCCGCTATCGCCCCCCCCGGAGGTCCGCCATGAAGCGTGTCGTGCTCGGGCTTGCTGCCCTCGTTGCCCTCACCACTGCCGCGCTGATCCCGGCGCGCGCCGAGCCGGCCGCGCCGCTGGCGCCCATCGCCTCGCTCGACGTGGCCCGCTACATGGGCACGTGGTACGAAATCGCCAAATATCCGAACCGCTTCCAGCGCCAGTGCGCCGGCCACACCACGGCGCAGTACGCGGCGCGGTCCGATGGGCGGGTCGACGTGGTGAACCGCTGCCGCAAGGCGGATGGGACGAGCGATGACGCCACCGGCGTGGCCCGGCCGGTGGGGGAGGCCGGCACGCCGAAGCTGGAGGTGCGATTCGCCCCGGCGTGGCTGTCCTTCCTGCCGTGGGTCTGGGGCGACTACTGGGTGATCGACCTCGACCCCGGCTACACGCTTGCTGCCGTCAGCGAGCCGGGCCGGGACTACCTCTGGATTCTTTCCCGCACGCCCACCGTGGATTCCGGCGCCTATCAGGCGCTGCTGCGCCGGCTGGAGGCGAAGGGCTTCGACATCACCCGGCTCCAGGCTACGCCGCAGGACTGACGTCCATCCATCCATATTCATGAAGTATGGATGCGCCATCCGACATATATTTTACGTAGCACCAAGCCGGTGATACCGTCTCGCTCCAACATGCGGCACAAGCACCGCATGCGCTTGGAGGAGACCACAACATGACATCCGGATCGAACGTCCGGCGGCGCCTGGCGCTGCTGGCGGCTGCCTGTGCGGCCACTGCATTGATGGCCGCGTGCGGCGGTGGCGACGACGCCCCGACGGCGTCGGGCGGGGCGCCCAGCACCGGCGCCCCCGGCACTGACAACCCCGACATCCCGACCCAGCCGGCCCAGCCGACCCAGCCGACCCAGCCGACGTTAAGCGCGCTGGAGGCCTGCAACGCGCTGAACGGCGCCAGCCTGCCGGCCTCGGCGCTGACGCTGGCCTCGGGCGGCGCCACGGTCAAGGCGGCTACGCTGGTTGCCGCCGATGCCACCGGCAACACGCTCGGCGAGTACTGCCAGGTGCGCGGCACCATCGCTCCCGTGGACGCTGCCGCGTCCAACATCAACTTCGCGGTGAACCTGCCCACGCAGTGGAACGGCAAGGGCATCCAGTTCGGCGGCGGCGGGTTCGACGGCACGCTGATCGATGGCACCGAGACCGTACGCTTCGCGCTGCCGGACGACCCGGCGCCGCTGGCGCGCGGCTACGCCACCTGGGGCGACGATTCGGGCCACCAGAGCACCAGCATCACCGATGGGCGCTTCGCCACCAACGACGAGCAACTCGCCAACTATGGCGGCGACACGCTCAAGAAAACCCATGACGTGGCCCTGGCGATGATCCGCCAGCGCTATGGCCGTGCGCCCACGCGGGCGTACTTCCTCGGCACCTCCACGGGCGGGCGGGATGCGCTGAGCTACATCCAGCGCTGGCCGGCCGACTACGACGGCGTCATCGCCAACGAGCCGGCGCTCAACTACACCGGCACGCGCCTCTCCAACGTGGCCGTGGGCCGCGCGCTCTACCTGAACGGCGGCGCCGGCTGGCTCAACATCAACAAGACGCTGATGGTGCAGGCCGCTGCCATGGCCGCCTGCGACACGCTGGACGGCGTGGCCGACAAGGTGGTCAGCAATGTCGAGGGCTGCCGCCTTGGCGCGATGCAGGTACTGGCCAACCTGCGCTGCCCCGGCGGTACGGACACGGGCGACACCTGCCTCTCGGACGCGCAGCTTGCCACCGTCAAGACCATCGAGCAGCCGCTCCAGCTGACCTACCCGCTGGCCAACGGCGTGACCGTGGCCGGCGGCTACAACATCCTGGAAGGCGCGCTGGTGGCGGGGCCGTTCACCACGCGTGACCTCGGCACGCGGCCGGTGCCCGGCAATCCGGCCACCACGGCGGATTCGAACATGTACCTCACCGGCGACCAATGGGTGAAGTACTTCGTCACCCGCGCCGCCACGTTCGACGCGCTGACCTTCGACCCCGCCAGCCCGGGTAGCTGGACCTCGCGCGTGCAGACCGTCTCGGCGCTGACCGATGCCACCAACCCGGACCTGTCCGCGTTCCTGGCGAAGGGCGGCCGGCTGATCCTGCTGCACGGGCTGGCTGACGAGGTCATCAGCCCCAATTCGACCATCGCCTGGTACAAGGCTGTGATCGCGCGGGTAGGGCAGGCGGCGGTGGACCAGGGCATCACGTTCTACACGGTGCCGGGCATGGGCCATGGCACGGGCAGCTTCCTGCCGGCGTGGAACTCCCTGACCGCACTCGAGAACTGGGTGGAGATGGGCGTGCCGCCGGGCCAGCGTACGGTGATGGACACCAACGCCGGCACCTATGGCCGCACGCGGCCGCTGTGCCAGTACCCGGCATGGCCGAAGTACAAGGGCTCGGGCAGCCAGGACGCGTCCATCAACTACACCTGCGAGGGCGCGTCGGGCATCGTGCAGTCCTGCCTGAACCTGCCGGCCGTGGCCACCACGTGGAAGGGCGGCAACACCAACGGCGAGGAACTGTCGGTGCGTGTGGACCCGGCCACCCTCCAGTACACCGTGACGATCGATGCCAGCCTGCAACGGACCGCCGGCGTGACGCGCACCGGCCAGCTTGTCTCGCAGGGCGGGTGCACTTATGCCAGCGACGAGAACGGCGCCAACTTCACCTTCACCGGCGGCGGGGTGCTGGCGGGCGGGGTGAGGCCGCTCTCGGGCGCTGGCTTCCTGCCGCTGGTGGCCTTCCAGACCGTGTCGTCGGACTTCAAGGCGGTGGCCGACATCTACAACGTCAATGGCGTGCAGACGGCGGTGGCGGGTGGCGCGGTGACACTGCGTACCGGCTCGGCACGGCTGCGCTCGTCGGCAGCCACGTGGCAGACCTGCTCGGCAACGGCGGCGGGCGGTTTCATGGTCTATGACGCGGCCTGCGCCAACACCAGCAAGGGCTACATTGTCTGGAACCCGGCGCGCAACGCGTTCGACTACTTCGTGGGCGGCACCATCGCCGCCGGCGACGGCGTGCTGAGCGGGTCGCTGATCAGCGGCATCGTCAACGGCAAGCCGGTGCCGCTGGTCCTCACGCGCTCGGCCACGGCCTACGGGATGAACGTGTACGCCTCGCAGCCCACGGCACCGCTGACGGCGGGCGCGGCCGATGGCCGGTACCGCATGATGGGTACCGATGGCAGCCAGGTCAGCGCCGACCTCAACGCCACGGCCATCGTGCGCGACGGCGCCTCGGGCGTGCTGACCTACAACCAGCCGGTGGCGGGCGTGCTCGACGCCTCGGGCGGGGTGGTGGCGTCGTACCTGTCGAACGGTGGTCTGCTGATCGGTACGTCGGCGGGACGGTTCGAGCTGGGGTTACTGAATTGATGTGACGCGGTGATGACGAAAAAGCGGGCCTTGATGGCCCGCTTTTAGCGCTCCTTTTTGGGCCGTAGCGCCGGCCCCCGCCCGCGATTCATTCCGCTATCAACTTCCAATGTCTTCCGTCTGACTCCAGCCGGTGCGTCAATCGAAGCGACTGCAGGAAACGTGTGTCGTGAGAGGCCACGACCAGGGCGCCGGGATAATCGTCCAATGCCTGCTCTACCGCCTGGATGGATTCCAGATCGACGTGATTGGTCGGCTCGTCCAGCAATAGCAGCTGCGCGGGCTCGGTGCTCCACAGCACGCACGCCAGCGCACCCTTGAGTCGCTCACCGCCGCTCAACGCACCGGACGGCAGGTTCACAAGGTCGGCGTTCAAGCCCAGCAGCGAAAGATGGCTGCGCAATACCCCGTCCGGCAGCGGCGTTTCCAGTTCATGCAGGCGTTCGAGAACCGACAGGTGGGGTGGCAACACGCTGGTCGCTCGCTGATCGAGCCATGCGCTGCGCACGCCGGTCTGGCAAATACCAGAGACCGGGGCAATGGTGCCCGCCAACATCTTCAGCAACGTTGTCTTGCCGCAGCCATTCGGACCGGTCACGGCGACGCGCACGGGTCCCGTCAGCGTCAGCGTAAGGGGCGCACCGTCTTCCGGAAACGGCGCGACGGCGTCTTCCAGATGGATCACGCGTTTGCCAGCCGCAATGGCAGTTGCTGGCAGGATAAGTGCGACAGCTTTATCGGGCTCGATTCGACGTGCTGCCAATTGAACCGCCTCGTCGAGCTTGAACTGCACGTCCTGCTGACGAAGTCGCTGCCGGCCTGCAAATACCTCTGCGCCATCCTTGCGGCGGCCCATGGCGATCCCCGGAAGATTCGCGTCCTTTGCGCCTTTCGTCTGACGTGCGGTGCGGCGCTGTTGCGCGTCATGTTGACGCTGCGCCGCACGCTCGGCGGCGTTGCGATCCGTCCTTGCGCGGTCGAGCGAAGCCTGCGCCGCCGCCGCTTCGGTGCTGCGCTGAGCCTGATAGAGCGTGTAATTGCCGCCGTAACTGCGCATCCCGCCCGGTGTCAGTTCGACGATGCGGTCCATCAGGTCCAGCAATTCCCGGTCGTGACTGACGAGAATCAGGCCGCCGGTCCATCGCTGCAACTTGTCACGCAGCCATTCGCGCGCGGTGTGATCCAGATGGTTCGTGGGTTCGTCGAGCACCAGGCCTTCCGCGTCGGATAGAAAGGCGCCGATCAGCGCAACGCGGGTAAGTTCGCCACCGCTCAGCGATCCCGCCAGCCCTTTTGGGTGCAGGTGCGGCAGTCCGCTGTCCGCCAGCGCCTGCTCCAGACTGGCGCGGATATGCCACCGTCCATCCAGTAAATCGAAGTCGGTGGGATGCGGCGTACCGCCTTCCATTCGCGCCAGCGCATCGAGTATTGGTGTCAATCCGGCGACATCGGCAACCGTCGCGCCTTTTGCGGGGACGATTTCCTGCGGCACGTAGGCGACCGTGCCATGGCGCGTGACCTGCCCGGTCTCCGGCTGGAACAAACCGACCAACACCCTCGCCAGCACACTCTTGCCCGCGCCATTCCGGCCGAGCAAGCCGGTACGCTCGCGCTGGAAGGTGTCATTCAGATCGTGTAGGAGCGTCCTGCCGTCCGGCAACGTCACCGTGACATGCCGCACGGAGATGGAGAAACCCGTGGCGTCCGGTGGGAGGCCATCGGAAGCAACGGGAGGCGCAAGCGTTAATACCCCAAGGGCTTCGCGTTCGATATCCGCCATAGTCGAATTCAAATGTTGATACAGCCGAGTGTCTCACGAAGGCCGGCGATTGTTGCCGCCAGGACAACATGCTGAGGGCCTTCACGATACTACTGGCGCCGGCTCCCCCTGACTACACTGCGTCACACGGTAGGTCGAATCGCGAGCACAACGAAGCGCGCGAATTTCGCGGTCGTTCTCGTCCACCGCGCCGCCCCACGCGGCTCACCCCATCAAACCAACAGGACTACTGAAAATGAGCGAAACAATCCACAATGTGCAGCCGGTTATCGCCAACGTTGGCAAAGAAGGTTTTGGCGAACTCGTGTCTTCCCGCTACGCCGTGCGCGTGGGTGACGTCGACGTCCTGCTGATCAGCGATGGGGTTCTGCCGCTGCCGACCTCCACCATGTCCACCAACGTGAAGGAAGCCGACCGCAACGAATGGTTCGACGATCGCTTCCTGCAGCGCGACATGTTCGACTGGGCGCTGAATATCGCCCTCGTGCGCAGCGGCGACCGCCTGATCCTGGTCGACTCCGGTGTGGGCGACGGTTTCGAATACTTCTCGCGCGCCGGTCGCTCGGTGCTGCGCCTGGAAACGGCTGGCATCGACCTCGCAGCCATCACCGACATCGTGATTACCCATATGCATATGGACCACGTCGGCGGGCTGAATGTGGATGGCGTCAAGGCCAAGCTGCGCCCGGACGTGCGCATTCACGTGGCGGCCGCGGAAGTGGAGTTCTGGAAGAACCCGGACTTTAGCAAGACGGTGATGCCGGAAGCGGTGCCACCCGCGCTCCGCAAGGCCGCCGCAACGTTCGTGGAACTCTACAGCAAGAACATCGTGCAGTTCGGCCAGACCGTGCAAGTGGCGGCGGGCGTGTCGGCGCGCGTGACCGGCGGCCACACGCCGGGACACTGCGTGGTGGACGTCGCATCGAAGGGCGAGAAGCTGACGTTCGTCGGCGACGCGATCTTCGAGGTCGGCTTCGAGCATCCCGCATGGCAAAACGGCTTCGAGCACGAGCCTGAAGTGGCCACGGAAGTCCGCATCGCGCTGCTCGACGAAGCCGCCGAAACCGGCTCCATGCTGGCCGCCGCGCACGTCGCATTCCCGTCCATCGGTCATATTGCGAAGAACGGTGATGCCTACCGCTTCGTGCCGGTGCAGTGGGATTACTGATATCGGTTGCACTGACGACTGTCAAAGAAGCCGCCGCGAGTTCATAAGACTCGCGGCGGTTTTTTTTCATCGCATGCTGGACGAATGCGCGACGCGTCTTCTACGCGAGCATCAGGTCCAGGTTTTGAATTGCGGCGCCGGATGCGCCCTTGCCTAGATTATCGAAAACCGCAGACAGGAGAACGTGCCCGTGCTCCATGCTGGGAAATACGCTCAAGCGCATGTCGTTTGTGCCGTTCAGCATTTGCGGATCCAGCTGCTTTACGGCGCTCGATTCTTGCAGCGGCAAGACATGTACGTGGTCCGTCTTGGCATAGTGGCGCGCGAGGCAGGCGTGCAACGTGGCGCCATTTGCGCCGGGTGCCAGCAGCCGCAACGTTAGCGGCACCGTCAGCACGATGCCCTGGCGGAACGCTCCGTATGCAGGGACGAAAATGGGCGGCTGCGCGAGCCCGGCGTGCTGCTGGATCTCCGGCGTGTGCTTGTGCGCGAGTTCCAGGCCATAGACCTGATATGAAGGCGCGTTAGCGGCTCCCGGCCCCTCATATTCCTCCACGCCGGCGCGTCCGCGTCCGGAATAGCCCGATACCGCATGAATGCTGATGGGGTAATCGCCCGGTATCAGCCCCGCTTGCACCAACGGACGCAGCAGGCCAATCGCACCGGTCGGATAGCACCCAGGGTTGGTGACCCGACGTGCGTTGGCAATGCGCTCGGCCTGCCCCGGCGCCATCTCCGGAAATCCGTAAGTCCAGTCCGGCTGTGTACGGTGGGCGGAGCTTGCGTCGATGACGCGAACCGCAGGATTGACGATGGTGGCCACTGCCTCGCGCGCGGCGGCATCCGGCAAACAGAGGATGGCGATGTCGCAGGCGTTGATGGCTTCTGCGCGACGCCGCAAATCCTTGCGCTCCGCAGCAGCAAGCGTAATCAGCCTGATGTCGGTCCGGTTACGGAGCCGTTCGTGGATGAGCAAGCCGGTGGTGCCCTGGTCGCCATCGATGAAAACAACGGGAGAGCTCATACGTGAAAGACTCCGCTGACTTTTGGGTTGTAAGAAATAGAGAGAAGCCTCATATTGCGTGGGCCACTACAATAGAGAAAGTCGAATTTCATAACCTGAACATTCAGTTTTCCTGAACCTGGACGCCGACATGCGAGAGATCAGCCTGGACCGCCTGCGCACGCTGGTCGCCATTGCAGACCGCGGCTCATTTGCCGAAGCGGCGCGTGCATTGCACCTGGCGCCGCCAACGGTCAGCCTTCATATCGCTGAACTGGAAGACCGCATTGGGGCGCCACTCCTGTCGCGGAAGCGCGGACATGTCAGGCCGTCGGCGATAGGGGAGGTGCTGGTGGAGCGCGCGCGTCGACTGCTGGCCGATGCGGAGCAGGCGTTGGACGATATTCAACGCCAGGTGCAGGGGCTCGAAGGGCGCGTGCGGCTCGGTGCGTCGACTGGCGCGATCGCGCACCTGTTGCCGCAAGCGCTTGAGGTGCTACGCCAGCACCATCCCGCCATCGACATTCAGGTTGCGGTGCTGACTTCACATGAAACCTTGTCCCGACTGGCGGATGGGACGCTGGACGTTGGGCTGGTCGCACTGCCTCAGCCCCCGGTGGCTGGACTCGTGATCAAGCCTTGGCGGCGCGACCCCGTGATGGCCTTTGTGCCGGCGCATTGGCAGTGTCCGGCCCGCGTCACGCCTGATTGGCTCGCTGCCCAACCTCTCATTCTCAATGACGCGACCACGCGTCTTTCACGTCTGACTGCGGAGTGGTTCGCAGCCGGGGGGTGTCATCCTGCGCCTCGCATTCAGCTCAACTACAACGACGCGATCAAGAGTCTGGTAGCGGCAGGTTACGGCGCCGCGCTGTTGCCCCATGAGGCGACGTCGCCATTGCCCGACACGCGCATTGTCATGCGTCCGTTGCGCCCGGCGCTGTGGCGTCGGCTCGGCATTGCACATCGTGCGGGGTACGTTGAGCGTTCGACGCAACACGTGCTTGATATGTTGCGGGATCTGCGCTTGGCGTAGGCGTTGCCCTTTTCCGCTGCCTCGTCGCACCGTCCAATGGCACTATTTGTGGATCCAGTCCCGCATCTGAACAACAGGATGACTTATGTATCACCTGACAGGCGTCTACACGGAGGAAAACGATGGCACGCGTTCGCGTTGAAGGCTTCACCATTTCGCTCGACGGATACGGAGCGGGTCCGAACCAAGACCTCAGCCATCCGCTCGGCGTTGGCGGGACGGAACTCCACCAGTGGCTAGTCCCGACACGCACCTTCCAGCAAGCCTTGTTCGGCAAGGAAGGCGGTACGACCGGGATTGACGACGATTTCGCCGCCCGAAGCTTTCAGAATGTCGGCGCCTGGATTCTTGGGCGGAACATGTTCGGACCCATTCGTGGGGATTGGCCGGACGAAAGCTGGAAAGGCTGGTGGGGAGATAGTCCGCCTTACCACGTTCCGGTCTTCGTCCTGACCCATCATGCTCGGCCTTCCATCGAGATGGAAGGCGGCACCACGTTCCACTTCATAACAGGCGGCATTCGCGAGGCGCTCGACCGTGCACGCGACGCCGCTGCCGGCATGGACGTGCGGATCGGCGGTGGGGCGCATACGATCCGGCAGTATCTTTGCGAGGGCCTGATTGACGAGCTGCACATTGCAATCTCCCCGGTCCTGCTTGGGCGGGGAGAGTCGCTGTTCGACGGGGTTGACCTGGTGGCGCTGGGATACCAATGCGTGAAATCCGTAGCGTCGGAGAAGGCTACGCATGTGATCCTGCGGCGCCAGGCGCGCTAGGACGCCTAGTCACGCGTTGAAGGCCGACATTACTGAAGGGCCGATTTCAGTCCGGCAACGCCTCGCCCACCGCGTCCCGATCCTTCCTGTGCTTGGCCGCAATCCGATGGGTCAGCGCCACCAGCGCCGCAACGGCCGGGTCGGCGTCGTTGGCCCGGTAGCCAAGGGTGAGCGGGGCGCGCAGGCGGTCGGTCTCGACCATGCGGCAGTAGGCCACGCCGTGGCGGTTGAGCCCGGCCATCGACGCCGGCACCACGCTCACGCCGGCGCCAGCCGCCACCAGATTGAGGTTGGTCAGCATCCGTTCCACCTCGGCGCCGATGCGCGGCGTGAAGCCCAGCGCCTCGCATTCGCGCAGCAGGTCGCCGTACATGCCTGGCGCGCCGGGCCGGCGGACCAGGATGAACGGATCGCCCTTCAGTTCGCGCAGTGACACCGGCGTGCCGGCGGCCACGCCTTCGGCCGCCCGGCGGCGCAGCAGCGCGTGGTCCAGCGGCAGGGCGATCACCATTTCTTCCTCGAGCAGGAGGTCGAAGCGCACGCCTTCCGGGTGTTGCACCGGGGCGCGCAGCAGCGCCGCGCTGAGCGTGCCATCGGCCAGTTGCTCGATGGCTTCGGCCGCGTTGCGCTCGGTCAGGGAGAGCGTCACGCGCGGAAACTGCCGCCGGCAGGCGCGCAGCACCTCGGGGGTGAGCTTGTGCGCCGCCGCCGAACTGGTGAAGCCGATGGCCAGCGCGCCTTCGTCGCCACGCGCCATGCGCTGCATGCGCGCGCGCATTTGCTCGATACGGGCGAACAACTCCACGGCGTCGCCATGGAGCGCGGTCCCGGCGGCGGTCAGGGCCACGCCGCGCGGCTGGCGGTCGAACAGGGAAACGCCCAGCTCGGTCTCCAGCGCCTTCAGTTGCTGGGAGAGCGGGGGCTGCTGGATGCCCAGCTGCTCGGCGGCGCGGGTCACGGAGCCGGTTTCGGCCACGGCCAGGAAATAACGCAGGTGTCTCAGTTCCATCGGTGGTCCGATATGTCGTGGATATGGCAGATGCCGAAAGCATATATTTTACGAGCGGGCCCGGCCGTCCTAGTATTGGCGTTTTGCCTGATACGGCAGACATAAGACCAAGGAGACACCATGCCCGGCGCGCCACGTTTCGCCCGATTCACTTTGCTGATGGCCGCCACGGCGGCGCTTGCTGCCGGCTGCGCCAGCCAGCCCCCGGCGCCTTCCGCCTCTGGCGAAGCACCTGCCACATCCGCCGCCAAGCCCCAATGGCAGCGCGTGCACCTGGGCAGTGGCGCCGGCTATGACTTCCCGGTCTACGCCAACCATCCGCTGACGGCGGACCTGCGCGGCATTCGCGAGGTGGTATTCGTGCAGCACGGTCTCCAGCGCAATGGCGACGATTACTACGCAGCCGGCGCCGCACTGCTCCAGGCCAGCGGCCGCAAGCCGGAAGAGGTGCTGCTGATCGCCCCGAACTTCCCCGGCACGCCCGACGCCGCCAAGCACTTCGACAACATGCCGGTCTGGACCGTGCAAGGCTGGATCGGCGGCGAAGACGCGGTGTCCGGCCCCGGCGCCGGCGTCAGCTCGCTCCAGGTGCTGGACGACCTGCTGGCCTTCGTCACGGACAAGTCGCGCTTCCCCGCCGTGAACAAGGTCACCGTGGCGGGCCATTCGGGCGGCGCCCAGATCGTCCACCGCTACGCCGTGCTGAACAACGTGGACGAGCGCGTGCGCGCGGGCGGCATCGATCTGCGCTACGTGGTGGCCAATCCCTCGTCCTATCTCTACTTCACGCCGGACCGGCCGGTGGCGCCTGATCTCAAGCGCTTCGCGCCGTACAGCACCACGACCTGCGCGGACTACGACAAGTACCGCTACGGCATGCAGGACATGGTGGCCTACGCCAAGGGCGCCAGTGGCATGACGCTCTACCAGCGCTACATGCAGCGGCAGGTCACCTATATGGTGGGTAGCGAGGATAACGATCCGAATCACCGTGTGCTCGATAAGGCATGCGGCGCCGAGGCCGAAGGCCCCACGCGCCTCCAGCGCGGGCGCGCCTACCAGCGCTACGAGCAATTCCTCGCCAAGCCGGGCCAGACCAGCCGCCATCGCGCCTTTGAAGTGGTGGGCGTGGGGCACGATCAGGCGCGCATGTTCGGCTCGCAGTGCGGCGCGCAGGCGGTGTTCGGCATGGAACCAGCCGCCAACGCGGCGGGCGCCGTGTGCCGGGCACCGCAGCTGTGAGGGCCTGGGCAAGACGGGGTTTGCCCCCAAGGCGGGCAGGGCGGGCTGGTGCTAGCATGCCGCGAGCTATTCGACTCGCGCCCCTGCATCCATGCCGTTCCCTCCGGTTCCGCCTGATCGGGCCCGCCGCCGCCTGACCCATGGTCTGGCTGGGCTGGCCGGGCTGGCGGTACTCCCGCTGTTCCCCCGCGCCGCATGTGGCGCAGACACCACGCACCTGCTGGTCGGCTATGCCGCCGGCGGGGGTGCCGACCATATCGCCCGTCTCGTCGCCGACAGCCTGACCACGGACGGCGTGCCCACCATCGTCGAGAACCGCCCCGGCGCCGCCGGCCAGATCGCCCTGCACCAGGTGGCGCGCGCCACGTCCGGCCCGCGCACCTTGCTGCTCGGCACAGTAGGCTCGGTCAGCATCGGCCCGCTATTGGCCGCCGCGCCCGAGCCGCCGGCCACGCCGTTGCAGCCGGTGGCCATCGTCGCCACCACGCCGCACGTGCTGCTGGCCTCCGCGGAGGCGCCCGCTGCCACGCAGACGCTCCAGGCCCGGCTGGCCGAAGCGCGTCGGCGCCCCGGCGAACTGGCCTACGCCTCCCTCGGCATTCATTCCAGCGCCCATCTGGTGGGCGAATTGATCTGCCAGCAGGCGGGTGTGTCGATGAACCACGTGCCGTATCCCGGCAGTGCGCGCGCATTGGTCGATCTGCAGGGCGGACACGTGGCGCTGCTGGTGAGCACGCTGCAGGCCGCGTTGCCGCTGATGCGTCAGGGCAAGGTGCGCGCGCTGGCGGTGACCGGTGCCGCGCGCAGCCCGCTCGCGCCGAACGTGCCGACGTTCGAGGAGGCCGGCGTGCCCGGCATGCGGCAGGACGCCTGGTACGGCGTGCTGGCGGCGCCCAGCATGTCCGCGCGCGCCTGCGCGGCGCTGGCGGACCGCTTCACGCGGCTGCTGCGCACGCCGGCTCTGCGGCAACGTCTGGGTCAGGACGGCGCCGAGCCGCTGGCGCTCACCGGCGCGCAGGCTTCCGACTACCTGGCGCGCGAGCGCGAGGTCTGGCGGCAGGCCATCGGCCGCGTGGCCAGCCGGCTCGCCTGACGGTTCGCCCGGGCGCGCTGCCTATATATATAGAGGGAATCCCACGAAAGACACCGGGGCACCCTTGCGAGTGCCCCGGCGGTGGACCCCGAGTTATCTGCGCGCCTTGAACTTCAGCGCACTGCGGCAACCGTGGAAATGCCGCGCGGGGTCCGAAAAGACGAAGAGGAAGCCGACTTACGGCTGGCGGCTCTTGTCCTGGTCCTTCTGGCCACCTTGCTGGCCTTGTTGCCCTTGCTGGCCGCCTTGCTGACCGCCACCTTGCTGGCCTTGACGGCCGGACTCCTGTTGCTGCTGGCCACCGCGTTGGTCCTGGTTGCCCATCTGGCCCCCGCCCTGGCGTTGTTGGTCCTGGCTGCCACCTTGCTGGTTACCGCGCTGGCCGGGTTGCTGCTGCTCTTGCTGCTTCTGGCCCGGTTGGGATTGGTTCCCCTGTTGCTGCTGTCCCATTGCTAGTCTCCATGTCGCGGCGAGGCTGCCGCAGGCCCAGAGTCGCAATGGCCGTGCCAAGCCCTCGGAGGTTGAGAATGTGGGGGAAAAGTGGGGGTTATGGCATTTTTAGGGCATCTGTCAGACATACAGGTAACGCATGCGTGGCTCCCCATGTGCGCCGATTTACAACGCGTGCCGTGTTTTTACCGGTCGGGCGCGTCGCCCACGCGGCCCCGGCGCGGAAAACCGCCGCGAGGCCCTGTCCACGCGTCATTTGGGCGATCTGGCACGCGATGTGCAGAACAGTGGCTGTCACTTCCTCAACAAGGAGATCGAGCATGAAGACAGCACAGACCCTGCGCATTACACGTATTGCACTGATGACCGCCGCGCTCGCCGCTGCGGGTGGCGCGCATGCCCTGGACATGGGGGGTGGCGGCTTCATCAAGGTGGCCGACACCAGTGTCCGCAGCGATAACAGCGCGGCCCCGCCGGCAAACAATGCGTCGGGCATGCCTGGCCATACCGAAGGTGACAAGGAAAAGCGTCCCGCCGCGACCACTGACGCCAAGATGGACGCCAGCGTGGACAAGGGCGTGGATAACTCCAAGCAGGTTGTCACCGACAGCGCGTTGACCACCAAGGTCAAGACGAAGCTGCTGGCGACCAAGGACCTCAAGTCCACCGGCATCCACGTGAAGACCAAGGACCGCGTGGTGGCCCTGACCGGCACGGTGCCGACCAAGGACCAGCACGAGATGGCGCTGGAAACGGTGCGCTCGGTGGAAGGTGTGAATTCGGTGCGCGACAACCTGAAGGTGTCGTCGCGTTAATGCACACGCGCTAGTTTTTATGCGCGGCGACCTCGTCGTCGCCCTCTGCGCGGAGCCGCGGTCATCCCACGTACCGCGGCTCTTTTTGCGGCTCGTCTTGCGGCTTTGACTTCGGTCAAGCCGCTTTGCGCTTTTTGGCGAGTGCGGCCTTTCTGGCTGCGGCCTTCTTCGGCGCGGCTTTCTTGGTCGCCGCTTCCTTTGTCGATGTCTTTGTCGATGCCTTCTTCGCCGTCGCCTTCCCCGTAGCCTTCTTCGTCGCCGGCTTTTCCTCCTCCTCGTCTTCCAGAAGATCGGCATTGCGGCTGGCCGGCCTGGCCGGTGCCTTGCCCCGCTTACCGATGCTCTGCTTGAGCAGCGCCATCATGTCGATGACCTTCGCGCCCTTGCCGCTGGGCGCCGCTTCCTCGGACGCTGGCGTCAGCAGGTGCGTCTTGCCGGCCTTGATCTTGGCGTGGATGCGCGCCATCAGGTCTTCGCGATAGGTGTCGTGGTACTGCTCCGGCTTCCAGTCCTCGCTCATGTCCTTCACCAGCCTGGTGGCCATGGCCACCTCGCGCGGGGTCGCCGCCTTGCCCTTGCCACCAGAAGGCAGGCTGAGATCCTCGATCGGCACCACCTCGTCCGCAAAGCGCATCGTGTTCAACACCAGCGCCTTGCCCACCACCAGCAGCGCCGCCAGGTGCTGGCGGTTGCGCAGTACCACCAGCGCCAGCGCGGCGCGGCCGGTCTTGCGCAGGGTCTCGTGCAGCAGCGCGTAGCCGCGCTCGCCGCGCTTGTCCGGCTCCAGGTAGTAGGGGGTGTCGAAGTAGTAGGGCGGAATGCTGTCCGCTTGCACGAAGCTGACGATGTCGACGGTCTGCGTGGCCTCGACGTTGGCCTGCCGGAAGTCCTCGTCGCTGAGCACCACGTACTCGTCCTTCTCGTACTGGTAGCCCTTGACGATGTGCTCGCTGTCGATGACCTTGCCGGTGTGCTTGTTGATGCGCTGGTAGCCCACCGGCGCCATGTCGCGCTGGTCCAACAGGTCGAGGTCCAGCGTATGGCTGCGCGAGGCGGTCTTCAGCGCGACGGGGATATTGACGAGGCCAAAGCTGATGGCCCCCTTCCAGATGATGCGGGACATGGCCCGGTCGCTCCGGTCGCCCTACGCGCGCTGCGGCGGCGGGGGCGGGAGATCGCCCGGGGGCGGATCGCTGACCGGCTCGGGCGGACCCGGCGGCGGCTCCGGCGGCGGGGCCTCGGGCGGCGGGGGCACGATGTCGGGTTCGGGCGTGATGTGCAGGTGCAGGGGCAGGGGCAGGGGCAGGGGCAGGGGCTGATGCAGCATGAGGCTCCTCGGGGTCAGGCGTCTAGTTCATCGAGCATGCGGGTCAGGGCACCGAGGTCAGCGGGTTTGACCAGATGCAGGTCGAACCCCGCCGCGCGCGTGCGCCGGCGGTCGTCGGGCTGGCCGAAACCGGTCAGCGCCACGATGCGCGCGTGACGCAGCTCGGGAATCTCGCGCAGCCGGCGCGCGGTCTCGAAGCCGTCCATGGTCGGCATGCCGAGGTCCAGCAGCACCACGTCCGGCCGCACGCTGGCCGCGCACGCCACGGCGCTCTGGCCATCGGGCGCCGTCACCACGGTGTGGCCGAGCGTCTCCAGCGTCATGGTCATGGCCTCCAGCGCATCGACGTTGTCATCGACCAGCATGATGGTGTGCGCGGTGCCCGGCTGGGGGCGCGATTTCCCGGTCGGCGGATGCCAGTTCTGCCACGGTTCCACGGGCAGTTCCACGACGAAGGTGCTGCCCATGTTGCGGCCCGGGCTTGCGGCGCTGACCCGGCCGCCATGCAGCGTGACCAGCTTCTGCACCAGCGTCAGGCCAATGCCGGCGCCTTCGCGCGCGGCAAAGGTATCGGGATCCGTGGCGATATCGGCCGGCTGGGGCGCGTCGCCGTCCCGGTCATCGTGCTCGGCATGCAGCGCGGCCAGGCTCGGGACCGGATTGGCCGCGACGTTGGCGGCTGCGATCGACGCGGCATCGGGCGTCGGCGTTTCTTCCAGCGGATTGCCGGACTCCGGCGCCAGCGGATCGAACAACTGCCGTTGCAGCGCCTGGGAAAGCCCGGCGCCGTTGTCGCTCACCCGCACGATCACGCGGCCATCGGCTGCGGCGGCCTCCACGGCCAGCGTGCCGCCCTCGGGCGTGTACTTGGCGGCGTTGTGCAGCAGGTTGGCGAAGATCTGCGTCAGACGGACCATGTCGCCGCGAATCGGCAGCGGCTGCTCGGGCAACGACAGGCGCAACGTGTGCCGGCGTTCCTCCAGTAGCGGGCGCACCGTTTCCACGGCCGTGTTCAGCGCACCGCGCAACTCCACGAGGTCTCGCCGCAGGGTGATCTTGCCCTGGTTGAAGCGGGACACGTCGAGCAGTTCGTCGACCAGCCGGGTCATGTGATGCAACTGCCGGCCGATGATGTCCCGCGCGCGGAACATGTCCTCGCGGCTTGGGGAGAACTGCTGGAGCAGGTCCACCGCGCTGCGCATCGGCGCCAGCGGGTTGCGCAGTTCGTGGGCCAGCATGGCGAGGAATTCGTCCTTGCGGCGTTCCTCGTTATGCAGCGTGCGCTCGGCGCGCTTGTGGCGCGTCACGTCCTGGCAGATGCCCGCCACGCGCAGGCAGCGGCCATCCGCCCCGCGCACGGGGAAGGCGCGCATATGGACTTCGCGGATCTCGCCGTTGGGGCGTTCGAGCTGGAATTCGGTGTCGAGCAGGCCATCGCGCAGCATGCTCTGCCATTCGGCTTCCATGCGCGAGCGTTCCTCGGGCAGCACCCATTCGAGCCAGCGGTGCGGGTCTTGCAGCACCGCCTGGGCCGGGCGGCCCCAGAGCGATTCGAACGAGGGGCTGACGAACAGGAAGCGTCGGGTGGTCGGGTCGAGAATCCAGACCACATCGGCCAGCGCCTCCGCCAGTTGGCGGAACAGGTCTTCGTTTTCGTGCAGCGCCTGCGAGGTGCGGCGGAAGGCATCCTCAGCCCCGCGCATGCGCAGCAGGGCGTTGATGCTGGAGACCAGTTCCTCCGACTCCACTGGCTCGATCAGGAAGCTGTCGGCGCCGCCGTTGAGCGCCTGTACGCGCCGGTGGGAATCGGACATGCCGGGTGACGTCAGCAGCACCAGGGTGCGCGCGCTCTGCGGATCATTCTTGATCAGGCGGCAGACTTCCAGTCCGTCCACGTCGGGCAACTGGGTGCCGAGCAGCACGAGATCCGGGGTGTGCTGGCGGACCAGCGACAGCGCAGCCTGGCCGTTCGACGCCTCCAGCACCGAGAAGTCGGCCCGGTGGAGGATCCGGCTCTTGACGTAGCGCGGCCCCTCGCGGTCTTCCACGTTGAGAATCAGCGGGCGCCGGCTGGGATGGGCGGTCGAGGCGTTCATGGCTGGCAGGCGGCAGGATCGGCCGCGATAGTGAAGACGGATGCCCGGAGTGCGCCACGCGTGGCAAGGCCGGCCGGACGTGCCGGCAGGGCGGCGTCAGGTGTCGGGAATAAGGATCGTATTGTAATAATTACCTGCATACCGCCCGGTTCCGTTGTAGTTTCGACATGCGAAGTTCAGGCTTGAAAAGTGGCGATAAATTCACGTGCTCTTTGCTGTGATGGGCTGTTATTTGCGCTGCGCCTCGCCGCTGTGGGCTTCCGCGCTGGGCGACGTCCCGCCTTGCGGGCCTGCCGAGCCCGGCGCCTCTACGGACTTTTGCGGCACCTTGCTCTCCGAGGTCTGACCGCTGGGGCTAGGGCCCTTGCCGAAGCGGGCTGCCAGTTTGTCCTGCACCGCCGCCAGTTGAGCCGCCTGCACCTTGGCTTCCTCGGCTTCCTTGACCTTCTTGGCCTCGGCTGCCTGCTGCTGTTCAGGTGTGGGCGGAGGCAGCTTGGCCTCGGCGGTGGAGGCCAGCAGGACGGCCAGTGCGAGCGTCAGCCCGCCCAGGACCGCGCGTTGCCAGAAGTCGTTCGAGAACCATGGGTCAGGGAGATGTTTCATCGGATTTGCCTCGTCTTATGTGCCGGCGTGGGCGGGGGTTTTCCGATGGGAGTGGCAAGAAGCGTGCCGCGCATGCCGAGGCGCTGACAGACGGAGCCGGACAGGCCGCCCGGGCCAGTGCCGGACGGCCTTCGGGGTGGTCCTGCCGGGCTCAGGAGCCGGCCAGCCGCTTGCTGGCCTGGGTCAGCGTCTGGCGTACGGCGTCGTGCCCGGCCCACGGGTCGTGCCGGGCCATTTCCTCCAGGCGCGGACCCACGTTGGCGATGGTCCAGTGCGCCGCCGAGGTCAGGTCGGCCAGTTCCTCCCAGGCCACCGGCACGGACACGCCCAGCCCGGGCCGCGCGCGTGCCGAGAACGCGGCGGCCGTGGTAGCCCCGACACCGTTGCGCAGGTAATCGATGAAAATCTTGCCAACCCGGTTGCGCGGCCCGCTCTTGGCCACGAAGCGGTCGGGAATCATGGTCGCCATGTGCTGCACCACGGCCTGGGCGAAGTCCCGCACGGGGTCCCAGCCCCAGTTCGCACGCGGCGCCAGCGGCACCACCACGTGCAGGCCCTTGCCGCCGCTGGTCTTCAGGAAGCTTTGCAGCCCCAGTTCGTCCAGCAGCCCCTTGGTCAGCGTGGCGGCCTCCCGGATGGCCGGCCACTTCACCCCCTCGCCGGGGTCGATGTCGAAAATGACCCGGTTCGGCCTGTCGAGGCTGCGCGCCACCGCGTTCCAGGTGTGGAACTCCACCACGTTGAGCTGCGCCACCGCGACGATGGCCGCCTCCGTGGCGATCTCCAGCAGCGGCGGATGGCCGGGCCAAAGCTTGGGGTCGAGCGGCTTCACGCCGTCGAGCTTGAGGGTGTCGCCGTGGCGCTGGAAGAACTGTTCGCCATCCACGCCGGACGGGGCGCGCACCAGCGCAATCGGCCGGCCCTTGAGGTAGGGCAGCATCAGCCCGGCGGCGCTGGCGTAATAGCGCACGAGGTCGCCCTTGGTCAGCCCGGTGGAGGTGTCGATCACCCGGTCCGCATGGCTGACGACGATCTTGCCGATGGTCTCCTTGGCCGGGGCTTTCCTGGCCGGGGCTTTCTTTGCTGCCGACTTGGCCGCCTTGGCCGACGTGCCCGACTTCGCCGCCGCCGCCGGCTTCTCCACCGACACCGCGCCGGCCGGCTTGTCCGTGCGCAGGCCGTGGAACACCGAATGCCGCACGCGGCCCTCCTTGGTCCAGGCGCCGAAGGACACCTCCGCCACCAGCTTCGGCTTGACCCAGTGGCCGCGAATGCCGCGCGGCAGGTCGTCGAACGGCGGGGCGTCCGTGACCAGCGGATCGAGCTGCTTGCGCAGCGTGCCGAGCATCGCCGTGTCGAACCCCGTGCCGACGTTGCCGGCGTAGCGCAGCTCGCCCTGCGCGTCGTGCACGCCCAGCAGCAGGGAGCCCAGCCCGCTGCGGCTGCCCTTCGGGTCGGTAAAGCCGCCGATCACGAACTCCTGCCGCAGCGTGCATTTGAGCTTGATCCACGTGTTGGCGCGCGTGCTGACGTAGGGCGCGTCGTTGCGCTTGCCGATCACGCCTTCCAGCTTCATGCGGCAGGCGGCGGCGAGCATCTCGTCCGGGCTGGCCTCGAAGCTCTCGCTGAAATGGAGCCGGGGCGCGGTGTTGGCCTCGAACAGCCGGCGCAGCAGCAGCCGGCGCTGGTCCAGCGGCACGGCGCGCAGGTCGTGGCCGGCGTAGTAGGGGAGGTCGAAAGCGTAGAACTGGATGGCGTCCGCGCGCGAGGTCTCGAACGCGTTCTGCAGCGCCTGGAAGTCGGTGATGCCCTGCGCGTCCACCACCACGATCTCGCCGTCCAGCCAGCCGTCGGGCAGGCCCAGCGTGCGGATCTCCGCCGCCAGGGCGCGCAGCTTGGAAGTCCAGTCGTTGCCCTGGCGGGTGAACAGGCGCACGTCGTCGCCATCGACCCGGGCCAGCACGCGGTAGCCATCGAACTTGATCTCGTACTGCCACTGGCTGCTGTCGGCCGGCGCTTTTTCCACCAGCGTGGCGAGCTGGGGTGCCAGCGCCAGCGGCAGCTTGGCCTTCTTGGCGCCCTCGGGCAGGGCGGGGAGATCCTTGGACTTGGTCTTCCTGGCGGCTGACTTTGCGGGGGCCTTCTTTGCCACCTTCTTCGCCGCCTTGGCCGTGCCGGCCAGCACGCTGTCCGGCATGGCGTCCACCACATTGAAGGCCGACGCGGCCTGCGCGTACTCGTCGCGCTCCTTGATCAGCAGCCAGCCGTTGTCGCGTTGGTCGTCGCGCTGGCGCTTGCCGCCCATGCGCACGAGGGTCCAGTGGCCCTGCAGCTTCTCCCCGCGCAGTTCGAACTTGAGCTTGCCGTCCCGATAGCCGGCCGCCGGGTCGCCATCGGGCAGCCAGGTGCCCCGGTCCCACACGATGACCGTGCCGGCGCCGTAGTGCCCGGCCGGAATCACGCCTTCGAAGTTGGCGTAGTCGAGGGGGTGGTCCTCCACGTGCACGGCCATGCGCTTGTCGGCCGGGTCGTAGCTCGGGCCCTTGGGCACGGCCCAGCTCTTCAGCGTGCCGTCCAGTTCGAGCCGGAAGTCGTAATGGAGCCGCCGCGCGGCGTGTTTCTGGATCACGAAGGACAGCGCCGGCGCCGCGCGCTTGCGGGCCGGCTTTGCCAATTTGGCCGCCTTGTTGGCCTTGCCCCCGCTGGGCTCCGGCGTGGCCGCGAAGTCGCGCTTGCGCCGGTACTTGCCGAGCGGTTCGGCGGCGTCCGGAGCGGGGTCGGCGGCACGGGTGGCACGGGTAGGTTGAGCCATGATCTGTCCTTCGGAGGCGGCGGGGCTGCGGCTTTCAGCTTATGCAGCACACGCCGCTTGCGAAAGCGGGAGCCGTCCTACACGCCGCCACTTACCCGTTGTTGTAATTCCTGACAGCCGATGCTGCGCCGCACATCGGCGTGTCGCCGCCGCCAGCCGGGAACGGGACTTGCGGACTCGACAGGGGAGACACGCCACAGTGTCGCCAGCGTCAACAGTGCGCCCGCAGCAGCCCGGATGCCCGCGCGCCGCATCCCATCCGAACCGGGCCTGGCAGAGGACGACACGGAAATGAGACCCCTGAAACCAATTGGCTCGCAGGTCATCGTGCTGACGGGTGCCACCAGCGGCGTAGGCCTGATCACGGCGCGCAAGGCGGCCGCCGCCGGCGCCCGGCTCGTGCTGGCGGCGCGCAGCGAGGACGTGCTGCACAAGCTGGCCGAGGAGTTGCGCGAACACGGGACCGAGGTCATCACCGTCAGGACCGACGTGGGCAACCAGGACGACGTGGCCAGGCTGGCCGAGGCGGCCATCGAGCGCTTCGGCGGCTTCGACACCTGGGTCAACAATGCCGGCGTGACCATCTTCGGCCGCCATGACGACGTGCCGCTGGAAGACCAGCGCCGCCTGTTCGACACCAACTACTGGGGCGTGGTGCACGGCTCGCTGGCCGCCGCCACGCACCTGCGCCAGCACGGCGGGGCGATCATCAACATGGGCAGCGAGGCCTCCGACTGCGCCATGCCGCTGCAGGGCGCCTACGCGGCGTCCCAGCACGCCATCAAGGGCTTCACAGACACCCTGCGGCTGGAACTGGAGCAGGAGAAGGCACCGATCTCGGTAACGCTGATCAAACCGGCCGGGCTGGAGACGCCGATGGTCAGCCACGCCAAGAACTTCCTGCATGTGGAGCCGAAACTGGCGGCGCCGCTCTATGACCCCGCGATGGCCGCCGACGCGATCCTGTTCGCCGCCGCGCACCCGCGCCGGGACATGTTCGTGGGCGCCTCCGCCAAGGCGTTCTCGGCCGCCGCCTACCACGCGCCGCACGCGTTCGACCGCTTTATGAGTCGCTTCATGGGCCGCGCCCAGCAGACGCGCGACCCGGCCGGCCCGCGCGAGGACAACACGCTCTACGAGGCTGGCAACTGCCTGCGGGAGCGCACTGGCAACCGCAAGGCGATCCAGTCCTGCCCGTACACGACGTCGGCCCGGCATCCGCTGCTGACGACGGCGCTGATGGTGGGCGCGGCGGCGACGATGGCGGGGCTGGTGCAACTGAGGCGGCGCTAGGGTGAGAGGGTGCGGGCCGGTTGTCGATTCAAGCCCGCACCAGCAGCGCCACCGGCAGGCTGGCCAGCGCGTCCTTCACGCGCACATAGCCCGCGTGGGACGGCACCGCGTGGCCGGTCAGCACATCGACCCAATCCCCCTCGGCATGCAGCGCGGTGTCGCCCCAGCAATGCGGCGGAATGCGGGGTAGCGCCGGGTCCACATGGGCGGCGGCCAGCCGCGTCACGATGATCATCGCTTCCACCGGCCCGCAGCGACGCGAGAACGCCAGCACCTGCGGCGCCAGCTTGCCGATGGCCGCCCGCGCCGTGTATTCGCCCCGGCTGAACAGCGCCGGCTGTTCGGCCCGGTACGCCAGCACCGATCGGATCACCTGCTGCTTGATGCGGCCGTCGCGCCAGCGCGCCAGCCACTGGGCCCAGCCAGCCCGGCAGTCCAACCGCGCCTGAAGCTGCGCGTAGTCCGGCGGGCGCCGGTTGTCCGGATCGACGAGGCTGAAGTCCCAGCCCTCGTTGCCCTGATAGCGGTCCGGCACGCCGGGCGCCGTCAGCGCGAGCAGGGTCTGGGCGAGGCTGTTGAGCGCGGAGGCCGGGCCGATCCGGTCCGCGAAGCGGCCGATCTGCTCCAGCACGCTGTCTTCGCCACCAGACCCCAACGCGGCGAGGAACGCTTCGCAGGCTGCCTCGTAGGCCTCGTCGGGATGGGTCCAGCTCCCGTGGCGCTTGGCTTCGCGGATGGCCTTGCGCTGCCACGCCAGAATCCGCTCGATGAAATCGCGCTGGGCGTCCTCGCTCGCCAGCGCGCCGGCCTCCGCCGGCCAGGCGCCCAGCAGCGTCTGGTAAAGCATCGCCCGATCGGTGCCATCCGGCCCCTTGGGGGAGGCCACCAGCAGCGGCCCGATCTGCGCTTCCCAGCCGGCCACGGCCTCGGCCCATGGCTCGGCGACCTCGCTCAGTACCGCCAGCCGCATGCGGGCATCCTCGCCGCGCTTGTGGTCGTGCGTGGCCACGGCCAGCATGGCGTGCGGCCAGTGCGCCTGCCGGTGCGCCATGCGCGCGTGGAACCGTTCCGGCGCCAGCGCCAGCGTGCCGGGAAAACTGCCGACTTCGTTACGGGACAGCAGCCGGCCGTAGCGATAGAAGGCGGTGTCTTCCGTGGATTTGGCCGCCAGCGCTGGCATGACCTGTTGCAGCCGGGTGCGGATGGTGCCGGCCGGGGTGTCGGCTGCGGCATCGCTTTGCAGGCAGCCCAGGAGGAAGTCGAGCGCCGCCGCCTCGTCCGGGGCGAGGTGGGTGCGCGCCTGCCCGGCAGCGGTGGCGACCATGGCGTCGTCGAAGGCTGGCTCGCCGGCCACGCCGGTGTAGTAGCTCCGATACACCGGCACCGCCGCGAGGAAGGCGGTCAGCGCGTGGCGCAGCGCGTGGGCGGTGAGGTCGCGCGTGGCCGGCACCGACCGCGCCAGCGCGTGCAGGCGCGTGCAGACCGCGTCGATCTCGGCCACGAGATGCCGGGCGATCACGCGGTGGCGGGCCGACTTCACATAGTCGGGGTAGGGCCGGCTGTCGCCGCTGATGCGCATCCAGAGCATGTTCAGCGCGCCTTCGCCGCTGGCGTCGTGGAGTACGGCGGCTACCTCGTCCATGAAGTCGTAGCCGGTGGTGCCATCCACGCCCCAGTCGGCCGGCAGCGGTTCATCCTCGCCCAGGATTTTCTCCACCACGATCCACGGGTGCGCGCGGGCCCCCTCGGCGGGGCGGCCGGGGCGCAGCATGTCCAGCCGGGCGCGAAGCTGCCGGCAGTAGCCAGCGGGGTCGGCCAGCCCATCGACATGATCGACGCGCAGCCCGTCCACCCAGCCTTCGGCATAGAGGCGGAAGGCCAGCGCGTGGACGGCCTCGAACACGTCCGCGTTTTCCTCCCTCACGCCAACCAGCTCGGTGATCTCGAAAAAGCGCCGCCAGGTCAGTTCGGCGGCGCCAGTGCGCCACCACGCCAGCCGGTAGTGCTGGCGCTCCAGCAGCGCGTGCAGGGCTTCCGGGGTGCCCGGCGCGGCCATGTCGAGCATGGGCTCGGCCAGCGGCAGGCTGTGGTCGCCGTAGCGCAGCGTGGCCGGGCCGCCGGGCGGGCGCTCCAGCTTGAGCGCGCCCGAGGTCAGCGTGTCCCAGTACGGATCGCCGAGGATCGGCAGCAGCACCTTGCCATGCAGCGCGGGGTCGGCGGGCTGCCAGTCGATGTCGAAATATTGCGCATGGGCGCTGCGCTGGCCGTGTGCGAGCACGTCGCGCCACCAGCCGTTGTGCGTGGCATCGGCGGCCATGTGGTTGGGCACGATGTCCACCACCAGGCCCAGCCCCGCCGCGCGGGCGCGCGTGGCCAGCGCCAGCAGGCCATCTTCGCCGCCCAGTTCCGGGTTGACCTGTGTGAAGTCGGTGACGTCGTAGCCGTGCGTGGAGCCGGGGCGCGCCGTGGTGACCGGCGACAGATACAGGTGGCTGACGCCCAGCCCGGCGTAATAGGGCACCAGCGCCTCGGCATCGGCAAAGGTGAACCCGGCGTGCAGCTGGAGGCGCGCGGTGGCGCGCGGCACCCCGGCGTGGTCGAGATCGCTCATGGATGTTGCAGGCAGGTCACGCAGCAGTGTTCGGGGAGCGTGCCGGCGGCCAGCGTGGCGATGGCGCCGGGCTGGCTGGCGTGGATCATCGCGCCGCCGTCACAGTCGACCACCACGGGTTCCTCGCCCAGATTGAGCCAGATCGACAGCCGGCTGCCGTCGCCCAGCCGCCAGCGCGCCACGAGGGCCTTGTCGCCCAGCACGGTCACGCCCTCGGCGCGGGCGTTGCGCAGGCGCGGCATCAGCTCGTTGCGGCGGATCGACAGCAACTCGCCGTAGTAGTGGTGCCACGCGCGGCAATAGCCGTCGGTGTCGTCACAGATCGGGCGGGACGCCTCGAAGGTCTCCGGCGCGTTGGGATCGGCGATCTGCGCCGAGCGGGTGTCGTCGCGGAAGGCTTCGGACGCCGCGAACTCGCGCCGGCGGCCATCGCGCACGGCCTGCGCCAGTTCGGGCGGGTGATCGGTGAAGTACAGGAACGGCGTGCGCGCGCCGTGCTCCTCGCCCATGAAGACGAGCGGGATCTGCGGGCAGAGCAGTTGCAGCGCCACGGCGGCGCGCAGCGCGTCCGGCTCCGCCAGGCTGGCCAGCCGCTCGCCGAAGGCGCGGTTGCCGGTCTGGTCGTGGTTCTGGAGGAAGGTGACGAAGGCTGTCGGCGGCAGTTGCGCGCTGGGCTGGCCGCGCCGCACCTCGCGGCCCTGCAGCGGGCCGTTCTCGTCGCCGGAGCGATGGGGCGACACCTCGCCCTGCCACGCGAAGCCTTCGGCCAGCACCCGGGCGAGGTGGTGGATGGGCGCCGTACTTGCGTCGGCAGCCACGGTCTCGGGCAGGCCGGCGTGGTACTCCTTGTAGTAGCCGTCATGCTCGCCGGTCAGCAACACGTGCAGCGCGTGGTGGGCGTCGTCGTTCCACTGGGCGTCGTAGCCGGCGCCCAGCAGCGCAGCGTCGTTGTGGTCGTTCTCCAGCACCAGGTGCAGATGGCGGCCCGGCAGGCAATGGCGCAGGTCGTGCGCCAGTTGCGGCAGCCAGCCTTCGTCCTCGATGGCGTGCACGGCGTCCAGCCGCAGGCCGTCGAAACGGAACGATTCCAGCCAGTAGCGCGCGCTCTCGCCAAAGAAGCGCCGCACCTCGGGGCGCCGGAAATCGATGGCCGGCCCCCACGGGGTCTGGCGGTCGTCGCGGAAAAAGCCGCTGGCGTAGCGGTGCAGATAGTTGCCCTCGGGGCCGAAGTGGTTGTAGACCACATCGAGCAGCACCATCATGCCCAGCCCGTGCGCGGTGTCGACCAGCGTGCGCAGGTCGTCCGGCGTGCCATAGCTGCGCTCGGGCGCGAACGGCAGCACGCCGTCATAGCCCCAGTTGCGCGCGCCGGGAAACTCGGCCAGCGGCATCAGTTCGATGGCGGTGAAGCCCAGCGCGGCCAGCCGGTGCAGTTGCGCGGTGGCGCCGGCGTAGCCGCCGGCCAGCCCCACGTGCATTTCATAGATCACGGCCTCGTGCCAGGGGCGCCCGCGCCATTCGGTGTGGTGCCACGCGAACGGCTCAGCCGGCTGGCACAGCACGCTGGCGCCGTGCACGTCCTCGGCCTGAAGCCGGGAGGCGGGGTCCGGCACGATGGTGCCGTCGTCGAGCCGGAACCAGTAGCGCGCGCCGTCGCAGCAGGCGGTCACGGCTTCGTACCAGCCGTGCTCGGTGGGCGCCATCATCACCGGCGCCATGCCGGCCACTTCGAGCCGCACGGGCTGGTCCTCCGCGGCGGCGTCCGGCGCCCAGAGGCGGAAGCGCACGCGGCCATCAGCCAGCCGCACCGGGCCGAAGCGGTAGGATTCGGCGCTTTCATCGTCACATGGCAACAGGCGCGTGTCCGCGCCGAGCGTCTGCCATTGCGGAACCGGGGGCACGGGCCTGGCGCCGGTACCGGGCGCGGGCATGGCATACATCATGGTGCGCTACCTTCAGGCCGGCAGGCCCGGTGTGACCGGTTCCACGGCGGGCGTGGGCAGGGCGGGACGAGGGGCGCGCGACGGACGCGCGGCGGGGGCCGCCACGGCATCCGGCAGCGGGGCGGATACTGCGGCGGGAACATGGGCGAGGGCCGGCGCCAGCGCGCGGTACATCGCCAGATACTGTTGCGCCGGACCTTCCCAGCCGAACTCCGTCTGCATGCCGGCACGCTGCATCGCGCGCCAGTGGCGGGGGCGGTGGAACCAGTCTAGTGCGCGCGTGATGGCGGCGCCCATCGTTTCGACCGAATCGCCATCGAACACGATGCCGGTGGCGCGGGGAGCAGGCAAGGCATCCTCGCCCACATCGCGCACGGTGTCAGCCATGCCGCCCACGCGGGAGACGATGGGCACTGTGCCGTAGCGCATGGCGTAGACCGGGGTCAGGCCGAACGGCTCGAAGCGGCTGCCGTGCAGCAGGGCGTCCGCGCCGGCGTGGAGCAGGTGGGCGTCTTCCTCGCGATAGCCGATGGACACGCCCACGCGGTCCGGGTGGCGGGCGCCGAGCGCGCGATAGGCCGCCTCCAGCGCCGGATCGCCGCAGCCGAGCACCGCGAACTGCACAAGGTCATGGCGGCGCAGCGCGGCCTCCATCGCCAGCACGGCCACATCGGCCATTTTCTGGTGGGTGAGCCGGCTGCCCATGGCGATCAGGGGCCGGTCCGGCGCCTGCGCCAGGCCGTGGCGCGCCTGCAGCGCGGCCTTGCAGGCGCGCTTGCCGGCGAGGTCGCGGGCGTCGTAGCGCTGCGGCAGCAGGCGGTCGGCGCGGGGCGACCACGCGTCCGTGTCCACGCCATTGGGAATGGCGCCGAGCACCTCGGCGCGGTGGCGCAGCAGGCCGTCCAGCCCATGGCCGAAGGGTTCGGTGAGGATCTCGCGCGCATAGGTGTGGCTCACCGTGGTCACGCGGTCCGCGTAGCGGATACCGGCCTTCAGGAAATTGACCTTGCCCCAGAACTCGATGCCATCCGGCGTCAGGCAGGCCGGCGGCAGGCCCAGCGCGGCGGCGCGCTCCATCGGAAACACGCCCTGGAAGGCGAGGTTGTGGATGGTGGCCACCGTGGGCACCGGCAGGCCGCGCGCGCGCATCAGCAGTGGCGTGAGCGCCGCATGCCAGTCGTGCGCGTGGACCAGTTGCGGCGCCGGCAGCGGGGTCTCGCCGGCGGCGATGAGCGTGGCGGCGTGGGCCAGTGCGGCGAATCGCTGGGCGTTGTCGCAGAAGTCGCGCCCGGTGGCGTCTACATAGAGCGAGCCGGGCCGGTCATAGAGCGAGGGGCAGTCCAGCAGCACCACGCGCACGCCGCTATCGGGCGTCTGGCCTTCCAGCAGCCGCGCCGGGCTGTGGCCGGGCGGCAGCGCCATCGGCAGCCGGATCGCGCCGAGGCTGCGCAACTGCTTCGCCGCCGCCATGGCCCGGGGATAACCGGGCATCAGGATCGTGACATCGGCGCCGCGCTGATGCAGCGCCTGCGCCAGTCCGCCCACCACATCCGCCAGCCCGCCGGTCTTTGCCAGGGGGTGCGCCTCTGCCGCCACAAACAGGATGTTCGCGTTCAAGATGAGACTCCGCTTCCAGGTCGGTTGGAAACGAACGCGCGGGCGGCTTGCCTGCCGCCATCGCACCGGGTTCGTTCCTCTTGGCTTGCCTGCGCATTGCGCCCCCTGCGCACGGGAGCGCCGATCCGCTGGGGCCGGAAGGCGGCGGATGGCGAGCGAACAACCCGGGGTGCGAAGGGGCGCAGAAAATCGCGCGGCTTCAGCAATGCGAACTCCGTGCCAGCATGCTGCACTGCGTGACCGGCGCGCCGCGTCGTGGCTGGTGGGGACGGCGGCGGCCCGGCAGGGCGGGGTTGTGTATAAGGTGCCCGCCCGGTTGTAGAAACTACCGCGCCTGCTGCCGTCGAAGAGCCATCGACAACATTTACGATCCACTGCCCCCGCAGCGCTCGCTGAAGGTGTCGATGCCTTCGGCCTCCGCAAGACGGGCGCCTTGCACCTGCCCGCTGGACCGGTGCAGCAGGCACACCGGCACCGCCCGTGCGCGCCAGACGCGCTGGCAGTACTGCTCGATCGCCCGGTCGGACGAGAACCGCCCCGAGCGCGCGCTGGAGAGCACGGACATGCGTTGCCAGCGCTCGTTGTCGACGTAGGCGGCCGAGACCTGCTGCTGGCAGTGCAGGTAGGAGGCGAAGTCGGCCATCAGCAGGTAGGGGTCGTGCTGGAGCAGGCCGTCGAACAGCGGGCGGAACACGGCGGCGTCGCCCTTCGAGAAGAAGCCGTGCTGGATCAGGTCCACCACCGCGCGCAGCTCGGGGCTGCTGTCGTAGTAGGTGGAGGGGTGGTAGCCGGCGGCCTTGAGCGCGTAGACCTCGGACGCGTTGAGGCCGAACGGGAAGAAGTTGTCGGCGCCGATGGCGTCGCGCAGCTCGATATTGGCGCCATCCATGGTGCCGATGGTGATGGCGCCGTTCATCGCGAACTTCATGTTGCCGGTGCCGGAGGCCTCCTTGCCGGCCAGCGAGATCTGCTCGGAGAGGTCGGCGGCGGGGTAGATCTTCTGGCCGTGGGTGACATTGAAGTTGGGCAGGAACACCACCTTCAGGCGGTCTCGCACCTGCGGGTCGCGGTTGACCACGCCCGCCACCGAGGTGACGAAGCGGATCATCAGCTTGGCGTAGTGGTAGCCGGGCGCGGCCTTGCCGGCGAACAGGAAGGTGCGCGGCTGCACGTCCGCGTGCGGATCGGACTTGATGCGGTGGTAGAGCGCGATGATATGGAGCACGGCCAGGTGCTGGCGCTTGTACTCGTGGATGCGCTTGACCATCACGTCGAACATCGAGTCCGGGTCCACCACCACGCCGGTGGTGTCGCGCACGAGGCGAGCCAGGTCCTGCTTGTTCTCGCGCCGCACGGCCTGCCAGCGTTCCCGGAAGGCGGGGTCGTCGGCGTACGGCTCCAGCGCCTGGATCTGGTCGAGGTCCTTGATCCAGCCGTCGCCGATGGCTTCGCTGACCAGCCGCGTCAGCCGGGGGTTGGCCAGCGCCAGCCAGCGGCGCGGCGTGACGCCGTTGGTGATGCTGGTGAACTTCTCCGGCCACATCTCGTAGAGGTCCTTGAGCACGTCCTCGCGCATCAGCCGGGAGTGCAGCTCCGCCACCCCGTTGATGGTGTGACTGCCGACGCACGCCAGATGGGCCATGCGGACGTGCCGCTCGCCGTGCTCGCTGATCAGCGAGAGCCGCGCCAGCCGCGATTCATCGCCATAGAAGCGGATGCGCACCTCGTCCAGGAAGCGCGCGTTGATCTCGTAGATGATTTCCAGGTGGCGCGGCAGGATGCGCTGGAACAGCGGCAGCGGCCATTGCTCCAGCGCCTCCGGCAGCAGGGTGTGGTTGGTGTAGGCGAAGGCGCGGCGGGTGATGTGCCAGGCTTCGTCCCAGGCCAGGTCATGGTCGTCGATCAGCAGCCGCATCAGTTCGGCAATGCCCACCGCCGGGTGGGTGTCGTTGAGCTGCACCGTGAACTTCTCGTGGAAGCGCGTGACCGGCAGGCCCTGCGTGGCCAGCAGGCGCAGCATGTCCTGCAGCGAGCAGGACACGAAGAAGTACTGCTGCTCCAGCCGCAACTCCTTGCCCTGCTGGGTCTCGTCGTTGGGGTAGAGCACCTTGGTGAGGTTCTCCGACGTCACTTTCTTGTTCACCGCGCCGAGATAATCGCCCCGGTTGAAGGTGTGGAAGTCGAACGCCTCGGTGGCTTCCGCGCGCCACAGCCGCAGCGTGTTGACCGTGTTGACGCGGTAGCCGAGGATCGGCGAGTCGAACGGCACCCCCACCACCATCTTGGCCGGCACCCAGCGCACGCGGTAGCGGCCCCGGTCGTCGGTGTAGTGCTCGGTATGGCCGCCCAGCCGCACCTCCACCGCCCATTCGGAGCGCTGGATCTCCCACGGATTGCCGTTGCGCAGCCACGTGTCGGTGCTCTCCACCTGCATGCCGTCGATGATGCTCTGGTGGAAGATGCCGTACTCGTAGCGGATGCCGTAGCCCAGCGCCGGAATCTCCAGCGTGGCGAGCGAATCCATGAAGCAGGCCGCCAGTCGCCCCAGGCCGCCGTTGCCGAGGCCGGGCTCCTCCTCCTGCGCGAGGATATGGTCGAGGTCCAGGTTGAGCGCGGCCATGGCGGCGCGCACTTCGTCCGCGATGCCGAGGTTGACGAGGTTGTTGCCGAGGTGCGGCCCCATCAGGAATTCGGCGGACAGGTAGGCCACCGTGCGCGACGGCTGGCTCTGGTAGGCCTCGGCGGTGCTGATCCAGCGCTGCACCAGGCGGTCGCGCACGGTGTGGGCGAGCGCCTGGTAGAGGTCGTTGCCGCTGGCGTGGCTGGGCACCATGCCCTGGGTGTAGAACACGTGATCGAGAAAGGCCCGCCGGATGGTGGCGCTGGACATCGACGTCCGGGTGTCGTCCGAGTGTTCGGCCGCGGGAGAGGGACCAGAGGGACCAGAGGGACCAGAAGGGCCGGAAGGGGCTGGCCGCAGCCGGGATGCTTCGTTCATCACTTGGCTCCTGAAAAGCTGAGAAAGCTGGCTGGTATGGAAACTGCTGCCTTGTCGGGGGTGTCTACCTGTGAGTGTCCTACCCATGGGTGTTCCACCCACTCCCTGCGACGACGAGGCCCCCAGCATGTCGAACCATATTCCGCATGATCCCGCGCGCCGGCCAGACCGCCGGCCCGACCAGTGTCCCGACCACAACAAGGAGAAGGGAGACCAGCCCGCGCGCAACCTGCCCGACAAGCATCCGGTGCCGCCTTCCGTGAAGCGGCACAACAGCGAATCGGACGAGCCGCCCGTCGAGAATTACTGAAACGGTTCATTATCGACAGACCCCCGGCGGCGCCGTCTGGTTCACCCCCGGCGGCGCCCTCACCTCGTCCATGGCGCGGGCGTAAGCACCGTCTATGATGAAAGCGCCGGTGCTCACGCCGGCGGGAGTCGTGCTCCCAAATCGTGCTCCCACCTACGGGCCGGGATAACCGCCATCCCCCGGTCCCTCCAGGTTGGCTTCCAAGAATAGCCGCGACTGCGCCATAAGAGAGGGAGTTCCTATGCCGGATCGGCAGATGCCGGGCCTCGCATCCATGGGTGAGGGGGCCCGTGCCGCCGCAGGCGCCATGCATGACACGGCGCCCCTTGCTCCGCGCACGAGTGCCTGGCTCGCCGCGCTGGATGACGTCGCCATCTTCGACCTCACGCCCGAGGGCTGCGTGCGCACGTGGTCCGAGGCCGCCGAACGTGCCTTGCTCTACACCGCCGACGAGGTGACCGGCTGCCAGCTCGCCCGCTTCCACACCCCCGAATCGATCCAGTCCGGCGAGCCCGCGCGCCTGCTGGACACCGCCCGTACGCTGGGCCGGGCCGAGGAACGCGGCTGGCGCGTGCGCCGCGACGGCACCGCGTTCTACGCCGCCGTGGTGATCCAGGCCATCAACTACGCCGATGGCGCCCCGGACGGCTTCGCGGTGGTCTACCGCGACATCACCATCCGCTACGCCGCCGAGGAACGCGCCCGGGAGGTGGAGGCGCGCCACCAGCAACTGCTCGACACGCTGCACGAGCAGGCAGTCTGCGAACTCGGGTTCGATGGCGAGATCCGCGTCTGGAATGCCGGCGCGACGGCGCTGTTCGGCTACAGCCCGGAGGCGGCGGTGGGCCGGCCGGTCTCGCTGCTGTATTCCCGCCAGGACGTGGCCAGCGGCCATGACCTCGCCACGCTGGGCGAGGTGCGCACCAACGGCCAGTGGACCGGCGAGGCGCGCCTGCAGCGGCAGGACGGCATGCTGGTGCGCTGCCATATCCGGCAGGCGCTGCTGCGCGATGCCGGCGGCTGCCCGGTCGGCATCCTGTGGACGGCGCGCGATATGTCTGACATGGCCCGGCTCGAGGAACTGGAGGGCGCCGGCCGGCGCGTGCAGGCCTTCCTCGCCATCCTGGCCCACGAGCTGCGCAATCCGCTGGCGCCCATCCGCAATGCCGTGGATGTGATCCGCCTGACGCCCTCGACCGACACGCGCATCCGCCACTGCGCCGAAATCATCGGCCGCCAGCTGCAACTGCTGACGCGGCTGGTCGCCGATTTGATGGACGTGGGCCGCGTCACCACGGGCAAGCTCAAGGTGCAGCCGGTGCCGACGATGGTCAACGACATCGTCACGTCGGCCGTGGAGGCCATCCGGCCCGCGCTGGACGCGGCGGGGCAGAGCCTCTCGCTCACGCTGCCCGCTGGCCCGGTCTTCGTCAATGCCGATGCCGGGCGGCTGGGGCAGGTGCTCTCGAACCTGCTGAGCAACGCCACCAAGTACACGCCGCGTGGCGGCGCCGTCTCGATCCACGTGACCACCGAGGGTGGCAACGTGATCACGGCGATTGGCGACTCGGGCAAGGGCATCGCGCCGGAGGCGCTCGACCGCATCTTCAACCTGTTCGCGCAGGAGGGCGACGATGGCGAGCGCGGCGGGCTCGGCATCGGCCTGGCGCTGGCGCGCGCCGTGGTGGAAGCACATGGCGGCGCCATCCAGGCCAGCAGCGGCGGGCCGGGGCGCGGCAGCACCTTCACCGTGATCCTGCCGGAGGTGGAAATGGACGGCGCCACCGTGCCACGGGCGACGGCCACCGATTGCACCGGGCTGCGCATCCTGATCGTGGATGACAGCGCCGACTCCGCCGACAGCATGGCCGAACTGCTGACCGTGCTCGGCCACGACGCCCGGCCGGCCTACAGCGGCATGCAGGCGCTGGAACTGGTGGCCAGCTTCGCCCCGGACGTGGTGCTGCTCGACCTGGAAATGCCGGACATGAACGGCTTCGAGGTGCTGGCGGTGCTGCGGCCCGATCCGGCCAACACCGCCAATGCCGATGGCACCGGCCCGCGCATCTTCGCCCTGACCGGGCGCGGCACGTCGCACGACCGCAAGCGCACACTGGCGGCCGGCTTCGATGAGCACCTCGTCAAGCCGCTGTCGATCGAGACGCTGTGCCGGGCGCTGGCGGGGGATGGGGCGGGGTGATGTCACGGGTCCGCCCCTACCGACCACGCCCATCTCAACCATCTCCCCGCACCGCCGCCACACGCGTGCGCACGTCCGCATGATCGAAGAGCTCGCGGACGTCGACGTCGAGCCGGCGCTGCCAGTTGGGGTGCCCGGTCACCGTGCCGGGCAGGTTGGGCTGCTCGGCGGCGCCCAGCAGGTCTTCCACGGGCACCAGCCGTAGCGGGGTCCGCGCGCGGGCCAGCCAGCGCAGCACCGCTTCCACGGGGGCGGACGCCGCGTCGGGCTCGGCACCATCGACCACCCCGCCCGCACACATCGCCTGCCACAACGCCGTGCGCTCGGCGGCGCGCAGCGCCATCAGGCCGGCTTCGGTCTCCCCCTCGCCCAGTTGATGCAGCCGCGCGCGCCAGGCGATGTCGTGGCCGGCCCACCAGCCGACGATGGTCGGCAGGTCGTGCGTGGTGGTGGTGGCTACCGCCTGCGCGGGCCATTGCTCGGGCGGCAGGAACGGGGCGGGGGTGTCGGTGTCTTCGGCAGCATCGTCGTCCGCCGGCTGGCGTTCGAACCACAGCACGTCGATGCCCATCACGCCGCGCGCGGCCAGTGCCGTGTTGAGCGTCTCCGGCACCGTGCCGAGGTTCTCGCCGATGATGATGGCCCGCTGCCGCCACGACTCGATCGCCACCAGCCGCAGCAGGTCATCCAGCGGATAGGTCAGGTAGGCGCCCGCCGTGGCCGGCGCGCCGGCCGGCACCAGCCACATCCGCGCCAGCCCCAGCACGTGGTCGATGCGCAGCCCGCCGGCATGGGCGAGGTTGGCGCGCAGCATCTCGATAAAGGCGGCGTAGCCGTTGCGGCGCAGGCCGCGCGGCGAGAACACCGCCACGCCCCAGTCCTGCCCGAGCGGGTTGTAGACGTCTGGCGGCGCGCCGGCGTGGAAGCCGTTGAGGATCTCGGTCTGGCGCATCCACGCGTGGCTGCCGCCGGGGTCGGTGCCCACGGCGAGGTCGGCGATCAGTCCCACGGCCATGCCGGCGGCGCGCGCGCGGTGCTGCGCGGTGTCCAGCCCGTGCGCGGCCAGCCATTGCAGGAAGGCGTGATAGCCGATCTCCTGCGGAAACTGGGTCTCGAAGGCGGCCACCGCCGAACTGTCTGGCGAGCGCAGGGTGACCGGCCATTGGCGCCAGTCGGATGCCGCTTGTCGCCGCGCGTCATCCCCGTCATTGCTCGCCTGCGCCAGCAGGCTGGCCTGGATGGCCTCGAAGCAGGCATGGGCCAGCAGCCCGCTGCCGCCGCGCGCGCGGAAGGCGGCGAAGGCCTGTTGGGCGTCCGTGCTGAGCAGGGTGTCATGGCGGTCCCACAGCCAGCGCAGCAGCGCATGGCGTGCCACGGACAGCGTGGGCCAGTCGATTTCGTCGCGCGCCTCGGCGGCGGCCAGCCGGTGGCCGATGTTCAACGCCGCGATGCCCTGATCGACCGCGTCCTGCCCGAACACGGCGGCGGGGTCGGCGTAGAGCGTGTTGTGGAAGATCCGGCTCGACGGCGCGTAGGGGCTGTAGCGCGCCGGCAGCGCCGCAAAGCCGGCGTGGAGCGGGTTGATGGCGACGGCGTCGGCGCCTTCGCGCGCGGCCGCCTCGCAGGTCAGGGACAGCGTGGTGAGATCGCCCAGCCCGGTGGGCGCCCCCCGGCGCAGGCCGTAGAGCTGCACCGACAATCCCCACGGCTTGCTGGTGTGCACGGCGCGCGGGTTGGCGGCGATCGCATCGGCCACGCCGTAGCAGCGCGGCGGCGCCACGGCCAGCGTGGTGGACAGATCGCCGAGCAGCAGGCGGTGGTAGCCCCAGTCCGCGACCGGGGGGATCTCCATCAGCCCGTCCGCATTGCGCTGGGCGATGCCCTCGATCACGCGGCCATCCTCCAGTTCGAGCCGATAGGGGCGCTGCGCCAGCGTGTGCGCCCACCGCACGGTCACGGGCTGGCCCTGATCAGCCGTGAGCAGCGGCGGCAGCGGGTGGGATGCGTCGTCGGCGGCGAGCCGCGCGAGCGAGGATTCACAGGCGCCGGGGGTGTCGCAGGGCAGGTCGAGCGCGGCCAGCACCGCGTGCAGGGCGTCCTCGGTAAGGGCCTGGGGCCGGCCCCAGGCATCGCGCCACTGGGTCTGCAGGCCGGCGCGTTCGGCCAGCCGCTGCAGGGCGTCGGTGTCGTGGCTCATCGCGGGGGTTCCTCTTTGCGGACGTCTTCATTGCGAACCCTTGGCACGCTGGCCAGCAGTAGCGCCACGCTGTGGGCCACCACGGTGTAGCCGGGCTGGCCGTCGTCGCCGTTCGCAAGCGGGCTTTCGCCGGCATCCGGCGCGGCGCTGTCGAACAGCACGCGCCAGTCCTCGCCTGGGGCCGGCGCGCGGAAGGTGACGTCGTCGTTGCCGGCGTTCAGGCACAGCAGCATCACCGCCACCTCGTCCTCGCCGTTGCCGGGCGTGGCGCGGCGCAGCGCCAGTGTGCGATCTTCGCCATTGGCCCACTGCTCGGGCGACAGCTCGTTGCCATCGGCCCCGAACCACGCGATGTCCGGCACGCCCGGCGCCGGGCGCGAGCGGCCGTGCACGAAGCGGTTCTCGGTCAGCATCGGTACCTGTCGGCGCAGCGCCAGCAACTGGCTCACGCAGGCCATCATCGGCGCGTTGGCGGGGTTGGCGGCATCCTCCCAGTTCAGCCACGAGAGCGGGCTGTCCTGGCAGTAGGCGTTGTTGTTGCCCTGCTGGCTGCGGCCCCATTCGTCGCCGGCGGTGAGCATCGGCGTGCCCTGGGAGAGCAGCAGCGTGGCCATCATCGCCCGGGCCACGCGGCCACGGGTTTCGAGGATCTGCTCGTCGTCGGTGGGGCCTTCCACGCTGCCGTCCGGGCTCCAGTTGGCGCTGGCGTTGTCGTCGTTGCCGTCGCGGTTGTCCTCGCCGTTGGCCTCGTTGTGCTTGCTGCTGTAGCTGACGAGGTCGGCCAGCGTGAAGCCATCGTGCGCGGTGATGAAGTTGACGCTGGCCCACGGCTTGCGGTGGCGGCGGTCGAACAGGTCCGCCGAGCCGGTGAGCCGCGCGGCCAGTTCGCCGCGCTGGCCGGCATCGCCACGCCAGAAGCGGCGCACGTTGTCGCGGAACTTGTCGTTCCATTCGGCAAAGCCGGGCGGATGGTTGCCTACCTGATAGCCGCCGGGGCCGAGGTCCCACGGCTCCGAGATCAGCTTCACGCGCGACAGCACCGGGTCCTGGAGGAGGGCGTCGAAGAAGCCCGCGCCGGGGTCGAAGCCGGTGGCCTCGCGGCCCAGCGTGCTGCCGAGGTCGAAGCGGAAACCATCCACGTGGAAGGCCTCCACCCAGTAGCGCAGCGAGTCCATCACCATCTGCAGCACGCGCGGGTGCGAGAGGTTCAGCGTATTGCCGCAGCCGGTGTCGTTGATGTAGTGGCGCTCGTCGCCCGGAATCAGCCGGTAGTAGCTGGCGTTGTCCAGCCCGCGCCAGGACATGGTCGGCCCCAGCTCGTTGCCTTCGCAGGTGTGGTTGTAGACCACGTCGAGAATGACCTCGATGCCGGCCGCGTGGAGCCGGCGGATGGCCACCTTGGCCTCGTGCAGCTCGTTGGCGGACAGGTAGAGCGGCTCCGGCGCGAAGAACGCCAGCGTGTTGTAGCCCCAGTAGTTGCGCAGGCCGCGCTCCACGAGGAAGCGGTCCTGCAGGAAGGCGTGGATCGGCAGCAGCTCCACCGCCGTCACGCCGAGCCGGTGCAGGTGATCGACGAAACGCGGATCGGCCAGCGCGGCGAAGGTGCCGCGATGGTGCGGCAGCAGGTCTTCGCGCTGCATGGAGGCGCCGCGCACGTGCACCTCGTAGATCGAGGTTTCCGGCCACGGGCGGTCCAGCCGGCGGTCTTCGCCCCAGTGGAAGCTTTCGTCGACGACCACGGCCTTCGGCATCATCGGCGCGCTGTCGCGGCGGTCGGGCGTGAGGTCCGCGCGCGGGCTGTTGAGCCGGTAGCCGAACAGCGCGTCCGACCAGCGCGCCGGGCCGTTCAGCAGCCGCGCGTAGGGGTCCAGCAGCAGCTTGTGGGGGTTGAAGCGGTGGCCCCGGGTCGGCTCGTAGGGGCCGTAGGCGCGGTAGCCGTACAGCGCGCCGGGCTGGGCCAGCGGCAGGTAGCCGTGCCAGACCTCGTCGGTGCATTCGGGCAGCGGCAGGCGGTGGATCTCCCTGCGGCCGTTGGCGGAGAACAGGCACAGCTCGATGCGCGTGGCATTGGCGGAGAAGACTGCGAAGTTGACGCCCAGGCCGTCCCAATGCGCGCCAAGGGGGTAGGGCTTGCCGGGCAGCAGACGGTCGATCGTGGCAATCGCCATGTGCATGGCTCCTTTCTTCTGGTTATTCTGGGTGGCTCGTGATGACAGCTTTCAGAGGGTGTCAGCGGGGTGTCAACGGGGCGGGCGGTAGCGCAGGACCAGCGTAGCCAGCGGCGGCAGGGTCAGCGTGACCGAGGCCGGCTGGCCGTGGGACGCCGCGTGGGAAGCCTCCACCCGGCCGCCATTACCGAGGTTGCTGCCGCCGTAGTAGCCGGCATCGGTATTCAGGCATTCCTCCCAGTCGCCCGCGAACGGCACGCCGAGGCGGTAGCCCTCGCGCGGCACCGGGGTCATGTTGACGACCACCAGCACCACCTCCTGGCTGTCTGGTGCGGCGCGGCGCAGGTAGGCGAAGACGCTGTTCTGGTGATCGTCGCCGACAATCCACTGGAAGCCCTCGGGCCGGTGATCCATGGCGTGGAGGGCCGGCAGCTCGCGGTACAGCCGGTTCAGGTCACGCACCAGCGAGTGCACGCCACGGTGTAGCGGCTGGTCCAGCAGCGGCCAGTCGAGTTCCTCGTCGTGGTTCCACTCGCGCCATTGGGCGAATTCGCCGCCCATGAACAGCAGCTACTTGCCGGGATGCGTCCACATGAAGCCGAAGTAGGCGCGCAGGTTGGCAAAGCGCTGCCAGTCGTCCCCGGGCGCCTTGCCGATCATCGACCCCTTGCCGTGTACCACTTCATCGTGCGAAAGCGGCAGCACGAAGGCTTCCGACCATGCGTAGACCAGCCCGAAGGTCAACTCGTTGTGATGCCAGGGGCGGTGGATCGGGTTCTGGCTCAGGTAGCGCAGCGAGTCGTGCATCCAGCCCATATTCCACTTGAAGTCGAAGCCGAGCCCGCCGGACGCCACGCTGGCCGTCACGCCGGGCCACGCCGTGGATTCCTCGGCGATGGTCAGTGCGCCGGGGCAGCGCTCGTGGACGATGGTGTTCAGGTCGCGCAGGAAGGCCACGGCCTCCAGGTTCTCGCGCCCGCCGAAGCGGTTGGGCACCCACTGGCCCGGCTCGCGGCTGTAGTCGCGGTAGAGCATGGACGCCACGGCGTCCACGCGCAGCGCATCGGCATGGAACTGTTCGAGCCAGTGCACCGCCCCCGCCAGCAGGAAGCCGCGCACCTCGTTGCGGCCGAGGTTGTAGATCAGTGTGTTCCAGTCCTGATGGAAGCCCTCGCGCGGGTCCTGGTGCTCGTAGAGCGCCGTGCCGTCGAACTCGGCCAGCCCGTGCGGGTCGGTGGGGAAGTGCGCGGGCACCCAGTCGAGGATCACGCCGATGTCGGCCTGATGGCAGCGATCGACGAAGGCGGCGAACTGGTCCGGCGGGCCGAGTCGCGAGGTGGGCGCGAACAGCGACAGCGGCTGGTAGCCCCAGGAGCCGCCGAACGGGTGCTCGGTGATCGGCAGCAGCTCGATATGCGTGAAGCCAAGGTCGCGGATATAGGGCACCAGCCGGTCGGCCAGGATCTCCCAGCCGTGCGCGGTGTCGTTGGCGGCGCGCTGCCAGGACATCGCGTGGAGTTCGTAGACGGACATCGGCGTGGCATACGGATCGGCGCTGGCGCGCTTCTCCATCCACGCCTGGTCGTTCCACTGGAATGGCGGGGCGCCGTGGCCGCGGCAGGCCACCACGGACGCCGTGGCGGGCGGCGGCTCGGTGGCCAGCGCCACCGGGTCGGCCTTGTCCGGCAGGGCGTGGCCCTGCGCGCCGATGATGTCGTACTTGTAGCGGCTGCCGCCGTGGGCGCCGAGCGCCTCCGGGATGAACACTTCCCAGATGCCGGCGCCGTGGCGCAGGCGCATGGGGTGGCGCACCGGGTTCCAGCCGTTGAAGTCGGCGATGACCGATACGCGCTGGGCGTTGGGCGCCCACACCGCGAAGCGCACGCCGGCTTCGCCATCGACGGTCAGGCATTGCGCGCCGAGGCACTGGCCGAGTTCGAGGTGGCGGCCTTCGTTGAGCAGGTGCAGGTCCAGATCGCCCAGCAGCAGGCCGAAGGCGTAGGGGTCGGCGCTGCATTGCTCGTTGCCGTCCGGCCAGCGGATCAGCAGGCGGTAGTCGCCCGGTTGTGGCGCCTCCGTGCCGGGCAGGCGGCCGGCGAACACGCCGCCGGGGTGCAGCGCGGTCATCGGCGCGATAGGTTTGCCCGCCCGGTCGGCCAGCGAGACCGATTCCGCGCCCGGTGCGATGGCGCGCACCACCACGCCGTGGTCGTCCCGGTGGGGGCCGAGCACGCCGAACGGGTCGGCCAGCCGGCCCTGCAGCAGCGCGTCGATCACGGCATCGGGCAGCGTCGGGGTGCGTTCCATCGTGGCGCTATTAGTTCGTGCCATCGTTGGCTCCCAGCAGCTTGCGGACGAGCCGGGCCAGCCCGCTCGTGGGCAGGTCGATCCATGCCACGCGGTTGGCGGCCTCATAGCCCACTTCATAGGCGGCGCGCTCAAGCAGGAACAGGTCGAGCAATTGCGCCATCTGCCCCGGCTCGGCCCATTGCTGCGGCGCGGCCTGCATCGACTGCTGGTAGCAGTTCAGGAAGGCCTGGCTGGCGGCGCTGCGGAAGCGCTCCAGCAGCGCGGCGCGGCGCTCCGCCAGCGCGGGCGGCAGCGTGGCGTGGGTGCGCTCCTGCCGGTCCGTGCCGACCGTGGCCGCCGCATAGTCGAGCGAGCGCAGCAGCCCCGCCACATCGCGCAGCGGCGAGGTCTTGCGCCGGCGGAAGGCCAGCGGCTGGCGCGGTTCGCCTTCGAAATCGACGATATAGGTGTCGCTCTGGGCGATCAGCACCTGCCCGAAGTGGAAATCGCCGTGGATGCGGGTCTGGAGGCTGCCCGGGGCGGCCTGCGCCAGGCGTGCCACCAGCTTGGGCAGCTTGCCGCGCGCGGCGACCAGCGTCTCGATATCGGTGGCGAAGGCGCCGGTGGCGTTCTGGCGGCGGGCTTCAAGCAGATCGAGCGCTTCGTTGAGGGACTTCAGCGCTTCCTCGGCCCATTCGCCGGCCTGCGCCTCGGTGGCGGGTTCGGGCGAGAAGGCGGCCTCGTCGCTGGGCCGGGCCAGCACCGCGTGCAACTCGGCCAGACGGCGGCCCAGCGTGCCGACCATGGTCGAATAGCCGGCCATGGCTTCGACGAACTCGCCGTCGGCGTCTTCGGACGGCATGGCGTCGTCGATCAGGCGGCTCAGGTAGTCGAGCGTCCAGTCCCAGCCATCGCCCTGATTGAGGATGTAGCCCTGCAGCAGCATCAGCGTGTGCGGCGTGCCATCGGCGCCGGTGCGCACCACCTCGCCCAGCAGCGGCGCGGAGTGTGCGTAGCCTTGGCTGGTCAGGTAGCGCGTCATCTCGGCTTCCGGATGGATGCCGCCCGCCACCCGGCGCACCAGCTTGAGCACGCCGTTGTTGCCGTAAGCGAGTGAGCTGTTGGACTGTTCGGCGGACATCCACTGCACGGGCTGGTCTTCCAGCGTCACCCCGGCCAGCCCTGGCTCGGGCAGGAAGCGGATCACGCCGTGCGTGGTCGGTGCCTCGGTGCCGTCGCGCATGGCCTTGACCACGGCGCGGGCGTAGGCCTCCACCACGAAGCCATCGGTGGCCACGCCCACGCGGCTGCCCCGGCGCACGCGCGCCATGGACAGGCCGTGCATCAGTTGCGGCATGCCTTCGGTGTTCTCGCGGTCCCACAGCAGCGCCACCGGTAGCTGGTAGCACTCGGTGCGGCCCGGCAGGGCCACCTCGACCTCGCAATGGAAGACCTCCTCGTTATTGCCGACGCGGGCGATCGGCCATGCGTAGGTCACGGTCACGCGCTCGATGCGGTCCGCCTTGGAGGCGAACCAGCGCCGGCGGGCGAGGTAGATCGGCAGGACTTCGGTGGTCAGCGCGCGGCGGGCGGACTCGGTCAGTTCCGAGCGTCCGGCGTTGTTCTGGAGTACCAGGGTGATTTGATCGGCCATTTGCTCGGGGGCGTCCACGTGCCAGGAAGGCGGCTGGGCGTCCTCGCTCAACACAAACCAGTAGAAACCATACGGCGGCAGCGTGAGCAGGTAGGTCAGCTGGCCGATGGCCGGGAAGGGCGTGGCGCCAAGCATCTCCACCGGCACGCGACCCTGGAACTGCGAGAGGTCCAGCTCCACGGCCTGCGGCGCGCGGGACAGGTTGGCCACGCACAGGATGTGCTCGCCATCGAACTCGCGCAGATAGGCCAGCACCTTGCGGTTGCCGGGGAACAGGAAGCGCAGCGTGCCGCGCCCGAAGGCGTGATGCTGCCGGCGCAGGGCCAGCATGCGGCGCATCCAGTTCAGCAGCGAGTGCGGGTCGCGGTTCTGGGCCTCCACGTTGACGGCCTCGTAGCCGTACAGCGGCCCCTGCAGCGGCGGCAGCACCAGCCGCTCGGGGTCGGCGTGGGAGAAGCCGCCATTGCGGTCCGGCGACCACTGCATCGGCGTGCGCACGCCATCGCGGTCGCCGAGGTGGATGTTGTCGCCCATGCCGATCTCGTCGCCGTAGTAGATCACCGGCGTGCCGGGCATCGAGAACAGCAGGCTGTTCATCAGCTCGATGCGGCGGCGGTCGCGCTCCATCAGCGGCGCCAGCCGGCGGCGGATGCCGAGGTTGATGCGCGCGCGGCGGTCGGAGGCGTAGACCTCCCACAGGTAGTCCCGCTCGCTGCTGGTGACCATCTCCAGCGTCAGTTCGTCGTGGTTGCGCAGGAAGATCGCCCACTGGCAGTTCGGCGGCACCTCGGGGGTCTGCCGCATGATGTCGGTGATCGGGAAGCGGTCTTCCCGGGCGATGGCCATGTACATGCGCGGCATCAGCGGGAAGTGGAAGGCCATGTGGCATTCGTCGCCGACCACGCCGCCGTCCGGGCTGGCCGCGCCGGTGGTGTCGGCCGTGCCGCCGCCGCTGGCGCCGCCAAAGTACTGCTGGGCGTCTTCCGGCCACATATTGGCCTCGGCCAGCAGCAGGCGGCCGGCGTAGCGCTCGTCCAGGTGGCTGCGGATCTTGCGGATGACCTCGTGCGTCTCGGGCAGGTTCTCGTTGGTCGTGCCTTCGCGCTCCACCAGATAGGGCACGGCGTCCAGCCGCAGGCCGTCGATGCCGATGTCGAGCCAGAACCGCATCACGCTCAGCACCTCGTTGAGCACCTGCGGGTTGTCGAAGTTCAGGTCCGGCTGGTGCGAGTAGAAGCGGTGCCAGAAGTAGGCGCCGGCCTCGGCGTCCCAGCTCCAGTTCGACTTCTCGGTGTCGCAGAAGATGATGCGCGTGCCGGCGTAGGACTGGTCGTTGTCGGACCACACGTAGTAGTTGCGGGCGGCCGAGCCGGGCTTGGCCTTGCGCGCGCGCTGGAACCACGGGTGCTGGTCGGACGTGTGGTTGATCACCAGTTCGGTGATCACGCGCAGCCCGCGCGCGTGGGCTGCCGCCACGAAGCGGCGCGCCTCGGTCAGCGTGCCGTAGTCGGGGTGCACGCTGCGGTAGTCGGCAATGTCGTAGCCATCGTCACGGCGCGGCGAGGGATAGAACGGCAGCAGCCAGATGGTGTCCACGCCGAGGTTGACCAGATAGTCGAGCTTGGCCAGCAGCCCCGCGAAGTCGCCGACGCCATCGCCATTGGCGTCATAGAACGACTTGATGTGCAGTTGATAGATGACCGCGTCCTTGTACCAGAGCGGGTCGGCGTTGAGCAGGGCGGCGCTGACGCGGTCGGATGCGCGCTTCATGCCGTATCTCCGGTTTGTTGTTGGGGCCGGACGTGCCAGAGGGCGAACGGCAGTTCATGCGGATTGAGGCGGATGCGCTGGGCCTTGCCGGTCCAGGTGAAGCGGCGGCCGGACATCAGCTCTTCGGCCTGCAGGGCGCCGTGGTCGGGCAGGCCCCACTCCCACAGCGGCAGTTCGATCGTGGATTCGCGCGGCGCGCGCGGGTCCAGGCTGATGGCGGCCAGCAGCACGTCGCTGCCGAAGGTGGGGCCGCTGCTGGTTCCTCCGGCAGGGCCCCCGGGCTCGGCCGGGACGTAGCGGGCGAAGTACAGCACCGCGTCGTCGCTGGCGTGGTAGAAGCGCACGCCCAGATGATCCTGCAGGGCCGGATGGCTGGCGCGGATCTGGTTCAGCCGCGAGATCTCTGCCACGATGTTGCCGGGCTGGTTCCAGTCGCGCACGCGGATCTGGTACTTCTCGGAGTCGAGGTATTCCTCGCGTTCCACGCCGTTCAGCACCAGCGGCGCGCCCTCGCAGACCTCGAAGCCGTTGTACATGCCCCAGAGCCCGGAGAGCAGCGCCGCCAGCGCCGCGCGGATCAGGAACGCCGGGCGTCCGCCGTCGTGCAGGAAGAACGGGTTGATGTCCGGCGTGTTGACGAAGAAGTGCGGGCGATAGAACTCGCGCAGCGGGCTCTGCGTCAGCTCGGTCATGTACTCGGTCAGCTCGGCCTTGGTGTTGCGCCAGGTGAAGTAGGTGTACGACTGCGAGAAGCCGAGTTTGGCCAGCCGCGCCATCATCTTGGGCCGCGTGAAGGCTTCGGCCAAGAACAGCGTGTCCGGGTGCTTGGCGCGCACGTCGGCAATCATCCACTCCCAGAACGGCAGCGGCTTGGTGTGCGGGTTATCCACCCGGAAGATGCGTACGCCCTGGTCGGCCCAGAACATCACCACGTCGCGCAGCGCCTGCCAGAGATGCTCGCCGCCGGGCGGGGCCGCGTAGAAATCGACGTTGACGATGTCCTCGTACTTCTTGGGCGGATTCTCGGCGTAGCGCAGCGAGCCGTCCGGACGGTGCGAGAACCACTCGGGGTGCTCGCGCAGCCACGGGTGGTCCGGCGAGCACTGGATGGCGAAGTCGAGCGCCAGTTCCAGGCCGTGGTCGGCGGCGGCGCGGCGCAGGCGCTGAAAGTCCTCGAACGTGCCGAGTTGCGGGTGGAGGGCATCGTGGCCGCCTTCGGCACTGCCGATGGCGTATGGGCTGCCCACATCGCCCGGCTCGGCCTCGAGGCTGTTGTTGCGGCCCTTGCGGTGCGCCTGGCCGATGGGGTGGATCGGCGGAAAGTAGAGCACGTCGAAGCCCATCGCACGGATGGCCGGCAGCCGGCGGATCACATCGTCGAAGTTGCCGTGGCGATTTTCATCGCCGCTTTCCGAGCGCGGGAACAGCTCGTACCAGCTCGCGAAACGGGCGGCGAGGCGGTCTGCCTCCACCGGCATCGCCGTGGGGTAGCGGCTGACGAACGGGCGCCCGGCCGGGGTGTCCATGGCGGCGTGCATGGCGGCTTCGGTGCGCGGGGAGAGCAGGATTTCGAGCCGCAGGGCGTCGTCGCCGGCGGCGGCCTTCAGTTCGGCCAGCAGGGCGCCGGCATCGGGGATGGCGCTGCCCTCGGGGGTGTCCAGCGTGGCGGCCACCAGCCGGGCGCCTTCCTCGATCTCCAGCGTCACGTCCACGCCGGCCTTGCGCTTCTTGCCGATCTCGTCGAGCCAACTCGCGAAGGTATCGCGCCATGCTTCCACCGTGAACTCGTGGCGGCCCAGCGCCACGATCGGGAAGCTGCCGCGCCAGCGGTCGTTGATGACGGGGGTCATCGGCGAGGCATGCCAGACCTGCTCGCCGGGCGCGCGCCACAGCACGGCGGCGGCGAGCTTGTCGTGGCCGTCCATCCAGATATCGGCGGTGACCTCCACGCGCTCGCCCACCGTGCGGCGCACGGCGAAGCGGCCGTGGTCGGCAGAGGGCGCCAGGTTCTCGATGGCCACGCGCGGCGCCTGCATGGCGGTGGCCAGGTCGCGGTCGATGGCTTTGCGGTGATTGCCATTGCCATTGCCGCTGCCATTGCGGCGCGCGCGGGCCTGCGCGCTGACCGGCAGCGCGTCATAGAGGCGGATATCGGCCGGTGCCAGCGTGATCGTGGCGCTGGGGTCGAGGTGGTTCGCCGCGTCCAGCGTGCCGCCGGGGCCGCCATCGGCCGATTGCAGCGTGGCGGCGGCCTGCGGCAGCGCGCTCAGCACGCGGTCCGCGCCGAACGAGGCGGGCTCGATCGGGCAGGGGTTCAGCACCACGATCAGCGCAGCGGGGCCGGTGGCGCCGTTCGAACCATTGGCGAGGTGGCGCGGCAGGCGGGCCAGCACGGTAAGCGGCGCGTCCGGGCCGCTCACCTGCCGGACCGCGACGGCCGGCGCCGGGTCACGCGCGGCCAGCCAGGCGTTGCACTGGATCAGCTCGTGGGTGAGGTCGTAGGGGGCATCGACGATGTCATCGGGATGGCCATCGGACTGCGCCTCGGGGGCGGTATCAAGGGGCGCGCTGCCATGGGCGCCGGTCTCGAAGCCGGCCGGCACCATCAGCCCGTCGCCGATGGCGGCGGCGGTCCACAGCGCGCGGCGGGCGGCCAGCACGTCGGTGCCGTCGGGCGCCAGCGAGGGCGCGGCCAGCACGCGGCCGAAGTCGCGCAGGCGCGCCATCTCCTCGGTCAGCCACGCGCTGCGGTAGTCCCACCACGGGAGCGAGCAGAACGCGCCGTCGAACGGCGCTTTGGCAAGGTCGGCCAGTTGTTGCGGGTTGGTACCGGGGGTGAAGGCCAGGAACACGGGATCTTCGCCGCCGTTCTCGGTACTGTCAGTACTGCTCCGCCCGGCGGTCTCGATGATCTCCGCCCAGTGCCGGCCCGGCACGCGAGACGGGGCGCGGCAACAGAAGCCGGCCGCGCCGGCATCGATCGCTTCGCGGATCTGGGCGCTCCACCAGGCCACCAGCGCGGGGGCGAGCCCCTCGTCGTACCAGCGCAGCCGCACGCCGGGCAGGTGGCTGTCCGTGGCATCCGGGCTGCCGCCGGGGCGGGCATGGTCGACCCAGCCATCGTGCATGCCTGCCGCCTCGGCCGGAAAGCGGTCGAGGGCGAGATCGAGCAGGGGAAGCAGCCCATGTGACCGGCACGCCGCAAAGGTCGCTGCCAGGATGTCGGGGCGGATATGGGGAATGGCCCAGCCGGCCAGCAATACATGGTCGAAACCGAGTGTGGCGGTGCGCGCGAGCGCTTCCGGGTCCACCGCTCGGGAATCGGTCAGGTTCAGTTGGCAGATTCGCACGTCACAGGTCCTTGGCCGTGGCGCCGCTGCGCGCCGATTCTGACCGGGCACGCGAAGGCTGTGCCAACGCGGCGGGGTCCGGGAGCGCGCGGGCCGGGAACTGCGGTGCAGCAAGGGCAGGGGCCGATGCGGTCCGGCCGCGCGTCCGGGTCGCATATGTAAGAAATACACGGTGCCCGGCGGATGTAAAGTAAGGAATACGGCTTTCGTGAAATCCGACGAGGCGGAAGGCTATCGATAAATGGGGGCGATAATCGGCACGCCGGCGCGGAATAAATCGGCAAAAAAATCCCCGCCAAGGGGCGGGGACGATTTTCAGCGGAGGCGGCGCGCCATTATCCGGCGCGATAGACATCCAGCCGGTTGTAGAGCGTCTTCAGGCTGATGCCAAGCGCCTTGGCGGCCTGCCGCTTGTCGCCGTCGAAGCGCGACAGCGTGGCCAGGATAATCTCCCGCTGGGTATCGGCCAGTGTCGTCCCCACCCGTACGCTGACCACGCCATCGACGGTCGTCGGCCGCATCGGCTGGCTGGCGAGATTGGGATTGCCGATTTCCACGAGTTTATCGGCCAGAATATAGGCGCGATATACGGAATTCTTCAGTTCGCGCACATTGCCGGGCCAGTCATAGCGCACCAGCCGTTCGAGCGTGCTGGCCGAAAATGCTTTCTCGGTCTGCTCCATGGCGTTGAATTCGGCCAGGAAATGGCGCGCCAGCGGGACGATGTCCTCGGTGCGTTCGCGCAGCGGCGGAATATGGAGCGGGAAGACGGCCAGGCGGTACAGCAGGTCTTCGCGCAACTGGCCGTCCCGGACGGCCTCCATGGGGTCGCGGTTGGTGGCGGCCAGGATGCGGACGTCGCTCACCAGCAGGGTGTCGCCGCCCACGCGGTGGAAGTTACGGCTTTCCAGCACGCGCAGCAGCTTGATCTGCATCTCCACCGGCATTTCGGTGACTTCGTCCAGGAACAGCGTGCCGCCCTGGGCCTGCTCGAAGTAGCCGGCCTTCTGCTCCAGCGCGCCCGTGAAGCCGCCTTTCTCGTGGCCGAACAATTCGGATTCGATCAGCGTGGGGGCGATGGCACCGCAGTTGACCGCCACGAACGGGCCGCCGGCGCGGCTGCTGCGCTCGTGCACGGCGCGCGCCACCACTTCCTTGCCGCTGCCGCTCTCGCCCACCGCCAGCATCGTCACGTCCGTCCCCGCCACCCGGTTGAGCTGGGCGATCAACCGCTGCATGGCTGGCGCGGTACTCTCCCAGAGCAGGGAGACCTGCCCGGGCGCGGCACGGCGGCCCGGCGCGCGCGGCGGGGGCGCCGAGGAACGTGCGGATGGAAGCGTCGCGGTGGTGGACACGGGTGGCAGTGTGGCCGCCTGCGCCCGCCATCCCAGGAAAGTGGGGGAAGGGTGCCGACGGCGTCGGATTGGTCAATGATGTTTTAATGCTATCCGGTCGCGCTGCGGGTGGCTACATCCCATGCCGCCGTCGCGGAAAGGTCCGACACCTGTGTCAGACGGACACTGGCATATCGGCCAAGCGCCTGTAGCTAGACTTCAGCGTATCTTGCCGCCTGTGTTGCCCCTGTGCCGCCCGTTGCACGGCGAGACTTTTGCCAGGCGGTTTGCCGCCGCGTAATCTCAGTAGTATCTGAAGCGCCGCAGCACCCTGCATCCACCGAACCGAAAGGCCAACGGGCTCATGAGAATCAGACTCCGGACCGATTTCCGACAGGAATCCCGCGCCAACGGACGCCAGCGCAGCCTATGCCACACATCCTGATCGTAGACGACGACGAAAACGCCTGCGCGGCGCTGGCAGAAATTGTCGCGATCGAGGGGTTTTCCTCCGCCACCGCCGGCAACCTGCGCGAGGCGCGCCTCCAGATAGGCTGGCGCATGCCCGACGCGGTGCTGGCCGACCTGCGCCTGCCCGATGGCAGCGGCATGGAGCTGTTCGAGGAAGTCGGCTCGTCCGGCGTGGAAGTCATCCTGACCACCGGCTACGCCAGCGTGGAGAGCGCCGTGGAGGCGCTGCGCCTGGGCGCCACCGACTACCTCGTCAAGCCGATCAACGTCACGCGGCTCCAGACCGTCCTCAAGCGTATTGCCACCACCGGCGAGCTGAAAGCGGAGATCCATTCGCTGCGCGGCGAGTTGCGCCGCTATGGCCGCTTCGGCCGGCTGCTGGGCAGTTCCGAAGCCATGCAGGCGGTCTATGACCAGCTCAGCAAGGTCGGCCCGACCGAGGCCACCGTGCTGCTGATTGGCGAAAGCGGCACCGGCAAGGAGCTGGCCGCGCAGACCGTGCACGAACTATCCCCGCGCCGGCGCCAGCCCTTCCTGGCCGTGAACTGCGGGGCGATCTCGCCCACGCTGATCGAAACCGAGATGTTCGGCCACGAGCGCGGCAGCTTCACCGGCGCCGACCGCCAGCACAAGGGCTATTTCGAACGCGCCGACGGCGGCACGCTGTTCCTCGACGAAATCACCGAGATGCCGCTGGAGCTGCAGGTCAAGCTGCTGCGCGTGCTCGAGACCGGCACCTTCATGCGCGTGGGCACCAACCGCGAACAGCATGCCGATGTGCGCGTGCTGGCCGCCACCAACCGCAACCCCGAGGAAGCCGTGGCGGAGGGCAAGCTGCGCGCCGACCTGTACCACCGGCTGAACGTGTTCCCGATCGAACTGCCGCCGCTGCGCGCGCGCGGCGACGACGTGGTGCAGATCGCCAACACCATGCTGGAACAGCTGAACGGCGAGCAGGGCACGCAACGGCGCTTTGCCGCCAGCGTGCTGGAGAGCCTGCGCATGCACGCCTGGCCTGGCAACGTGCGCGAGCTGCGCAACTTCGTGCAGCGCGCCTACATCATGGCCGACCAGGATGTGATTACCGAGGTACAGATTCCGCTCCAGGTGGCGGCGGCGCCCTCGGCCGGTACGGCCGTTGTCTCGGTGCCGGTGGGCATGTCCCTGGCCGAGGCGGACCGCCAACTGATCTTCGCCACGCTGGAGCAGTGCTCGGGCGTGAAGAAGCACGCGGCGGAGATTCTGGGCATCAGTTTGAAGACTTTATACAACCGGCTGGAAGACTATGCGGCCAAGGGCGAGCTGCCCGAATGGCTGCGCGCGTCGCGCAATGGCGACTCCAGCCCGCCCGCCGCCTCGTGAGGGCGGGCGAGTGCAGGCTGCGTGACAGGGAATCCACGGCGCCGGACTTGTCGGCGCATGGTTCTTGCATGAGGACCGTGATTGGCGGCTTCCTTTCGATTCACACGCTGACTGAGCAGACCTGAAAATGGCCATGGCCGACGCACCCAGCCCCACCCCAAAACCCGCGCACGACGGCGCCGCCGCCGGGGATCGCGCGTTCCCGGCCGTGCGCAGCATTGGCGAGGTGGCCGCGCTGATCGAGCAGGCGTCCCATGACCTGCGCTCGTCACTCAACGCGATCCAGAGCTGGGGCTACGTGCTGGACCGTTCGATCGATACCCCCGCCCCCCCGGCGCAGCGCGCGCTCGACGGCATCCGCTCCGGCATGCAGCAACAGCTGGCACTGATCGAGGAAATGGAGGAGGCCGTGCGCCTGCTGGCCGACGAGCGCAAGCCGGAGTGGGAAACCACCGACCTGCGCGACGCCGCCGAGGAAGCCATGGGCGACAAGCGGGCGGCGGCCGAAGCGCGCGGCGTGACGCTGGGCTCGATCGAATGCCAGAGCCCCGGCGGACAGGACTTCTGCGTGCAGGGCGATGCGCTGCGGCTGGCGCCGCTGCTGCGCCATCTGCTGATCCATTGCATCTGGCGCGCGCCGACCGGCGGATCGGTGCGCGTGCACCTGGTGGCCGAGGCCGAGTACGTGAAATTCCGCATCTCCGAAAGCCCGCCGCTGGACCGCTCGCGCGGGGCCTCCCGGCTGGCCGTGCTGACCGACTTCTTCGGGCGCAGCGTGGCCGAGGCCGGCGCCCACTCGCCCCGGCAGAGCACCGCGCTGCTGCTCACGCGGCGCATGGTGGAACTGCAGGGCGCCCAGCTGACCGCCGAGAATGACAACTGCGACGCCGACAATGTCAGCGTCTGCATCGCCGTGCGCATCCCCCGCCAACCGGCCGCCTGATCTCCGCGCCCGCCCCGCCTTCCGGCATTTTTTACCGCATCCAGCACAATCTGCACCGTCCGCCGCCCGTCAAAGCGGCGTCGATGGCCCATGGGCCGCTGGCCCACCGTTTGCATGGTTATCCGTGGAGCCCCGCCATGAGGGGACCCGAACTCGATACCCAACAGGAGAGATGCCATGCACAAAGCCCACGCTTCCAAGGGATCGCAAAGCCCCTTCCCGACCTCTGCCAATCATCCCGCCGCGCCTGCAATCACTGGCGCCGAGAAGGCGGATGGCAAGCACGAGAAGGACAAGCCGAAAAAGAAGACCTATCAGGCCGCCGTGGACGACTCGCTCGACATGACCTTCCCGGCCAGCGACCCGATTTCGCCGAGCGCGGCGATGCATGCCGAGAAGAAGACCACCACCAAGCGCGACGATGTGGACTGGACCCTGAAGAAGGGCAGCGAGCATCAGGCCGCCAGCGGCAAGGCCGCTGCCGAAAGGAAGGGAGCCAGCGACAAGGCGGCCGATAAGGCGGGCAAGTCTGGCAAATCCGCCCACAAGGACAAGAGCACGGCCAAGTCGGGCAAGAAGTAATTCGGACGCCAGGCGGCCCTCCCTTTGGATGGCCGCTTGTGATTCTTCGTGCGCCCCGGCACGCCTGTACCGCATCAACGCTTTGAACGGAGCATCCCTATGTCTACGATCATCGCAGGACGATTCGATACGTTTGACCACGCAGAGACCGCCGCGGCCCGTTTGCGGGCCAAGGGGCTGAGCGAGCAGGATCTCAGCCTGTTCTATGTGAACCCGGCCGGCCAGCACGCCACGTTCCCGATCGGGGGCGACCAGGCGGTGGATCCGGCCGCGCGGCAGACCGGCAAGGGCGCCGGGCGGGGCCTGATGATTGGCGCGGCGCTGGGTGCGGCCGTGGGGATCTGCCTGGCCGCCGCCGTGCGCGCGTGGTTCGCCACGCCGCCGCAGCCGTGGGTGTTCGTGTTGATCCTGGCGATCGCCACGGGCGTGGGCGCCTATGGCGGGTCGTTGATGGGCGCGTTGTCGATGACCCGCACCGGCCAGCGCGATCCGCGCACCGGCGAGGTCCGCATGCGGCATGCCGGCGTGCTGCTGGCCGCGCATGTGTCGCCCGACAACACCGCGCTGGTGGCCAACGAGTTGCGGCAGGGCGGCGCGGAAGACGTCGAGCGCGCCGAAGGCCAGTGGCGCGATGGCCGCTGGGAAGATTTCGATCCGCTGGCACCGCCCGTGCCGGCAGGACAGTTGACCGGGGAAGATTCAGCGCGCGCGCGGCAGCGGCAGTAAGCGCCGCGCGGTTTTTTCCATCACCATGCCTTTCACCCTTTCACAAAAAGGAGCAGCCATGCAACGCATCGACAACACGCCAGAGCCGCCCGGCATCCCGCCCGGCGGCCCCGGAACGAAGGGCGCGGCCATTATCGGCGGGGCGGAACAGCACAGCGCCGGGCCGGGACCGTTCGTGATGGCGTCCGACACCCTCGAAGGCAACAAGGTAGTGGACCCTTCGGGCGAGGAGATCGGCACCATCGACCACATCATGCTCGACGTGCTCGGCGGCCGCATCGCCTATGCGGTGCTGGCGATGGGCGGCTTCCTCGGCATCGGCGAGAAGCTGCACGCGCTGCCGTGGTCTGCGCTGACGCTGGACACGCGGCGCAAGTGTTTCGTGCTGGGTGTGGAGCGCGAGCGCATCAAGGCCGCGCCGGGCTTCGACAAGGAGCACTGGCCGACCATGGCGAACTCGCAGTGGGCTACCACGATCCACGAGTACTACGGCATTTCACCGTACTGGGAGAAGGATCGCTACGATCCGTGGGCTTGAGGCCCGTACCGATGAAAACCGGCGCCCTGGGGCGCCGGTTTTTTCGTTTGAGGGAGGGAAGGGTTCAGACCTTGTGGTTCACCTGCCCCGAGGGTTTGCTCGACGGGTCCGCGCGCATGCCACTGGCCTGCGGCTGGCCGGCCGGCTCCGGGGGCGGCGGCACCCGCGTGGTGAGCTGGTTCGACACACCGAGAATCCCCGGCGGCGTGGCGGCGGCCTTTTCCAGCCGTTGCGACAGGTCGATGTCCTCCACGCGGCCCGTCAGCGTGACGCGGCGGTCCACCACGTGCACGGACACGCCATCGGGCATGTCACCGCCGCACGCTTCGGCGATGCATGTGCCCACGCGTTCGCGCAGCAATTCGTCGTCTTCGTCTGGACTGGTCCGGCCGGTGTCCTGGGTTTCCGTCTGCATGGCGCTTCCTTTCGCTGGTAACAAGAGTCCTGCATGACCGTGCGACGCAATCGGCATGCCTGCGGCGCCACAGCGCAGGCGCCGCCCAAGCCGGCGCCGTCTTGTAAAAACGACGCGTCACAACGCGCCGACAGCCTTGTAGGACACCGCCGGCTGATCAGGCGGCGGTCCGCTCTCTACAATGTAGACAGTCGTGCGTTCCGCAGGAGCCTTTCATGAAACAGCGCCGGATGATGCATCTGTTCGATCACTTCGCCGGCGCCGCCACGCGCCACGCGGGTTCCCCGGCGGCTTTCGTGCTGGCCGTGCTGGTGGTGGTGGTCTGGGCGCTGACCGGCCCGATCTTCGGTTACTCGGAGACGTGGCAGCTGATCATCAACACCGGCACCACCATCGTCACCTTCCTGATGGTGTTCCTGATCCAGCAGAGTCAGAACAAGGACTCGATGGCCGTGCACCTGAAGCTGAATGAGCTGCTGGCATCGAGCAAGCCGGCGAGCAACCATCTGATCTCGATCGAGGAACTCGACGAGGACGAGTTGCGCCAGCTTGTGCTGTTCTATCGCCATCTGGCGGAACTGGCGGACAAGGAGGGCGGGGTGAAGTGCAGCCACTCCCTGGACGATGCCAACGAGAACCATGCCGCGAAACGGCGCGCGCGCCACGCGCGGCGTCAAGCGGATGCCGCCCCGGCCGATGCCGAGCCCGCCACCTAGCTGGCATGGATCTGGCTCGGCTTGGCGGCGCATGCCCGGTGCGTTCCGGGCACGTCTGTTCCCTGAGGAGACCATTTTGGCCACCCCGGCAACTCCGAATCCCGCAGTTACGACGGCATCCAACGAGCCGGCGCCGCTGGCCCAGCCACGCGAGGTGCGCGTGGTTGTCTACGGGCGCGCCGATTGCGACGACCCGGCGAGTCATCCGGGCGTCACGCTGCGGAACATCGCGGAGCGCGTGGCGGCCCTCGCGGGTTTCCGCTACGCGGGCAGCTACGACGCCGTGACCCACGGCGCGGCGGCGGACCGTCTCTACTTCGTGCCGGCCGACACGCTGACTGGCATCGACAGCGCCCGCCAGCTCGGCATCGACAGCCTGCACGACCTGCTCGGCGGCGTGGTGCCGCACGACTTCGTCGGCACCAAGGCGATCTCCCACGGGCTGATTTCTCCCGATGCAAGGGCGCCGGAGGGCTGGAGCCATGACTTCGGCGCGCGCATCGAGCCCTACGTCCTGCCCGGCTACACAGCGTTCTCGGTGGAGGATGCCCGGCGCGCCGGGCAGGCCATGCTGGGCGAGGGCAAGGTCCGTGTGAAGGAGCCGTGCGGCATCGGCGGACTCGGCCAGCAGGTGGTGGCGAACGCGGCCGAACTGGACGCCGCGCTGGAAGCGCTGGACGCCCGGCGGATCGAGTGCGAAGGCTTGGTGCTCGAACGCAACCTCGAGGGCGTGACGACGTTCAGCGTCGGTCAGCTGGAGGTGGGCAACCTGCGCGCGAGCTACTGCGGCACCCAGGGCCTCACCCGCAATCACGCCGGCAAGCTGGTCTACGGCGGGTCCACGCTGCGCGTGGTGCGGGGCTCGCTGGAAGACCTGTGCGCGCATCCGATCGAGGCGCACCTGCGCGAGGCCGTGCAGGCCGCGCTGGCCTATCACGCCGCGGCGGTGGAGTGTTTTCCGGGCACGATGGTGTCCCGCTGCAACTACGATGTGGCGATGGGCACCGACAACGGCCGGCAGCGGCTCGGCGTGCTCGAACAGTCATGGCGCGTGGGCGGCGCCACCGGGGCCGAACTGGCCGCGCTGGCGGCCTTCCAGACCGACCCCCAATGCGTGCGGGCCACCGCCAGCACGCGCGAGATCTATGGCAGCGACGTATCCGTGCCGCCCGGCGCGGACGTCTATTACCAGGGAGAAGACCGCAACGTCGGCCCGTTGACGAAGTACGCAATTCTGGAGTCCAGTTCTGATGGCCACACATGAGGAATCGTTACAGGTCCATACCGATGGCGGTACCATCGCCGGCACGCTGATCACGCCGGCCACCAAGCTCCCCGGCGTGCTGTTCGTGCACGGCTGGGGCGGCAGCCAGCAGCAGTACCTGGCGCGTGCGCGCGAGGTGGCCGGCCTGGGCTGCGTCTGCATGACCTTCGACCTGACCGGTCATGCCGGAACCGCCGCGCAATACGAAACCGTCAGCCGCATGCGCAACCTGGCCGATGTCCTGGCTGCCTATGACGTGCTGGTGCGGCACCCCGAGGTGGACCGCAACGCCATCGCCGTGGTGGGCAGCAGCTACGGCGGCTACCTGGCCGCCGTGCTCTGCGAACTGCGCCCGGTGCGCTGGCTGGCCCTGCGCGCGCCGGCGCTCTACATGGATAGCGGATGGGAGTCGCCCAAGCGGCAGCTCCACCACGACCAGGATCTCGTGGCGTACCGGCGCAAGGTGGTAGCCCCCGATACCAACCGGGCCCTGCGCGCCTGTACCAACTTCAAGGGCGATGTGCTGGTCGTGGAATCGCAGCATGACAGCATCGTGCCCCACGCGGCGGTGCTCAGCTACGTGGACGCCTGCTGCGAGGCCTGGTCGATCACGTACCGGGTACTGAAAGGCGCCGACCACGGTCTGTCGACAGAGGACTGCCAGCGTGCCTATGGCAAGTTGCTGGTGGGATGGCTGCGCGAGATGGTGACCGAAGCGCGTACCGGCCCGGCGGTGGCGCCGCCCCGGCCAAGCACACCGTCCACCGTGAAGAAGGCAACGGCAACCGAATCCCCCGAATACACGGTGTCGCGCCAAAAGCCGCCCCCGCCGCGTGCCGATGCCGGCCTGGCGCCTGATGAGGACGACAACGAGACCGCCGTGGCGGCTGGCGATGCCGACGACGAGAACGACCCGCAGGTGATCGCGGCGTCGGCGCCGAAGGCACGCAAGTAGCGCGGGGCAGCGCGTGCGAGTCGCTTTGTAGCGATTGCAGGCCGTGTTGTTTCTGCCAGTCGCACCGGAAATTCTTGCAAAACCCGCATAAAGTGCGGTCGCCACTGGCTGGCATTGTTTGTGCGTTGGCGGACCCACATGAGCCCCGCGTCCGTCACCCCTTCGCCCGCAGCGACCGCCGAGCAAGCCGCCGACGCCGCGTTGCGTGCCGTGGGGCTGCGGCACGCCGACGACGGCGAAGCCGGCATCGCCCGGCGCCGCGCGGGCACGGGCTTCTACTATGCCGATGCCAAGGGCAAGCGCATCGAGGACAAGGCCACGCTCGCGCGCATCCAGGCGCTGGCGATTCCGCCGGCCTACGAGGCGGTCTGGATCTGCGCCGACCCCACCGGCCACCTCCAGGCCACGGGCCGCGATGCGCGGGGCCGGAAGCAATACGTCTATCACCCGGACTGGGCCGCGCTGCGCGACACCGACAAGTACACCCGCCTGATGGCCTTCGGGCATGCGCTGCCGCGTCTGCGCGGGCGGCTGGCCCGAGATCTGGCGCGCAACGGCATGCCGCGCGAGAAGATCCTCGCCGCCGTGGTGACGTTGCTGGATGCCACCCTCGTGCGCGTCGGCACGCCGCGTTACGCGCGCCAGAATCGCACCTATGGGCTGACCACGCTGCACCGGCGCCATGTGGCCGTGCGCGGCAGCCGCCTGCGCTTCCAGTTCACCGGCAAGAGCGGTGTGACCCACGACGTGTCCGTCAACGATGCCCGCCTGGCCCGCATCGTCCGCAATTGCACGGAGCTGCCGGGGCAGCGGCTGTTCAAGTACAAGGACCCGGAGGGCGAGATCCGCGAGATCGGCTCGGTCGATGTCAACGCTTACCTGCAGGAGGTGACCGGCGGCGATTTCACGGCCAAGGACTTCCGCACCTGGGCCGGCAGCGTCCACGCGCTCGCGCTGCTGCGCAAGACCACGGCCGACAGCGAGACCGCGCGCAAGAAGGCCGTGACCGAGGTCATCCGCGAAGTGGCGCAGCGGCTGCGCAACACCATGGCCGTCTGTCGAAAATGCTACGTACACCCGGATGTGCTCGCGGCCTTCATGGATGACACCTTGCAAGCCTTGCCGGCCCCGCGTGCCGGCGTGCGCCTGCGTGCCGACGAAGCGCGCCTGCTGGCGCTGCTGGAGAGCACCTGTGCGCCGGTGGCGACGCCTCGCAAAGCAGCATGAGGTGAGCCCGCGTTGTCCGGCACGGCAATTGCATCGCTACGCCTACCAATGAATAACAACAGCGTAGCGAGTCTAGCAAGAGGCCAAGGTGGAAAACGCAGTCTTCAGTTGCCTGAGTATCGACGGCAGCCAGCAGGAAACGGTGCATCAGGACTTCCCGCAAACGGAGTCCATCGTTGCAGCCCTCAACAACCACAACCATCAAGAAGTGCCGATGCCACGGCTGGCCACGGTTCCCTGCAAGGGGCGCGGTGGCACGGTCCGGTCGCTACGCGGGCGGGATCTCCGGCAGGCGCGCGTGCTGATGCAGGCGTTGTGCGAGATGCGCCTGGACCTCGGCAATGGCGAGGGGCGCTGGGAGCCCTCCACGCTGGCTAGTCGGCAGATGTCGACGATGGCGCTCTGGCGCAACCGTGCACGCCATCTGTTCACGGAAGCGGAATGGGAAAGCGGCATCGAGGCCCGGCTCGACGCGGGCTTCCGGCAGGCCGGTAACGGCTGCCCGCGCGAAGCGGCCAACGAGTTCAAGCGGGCCTACTACCTGCTGTGCTGCGTGCTGACGCAGGCGCGCGACATGGCACGCCGGGGCGATGGCCCCGATCGCCGCGATGCCCCGCAGCCCGCCAAGACGCCGCGTCCTGATGCGCCGCTCGATCGCGGCGCCTGACTAGGTCTTTTTCTTCTTCGACGCAGCCCGCTTGCGGCATGGCCCGATATAGCCGGGCAGCCCGCGCGCCTTGGTGCTCAGCGCCAGTTGCACCGCGCGCGCCAGCGCGGTGGAAAAGCCGTGATGGGTGTCGAACGGCCCTTCGATGTGCTTGCGGAAGAAGTCGGCCCAGCGGAAATCCGGATAGGCGGCCTTGACCTTGCGATAGCCGCCAGCCAGCTGCACGAATGCCTCCAGGCTCCGATACGGATCGTCCCGCATGGCATGGATGTCCGGCGGCAGCGCCTTGATGGGCTGGCGCCGGCCCTGCTCGTCGTACGGGTGGACCATGTGGTTCTCGACCATGTACGCCCAGAACTTGCGCTGGGACAGGTGGCTCAGGTCTTCCCGCACGTGCGCCGGCACCATCTCCATGCCCATCTCATGCCAGGCACGCACCCAGTGGTGGTGATCCACCACGTAGAGCGTGTGTTCCGGGCCGAGCACCACGTGAACGCGGTGTTTGTCGAGAAAGCCGGGCAGATCGGCGTGCGACAGGCGCCGCGTGACATGAATCTTCTGCGCGACGTGGTAGCCGCCGATGGTGATCTGCGTGGGCCGCAGATGATCCATCGGCACCATCAGCTTTGCGCCTGCGCGCAGCGGTTTTGCCATGGGGGTGGCCTCAGCTCTTGTTCAGCGTGCGTTCGGGGGAGGTGGTGGCTTCGCCGGTTTCCGAGCCGGATGCCCAGCTACCGATGCTGTCGCGTTGGGCGGAGTCGGCTCCCTCGCCCGGTCGGCGCACGCGGATCTGGTTTTCCACGTCCTTCACGCCGTACACGGCATCGGCGATCTCCTCGACGATGTATTTCTGGCGCCGGTCTCCGACCGTGCCGCCGAGCTTGACCAGCCCCTTGTCGACATCGACGGTCACATCGGAGACGTCCACGTCGGGATGGTGGGCGAGGCGGTCGCACACATCGCCCAGCACCCGCTCGTCGGGCCGTTCGTAGTTCTTTGGCCCCACCGGGCGGCGGCTGCCGACACCGGTGCCGGAGAGCGTTTGCGGCCGCGTGGGATGTTCGCGATAGCCGGGATCGCCCGGATACACGCGTTGTGCACTGTTGAACGACTGTCCGCCGCTGCGGCTGTCGCCGTAGTAGCCAGCGCCGCCGTAGGTCGTATCGCCGCGCCAGTCTTCGCCCCATTCCTGTCCCCAGTCCTCATGCGTCGGGCTGGCCGGCTCGGGCTTGGCGCGGCCCGTGCGGCTGGCACCGCGGTCTCCTCGGAAATTGAACATGTCGCGCTCCTTGCGGTTCGGTGTTCGCCAAGCCGCAAGTTCCATGCCGCGCGGAGGCCGGTCGGGGCCGTACCCGCGCGATGTGCGCGATGCGAGTCGCGCGCGGCGCCGGGTGCAATCCTTGCCACACGTTGTAACCGTTACGCGCGGCGAGGGCGCCAGCCGCCTAATCTTCCCTTGCGGGCGGGCCACGGCGCGCGGCATGGAATTTGCGCAGACCTTGCCTATATCCAATTCCGATCCCCTTCTCACAGGTATTGCCATGGCTACACCCAAGCAGGTACCGCCCCAGCACCAGGAACATCAGCCAGGCCTGGAAAGCGAGATGGAACCGCGCCCGGATAGCGGCGCCGACGACTACGTGGGCAGCGGGCGCCTGGAAGGCAAAGTGGCGCTGGTGACCGGCGGCGACAGTGGCATCGGCCGCGCCATCGCCGTGGCCTACGCGCGCGAGGGCGCCGACGTGGCCATCGCCTATCTGGACGAGCACGGCGACGCGAAGGAAACCGCCAGCCTGATCGAGCAGGCTGGCCGCCGGGCGCTGGTCATCGCCGGGGATCTGGCCGAGGTCAGCCATGCCGACGCCGTGGTGGCCCAGACCATCAAGCAGTTCGGCCGGCTCGACATCCTGGTCAACAACGCCGCCGAGCAGCATCCACAGGATTCGCTCGAAGACATCGACACCAGCCAGCTCGAAGCCACCTTCCGCACCAATGTCTTCGCCATGTTCCACGTCACGCGCGCCGCGCTGCCGCACCTGCAGAAGGGCGCGTCGATCCTGAATACGACCTCGGTGACGGCCTATCGCGGTAGCGGCCATCTGCTCGATTATTCGGCGACGAAGGGGGCCATCGTGTCGTTCACGCGCTCGCTGGCCCTACAGATCGTCAAGCGTGGCATCCGCGTCAACGGCGTGGCGCCGGGGCCGATCTGGACGCCGCTGATTCCGTCCACGTTCACTGAGGAAGAAGTGGCCAAGTTCGGCAAGAAGACGCCGATGGGGCGGCCCGGCCAGCCTTTCGAGGTGGCGGCCGGCTATGTGTTCCTGGCGTCTGACGCCGCGAGCTACATCACCGGCCAGATTCTGCATATCAATGGCGGGGAAGTGGTCAACGGTTGACCGCGCCCGCATCGATCGATAAATCGCGACGTATCGCAAGGGAGCCCATCATGTCATCCATCGTAGCCGGCCGGTTCGCGTCCATCCCGGACGCCGAGGAGATCGCCCAAAAGTTGTATGCGCGCGGGTTCTCGGTCTGGGATGTGTCGATCATGTCCGTCAACCCGGGCGGCGCCCGCCCGCCGGGCGTGCTGCTGGCCGCCCGCGCCAAGGGCGACCGCCGCGAGGAAGTGGCCGATGTGCTGCGCGAAGGCGGCGCCTGCGACATCGAGCGGGCGAGCGGCACCTGGGAAGGCGGCCAGTGGGCCGACTTCGATCCGAAGCGACAGCCCAAGCTGGTGGACACGCAGGAAGGCGAGTGCTGGCCCGCGCCGGCCGCCTCCCGGCAGTCCGGCCAGTCCGGACAGTCCAATGGCGAGGCCCGGCCCGCGCACGCCGGGCCGGTGGCCGAGGAGGCCGTCGCCGTGGACAGCACGGGCAACGAAGATCCGGGCAGCGAACTGGAGCATTACGTCGATCGGCAGGTATCGAGCCATAGCTGAGGCGCCCGCCATGGCCAAGACCGACACGGCGGACCTGGACACCCTGCGCCCCACGCAGCTGACGCTGGGCTTCTATCAGGTCCACGAGAAGATGGACGTCAGCGCCCAGCCGCGCGAGCCGGCCGCGATGCGCAAGTTCCTCCGCGAACACTGCATCCGGACCATCGCCGGGCCGGGTGGGGCGCTGTATATCGCCGATCATCACCATTGGGCGCGCGCGTGGCTGGAACTGGGCTGGCGCACGGCACCGGTCTGCATCGACGCCGATCTCAGCGACCTGTCGCCCAGCGCGTTCTGGAAGAAGATGCGCGCGCTCGGGCATGTGCATCCGGTGGATGAGCACGGCAAGCATCTGGACGTCGATGCGCTGCCCGCCACGGTGATGGGGATGCGCGACGACCCGTACCGCAGCCTGGCCGCCTTCACGCGCAACGCCGGCGCCTACCAGAAACCGGGCAATGCCTACGGCGATTTCAGCTGGGCGGGCTTCTTCCGGCGCCATGTGGAGGAAGACATGCATAGCATCGCCGGCTTCGCCCGCGCGATGACGCTCGCCATTCCGCTGGCGCGCAGCAGCAAGGCGCGCAGGCTCCCGGGATGGATTGGCCCCTGCGTGCCGCGCAAGAAGTAACCCCCCTGAAATGCCTCGTGCCCCTGCGGATAGGATCCGGCAGGGGCACGAGGTTCCGCGAGATGCGGCTGCGAGATGCGGCAGCGATCAGCTCTTGGCCTTGTGCGTCGGCTTGCCCTTTTGCTTGGTGCTGGCCATCTTGTCCAGCTCCTTTTCGCTCATGGACTTGTACATCGACTTGGACGCGCCTTTCAGCGCGCCAGCCTTGGTGTCTCCACGCTTGGCGGAGAGCGCCGCACCGGCGGCCATTTGCTGTGCCTTCGATTTCGCTGGCATGACAATCACTCCTTATATTCGGCCCAATACCACCAGCAGGACCACGATGAGAACGATAAGACCCAGCCCGCCGCTGGGCCAATAACCCCAGCCCGTGCTATACGGCCACGCCGGAAGCGCGCCGACGAGCAGCAGAATCAGAATAATGAGAAGAATGGTGCCGATACCCATGGCGTGCTCCTTGTTTCCCTATTGTTGTTCCGGAGGCGAAGCCCAAGCCTTGCCTCAGCGTTGCCTTGTAGATTCAGGGTAGAACAGCAGGCGGCACAACCAAGGCGGGCTAGGGCTGATATCGGTGTAGGAATTGGACGACTTTGGGTTATATAGGGTGGTTTCGCCTGCGTGCCCAATGCCGCCTTGGGCGGGGGCGGAATGGCCAGGCCCGTGGCGGGGTCGAGGTTCTTGGCCTTGCACGCGCGGAGGATCAGGTCGTCCGACGGTTTTGGCGGTGGTTCGGCGGCTTCCTGTTCCTTCTGCCACTGGAAGGTGCCGTCCCAGGGCGGAAGCTTGGCCGGGGGCAGGGGGACGATTTTGTCGATGTCGGGGAGCTTGGGATTTTTCCCGTCGAAGCGGCGGAACAGCTTCCGAATCTCACCATAGCGTCGGGAACGCTCGGAATCGTGCGGTAGTGCGAGATAGTTCATATCCGTTGGCGGAACTCCATTGAATCCTCCTTCTAGCGAAAGGGCCGACAACACATGCCCAAGGGCCACACCTTTCTGATACGCGATTGTCGCTTCTGGGTAGAGCTGGTCGGTCTGCAAATCTATTCCCAACGTGTTTGCCGCATCGCGGTGCCCTTGATCGGTGGCGCATTGGCGCATCCTTCGCGCGATATCCGGTGCCTTGTCCAGAGGATCGAGCAAGCCTGCCACGTATGCCTGAGCGTTGGCGTTACCAAGATCGGCGGCTTTGCGAAAGTACCGCAACGCCATTTCTCTGTCCTGTTTCAGGCCATAACCCAAGTTCAGGTAGTACCCAATGTCGTAATACCCTGACGGCACGCCTTCAGCGATTAGCTGTGCCGCCAGATCGACACTCTCCTTTTGTGCGAGAGGTGAAGACGCCAATCCGTGTGACACCAACTGCTGCAGGTTGTTATTGGCTTTGTAGTGACCGTGGGCCGCGGCGATCCGATAGTAGCGCGCGACTTCGTCGAAATCCTTCGGGCCGCGCCGCTTTTCCAGATGGCGTGCATACCGAAAGACTGCATCGGTCTCAGGGTCGAGGTGAGGCAGGCGTGCAGCTTCATGGACACATTCGAATGCAAGATTGGCGCGGACACTGGCCAGATCCGGGACGGTTCGCATAGGGGTCTCCTTTGAACATGCGATCGTCGTAAACGCCATGGCAAAAAACAAGGGAAAGGTTCGCATTTCAGTCCGGATCGGAGCGCTTTGGATCGTCTCGATAAGATTCGATCAATGAGGCCACCGGTGACTTCCATTTGTTTCGATGGTCTTTGTTTGTGCCAATACGGCTTTGGGTCATCAAGGGGCGCCGGTCGGTCAGGTTTCCTTGTCGTGGGCCACCAGTTTCCAGGTGACGGCCACGTCCTGATAGCGCAAGCCCAGAAAATCGTCGAGCCAGTCGAAGATGCGCCGGTTGGGGACGTAGAGCGCGGGCATCGTCTCGCCTTTACGGAAATGCCCGGTGGCGTCCTGTAGAAAGCTGAACCGGGTGGCGCGCCATGTTCCGGATTCGGGGCACGGTGTGCCGGTGTTCGCCTGCGTGCCCAATGCCGCCTTGGGCGGGGGCGGAATGGCCAGGCCCGTGGCGGGGTCGAGGTTCTTGGCCTTGCACAGGCGGAGGATGAGTTCATCCGACGGCTTTGGCGGTGGTTCGGCGGCTTCCTGTTCCTTCTGCCACTGGAAGGTGCCGTCCCAGGGCGGAAGCTTGGCCGGGGGCAGGGGGACGATTTTGTCGATGTCGGGGAGCTTGGGGTTTTGGCCGTCGTAGCGGTCTAGGAATTTGCCGATTTGCTCATAACGGCGGGAGCGTTCGGGGTCGGGAGGTAAGGCAAGATAGTCCATATCCTCTGGGAGAACCGGCTTGAAGCCGTACTCCAGCACCAGGGCGGCTATCGAATTTCCGGCGGCTACGCCCTTCTGAAATGCTTTTACCGCTTCCGCATACAGTTGGTCGCCCTGCAAGTTGGTTCCCAGCGCGTTTGCCGCCTCGCCATGTCCCTGATCGGTGGCGCACTGGCGCATGCTTCTCGCTATTGCAGGAGCCTTGTCCCAGCCTGCAAGCAACTCCGCAACGTAGACTTGTGCGTTGGCGTTGCCAAGGTCGGCTGCCTTGCGGATGTACCGTAGCGCCATTTCCTTATCTTGCTTGAGGCCATAGCCGAGGTTCAAGTAATACCCAATGTCGTAATACCCGGACGGCACCCCCTCCTCGATTAACTGCGCAGCCAGGTCGACGCTTTCCTTTTGCGCGAGCGGCGAGGAAGCCAAACCGTGTGAAATCAGTTGCTGCAGGTTATTGTTTGCCTTGTAGTGTCCATGGGCAGCTGCTACTCGATAGTAGAGAGCCACCTCATCGAAATCCTTTGGGCCGCTAAGCCTTTCCAGATGCCGAGCATACCGAAACAATACATCGGCCTCCGGATAGAGCGGAGGAAGACTTGCTGCTTCATACGTACATTCGAAAGCAAGATTCGCGCGGACACTGGCCAAATCCGGGACGGTTCGCATAGGGGTTTCCTTTGAGCAGGCGTTCGTTGCAAGTGCGATCGCGACGAGGGCGAAGGGGAGTCGCATTGTTCAGTCCAGGTGAGTACGTTTAGGATCGTCTCGATAAAATTCGATCAATGAGGCAACCGGCGCCCTTCCATTCTTCTGATGGTCCTTGTTCTTCGTAATGATCCGGGCCCACCGTCTAAACGCCTCCCTAATATCCTCCTGCGCCCCCTTTCCTCCCGTATGTATCCCCCACAACCGCTTCCGTAGCGGCCCCGTCACCCCCGTATGCTCATGGCAGATATTCAATTCACTATCCGCCGCCATGCTGCGGGTATTGATATTCGCCGAGCCCAGCGTCATGAACACATCGTCAATAATCATCAGCTTTGAGTGCACATACACGTGCTCCCATTTTCCGGGTGGGGAATCCGGCGCGACCAGCGTGCAGATGTGGACTTTCAGGCCGGGGATTTCTGACGGGACGATGGCCTCCTGGGGGGCTTTCATCTGATCGACCAGTTCTGCCTGTCGCTCTCGTGCCCGCCTCAGGTTCTCGATGGCCTCGGCCAGCTTCTTCGCGGTGACTTCGCTGTCCACGTATCGGCGCATTTCCTCGGCGCCCTGCATGGCTCCACGGGCCTGCTTCTCCGCCGCGACCGCCTCGTCATGTTCCTTTTGCAAGGCCTCGCGCCGCTTGTCCTGCCGTTCGAGTTTCGCCACACCGGGGATGGTGTCGGCGCGGCCCAGGGCCTCCAGCATCCGGTAGGTGTTGACCGTGCCGGGGCCGATGCCCTCGTCGCTCGCATTGGTGACGACAAACAGGTGGATGGGGCCATGCTCGCCCGGGTCGCGGCCCCAGGCTATCTGCTTTGCGGCGGCCGCCTTGATTTGCTCGGCCAATGGCGGAAAGCGGAAATACTGATTCTCGATATAGATAAAGCTGCAGGCGTTGTTGACCACCTGCAAATACATTTTCTCGATATCGAACTTGCCGTGTTCCGGCTGAGTGCGCAGCACCTGGGCCATGACCCGCACGCCGGTTTTTGGCAGCATTTTGAGCGCCGTCGCGGCAGGTTTTCGGGTGGTTTGCAGCGCTTCGCCGGTGGCGCGGTCCCATGCCTCGCAGAAGTTCTGGTTCAGATATCGGAGAATCGAGCCGGTGACCCGGCTTGAAATGTCCTGCCGTGGTGTCGCGCCATTCCGACCCTGATCGCCCGTCAGGCGGACCGCGCTGTGGTCGTCCTTGTCCCAGTACGGGTCGAGCATGTTGTGGCCCATGACATAGCCAACTGCCCGGTCAGGCAATTCATAATCGACCAGCACCATTTTCTGGTGGTGCGTCGGCACGATCGCGCCCATGATCGCGCCGGCTTGGGCCTTGTTGCCGGCAGAGCGCGTATCGTCGGTCCCCCACAAGGCGGTGCGAAATGCGATTTCCAGCCGGTTGGACAGGCCAAAATCCCGCACGACAAATTCGACATTGACCAGCTTCGGCAGCCCCAGCAATGCCGGCAACTTTTCCATGATCTGCGATGGAACCGGTCCCTTTAATATCTTGGCGGTGGGTGAGGTGCGTGCGGCCCGCCAATGCCAGTACCGGTTGAAGTCCGTGGGATTGACGCGGGGATTGGGCGGGCGGGAGAACCATGGATGCTGATGCATGCGGTCAGGCAGGTTCGGCTCGTCGCCCATTTCCGTCATGCCGGGAATGCCGAATACTTCGCCGCCCCAACTCAGCAGGCGGACCTTTACCCCGCGCTTTCCCGCTGCTTCGAGCAGGTCGCCAATACAGGGCGTGCCGCGTTCCCGGGCGCCGCGCTTGAAGAACATCGATGGCTGGAAGCCCCAGCAGATAATGTCGACACTCTTCTGCGCGGCGGAAATGGTGTCGTGGAGGTCGCCGAACGCCTCTTCGCCATTGACGAGGGGATGAAAGGTGCACGGCTGAGGCGCATATTCGGCACGCTGGACGAACCACGGCAGCGTGATGAGCGCCCGATTGGTACGCGACAGAGCGATGGGCGTGGTAATGGGTTGTTGTCTCATACCTGATCCTCGGGTGTTGAGCCGAGCAGTTGGTCATAAACCTGGCGATGGACGGCGCGATCGGGCGCCTCGGGCGTTCCGGGTGCGGACTCGAAGAATTGAAAGCCGCGCGCGGCAAGTTCGCCGTTTTCGGCGTTGCCGCGATATTCCTCAGTAGTAGGAATGGCGTGGACCGCGCCGCTAGCCAATTGCAGTTCGTACTGCTTGGTGGCCATCTGATGGTCGATCGGAATGTCGCCTGTTTCGTCGATCACGCCCTGCCGGAACAGCACGCCTTCGGCAAACAGCTTGTACGGCATGCCGACAGGCAGCCGGGTTCTCGATGCCGGCGAGGCGCCGGTGTTCAGCGTCAGCGGGTGTGCGGGCAGAATGTTTGCCATTTCGGCGTGGATCTGCATCGAGGCGGGCGGGCGCTTAACCCACACCGCGCACTTTTCGAAGATGTCTCCCGGCGTTGCATTTTCGATCCCGCACTGCGTAATCCGAATGTAAGACCCGCCCGACCCAATCCACACCTCCTTGGCGGCCGACAGCACCAGCTTCCCGTCCGTACTGCTAATGGTGACGTCCTTAAGCGCCGCCAACTGCAACTCATCGCCCTGCGCCTGAATCTCGACCTTCCCGCCCGCCGCGAACAGTTTCATGCCGAGTTTCTGCGCGAACAGGGACACGGCGTCGCCGGCGGCAACGGTGAAGCGCTTGACCGCGCTGATGTCCGCATTCCCGCCCGCTGTGGCGATGAGATGGTTTGCCGCGCTGGTTTGCAGGTCCGCCCCGGACACCAGGGCGATACCAGCGGGCGCGCTGGCGAGCAGGCCGGCATCGCGGAGTTGCTTGAGGCTGTCATTGAGCAGGGCCTGCTGGCGCTCGCAGTCGGCGGCGAGGGCTTGTGCTGCCCTGGCGGTCTCGGCCAGTGCCTGGCTTTGCTGGAGCGCTTGTTCGAGCAGGCGCTGAGCCGGGGCCATGTCGAGTTGCTGTCCGCTGGCCTTTGGCTGGTCATCGGCGGTGATGAACAACCCCTTGCCGCCCCGGATGGCCCCCCAGCCAGACGTCCTGAGTTCGAACCCCTCCCCCCGCCGCTTCCACTTCCCGTCGACCATATGGCCAAGCGTCAGCTGGGATTTGCCGGAATGCTCGGTGGACAGCTTGACGTGCTCCTGTCCCTCCCAATCCTCGAATTCGAGCTTGTTGTCGCTCTGCGTGCGAATAACGTTGCGGGATAGCCAACGATCCTGATTGGTAATCAGAT